>SMTZ1_10000780_pt1 | contig 31385 bp, 34 predicted proteins | sample DeeMarSWOR136_30_FD_25667 | JGI IMG/M metagenome (IMG submission 25667) | reverse complement strand
GCTACCTGGTAGGAAGGAGGAATAAGATGGAGCAAGAGGTTGAACGCTACAAATGGATCAAGATGGAGCAAGAAGTTGAACGCTATAGAAAGCCAACTAGGATATTACACTGGTTCAATGGTGGTGCCTTCATAATTCTGTTCTTCACCGGGCTAATACTCTTTATCCCCAGTTTGGGGTTTCTGGCGGTGGATAGCTGGACCCGCATCTTACACCGCATCGGTGCCGTTATCATTGTAGCGGGACCCCTCATCTACCTGCTGACTAACTGGAAAGCAAGCTGGAAGGGGTTAAAGGAAGCCTTCGTTTGGGGAAAAGATGATTTAGAATGGCTTAAGGCAGCACCTCGTTATTACTTCTTGTGCGATGAGGAAGCTATGCCTCCTCAAGAGCATATGAATACAGGTCAGAAGTTGTGGTGGTTAATGGTTATTGTTATGGGGGTGGTCATAGGAGTGAGCGGGTTAATTATGTGGGTATTCAAGACTACAGCACCGGCTGCGCTTCTGCAATGGAGTATCTTTGCCCATGATGTAGCCTTCATCGCCCTTGGTGCTATGTTCTTTGTCCATGTTTTCCTGTCCGTGATTCATCCTCTTATGCGTCCCCTCCGGACTGGAGCGTGGAGCTCCATGGCTCGCGGTAAAGTATCGGCTGAATATGCCAAGGCACATCACCGTAAATGGTACGACAGAGTTTCTAAGGGCATGAAGGAAAGTCCAAGTGCCGACGAATAGCAAAATTTTTAGAAAGTTAGAAGAATGGAAAGTTAAGGAGGATGTTGACCCTAACTTCATTGAGTTTTACCGAAGATTACTACGCATTCAATCGAGGGCTAAGCGGCGTATAGGCATACCTAAACCTGGTTTATCTAGCCGGACTATCAGCGAACGAATGGAGCAGGGACTACCGCTAGTAGGTTTTAATGATATTGCCTTCGATTGGTCGTTACTACAGGATATATTTACCGAAGTTACCGGTGCCTTTGCTACATATCCGGAGCTTTTTGGTGAGTTCCCCCAAAGCCTGAAGGAGCCGGAGTCCCGTCCCTCCCTATCTAGGGAAATGGTCAAGGCATGGTTCGAGGGAGCCAGCTTGCCGTCCCTGACGGAAGCTGATGATGTCAGTGAACATCTTCTGGAGGCTATAATCCACGCCACTCTCAATCCTTTTTTAGTCAGCTATTCTAAAGCCTTGCTTGGCAGGGTGAACCAAGAGCGCTGGCGGCGTGGATATTGCCCAATTTGTGGGGGCAATCCTGACTTTGCTTTTTTGGATAAAGAGCGTGGGGCAAGGTGGCTTCTGTGCTCTCGTTGTGATGCTGAGTGGCTCTTTCAACGTTTGGAGTGTCCCTATTGTGGCACCCAGGACCAGGATGCCCTAGCCTATTTTACCGATGATGAAGGGCTCTATCGGCTCTATGTATGTGAGGGGTGTAAACGGTACTTGAAAACCTTAGACCTGCGGCAAGCTAAATCCGAGGTCTTGCTGCCTCTGGAGCGCTTATTTACTTTTGATATCGATGCCCAAGCCCAGGAATATGGATACAGTCCCTGCGATAGGGCTTGGGCTAGGGCAAAGCGATGAAGAGGTAATATATTCTCTTGGTGTCTTCTTGTGGAGCCATGTGTTCTTCATTTAGGAGCCATAATATTTAGGATAAACGCCTCTAAAGAGCATTACAGCTTAAGATTGCCTTCTGCATAGCTGCCTATCCCGGTGAGGAGCGATTACAGACCGCTAGTAATTGAAAATTCCAGCTAAGTTAATTATAATTAAGTTAGCCTATCAGGAAATCCATCTCAATAGGGATAGAAATGGGCTAAAATAGGTATTATTTTTGTGGGGAGGGAGTTATGTTTACACCACCACGAGGATGGGAGATTGTTATTATCTTGGTGATTATCTTAATTATCTTTGGGGTAGGGAAACTGCCGCAGGTTGGCGGGGCTATTGGTAAAGGGCTGAGAGCGTTCCGTAAGGGACAGCATGGTGAAGAGGGTGAAGAGGAAGAAGAACCCCCCAAACCCAAAAAGAAGGTCACCAAGAAGACAACCAAGGCCGGCGAGGAGTAAGAGGATAGCTTATATTCCTATAGCTATAGGTAGAAGGTCATTGTTCCCAAACAGTAGTCAAATCAACTGGTGATTTGGTCCTCGAGTAGTTAATGGTGAGGTGAGGGTAATGGGTTTTCTCGACATGGGGATACTGGAAATATTACTAGTCCTTGTCGTAGTCCTGATAATATGGGGACCAGGAAAGATACCTGAAATTGCCAGGATGCTGGGGAAAGCGGTACGTACCTTAAAAAAAGCTACCTTCGACCTCACAACAACGGTGACCAAGGAAATAGACAAAGAAAAAGACAATCCACATCAGCCAGGAAAAAACAGTGGCGATAAGCCCACTGAATCTTCAAGTGTAAGTACGGCTGAACCCCGAGACGAAGAGGTTACTAGTCCGAGAGACCGGTGAGACGCTAGTGATGAGATGAGTAGTGACGAAAAGAAACTAAGTGTCCTCGGGCATCTCGGGGAAGTTCGTCAGCGCTTAATCAAAAGTGTTATCGCAGTAGTAATTACTTCAACTCTCTCCTTCATATTTTTTCAGCAGATATTTAACGTTCTGATTGCTCCCGCCCCCCAAGACATCACTCTTATCTTTATCGAGATGACAGAGATGATCGGCACCATTATGAGGGTATCCCTGGTCAGCGGTATTATATTAGCCATGCCCTACCTAACTTATCAACTTATTATGTTTGTCTCCCCGGCACTCACCTCTAAGGAAAAGAAATATGTTTATCTGATACTCCCCTGGATAGCGCTAATGTTTGCCGCCGGTGTCGCCTTTACTTACTTCATTCTAATACCACCGGCAACAAATTTCTTAATTACCTTTGGTAGTGATATAGCCTCTCCCCAAATTAAGATTGGCAATTATATCTCAATCGTGACCAGACTGCTGCTGGCGGTTGGTCTTGTCTTTGAGATGCCAGTAGTGACTACCTTTCTGGCAAGGCTTGGCGTTCTCAAGCCAAAGTGGCTCTCTGATAAACGGAAGCTGGCAATTATATTTGCCTTTATCCTGGCTGCCATAATTACCCCTACCTTTGACCCTATAAATCAGACCCTGGTTGCTGCTCCGTTAATAGTTCTATATGAGATGAGTATCTGGCTGGCTAAGCTTGCCCAGCGAAGGAAGCCAATTTAGAAGCGGAGTGCTTCTATTTGAGGGATTCCGGTATCGTATATAAATAAATTGGTCGGCTGGGGTTGCCTGTGGAGTATGTTAGGTTTTTAACTTTAATTGGTTGCCATTTATTTATTTCAAAGCCACGGCTAACTATACGTGTTCCGTAGTTTGCTTCCTTTTCAAGCTTGGGTGTTACAAGCTTGATGGCTTCGGGTGATAAGTATAGGGCAATGACCGAAGCCTCTGAAATATCAGCCTTAAACAGGTCTCCTTTGATTACTGTTATCTTCTCCTGAAGGTCTTGGTGTTTTATCTCACTCAGGGAGGCCTGGTAGAAATCTTCGTTGGTTTCATATCCAATAGCTTTTTTAGCTCCAAATTCCTTTACTGCGGCAATAAGAATACGCCCGTCTCCACTACCTAAATCATAAACTACATCTTCCCTCCCAACCTGAGCCAGTTGTAACATTTCCCTCACAATATAAGGTGATGTGAGCACTACGGGGAGAAAACGATCTAAATACAACCTTGACTGGGGAATTGAACTCAAGACTGCCTCTCCTTTTTCAACTCGCTTAATTCTTGGATAGTAATTTATTTGCTGGCAACACTGAGCCAATCTCGTATCTCAGGTTTACCAGTTTAAAACCTGTATATTGTAACAGAGAAGGGCTCCTCTCTTCAATTTGGGCTTATCTCTAACTCTTCTAACCTTCAACGGACTTTAAAAATTTGACCAACTTCCAGGCTATAGTTTCACAAAGCACATTTATATCCTCAGTGGAAAGATAGTCAGGGATAGTACTATCAAACAGTATGCTCCCCTCGGGGGTAAACTCATCGTCGCCTCGCCATAAAACAAGAGTTATAGGTACCCGGCTGAAAGCATTAATGGTTACCGCTACATCGCCATAATCAGCTTTATACCCCCCCAGCCTCTTGGCAGCGTCTATTAGAAGGCGAGGCTCCTTACCAAAGTGGTCTAACAGGGGTTTTATAGCTCTCTTGGAAAATGTCGGGAAGTAAATAGTCCCTTCTGGCAATTCTCTATAGGCAATCACTTTATTACTGATGGGGCTACCTTTGGCTAAGGTCAAATAGTGGAGTATCAATATCTTGTCCCTTATCGGTACTTCCTGTTGGCTATCTATTAATGAAATGTCTATATCAGGAAAGGTGATTTGGTAGCATTGGTTTAGATATTCTAGGATGATTATTTTTTGGGAATCTATTACCTGATATTGCGCGCCGCTTCTGAGGCATAGCTGGTCTATATCACCAATATTATTTAGTTGCTCACAGGCAAGCTTATAAGCCAGTTCATAAGCATATTCATAATTTTGCTGGTTCGGCAGTGACAAATACCTGCTTTCCATTCAGCGGTCACCACAAACTTTGTTTAGAAGGTTGACACTATAGCTCAAGCCAGGAGTGGGAGTAGAGTGATTCACCAGTGAGAACCCTGACCGTTTTCACATATTTTACCTCCTCCTCGCTTAAGGAGGATAGGTCAGGTTTCTCGCCATCCATTACCCGGTGCACCAGAGCAACGAGTTCAGGCTTCTCGCCCTTGGCTATCTTTATCAACTCTGAGTCAAAGGCATCAACTATAGCGGAATGAATTCCATATTTCATAAGCATCATTAAATAAGTCTGATTAAGATAGGGTCTGAGGTGGGTAGGGGTGCCATTGGAGATATTAGATAAGCCTGCAGTAGATTTACACCCAGGGGCAATATCTTGCAGCATACTCATAAACTCCAGGCAGGGTATCACTTGGTTGGTATCCACATTAACCGCCGGGGTCACGATAGGGTCGAACCAGATATTCTCATTAGGGATACCCATTTCATTGGCACTATAGGCAAGCTCAACAGCTATAATCCCTCTCTCAGCGGCATCCCGAGGCATCCCCTCTCTTCCCCACAATAGTCCAATCATGTCAGCGTCATATTTTTCAACCAGAGGTAATTCCTCCTCCATCCTTGTCAAAGAGATAGAATTAATTAATGCCCTGCCTTTATGCATCTTTAGTCCAGCCTCCATAGCCACCGGATTTGTTGTATCCAGAGATAATGGCAAGTTGGTAACCTCTTGCACTGTCTTTACCACCCATTCCATCAACTCATCTCCAGCCTTTCGTGCCGGACCAATATTGAGGTCAAGATAATCCACTCCAGTCTCAGCCTCGGCCTCGGCTAGTTCTTGAATAGGCTTGGGGTTCCTCTCCCTCAGTGCTGGACCGATAATATTTGACATAATATTTATGTTTTCCCCGATAAGTAACATCACTCCCCTCCTTCTGGCTTCCATGTCTTAAGGTAGGATGGTATGTGAGCCGCCTCTCTGGGACCAATAAGAATCTCCCAGTCAGGTAACTCTTCTTCCAAACCACCGCTTTCAGCAGCAGCATACCCAGGGATTACCAATTTGTGGTGTTTAACCTTATCCTCAATTCCACACTTCTTAACAAAGGGGGCAATATTATCGGCGACAAATTTCCCTCCTGCCCAGGCGGTCAGAACCGAAAGCCCCTCAGTATCCTTAACCAGGAGGTAAGTGGGCACCTTGCTAGTTTCTATTTCACCTGAGACAATGAAGTAGGTGAGAGAGAAGTTGGTTGTAAGCAGAACCGGTGACTTCTCATCAGGACTACCAATCTCGTATATTCCCTCCGTAGTCGCCAACGGTCGCTGGGGGTCAGTATAGATATTCATCCTTTCCACGAGGAGGGGGAACAGGCTTTCTCCCTGAAAGTCAGAAAGAACGATAATACTACCGTATTTAGCCACAAACATGGAGGCAATTACAGCTTCCTTCATCGGGTCATCAGTCATCTCGCAGGGGAAAACAATAGTAGGAAAGCCTAAGGGGCGAAACTTTTTCATAAGGGCAGCGCTCCTGATGATTACCTGCTCCTCAAATGCTTGGTGAATGTCTCTTGACCCCGAATCAAGAACAATGTCTTTTACCCCGGCCTCGGTTAATTTAGTTGTCAGTTGGGCAAGTTCCTCCAGGCTTGAGGCTTTGGCTACTACCGGGCACGAATGCTCCTTAGCCAAATCTGTTACACCAACCACATTATCTTCAGTAGCAGCATATATTAGTGGTTTCCGGTCAGCGCAAGCCTTTACGCCGGTAGCCAGAACATCTGGATTATTGCTCATCAGGATAATGCCGCCGTCGCTATTTTGCTTCACTTTGTTAACCAAAGCCTCAAATTTACCGGCATCTCCCGATTCATCCTTTACCGCTACTAGCTCAGGACGGAGAATAAGCCCGACTCTCTCATATTGGAATTGGTTGAACTTCTCCAATCTGGTATTGACCTCAGACTCCTCCATAGTATCGGTGATAAGGAGAGCAAAGCCGGGAGGGTTCTCAAACCTTTTTTCGTGGCGAAACATGACTGTTTCACTGCCGACCTTTAATGCCCTGTCCCCGACTCCGATAGTAACTGGGGCAATGGGAGGAGTTGATGCTTCCTCCAGTTTAGCTTTTGCCTCCTCAGAGACATGGGGGCAGGCGCTTAATTCTGCCTTTCCCGCAGCTAGTTTCATGGCGAAAGCAAGACAAGTAGGCTCGCCACACTCCTTACAGTTTGTCTTGGGGAGTAACTTGAATATATCTATTCCGGTAAGTGGCACAGTAGAACTCCTTTCTTAGCCTAGTATTGGTTCCATAGTAAGCGCTGGATGTCCCTTCTCTTCCAGGAAGGGAAGAATTTCTTCTTCAGTGACACCAATTGTCTCATCAGCAATCATCTCCAGCAGGTTGGGAACGCCCATCTCCTCACACCTAGCTTTCAGCCGCTCAGCAATCTCCTCTTTCAGCATCTTAGGCATCCACACTACTCTTAATAAGCCACCATCACCAATGAGGAATTTTCTCTGGCAGATATTATACTTGCCATGACCAACGAAGCCAGGGGTGCTTAAGCCGCCGCCAATAGTCCCAGCTAGGGTGGTGAACTTCATTCCGCTGGGGGTCATTCCATTATACTCCCGATTTACCGTCATTATTCCATTACACAGGGGGAGGACGGCGGCAATGCACTCACAGCAGCCACAGGTGGTCATCGGGTCATACACTATACTATAGAAGTTGTAATGGTCTAGCTTCCCGCGGGAAGCCGTAAACACAAACTCGTTTATCCCTTTCCACTGCCCCAGTTTGGCATCAATGGTTTCCCCCTTTGGCACCGGTTGATTGGGTCCAGTGGGGTTAATCTCGTAAGCGGCTTTGCAGTCCATCCAGTTGTAAGAGCCGCAAAGACCAGTTCTTTCCGGGCTAACCATACAAACATGACTGGGGGCAAAGGACTGACACAGAGTGCATGAGTAATATATATCCGTCTCTTCGTCAATCATCCCTTCAATTCGGGCATCTCGAACCGCATAAATCGCCTTTGCTTTTTCTATTATCTCTCTTACCTTATCCTCCTCGGTATAGAGTTTTACCTGCATCTTATCAAATATTCGACCAAAATCCTGGTGCAGTCTGGCATGGAGGAGAGCACCAATATGATGTAATTTAAAGCCCTTTTCCTTTGCCTGTTTACTAATTCGTAGCCAGGCAATATCCCTTTGCCCTTGGTGCCAGACCCCTTGAGCGTAGTTTATCAGATGGTGAATTTGTCGTTCCAGGATAGGCTCATAGTCCTCCTGCATCTCTCTTCCGGCAACCTCAATGACTATAGCCAAAGGCAAGTGGGATTCGTCAGGAACATCAGTTATCTCGGGACCAATTATTTCAATCTTTCCGTCCTCTACCTCATCCATCCGCTTGGAGGTAGTCCACTCAACCATAGGTGTCCTGCCGCCGCCACACTCTAAATACCATTCCCCTTTCCGAATTCTTTCACCCTCAAAGGCGGGACCAAAGGCCACCGGAACCGGTACTTCAGCCACGCTAACCTTCAGCCCTCTTACCTCTATCGCCTTAGCCACTATTCTATCGTGGGGGACATTGGAGACAACATGCTCGTAAGTGCAAACCCCGGTAGGTAATATCTCAGGTATTGGGGTATCGGCAATAGTCGGGAAGCCAAAGTTAACACAACCCAGTGCTTGAGCATACCATTCATCGGTAACATACCCCAACGGCATAGCGAAGGCAAAAGTACGGTCTTTGTTATAGATGAGATGCCTCCTGAAATCACCGGGCTTAACGCCACCAAAGGAAAAGCTTACCCTGATGGCAAAACCAGCAGCAAATACAGCGGCGGTAATATCAGGGCCAAAGGAGACCAACCGAACCGGCCACCCAATCTGTAATCCTGCCTCTATAAGCTGTTCCGAAAACCTCTTCCCGTTATGTTCAGCGCACATAAAGACATATAGGTTCTTCTGCTGGAGTTCCTGAGCGATGTTCTTGGCAATCTCAGGGTTAGGTGCTGCACCGAGGACAGCAGCAAAGCCAGGGGCAGTGCCATCAACAAATTCAATCCCCCTCTTTCTCAGGATTACATCATCAGCGGCACCTAACCAGATATTATCATCAGTAGGGTCTTCCTGCTTAGTATAAAAGTTGGGCTCCTCCAGATACCTTATCGCTTCAATAATCTCATCGGCAAAGAAGGTTGCCATCCCGGCGTCAAGGGCTGGTGCCAGATAGGGCAAAGGGCATTGTTCTCTTACTGGTGGTGGTAGCAGAGACCTACATCTCTTTAAAACCTGCTCCATATCACCTAACTTTTCCACTGCAATTCCTAAAACCCCATAAATTACTGGTAGATAATAAGCAGTGTTAGGGAAGCCCACCGGCTCATTTGCTCCCCACTGCTCCATTGCCTCTTGCCACTTCTTCTCAGCCCGGTCTATAATTTTATAAGCTCCTCTAATAGCGGCTGATGCAATAATTTTTGACATATCTTTAACCTCGTTATCTTTTTAATACCTTGGCGATTAGACTGCTTCCAGCTCTCTTCTCATCGCCATATCATACAATATCCTTTCTCTAGCCTTATCAATACCTAACGCTTTACGCTTCTTATCAATCTGTTCAATCATAAGTTTGGCTGCTTCAAGCGGGTCAGGTTCAAATGCCCACATTCCGCCATACATAGCCTCAAAATCCTCAAATAAAAATTTGGTTACCTCTTCGCTGCCCAGGGTGGGCCAATTAACGCCAAATACAGTGAATACTCCGGAGCCAACAAAGTATTGACCAATAGATATTGCCTTCTCGCTCATCCACTCAGGACCAGCCCCAACTACAGGCAAATCGCTGATGTCGTCGCCTAAGCCACCATCCTTTACCATAGCGGTAGCTGCTATCAAGATACGAGCGTTGTCAACACAGGAGCCGAGGTGCAATACCGGTGGAATACCTACTGCTTCACATACCGAAGCCAGTCCCTCACCGGCATATTTTGACGCCGCCTCTGGAGTCATCAGCCCAGCTTTAGCACAAGCCATTGCACTACAGCCAGTCTGAAGCACTAATATATCATTCTTAATTAGCTCCTTAACCATAGTAAGGTGAACATCATCGTGCCGAACCCGGGCATTATTGCAGCCGACGACCCCAGCCACTCCCCTGATTCTGCCATTGATGATATTGTCATTTAACGGTCGGTATGAAGCCCGGAATATACCGCCCAGTAAGTAGTTAATTGTTTCGTGGCTGAATCCAGCAATTAGGTCAGTTTTATACTTGGGAATACGAACGTTCTTACCCCGGTTGGGGAAGTTATCAATAGCAGTTCTTAGTATATTTTTAGCTACCTCAATTGCATTACGCTCGTCAAACTCGATATGAGTAGCACCCTGTATCTGGGCTCTGGGGTCAGTGGTGATAACCTTAGTGTGGTAGCACTGGGCGACATCTGCCAGTCCCTGCATGATACATTGAACATCAACCACTATAGCCTCTAGTGCCCCGGTAACTACAGCCAGCTCCTGTTGCAGGAAATTCCCAGCTATAGGTACCCCGTGGCGCATCAATATCTCGTTGGCAGTGCAACACATGCCAGCTAGGTTTATGCCTTTAGCCCCTTTGGACTTGGCGTATTCAATCATCTCGGGGTCTTGGGTCACGACGGCAAGCATCTCAGCCAGCTGTGGTTCGTGACCGTGAATGATAAGATTTACCTCGTCTTCTTTGAGCACACCGAGGTTTATCTGGCCGAAAACCGGTGCCGGAGTACCAAAAAGGACATCCTGGAGTTCGGTAGCTATCATGCTGCCTCCCCAACCATCGGATATGGCAGTTCTAACTCCTTGGCGTAGTAGGTTCTTATAGTCCTGATCAACTCCCATATGGGTACGGTGCATTATCTCTACAACTTCTCTATCTATGCCTCGGGGAGCGACCCCCTGCCTTCGCCATAGTTCCTGGCGTTTTAATGGCGCCCGCCTTAAGAATAGGAGTTCTCCTTCCTGTCTGCCAAACTCGGCCAGAGCTTTTTCGCCGATGTCAATGGCTATTTCCTGGTTACTGCGCTCTCCGATTTCAATATCCCAATCTAGAGCTAGTTGCAATAGCTTTTGCTCATCTTTAATCTCGTAGCCTGGAGCTTCTCCCCTAGCTACCGCTAGAAAGGCTTCGGTTACCTTACGGGCATGGTCGCCATGGGCTGCCGCCCCGCCGGCTATCATTCGGACGAAATTACGAGCGGCAATAGTCTCAGCTGTTGCCCCACAGACACCTTTTCGCTTCATTTTTTCCTCGGGTGTTTCCTCTTTGCCTTTAGGTAAAGGCACCCGGCATGGTCCCATCCCGCAATTACTACAGCAACTACCAACAGACCCTATGGGACATGGTTTCATCGCTTCAGCCCTGTCAAAAGCGGTATTAACCCTATCACTAGCCGCCTTCTCTATCATCTCAATACTAGCGTTATCGACGCTCTTGGTTTCTGCCTCTGCCATCCTGCTTCCTCCTTCTAATCTTATTTATGATGCTATCAATTCAGCTATCATCTCTTGAACCAATCTTATTGCTTCAGGGTGTCTCATGATTAGCACATCAGCCCCACCCAGAAGCAGAACCATAGCTGACATAGCCTCCATTAAAATACCCCTCTTTTTGGCATCCCCAAGGTTGGGGTCTTCCTCTATTGGAATATGCGCTTCCTTGGTCTTCCACACCTCTTTAGATATATTGCAAATAATAGGGAACTGTAGCCGTTCATCTTGCTGGGTTAATCCCGCCATCCTCTTCCTCTCCATTACTGAGTAGGCATACTCAATACCATAGCCTATGCCGCTAACGGTAGGATCCATCACAATCAGCTCATCAGAGACACCAAGATTGCCCAGTAGGATGTTAAGCTGCTTAGCCAGGTTTATATCTATAGGCGTTGATGCAATCACTGTATGGTGATAGCCAATAGCGGCGGCACCAATCTTCTTATGGTTTCCTTCAACTACTGGTCCGATAATCAGGTTCTTCTCCTGGCAAATCTCGCAGACCTTTCTTAGAACCTCAGTATCTTTCTCCTCGTCACTACAACCCCAAACAATTAAGGGAACATCAATAGCCTCAGCTACCTTTTTAACCACCCCGGCAGCTTCATCAACCCCTCGGTCAAGCCCATTGGGGTCGGTGCTTATTAGTTGCAGAGCAATTATCTCCGCTCTATAATCTTCAACACACTTTTTTGCCCAGGCAACAGGGTCATCGGTTACACCAATAAAAGGTTCTAAGGCAGCTTCAGCCCACTCCTCAGGGGGGCAGTCCCAAACCTCCATGGCTATCTTGGGCAGATTTGGCATCTCACCTTCAAAAAGGTAGAAGGGATAAGCACTCTCTCCGCCAATGGTTACTGCTTTACTTCCCTTGCCCAGTTTTGCCTCTTTGATTTTGCCGCTGTATAATGTCTTTGGAATTTCAAATGCCATTTCTTACCTCTCTTTCTGCTGCCAATTTTACATAACTAAAGAACAATTCCTAGCTGTGCAGCTAGGAATTTTAGATGCTATTTTTATCTTCCTTATCTAAGCCGGCTTCTTCCTTTTCTCACTGCCATACCAATCTTTTCCATACCAATATCTCTCTCCACTTTGCAGATATTTGAGCTTCTCATCCCTGCTCTTCAATTTCTGTCTCCATTTCCCGGCATCCTCACCCTCGGGTTTACCCTCCTCAAAGGTTGCCCCCAGCACCTCCACTTCTTCCCTGCCCGGTGCACTCTTTTTTTCAACTTTATATTCCGTCTTTTTTCCCTCCTTCTTAGGCTGGACCGGCAGACAGTTTTGCCGCTGTTACCGTGTTTAGCAAAAGCATGGTTACAGTCATAGGTCCAATACCACCTGGCACTGGGGTAATGGCTTCAGCCTTTTCCTTAATCGCATCGAAATCGAGATCACCAACCAGCTTCTTCTTTGTAGAGGTAGGGTCTTCGATATAGTTTGCACCAAAATCTATCGCTATCACCCCTTCCTTTACCATATCAGCAGTGATAAACTTTGGCTTATTTACCGAAACAACCACTATGTCTGCCCCACGAGTATAATCAGGCAAATTCGGAATGAAGGGGTGACAAAGTGTCACATTTACTCCTATATTTTCCTGAGCAAAAATAGAGGCTAGTGGCTTTCCCACTAGGTTGTCCACATTTACAATGACCATACTCTTGCCCTTAAGGTCCTTATAACCATATCGGATGAGTATCTCGTAGATACCGACGGGTGTTGCCGGAAGAAATGCTTTTTGACCTAGCCAAGCTTTACCTACATTCGTCGGATGGAATCCGTCTACATCCTTATCGGGTGATACGGTATTCAAAGCCTTATTTTCATCTATATGTCCAGGGAGGGGAAGCTGGATAAAAATACCATGAATTTTAGCATCCGAGTTAAGTCTGTCAATCTCCTTTAGCAACCCCTCCTCGGTTATAGTTTCAGCTAATCTTACCATCTCCGAGTAGATGCCTAACTCTTGACTTGCCTTTTCCTTAAGTCGAATATAATCAGCCGAACTTGGGTCCTCACCAACAAGAATACCAGCAAATCCGGGGGTTATCCCCTTCTCCTTAAGGCTACTTATCTCCTGTTTAAGTTCTTCCCTTATTTCGGCTGATGTTTTTCTTCCATCCAGTATCTCGGTCATTTAGTGAGTTCCTCCGCGGCTGTGACGGTATGAGACAGCAACATGGCTGTAGTTACTGAGCCAACCCCTCCTGGTACAGGGGTTATCATTCCAGCTATTTCTTTCACTGGTTCAAAGTCTATATCCCCACTCAATTTACCATCCTCATCAGTACTCACCCCTACATCTATTACTATAGCTCCTTGAGGCACCCAATCCGTTTTTACCTTCTTGGCTAAGCCCATTGCGCTTACCAAAATCTCTGCCCTCTGATATTCTTCAGCAGGGTTTATCGTTTTATAATCACAGAAATAAACTGTTGCCCACCTATTCAGCAGCATTATACCAATAGTTTTGCCTTGTTTTCCAGCCCCACCGACAATAACCGCCCTTTTTCCATCAATTTCAATGTTCAAGCGGTCAAGTATTTCTATAACCGCTGATGGAGTGCACGGAGCAAAGCCGCCTGCTTCTTTAGTGATAAGCTTACTAATGTTTATCGGACTAAGACAATCCACGTCTTTGTCGGGCGATAGCAGGTTAACTATGGCACTGTCAGATATATGCTCTGGTAAGGGACGCTGGAGAATAATACCATGAAACTTAGAATCCTCATTAAGCTCTACGACCTTCTTCTCGAGTTCCTGTTGAGTAATATCTGTAGGAAGGCTAACCGTTTCCGTAATTATGCCTACCTTCTCGCCTCCTTTAGCGATGCCACGAATATAAGACATGGCGGCTGGGTCTTCCCCGACTATGACTGCTGCCAGCCCTGGTACTATCCCCTTCTCCTTTATTTTATCTATCCTTGGTTTCAACTCCTCGCGAATCTGCTCGGCAATATCTTTGCCACTAATAATTTGTGCTGGCATTTTTGATCTCCTTTTCTATTATTGTTATTGTGACACAGAATCCAATCCTTTACAAGATTTTAACCATCAGTTCGTTGATTGCCCTCACTGCCTTAGAGGTATCAGGTAGGTCAAGCAGCGGCTTCAGCTTTAGGTCATACTCATATACCTCTTCATCTAAAGGGATGATAGTTATGGGCTCAATTCCCAGCCTATCTAGTTCCTCAGCGATGATAGAGTCTAACTTGGTAGGGACGAAGTTGATTATTACCGATTGCCTCTTCACCGTTAGTTTAAGCTCGGAGACCAGGTCTCTTATCCGGGCTACAGTTCGAGCACCCTTCACCGAATGGTCGGAGATAATAAACAGCTCATCAACATTCTGAGTGGTTCTTCGGCTTAGATGCTCCATCCCTGCCTCATTATCCATAACAATATAAGTATAGTTATCAGACAGGGTATCGGTAAACTCCCTCAGGATAAGATTGGGATAGCAGTAGCAATCCGGACCTTCACCCCTACCCATTACTATAAGGTCGAGCCCTTCGCTTTCAACTATGGCTTGGTTGAATTTATACTCTAGATAGGCCTCCTTGGTCATCCCGGCTGGGATGTTTATTTTCTCCTCATGAAACAACCCGATTACTGAGCCGATTGTTTGTTTTGTGCTGAGCCCCAAACTATCCCCCAGGTTGGCATTGGGGTCAGCATCAACCGCCAGAATCGATCCCGTCCCATTCTTCTTCAGGTAGCGGATAATAAGACTTGTTATTGAAGTTTTTCCGCTACCACCCTTTCCGGCTACAGCAATACAAAAGCTCAAACAGTTATCCTTCGCCAAAACTTCGCTAAAATAGTCCCGTCACCTTTCCCGTCTTTACATCTACATCTACTCGTCTAAAGGCAGGGCTAGACGAAGTTCCTGGCATCATGCTAATAGCTCCGGCACAGGGGCAGAGAAATTTTGCCCCGGAAAAAACCAGTATATCGCGTATGGGCAGAGTCCACCCCTTGGGTACACCCTTAATTGCCGGGTCATGGGTAAGGGATAGATGAGTCTTCACCATCATAGTAGAGAAATCATCAAATTTAGGGTCAGCCTCGAATGCTTTAGCTTTAGCCTCAGCCTCAGGTGCCCAGGCCACTCCATCGGCACCATAAATTGTTTTGGCTATCAGGTCAACCCGCTCCCTTAGTTTCATTTCCAAGGGATACAGGAATTTGAAGTCGTTTGTCTCTTTAGCAGCTTCCATGACTGCATCAGCCAGCTCTAGGGCACCATCGCCACCATCAGCCCAGTGGGTAGCTGATGCGCAGCCCGCCCCAGCTTCCTCAGCCGCCTTTTTAACCATGGCGATCTCAGCATCAGTATCAGTGTGGAATCGATTTACGCACACCACTGGCTTGATACCGGACTTTTTAATGATATTGATATGGTGTACCATGTTTGCAACGCCCTTTTCCAGCAGTCCCAGGTCTTCTTTAGTGTAGGACTCAGGCAGGGGAATACCAGCTACTACCTTGGGACCACCACCGTGCATCTTCAATGCCCGGACGGTAGAGGTGAGTACTGATACATGCGGTTTAAGCCCACTCATGCGGCACTTGACATTCCAGAACTTCTCAAAGCCGATGTCGGCGCCAAAGCCACTTTCTGTAACATGATAATCAAACAACTTTAGCCCAACGCGGTCAGCAATTATGGATGACTGACCTACGGCAATATTGGCAAATGGTCCGGCATGCACCATCAAAGGCTGATACTCAACTGTGGAACACAGGGTGGGATTAATGCAGTTGCGCATCCAAGCAGTCATGGCACCGGCCACCTCCAGGTCACCGGTGGTAACGGGGTTGCCTGCTTTATCATAGGCTACGGTAATATTAGCCAGTTTTTCTCGCAGGTCAGGTAAATCCCGGACGATTGATAGTATTGCCATTAGCTCGGAGCTAACGGTGATACCGAACTTGGATTCCATTGTAAAGCCATCCATGCGTCCGCCAAGACCTATGATAATTTTACGCAGGCTATTGGCACAGAAGTCTACAACCCAGCCCATCTCAACCCTCTTGGGGTCAACATCCAGTCGGCGCATCTTGGTGAGCCTGGCCAGTTGCTCGTCATTGTAGTTGCGCTCGTGCTGCATCCTACCGGTAAGGGCAACCATAGCCAGGTTATGGGCATTAGTGATATCGTTGATATCGCCAGCAAGACCCATGGAAAATTCGGTCATAGGAATAAGCAGGGCATTGCCGCCGCCGGCAGCGGTGCCCTTGATATTCATGGTTGGACCACCTGAGGGCTGGCGGATACAGCCACCTACATTTACACCCCTCTTACCCAGGCCTTCTATAAGACCGCAAGTGGTCGTACTTTTCCCCTCACCCAGTGGTGTGGGAGTTATGGCAGTTACTTCAATATACTTGCCGTCCGGTTTGTCCTTGAGGCGCTCAATAATCTTCATAAAATCGAGCTTGCATAATCTCCCAAAAGGAATTATCTCGTCCTTTTGCAGTTTTAGCCTTTCCCTCCAGTCATCGGGAGTTGGCATGTTGACTTCAGCCGCTTCTGAAATCTGCCAATCTTTCATTTCTACTGCATTATAAGCCATACAATCCTCCATTTATTTCTTATTATTTAGCGATTCCCGCTTAAACTTTTATAAAGCCATTTCAGCTCTCTTGGCACCACTGATACCTAATCTCATTAGAGAGGGCAACTAACTTCCTCTCTTTTAATTCTGTGATTCACCTCCTTTTTAGTTTATTGTGCTTGCTTTTGAGCCGTTGATAACAAAACCTGATAAATATTCCTTACTTCGTTGGTAATTTGCGGGCTAGAGTCAAGCAAGGGAAGATTAGCCAGGTCAGCTTCTACTATTACTTGGTCGTAGGGGATAAAGCCGAGAATTTCAAAGTCGGGAAGGCTTGAAACTAGGAATTCCCTCTCTGATTGGGTTCGAACCTTATTGGCTACCACGGCGATGTTTTGTAGGCTGATATCTTGTGCCAGTTTATTAATTCTATAGGCTGTTTCAATGCTCCGTCGGCTTGGTTCTACTACTACAATCAGTTTATCTACTGCCTTGGCTGTTGCCCGTCCTAGATGTTCAATGCCAGCCTCCATATCTAAAATGACTACTTCATTTCTTGATACAAGTAGGTGGACAAGCAGAGCTTGTAACAAAGCATTTTCTGGACAGTAACAACCACTGCCACCCTTTTTAGCCCGCCCCATTATCATTAGTCTAATTCCATCACGTTTTATAGAATATTTCTCTGGAAGGTCATCAACTTTAGGGTTTAATCTAAAATAGGTTGTGGCTCGTCCTGGTGGTGCTCCGGTTCTTTCTTCAATGAGAGCGTCCATCTCAGATATGGGGGTTATTTTGTCGCTGTTGGGGAAACCAAGAGTGGCGGCTAGATTAGTATCGGGGTCAGCATCTATAGCTAGAACAGAATAGCCGGATTCAGCGAATATTTTGGTAAGGAAAGAAGCTAATATAGTCTTCCCTACCCCTCCTTTACCACTAACAGCAATCTTCATCGCAACTTGCTTTTATTATACTAAAGCTGAGTCTTTCTGGGCAAAGTACTCAGCTTTTTAAATCCTATTAGCTATTAGTTTACTGCTGGCACCCGTTACGCAGTATATCTTATGCTGACGGAAAAGTCAATACGCCAAATTACCTAGTGTTAATGTTCTACAATTTTGTCACCAGTTAACTGTTCAGGGAAAATGTTACCATGAAGGAGATGGTGTTATTGAACAGGAAAGAGCAGAGGAGGTTGGTGGTATTAAATCAAGTGGGGATGGACGATGACAGGGGAATAAGCAAATGCCGCGTAATGTATCATGGTGGAAGTGTAGTCGCTCAACCATCAAATTAATCGTGTACGCCAATGCCTCCCGTCTTTCGGATATGAGCTTCTACATACGGCAGCAGGGCTAGGTGCCGTGCTCTTTTTATGGCAATTGCTAAGGCGCGTTGATGTTTAGCACAAGTACCCGTTTTACGACGGGGCTCAATCTTTCCCCCACCCGATATGTAGCTGTGCAATGTCACAGGGTCCTTATAGTCTATTGCTTTGCCCTTATTAGTGCAAAAGGAACAGACCTTACGCTTTGGTATGTATCTTCTCTCACCTCTCCCACTTCTTCTCTTGCTGTCTGTTTTTATAGATTTCGGCTTAGCCATTCGTAATGAGACTCCTACTTCTAACCAAATTTATCAAATTGCAACTCTCCTTAAAACGGAATGTCCTCTGGTTCCAGTTCACCAGTTTCCTCAATCTTCTCCTCAGGCAAGGGAGCCATTGCTTGCCTATCAAGAAATGTTACCTTGTTGGCTATTATTTCGGTTCGGTAATGCTTTTGCCCATCCTGACCTTCCCAAGTGCGTGTATGTAGCCTCCCTTCCGTATAGATAAGTCGACCCTTAGCTAAAAACTGATTGCATTGTTCGGCTAGCTTGTTCCAAGTAACCACAGTAAACCACTCTGTTTCTTCTTTGCGCTCACCCTCAGCAGTAGTATACACCCGATTAGTGGCAACACGAAATGAGGTTACAGGATTGCCATTAGGGGTAAAGCGCATTTCAGGCTCACTCCCGAGATTACCGATAATCATCACTTTATTTAGGCTTGCCATTTCTCAAAAACTCCTTTCTCATCCTCATTAGCTACTCAATTTTACCAATAGATGTCGTAGAATCTCTTCGGAAGTTCGCAGGTTGGCTTCGAGCTCTTTGCTTAACGCAGGCTTTAAATTGAACTGTGTCAACACATAACTACCCTCCACAAAATGGTCTATTGGATAGGCTAACTTTCTTTTGCCCCATCGTTCTGCGTTGGAGATAGTTCCACCCCTTTCTGTAATAAGCTTGGTCACATTGTCTATTGTAGTATCAAGAGCCTCTTCAATAACTTCTGGATTGATAATTAATACTAGCTCATAGTCACGCAACTGCTTATCTTCTACCTTTAATGCTTTCTTAGGCGTTCTTTTGACTACCATTTACTCTCCAAAAAATTTTATAGCATATTATACCACACACCATAGAAAATACAAACAATACATAGAGGGGTTCAACTCCCTTGAGTCCATAAGTCTAATCCGTTATACTATTTATATACATAGTCATAAACATTTTGGCTTATTAAGTTGAGATTAGAGGTACACAATGTTGGAAGTGGAGAATCTACAGTATGGTTTGAATGGTAAATCAATAATTAATAATTTAAGCTTGCATGTTGATAAGGGTGAAATACATGGTATTTTAGGGGAGAATGGAACCGGTAAGACTACCCTTGCCTATTTAATAATGGGGGTAAATAACTGCGAGCCCACCGGGGGCAGAGTGGTTTTTGAAGATCAGGATATTGCTGACCTTTCTGTTTCTCAACGGGCAAAGAAGGGGATTACTCTAGCCTGGCAAGAGCCAGCCAGGATTGAAGGATTGAGGGTGAGGGACTACCTTAAGCTCAGTGGTAATAATCTTGGGATTGAGCAGGTTGAAAATTGTTTGTGGATGGTCGGATTAGAACCAGCCCAATATTTAGATAGAGATGTTGATGACACTTTAAGTGGTGGGGAGAGGAAGAGGATAGAGCTAGCTTCTGTCTTAGCCATGAGACCCAAATTGGCTATATTAGATGAGCCTGACTCCGGCATAGACATTATATCATTACCCCTCATCCTGAATGGCATAGTAGAAATGAGTAAGCGGGGCTCATCGGTTCTGTTAATTACCCATAATGAGAAGGTGGCAGAAATAGCCCATAGGGTATCCCTGCTATGTGCCGGTAAGATAATTAGAACTGGGGAACCAGCAGGAACAAGCCAGTGGTTCAAAGAACACTGCCGAACCTGTCCCCATATCAATGAGCCAACAGAATGGGATAAAGGATTATGATTCATTACTTGGTGGAAAAGGAATATCAGGAGTTGGTTGACGCCTATGAAAAAGCAGGTGGTGATAAGAGTGCTTTACTAAGTGGGGATACAGCCAGTCTGGTGGTTCAGGAAGACAGGGTTCTGAGTGCTACTGAAATAGAAGGCGTGAAACTGGCAGCTAAAACTGATGAGGGGTTCATTAGCGCTGGATTATTAATTGAAGAGGGTTGTAAGGTAAGCCGTCCAATTCACTTGTGTTTTGGTGTGTTGCCTCAGGAGGGCTTACAGCGGATTAAGTTACGGGTGGATGTAAAGCGGGGGGCTGAGGCCAAAGTAATTGCCCACTGCATTTTTCCCAACGCTGTCCATATAATTCATAAGATGGATGCCGTGATAAATATTGAGGATAATGCTAGCTTCAGCTATAAGGAGACTCACTACCATGGCGATTATGGTGGAATTGAGGTAGTTCCCAAAGCTAAGGTTACCCTGGGCGAAAGGGCTTTATATGAAAACACCTTTAGCCTGGTTGAGGGCTGTATCGGTAAATTAGACTTCGATTATGAGATTTTTTGTGCGGCTAAAAGTGTAGCTGAGCTAACAGCCAAGGTCTACGGTAAGAAGGATGATATTATAAGGATATTTGAGAAGGTAAACTTGAATGGTAATGGTGCCCGAAGCCTGATAAAGACCAGGATAGTGCTGACAGATAGAGCCGGGGCTGAGGTTATCGGTGAAACCTATGGGAATGCTCCCTATGCCAGAGGACACGTTGATTGCACTGAGCTGGTTAATGGGGAAGAGGCAGTAGCCAAGGCAATACCACTGGTCTCGGTAACTAATGAGAAGGCAAAGGTAACCCATGAGGCAGCAATAGGCAGTATAGATAGAAGACAGGTGGAAACCCTAATGGCAAGGGGGCTGGATGAGAATGAGGCGGTGGATGTTATTGTAAAAGGTATACTGAGGTAGTTGGGCACGAGAGATGTCCTTGGATTTAACTAAGGTTGCTGCTAAGGTTGGAGGAATGGTAGCCAAGCTGAAGGCTGGTGGCGCCGAGAGGCAGGAACGTCTCAACTACGCCCTGGATGTCCTCCATAATAGGTCTATTGACCTTGACCATCTAAAAAAGAAGATAGAAGATAGCAAGGGTAAGACTACCTGGTTAGTGGCTGGTTTAGTTGACGGGCTCGATCGGCACTATAAAGCACCATCTACACCCACAGAATTTACTATCCTGGCAACTGATGGCTCTCATATTGATGTTGACCGGCATAAGTCAACAAGGTGTTATCTGATAAACATAGGGTCAGTCATTCTTCACTATGGTGCCCAGTCTGGTGCTGCCCTTGATAGTTTCCCGTGCCTATATTTCGGCGATGAAGACCTGGTTATTGCCCCGGCTGGGGTTGGAGGTCGTGAGCAGCTAATAGAAGGTGTGCTGTTAGGTATCAAGCGTAACGTAGAGGAGTGCCACCAGTTGGCTAATCTGGCAGGAGAGCTTTCCCAGAATAGCTTAACCTTGGCACTACTTGACGGCTCGCTTATTCTGTGGGGATTAGAGGCTTACCCCGAATTTATCACCGAGGCGCTGCTGACCCAAGGCTTTCTACACTATCTTGATGACATAAGAAAGCTTAATAATGGAAAGAGGCTTGCCCTTGCCAGCTACATTAGCTTTCCTCGAAGTACCGATGTGGTTAATGTATTGCGAGTCGCCATATGTCCTCATGACCCCCCTGACTGTGACCGCTATTGCTCACCTGGTGAAAAGAGAGACTGCGATACGGTGGCTGGCGTTCGGGACAGAGAGCTGTTTGTAAATCTATTAGGTCAAGGAGAAAGGTCAGATGTCTTTATCAGCCAATCATCTATAGTCCGGAAACACTACGGGGTGCACCAGGTCTGTTTCTTCTACCTCAGGGTGGATAATGAAATAGCCAGGGTTGAGATTCCGCGGTGGGTGGCAACCAATGTGAGTCTGCTCAATCTGGTTCACTCTTTAGTTTTAGACCAGTGCCAGCGTGGGCAGGGATACCCGGTGGCATTAAGTGAAGCCCATGAACAGGCAGTGGTAACCGGAGCTGATAGAGAAAACTTCTGGCAGTTAGTAGAGTCATCCCTGGTGGAGGAGCATCTATCCAGCCTCACCTCAGCTAAAAGCCAGAGTAAAAGAACAAGGTGGATATAGGGATGGTGAACTCAAATTCTAGATACTATCCTTTAAAGAAGGAATAAACTCTAAATAATGTAGAATTACAGAAATACAAAAGGGGCAAGTCCCTTCAGACTTCCCTTAAATAAATGATGGTGGAGGAAAAGGGATGAAAAGATTGGAAGTGTTAAGATGGGAAATACCGGCTTAATGTAAGAAGGTGCTTAATGTTGGAGAGTAAGCAGTATCATCTAACCAAGCGAATGAGATGGGCAGGACGAGTAATCGGGTTGCTTGCAGCCGGGTTCTTACTAACCATGTTGATTGGTACAGCTATTGCTGAAGTTCTAACTGAAGGCTGGGAGCCAATCACGACAGACATAGAAGGTGTTCTACTAGGTGTACTGGGAATAATTGCACTGGCTGGTTGCATTGCATCTTGGTGGCGAGACCGGCTTGCTGGTATACTCTTAATTTTAACCGCTGCCGGACTTGGTATCCACATAGGCCTTTGTGCCGGGCGTAATCATTTCTTAGCTTGGTTAATGATGGGCTTTCCGTATCTGGCTGCTGGCGTGCTGCTCCTTACCGCCTGGCGGCTTTCAAGGAAGACAGCCTAGCCAGAGCACACACTGTACGCTAAGTTTGCTCTCACTCTGAGGTGGAGCTGGTAAATGTCCTATTAAAGCTCTATAGTCTATTAAAATGGGAGGACAAAGATGGGAACTAAGGGAAGGAAGAATGTGAAAAAGTCCAAGAAGGAAAAGTCCAAGAAGGAAAAGAAGGAATAGGAGTTTAAAACTCTAAAGACTATACTTCAAAGAAGGACTAAACTCTAGATAAATTCAAAGCACTAATGACTAAAACATTTAGAATTTTAAAATTGTTTAGTATTTGGTGCTTCGGATTTAGGATTTGGAGCGAAGCGACTTTAGGAAGTAATCCTAGGAGGGTTTGTCAGTGCAAAGAGCAGGCGAGGTTATTGAAGCTAGCACCACCGATTTTATGGCGCAGTGCTATGAGCTTTACCAGTCGCCACCTTTTGGTAGTCTGGTTAAGACCAGGGACTTACCGGTGGAGCTATATGGTGTAGTCTATAATGCTACTACTACCGGTCTTGAGCCGGGACGGCGACCGATTGCTAGAGGCAAGGATGAGGCTAGTGAGGAGGATATCTACCGGTCAAGTCCCCAGCTTTTAAAGTTACTTCGTACTGAGTTCAGCGTTCTAGTGGTCGGGTATAGGGAGAATGAAAAATTGTATCACTATCTTCCCCCCAACCCAGCCCGAATACACGGCTTTGTTTATCTGTGCTCCCCTGAGGAAGTAAGGGAGTTTAGTCAATCCTTTGATTTCCTCAATATACTAATTAACACCCACCTAACGGTTTCCACAGAGGAAATTGTGGCTGCCTGTCTGCGTCAGATGAGCCAGGTATATGAAGACGGTCATGCTTTTCTGGTGGCAGCCGGTAAGGAGTTAGCCATATTACTTAGTGGCGAGTTTAACCGGCTTAAAGCTATTCTGGGGAGGATTAAAACATGACTCAGGGAAATACTGAGAGATTGGGTATTGTTGTCTCCGGTTCGTTAAATAAAGGGGTGGAGGTCAAGCTGGATAGCTCAGCCTCGGTCGAGGATATGGCGGTGGGGAGGTATGTAACTATTGAGGGGCAGAAACGGCGTTTCTTTGGCATGATAACCGATGTCAGCCTTGAGGTGACTGACCAAAAACTTGTCCTTATCCCACCTGATGTTTCTGACCCATTTGTGGCTGAGGTGTTGGCTGGAACCAGCACCTATGGAACACTCCATGTTTTACCTATGCTTACTATAGGTGGTGATGTAACCAGCTTAATTGAGGGACCACAACCGGTGAAGACGGTTCCCAGTCATTTTTCGGCGGTAAATCTGGCATCGCAGCCGGATGTAGAGCTAGTTTTTGGTAGTGAGGACGAAAGGAAGTTCTACATTGGCACACCACTAGATATGGAGACAAAGGTTTGTCTTAACTTAGAGGAGCTAGTTAAGCGCTCAAACGGTATCTTTGGCAAGAGTGGCACGGGGAAGACCTTTCTCACCAGGTTGCTTCTCATCGGCATGCTTCAGAAGGGAACGGCAGTGAACTTAGTCTTTGATATGCATAGTGAGTATGGCTGGGAGGGCCGGAATGAGGAAGGGCGGAAGGTTAAAGCGTTAAAGCAGCTTTTCCCATCTAAGGTAGCCGTGTTTACCCTTGACGAAGAGAGTTCACGGCGGAGGCGGGTGAGCACCGATTTCGTGGTCAGGATAGGCTATGATGAGATAGAACCTGAGGACATTGGGCTACTGCGCCAGACCTTAAACCTCACTGAAGCCTCAGTTCAAGCGGTATATCAATTAGCCAGAGAATTTGGTGACAAAAAGTGGATTGAGGCTACTCTGGGGCTAGAGGATGAAGATGAGACCAGGCAACTGCTGACCAGGCTAAGTATTCATGACAGCACCTATCGTAATCTACGGCGTGGGCTGGAAACTATCAGGCGACTGCCTTTCCTGGAATCCCACGTCCCTGATAACCCGGTAAAGCGCATTTTAGAATATCTCGACCGGGGCATAAACGTGGTTTTGGAATTTGGCAGATATACCGATATTACCGCTTATATTCTGGTAGCCAATTTGCTTACCCGTCGTATTCATGCCCAATATCGGGAGAGGATGGAGAAGGCGATAGGTGAGGATATTGCCCCACCCCGCCAGCTGGTGATAACTATTGAGGAAGCCCATAAGTTCCTAAATCCCGAGGTGGCAAGCCAGACTATCTTTGGCACTATTGCCCGTGAGATGCGCAAGTATTATGTTACCCTATTGGTAATTGACCAGCGACCCAGTGGCATTGATAGTGAGGTTATGTCCCAAATTGGGACTAAGATAACCTGCCTGTTGGATAATGACCATGATATTGATAGTGTGCTTGCCGGTGTATCTGGCAAGAGTGAACTAAAGTCAGTGTTAGCCAGGCTGGAATCCAGGCAGCAAGCACTCATCTTCGGTCACGCTGTGCCGATGCCGGTGGTAGTCAGGACTAGGGAGTATGGTTCTACTGAGTCCTATAAGGATTTTATCTCCGGTGAGGAGACCGAAATTAGAAAACAAGCGGAAAAAGATATTGAGGAATTGTGGGAATGAAGAGGTCGGCCAAATTACCAAAAAGAAAGATTGGGTTGGCTCTGGGTAGTGGTGCTGCTAGAGGACTGGCTCATATCGGGGTGTTATCTGTCTTAGAAAAAGAAGGTGTCCCTATTGATATGATTGCTGGCACCAGTATAGGTGCTTTAATTGGTGCCCTTTATGCCCGGGGGAAGAATGCCGACCGGATAAAGGATCTGGTAATAGAGCTAGGTTCGAAAAGGTTATCCCTTCTGGCAGACCCGGCTCTACCCAAAACTGGTTTGATTAAGGGACGGAAGGTTAAAAACGTGCTGAAATCAGTCATTGGCAACATAGATTTTAGAGATTTAAAATTACCTTTTGCCTGTGTGGCTACTGATATAAATAGTGGTGAGGAAGTAGTGATAAAGCAGGGTTTGGTGTGGGAAGGGGTAATGGCTAGTGGGTCTATTCCAGTGATACTCCCCGTGTTTAAGTGGCAAGGCAGGTATCTGGTTGATGGTTCTTCGGTGAATCCGGTACCAGTAAGCCTTCTAAAGAGAATGGGGGCAGACTTCATAATAGCTGTTAATGTTATACCCGATGTGGATAGTAGGGTAGAGTTAGCAAACGAGGGGCATACTGAAGCAAAGGCGCCCAATATTTTCAGTGTTATAATGCAAATAATTAATATTCCTATCTATCGAGTGGTAGAGTATAGCCTGAGCGGGGCTGATGTAGTGATTGAACCTCAGGTGGCATCCATTGGACATTTTGACTTCCACCGAACTCAAGAGTGCATTTTAAAAGGTGAATCAGCCACCCAGGCCTCTGTTCTTGAAATAAAAAGACAGTTAAAGGTCTAAATTCTTATTTTTCTTCTTTTGGGGACTTGACAATTAGTATTTATGTGTTATAATAATTGCACATAAGAAGCATTAGCAATAATGGCATTGAATACTAAGGCAGAGTCACCAGAGAATAACCGTAGGGCATTAAATGTAACCGGGATGAGGGTTACTAGCCAGCGGGCTTTAATTCTGGAAATTATTCGCCATGGGCAAGGACACCTTGATGCTGATGAAGTCTATCGGAGAGCACGGCAGAAGCAACCTCGCCTTAGTCTGTCCACTGTATATCGCACCTTGCAGGCGTTTAAAAGACTAGGCTTAATAGAGGAAGTCCATTTTGATGAAGCCCACCACCACTATGAGGTGAAGCCGCCCGCTGAACATCACCACCTGGTATGTCTTGGCTGCGGTAGGGTTATTGAATTTCGTTACCCGCTGGCACGCTATGTAAAGAGGAATGTGGTTGAAGCCAAAGGCTTTGACATCACTAGTACTGAGGTTCGTATGACAGGCTACTGCCCCAAGTGTCGTCAAGAGAGGAAATAATTTTTTGCTCTATTTACTGCAAATGAGAAGCATTTGTATTTAATACAAGGATGGTTTGGCTGAGAAGACTAAAGAAAGGGATAAGATTTGTGTCTGATGGAAATCAAATAACTTTAGCTCGAATGCAGACTGGGCAGAGCGGTAAAGTGGTTCAAATTCAAGGTGGAGGTGGTCTGGTTAATCGCCTTAATGCTCTGGGCATTAGACCGAGTAAGAGAGTAACTAAGGTTAGTTCTATGTTTATGCGAGGACCAGTGACCATTCAGGTAGATAGAACTCAGGTGGCTGTTGGTCTCGGCATGGCTAAAAAGATAATAGTTGAGCTAGCTTAAGCAATAGAATGAAGATACTACTGATGGGTAATCCTAATGTGGGCAAGAGTGTCATTTTCTCTCGTCTTACTGGAGTCAAGGTGATTATTTCTAATTATCCCGGTACGACAGTAAGCTACACTCAGGGATTTATGAAGCTGGGAGAAGAGACAGTTGAGGTTATTGATGTGCCCGGCACTTATACTCTGGAGCCAACTTGTAAAGCTGAGGAAGTCGCCTTACAGATGCTTCACACTGGAGATATAGTAATAAATGTAGTTAATGCTACCAATCTGGAGCGAAACCTTTATTTAACCTTGCAGCTATTAGAGAGAGATATTCCGGTAGTAGTCGCCTTGAATATATGGGATGACACCAAACATCGTGGGATACATGTTGACTTAGACAAGCTAAGGGAACTTTTGGGGGTGGAGGTTATTCCTACTGTAGCTCTAACTGGTCAGGGGATAAAAGAGCTAGTAGAGAATATTCACAAGGCTACCTTGCCTGATACGCCTGTACGTAGTCGTGATGAGCGCTGGGCTACTATTGGGAGTATCATAGACCAAGTTCAGCATGTTACCCATCGCCATCACACTTGGTTAGAGTATCTGGAGGATGCTAGTGTAAAGCCATTAACCGGGGGTATTATAGCTCTGACTGTTCTAGCTAGCGCCTTTTTCATAGTCCGTTTCGTTGGCGAAAGCCTAATTAGCTATGTATTTAACCCCTTATTTAACCATCTGTGGGCACCGGTGTTATTGAGATTAAGTGATTTTCTAGGGGGTACTGGTTTTCCGCACGATATTCTGATTGGTAAAATCACAGGTGGTGAAGTGAACTTTGTTGAGTCCTTTGGGCTACTCTCTAGTGGACTCTATGTGCCTTTTGCTATGGTTCTGCCTTACATTGTCGCTTTCTACCTGGTGCTTGGTCTGCTTGAGGATGTAGGCTATTTACCACGACTGGCAGTTCTGATGGATACTGTTATGCACCGTCTGGGTTTACATGGATATGCTATCATTCCTACTTTGCTTGGACTTGGTTGCAATGTACCGGCTATTTTAGCCACCCGCATTCTGGAAAGTAAAAGAGAGAGGTTTATTGCGGCAACGCTGGTATCTATTGCTGTGCCCTGTGCTGCTCTGCAGGCGATGATTTTCGGCTTGGTTGGTCAGCGTGGAGGACAGTATGTAGTCATTGTCTACGGGACACTATTCGTGGTATGGATTATTCTGGGGATTATACTCAACCGTGTGGTAAAAGGGTTTAGCCCCGAGCTACTAATTGAGATACCACCCTATCGTCTGCCACCATGGCGAACCGTGGTAAAAAAACTGTGGATGAGAACCTATGGCTTCTTGGTAGAGGCTGTTCCTATCATTTTAGCTGCTGTTCTAGTAATAAATATTCTCTATATCTTCGGGATATTTAATGCTATTGCTAATTTTACCGCACCAGTAGTAACTGGTCTCTTAGGACTGCCCAAGGAGGCGGTAACAGCCTTAGTTGTTGGTGTTCTGCGTAAGGATGTGGCTCTGGGCATGCTAGCTCCGTTAGCATTAACTGCTAAACAATTGGTGGTAGGCAGTGTGGTTTTAGCTATGTTTTTCCCGTGCATTGCTACCTTTGTTGTTTTTCTCAGAGAGCTTGGGGTGGTAAATATGCTTAAATCGGCAGGGGTAATGATTTCTGCTGCTCTAATAACAGGGGGGATATTAAACCTAATCCTGTAGTTATGATGATATTTCATTGCTACCAGTAAAGAATGCTTTAGCCCGCTGTTTGGTTGATATTTCCCCGACCTTGATTTGTGGTAGCATTTTTTCTACATCGGTTCTATGGCACAGTTCGGTGCCGGGGGTTAATACTGCGGCAGTGCCCATGGCTACCGCCAGTTGGCAAGCTTCTATTAAGGGCTCACCATAAGCTAGCTTTAAGGCAAGCCCGGCTATAGCACAATCACCAGCACCTACAGCACTTCGTACCTTTACTGGGGGTGGAACTGCCTTAATAATCTTCTCCTTAGTAGCGGCAACAATGCCATCAGTTCCTCTGGAGACGACTGCTACTTCGATACCCATCTCAACCAGCCCAAGAGCCCCGTTAATGATTGCCTTTTCAGTGGAGAGTTCCGTCTTAAGTAGTTCCTCAGCCTCACGGACATTAGGCTTGACGAGGTAGGGCTTAGCCTTTATACCCTCTTCTAACCATTGACCTTCAGAGTCCAGAATACTTCTTATCCCGAAGCCGTTGGCTTCCATGACTAGGTCATGATAGATATTAACCGGAACCCCAGGGGGGACACTGCCGCCAAATACCATCAAATCTGGACTGGGGTAAATTCGCCTTAATTTGCCGATGAACCTCTCCAGTTCTTTTTTTAAGATGCGCGGACCGGGGGCATTAATCCTTGTTTGCTGAGAAGTTGTGGTATCGGTGATAATGAAGTTGGTGCGTGTTTCCTGCATAATAGGGGTGAAGCTGAAGGGCAGACCTTCCTCATCAAGTAATATTTCTAGAATCCTGCCATCAGGGCCACCTACGAATCCATAGGCTGTAGTTATGCCATCCATCTCATGAATAGCGCGTGAAACATCTATGCCTTTACCCCCGGCGTAGAGATGTGTGCCCGTCCATCGGTTAGTCTCGTCTACCACTAGTCGGTGAACAGTAATAGTCCTATCCAAACAGGGATTAAGGGTAACAGTAGCAATCATAGTATTCTCCTATTTTAAGGTCTATTTCAATATTTCTGATACCACTTTTTTGATATACGAGCTAGCTCTTTACTGGATACCCCAAGCTTTTTATACCACGGCACAGCATATTTATAAGCTATTTCATTCAGTCTTTTTAACCTAACTGCAGCTACTGTGGATAGATACCGGACTCTTTCGTCAGCGTTGTCAATATACATTGCTTCTTGCCAGATAGCGCGACCACCCAAAAAACCTGATGCTCCAGCCTGGCAGGCGATTTCTACCTGCTGGTAAAAAACTTCAAAGTCCACACCAGCGCTCAGGACGACCCAGGGAACCTGAGATGACATATCTAACTGCTGACAAAGGTTAATGAGTTCAGATTTATCCTTTCTATAGCGTAGGTCAGCGGGGAACTCAGCCTTCAGCACATCTATGGGTAAAGCAGTGATATCCTGAGCGGTTTTAATCACTAGCTGTTCTTTTAAGGCAGCAAACTGTGGTTGATTATTGATTTCGTTATCAATAGCATAGCTCAGTGGTTCTACCAGAAAAGGGATGTCATTTTCTATACACTCGGTGGCTACCATATTGACTGTGTTTAATTGCTGTCCTGCTAGCTGTTCCAAATCCGGACGATAGTAGACCAGAATCTTTACTGCCGAGGCACCCATTCGCTTAATCTTCTCAACAGTCCATTCATCCAGTAACCTGGTTACACGGTGTTCCTTGTCGCCGCTATAGTCTGAGGCTTCTATGCTAACCAGAAGCCCGGTATTATTCGGTAGGATACCATGACTAATGCATTGAGCAGCACCATATATAGGGTCAAGCAGTACCGCACTAGCATATTTAGCTAGGCTTGAACACAACGCTAGCTTGTGTTCAACCATTTCTTCATAGGCAACTTCTTCAGGATGCTCTTTATTGAGCATCTTACGTAAAGAGCCACGATGGTCCATAGCACATCTGTTGCAAACCTCTTATTTTACCAATAGTTAGCCTTTTCATATTTCTCGCTCTAGGTATTATGGCGTAAAAGGTAGGTTTAATCAAGGTTTGAGGCTGTTGCGAAACTCCTTAGTCATTGCTCGTCATCAGCTTCGTTGAGCATATCAAGTTGTTCGTGATTGACCGCACGTATGACGTCTAGTATTTCAGTCGCATTGTGATGAGTAGAGATTAATTCACCGTCATAATCGTATTTATTGGCTATTTGTACTTTGGCACGAATAGAATCTCCTGGGCGAAGGTCTATACTTCTATTCTGAAATTTATCAAGCCAATCCTTGTCTAATATTCTCACCTGAATTATGCTAGTCCCATGCCTCATGTCCCACATAGATTCCCCAAGATAATCGGGTTTTTTCACCCTTAATATCATTTCACTTTCCGAGGTGAGTATTTCCTTAGCTAGTAAATCTTCAATACTCTCTGGGGCAATATTAAAGGTAAGATTGAATTCCACTTCGGGTTCATCTGGTGTTATATACTTTGCTTTATCCCCTTTGCTCAGATACGACAGGCTTTGTGATATTTTCTGCATACCTTCCAATAGTTGACGGGGTGGAATGGGAGTATAGGCAGGCAGCCATCTTACCTTTGTCTTTTCAGCTAACTCATTAATTTCAGTTTCTAAGGGTTGTATTTCAGTGACGTTACTTATAGTTGTCTTTCAGTGACGTTACTTATAGTTGTCTTTTTTTCTAAGAAAT
>SMTZ1_10000740_pt1 | contig 31419 bp, 37 predicted proteins | sample DeeMarSWOR136_30_FD_25667 | JGI IMG/M metagenome (IMG submission 25667) | reverse complement strand
CGTTGAGATCTGGTTCATCTTTCGTTCCGCAAGGTGCGATATTTCCAGCAGCTCCATTACCTCCCGCCCTTTTTGTTCCATCGCTGGTGTTACATAATGATAAGGCCAGACCCCTATGCTACTGAAGAAGCCGGAAAGAATTATTTCCCCGCAGGTGAAGTTCCCGGTGCTGAGTGCAACTAAATCTTCGGTGACAATCCCCAGCAATTTGCGTAACTCAAAGACGTTCCAGTCCTCTCTACCGAGAATACGTACATAGGAATCAGGGATCCCGGCGTGGGGATAGCATTCCCGGGTGATGGTTTTGATGAGAAACGATTTGCCCGCGCCATTGGGGCCAAGTATGGCAACATGCTCCCCTACATTAACAGCAAGCGTTATGCCATTTAATACGATGCGGTCATTCTTGCTGACGACAACGTTCCGGTATTCAATTAACGATGTCTGGTGTTCTGCAGCTGATGGCATAGTCTCAATACAAAGATACAAGAATTAAATTATGATTATACTGTCAGGGAGCGATTTAATATTTTATCATACTCGCCGGTACATTGACGAACACTGCTTATTTATATATTGTATTAGCACAAGGAGGTGAGCATAATGGATATGTTTGATCTATCCGGAAAAGTGGCTATAGTAACCGGCGGCAATCAGGGAATCGGTTTGGCCATCACACGTGCCCTGGCCCAGGCTGGCGCCGCGGTTATCATCGCCAACCGCAGGGCCGAAGAAGGGGCCAATGCGGCCGAATCCCTGAAAAAAGAAGGCTTAAATGCAATTTCCATCCCCACCGATGTCAGTGATGAGTCATCGATAGCAGCAATGGTGGCCAAGGTAATCGACAGTTACGGGAAAATCGATATTCTGGTTAATAATGCCGGAGTCATCGTCAGGAAACCCGCCGAAGAGACTACCAGAGAAGACTGGGAACATATTATGAATATCAACCTGAGAGGCGTGTTTTTCTGTTGTCAGCTCGTGGGCAGAGAAATGATAAAGCGAAAAAAAGGCAAAATAATCAATATCTCCTCCGATGCAAGCCAGAGAGCCATGCCGGAACGTTCCGTATATGCCACTTCCAAAGCTGGCGTCTCCCACCTGACACGATGCCTGGCCACAGAATGGGCAGGACATAATATCAACGTTAATGCCATTGGACCCGGCCCGACGCGCACCCCTTTGAATCAAAAATACTACGACGAAAACCCGGAGAAACTGCAGCAGACGGTACAGTCCATTCCCATGGGCAGAATGGGCGACACCTCGGACTACATGGGTGCAGCGGTTTTTCTCGCTTCGGAAGCCTCCAATTTTGTCACCGGCCAGACATTGCTCGTCGAGGGTGGTTCGACCATCTGGTAGGTATAAAGTGATGTGCCATTTTTTAAATATTTGTTCCCAAGGAGGTTATGTATGGCGGACTATGAAGCATTAAAGAAAAGGATTCAAGAACTGGCCGAGAAATCCTGGGATAGTGAGCCTATTAGGGCCTGGTTCAACAAACTCAGCGAGGAAGATATTCCCAGAAAGACTTTACTGCGCGAGGAAATAATCGCCCGTAAACAGGAAGTCCTGGACCGTGTCCAGCGAAAAGGCGAGGAATGTGAATTCCTCAGCCACAGCTGAGCCAAGGGTGCGGCTCTTCCCGTGATGGAGGAGTTCGGCCTGGGAAATATGGATATTATCCAGGCGCTTTCACCTTTTCCCGGCTTTGGCGCCACCGGCAGAATCTGCGGAGCCGTATCTGGAGGCCTTGTTGCTCTCGGCCTGTATTTTGGCAGCGCGGACATGACCGATTACTCGAAAACCGGCGCTGCTATCAGTGCAGCCCGTAAATTTCTGCCCCGCTTTGAGGAGGTGCTCGGTTCTCTGCAGTGCGCTGAAATACAGGAAGACGCGATATTCGGCCGCTTCATGGATCCCAGGGCCAGCCAGGAGAATATGCAAGCTTTTATAGATGCCAAAGGTTACGCGAAATGCGCGCTGCCCGCGGCGATAGGTGCCAGGCTTGCTGCCGAAATCATCATCGAAGACATGGCGCAGCAATGAGCGGTTGAACTATATTTTTCGCAAGCGCTGGATATATATTTATTTAACGGTCCTAGAATTGGCTGAAATGGGCAGCTAACCGCCTTTTCAGCGCCTGGTATTGCCCCCATATCTGCTGCGGCATTCTGGCACCGAACCTATTGAGGAACTCTTGAATCTCAGCGATTTCCTGCGCCCGTTCGTCTCTATTTACAGCAAAAAGCTTTTCAAACTTCTCCCGCGGAAAATCCAGGCCATCGAGAGTTAAATCTTCATGATTCGGCATCAGCCCCAAAGGTGTCTCCCTTGCTGAGATGCGACCCTTCACCCGGTCAATGATCCATTTCAGCACCCGTATGTTCTCTCCAAATCCCGGCCAGATGAGCTTTCCCTCTTCATCCAAACAGAACCAGTTTGCCGAATAAATTCTTGGTGGATGCGCGGCTGGTCTTCCTGCATCGATTTTAGCTAAATATTTCGTTCTTTCAATAGACCGTTGTCGAATGGTATAATTTGTAATAAAGTTTGGCATATATGATACGTCAGTGCCGGGCCAGTGATGCCCAGAGAATGTACTTTATCATCAATAAAGCCGCGGAAGCGTATGAAGGCGTGATTCCGCCCGACCGTTACCAGCAGCCCTATATGTCGATGGGTGAACTAAGAGAGGAAATGGAACGGGCTACCTTCTACGGCTGGGTAGCAGGTGAAGAGCTAGTGGGTATTATGGGAATGGAACCAATCAAAGATGTAACTCTTATCCGTCATGCTTACGTTTTGCCCGAGCATCAACGAAAAGGCATTGCCACTAAACTGCTCGACCATATTAAACGTATGGTGAAGACATCCCGATTGCTGGTGGGGACATGGGCCGATGCCAGCTGGGCGATTTCTTTCTACCAGAAACATGGATTTCATCTGTTGCCCGATAAAGACCTGCTGCTGAAAACATACTGGGATATTCCCCGGCGACAGATTGAAACTTCCGTGGTGCTGGGTATAGATTGCAGACAGGCATGAAGGAGTCAAGATGAATGTAAAGTCTCTGAATCGGCTGCTTCAGGCAGCGGTGATAACCCTCTCAATGATCGCAGTATGCCAGGAACTGGAAAAGCCAAAAGAAGAACGTGAGTGGCATGGGAAGGCGGCTGGCTTTGTCCCTTATGATTTCCGGATGCCCACTATGGAACGAATCAGGGAAGCATACTGGAACCCCTACGACAGCCGGATCCTGGTCCCCGAAGCGTTTGGCGTCGGCTGGGCGATTAACTTCTACGCACTGCTCGAGCGTTTGAGGCTGATCGGGCAGGACCTTTCCGAGGAAGATTTCCTGATGCCAGGCCAGCACATGAAAAAGGTATTGACTCACGCGCTTGAGGCTGAGTAGGCATCGGTTCTCTCGATATCAGAAAACGACAAAGGAGGATAGGCATATCCTTTGACAGCTCATGTTAATCCGCAGGAAAAAGCAGCATTCATTCAGGAAGAAATCAGGGCTTTTGTGCGCAATAGCCCGCTGAATCGCATGCCTGATGCCGATGATGACTTTATCTTTGACGAACCACTGGTCCAGTTTGCCGATGGCAATGATTCAATCTTCAACGATTATAAAAAGATAATTGACCCCTCCCACCTCACCCCCCGTGAAGCCCTGGCCGCAGCTTATGAGAAAAGCCCCGGAGACCTGCCAGCACAGCTGTCCGTCGTCAGCTGGATACTGCCCATTACCGGCAAGACGCGGGAATCAAATCGACCTCAAAAGAGGGTACCATCGCGTCTCTGGGTATACACCCGATGGTACGGAGAAAAGCTCAACGAGGCGCTGAGGGCACACGTGGTCGAAGTCATCACAGAGAGAGGCTATCTTGCCACCGCACCAATGCTCCAGCCATACTTCAAGAGAATGGACAACTACGCCGGCCCTCTTTCCAACTGGTCGGAACGGCACATCGCCTACGCCGCCGGGCTGGGCACCTTCAGCCTCTCCGACGGCTTCATCACCGAGCGGGGCATCGCCCACCGCTGCGGCAGCGTGGTCACCGATATGCCCCTCCCCATCAGCCCGCGGACTGCTCAAACACCGTATTCAAACTGCTTATTTTATGTCAACAATGAATGCCGGGAGTGTATTCCCCGCTGTCCTGCCGGCGCCATCACCGAACAGGGCCATGATAAGATAAGATGCCGTGATTACCAGCACGATGAAATCGGCTACATCAGGCAGAGATACGGCGTGGAAGTGGCCGGCTGCGGGCTATGCCAGACCGGTGTCCGCTGCGAGTTCAAAAACCCGGCGAAAAAATTAAAAGTCTGACCATGTCCCCCACACCCCATCCTGGTAAATGCTCTCCAGCTTTACGGGCACCAGCTGATTGGTCAAATCCTCATTGCTCCTTGTGTAGACCCTGATGTAGTTTGCCGTGTAGCCTGACCAGACGCCATTTGATTTCTGCTCCCACAACACCGGCATGGCTCGGCCCAGAAAGTGCTGCCGGAAATTAAGGGCGCTTTCCCCGGCCAGCGCCAGCATCTTCTTGACCCTCTCCCTCTTTACCTTATCTGAAACCTGGTCCGTTATATCGGCGGCCTCTGTCCCCGGCCGCCGTGAGTAAGGAAAGACATGGATACGGGCAAAGCCAGTCCGCCGGCAGAAATCATGGCTCTCCTTGAATTCGGCCTCGGTCTCACCAGGGAAACCAGCGATAACGTCGGTGGTGATGGCTGTATCCGGCAACTCCCTTCTAATCAAAGCGACCGCGTACTGATAGTCCGCCGAAGTATAGCGCCGCTTCATCCGCCTGAGGACAGAGTCGCTGCCGCTCTGCAGGGAAAGGTGGAACTGCGGACACAATCGACTATCTTCCCACAGCTCAAGCAACTCTGCGGATACCTCCTGAGGTTGCAAAGATGACAGCCTCAACCTGGTTACTCCAGTTTCCGCCAGAATGCGCTTTAAAAGACCAGCGAAATTTATGCCATCGCAGTGATAGGCTCCGACTTCGGTGCCCGTGAGCACCACTTCCCTAGCTCCGCCGGCTATCCGGTCTTTCACTTCAGCGATGACCTTTTCCACGGGCACGCTTTTCACTTTCCTCCGCACCAGCGGCACGATGCAGTAACTGCAGAAATCACGGCAGCCGTCCTGAATTTTCAGAAAGGAGCGGTTCCGTCCATAATCATATCCGTTGTGCTCGCCCGGAGGTAAAGAGGCAAGACAGCCAGATGCCCGCAGCTTATCGAGCACCTGTGTCTTCCGGTCGTTGCCGAGGACGAGGTCAACACCTTCTATCCCGGCCAGTTCCTGAGGCGACCTCTCCGCATAGCAGCCAATGGCTATCAACCGGGCAGCACCATTGCGGCGGTGCGCCTGCCTGAGCAGGTTCCGGGCCTTGCGGTCGGCGATGTGCGTCACCGTGCAGGTATTTAGTATATAGATATCGGCCTCGGCCACGGACCTGACCAGCGTATAACCCGCCGCCGCCAGTTCCCGTGCCAGTGTTTCGGCCTCCGCCTGGTTCAGCTTGCAGCCAAGCGTGTCTAAAGCAATCCTAATATCGCTCATTGCCCCTATCTTCAATATCATTATAGAGTCGTCATTCACCAGCGGTCAAAGCCAGGGCTCCGCTTGCAAACGGGCAGCAATTATGGTAAAAAACTAATTAAATCACCTAGAAATTACGGGTTCTAATCTATTAAAGAGAAATATGGAGCATCGCTCATGAATAGCAATAAAGATCGGGTTGTGGTCACGGGGATGGGCACTCTCAGCCCCCTCGGCCTGGATACCAAAACCACCTGGGAAGGACTGGTTGCCGGCCAGTCCGGCATTGACTACATAACGTTGTTTGACCCGGCAGACATGGAGGTCAAGTTCGCCGGTGAGGTGAAGGGTTTCGTACCCACGGACTACGTTGAACGCAAAGAAGCACGCCGCATGGATCGCTTTGCCCAGCTGGCAGTCGCAGCCAGCCGGGAGGCGGTAGAATCTTCGCGGCTGGAAATCAACCATACCAACAGCGAGGACATCGGGGTCATCATCGGCTCAGGCATTGGTGGGCTTACCACCCTGTTTGAACAGGCCAAAATACTCGTGGAAAGAGGGCCAGACCGCGTCAGCCCATTCCTAGCTCCAATGATGATTGCCGATATTGCTGCCGCCCAGATATCTATAGCACTTGGCATCAAGGGGCCCAATTTCTGCACCACGTCGGCCTGTTCCAGCGGCTCGGATGCCATCGGTGCCGCGTGTGAACTCATCAGACACGGTGATGCTCGGGTAATGCTGGCCGGCGGTACCGAGGCCATCATCAATCCGCTGGGCATTACCGCCTTCAGCGCCTTGAAAGCGATTTCCACCAGAAATGATGCTCCCAAGAAAGCCTCTCGCCCCTTTGACGCCGAGCGCGACGGATTTGTCATCAGCGAGGGTGCCTGTGTACTTATCCTGGAGAAGTTGGGGCACGCCCTGAAAAGAGGCGCTCCTGTCCTGGCAGAAGTCGCTGCTTACGGGGCCACGGCCGATTCCTTTCACGTTACTCAGCCGCTGGAAAGCGGCGAAGGCGCTGCCAAAGCCATGCGCATCGCGCTGAAAAAGGCGGGGTTGTCTCCGACAGACATCGATTATATCAACGCCCACGGTACTTCGACGCAGTTAAACGACACCATGGAGACCAGAGCTATAAAAACCGTCTTCGGTAATTACGCCTACCGGGTGCCGATAAGCTCTACCAAGTCCATGCTGGGGCACCTCATCGGCTGTGCCGGCGCCACCGAAGCACTGATCTGTATCCTGTCCATCATGAACGGCATTATCCCGCCAACCATCAACTACGACCACCCCGACCCCGATTGTGACCTTGACTACGTGCCCAACGTCGCCCGCGAGGCGGAAGTTAATACGGCACTGTCCAACTCGTTCGGGTTCGGCGGACATAACTCGGTACTGATATTCCGAAAATATTCCGAGGCATAAGCTTGAGTCGCTACCGCTGGAATGTGCTGCCACCGGTGCCGCGCCAGTATCTGGCGAGCAACTCGAGCATTCCTCCTCTTTTGGTCCAGCTCCTGTTCAATCGCGGCTTGAAAGAGCCGGCACAATTAACGTCTTTCCTCGCCGTCGACCGAAACCTCTGCAGCAGCCCGCTGCTGCTGCCGGATATCCATTCGGCTGTAGCCAGAATATATCGGGCCTTGCTCTCCGGAGAACCGATCGCCATCTACGGCGACTATGATGCTGATGGCATCACCGCCACTGCTCTGCTTGTGCAGGGCCTTTCCGCACTAGGCGGCACCGTGGTTCCTTATATCCCGCACCGCCTGACTGAAGGCTACGGTTTGAAAACAACGGCACTGGAGAACCTCCGTCAGCAGGGCTTTAGGCTCGTGGTCACCGTCGATTGCGGGATTACCAGCGTGCCCGAAGTCAGACGGGCGAGGAGACTGGGGCTGGATATCGTTATTACCGACCATCATACACCGTTGCCCGAAATACCGCCGGCGGTGGCCATTGTCAATCCAAAGCTGGCCGGTTCTGCCTATCCCTTTACGGAACTGACCGGCGCTGGGGTAGCATTTAAATTGCTCCAGGCGCTCTACCAGAGCGTTGGTCGGGAAGGGCAACTGGAGGAACTGGTGGACCTGGCCGCACTCGGCACCGTCGCCGATATGTCACCGCTGCAGGGCGAAAACCGCTACCTGGTAAAAGAAGGGCTGCGGTTGATGAACCGGAATCCACGCCTGGGGCTGAGGGCGCTTATCGACCAAGCAGGGTTAAGCGGCGGAAGTCTTGACGCCGAATGCATATCCTGGATGATTGCCCCACGACTTAATGCCGCGGGACGACTGGAACACGCCATGTCCAGCTACAAATTGCTCACCACCGACTCCTCAACTGAAGCCCGCCGACTGGCACGCTGGCTGGAGCAGAAAAATACCGAGCGACAGAAGCTCACCTCCAGCACACTGATGCGGGCCAGGGAGCAGGTTCTCTCGCGCGGCATCTTGCCGCTTCTCATGGCCAGCGACCGGGACTACTTCCTCGGCATTGCCGGGCTGGTGGCCAGCCGACTGGCTGAGGAATTCTATCGCCCGGCGGTGGTCGTTAAGACCGGTGGAAAAGTGAGCAGCGGCAGCTGCCGCAGCATTCCGGAGTTCAACATCATCGCTGCCCTGAAAGAGAGCCGACACCTGCTCTCGCAGTTCGGCGGGCATTCCCAAGCGGCTGGCTTCACCCTGCCCACTCGAAACCTGCCCCGGCTTGAGGAAATATTGTTGAACCTGGCCACCGTTCAGCTCAGAGAAGTTGAGCTGCGCCCCAGCCTTGATATCGACGCCGAGATTACATTACCCGACCTCGGTGGAGATACCTTCCAGATAACGCAGCAGCTGGCCCCTTTTGGCCGCGGCAACCCCCTGCCCACCTACCTCAGCCGGCGCGTTGAAGTTACGGACTGCCGTACCATGGGCAATGGTGGCGAACACCTGCGCCTGAAGCTCAGGCAGAACGGTACCAGGTGGGACGCTGTTGCCTTCCGTCTGGGCAGCTGCCTAGCAGATGTCTCTCCCGTTATAGATATCGTATATAATCTGGAAATAGACCGCTGGCAGGGAAAGGAGACACTCAGGCTCAATATCCTGGATTTCGCACCAAGCAGCCAATCTCCGTAAAACATTTAGGTAGATGGATAACCAGATAGCACTCACTATCATTGCCATTGTCTGTGCTTATGTTGTCGGCTCCGTCCCTTCAGGCTACATTATGGGGCGACTGCGTAAAGGGGTCGATATTCGCCAGATAGGGAGCCACAGCATGGGAGCTATGAACGTCTTCTACCAGATTGGATTTATGGAGGGACTCGCGGTTCTGGCGATGGACATTGGCAAAGGGGCGGCCGCGGTGGCGCTGGCCCGCTGGCTGTGCGTGCCGCTCTATGCCCAGCTGTTAGCCGGCGCCGCTGTCGTGACCGGTCACGCATATACTGTCTTCTTGAAATTCCGGGGCGGGAGAGGAGGCGCCACCTGTATTGGTATTCTCATCTACCTTATGCCTTGGGGCATCCCTGTCTATGCCGCCATCTTCGGGCTCAGCCTGCTGCTGACGCGCTACCCCACTTTGAGCTACAGCCTAGCCTTTCTCTGCTTCCCATTCGTCGCCTGGCTGAAATACCATTCCCTTGAATTCATTATCTTTTCTATCGGCATTCTGCTGCTGCCCGGCATTAAATACCTCCCCAGAATGAAGGAGATGCGCAACAAGGGAGGCAGCTGGCGCCATGTCTTTCTCCGCCGAAACTTTAAGGACCGGCTTTAAGCAGTGTTGGCTTCGTAAGTTAATTCAGCGTATTTGCTGTTCACCGCCCCGTGGCGTCATGGTCATAATTATGGCACCGATAAATGCACCGCCAGCCATGGACACCCACGTGCCCTGATAGCTCCCCCAGTGGTCAAATACCCAGCCGGCTATCGGCGGTCCGACCATGGTTCCGACCATCAAAATACCCCAGGCAAAACCAATGATGGTGCCGAAGTTGCCCCGTCCAAAATGTCCCCGCAGCAGTACGCCAACCATGGTATTAATGCCTCCGTATCCGAAGCCCAGGAAAACCAGGAAAGGTACCAGCAACCATATCCACCCCAGAGAAACATATTCAAAGCATATCAGCCCCAGTGCCAACATGATGAGGGCGAGCGTTGACAACCGTTTGGCGACATATTTATCGGCAAGCCAGCCGAAACCGAAACGCCCGCTGATACTCAGTAGCGGGATGGCAGTTGCCACCAGGCCTGACATAGTCCGGGTGAAACCTAGGCTACTCAGGTATGGCATCACGTGCGTTATCACCGCCGGTATCACTATGAACTGCGGCATCACCGCCAGCACGGTGAGCCAGAAGACACGGGTCTTCATCGCCTGCCGGGCGCTGATGCTTATCTCCTGGGCTGGCAGCTTCATGGAACTGCTGTCAAAGGTTACTCCACGAGCTTCCCCTCCATCAGGCAGATAACCATATTGCTCGGGCTTATGCCGCAGGAGCAGCGAGAGCGGTAGTCCAATAACGAACATGCCGATACTCATGATGACTATTGCCGTCCGCCAATCGTAAAGGTCGACCAGTCTAACTACCAATGGAACGAGAAGCCCGCTGGAGCCATAACCGCATATCATGATACCACTGGCCAGCCCCACCCGACGGTGGAACCAGTTGGCTACCGCCGTTACCGTGACCGATATGCCACAGCTGCTGATGCCGAGCGACATTAAAATGAAAGCAATGTAGAACATAAGTAAAGAGTGTACCTGACTGAGCAGCATCAGGCCCAGCCCCATTAACAGCACCCCGATGAAGATCACTCTTCTCGGTCCCCAGCGGTCGACCAGTATGCCTACTACCGGTGCCAGCATCCCGGCTTCCAGCCCGCGTATGGAAGCGGCGATTGAAATCGAAGTGTAGCTCCAGCCAAATTCTTCGGCTATCGGCTCAAAGATGGCGGTAAAGCCGTAGAATATCACCCCACTCATATACAGGGCGATGATAAAGCAGGCGCCGACGATCCACCACCCGTAGAAAATGTTTGAGAAGCGCCGCGGCGAAGGCATTATTCCCCTGCCCTCACCCACCTTGTTCTCATAACCATGATCGGCACGGCGACCGACAGCACGATGACGGCGATGACCTGTGCCTGATGCAGACCAAAGAGGAAAGACGTCCCTTCGCGCAGAAAATCCGTGCCCAGGCGATACACCGAGTACAGACTGATGTAGATCAGATAGATGGAGCCATCAGGCCTGAGGTGTCCTTTGAGCCGGAGCAATATCCCGAAAACGAGCAGGTTCCAGAATATCTCGTATACCTGCGACGGGTGTACCTCCACGCCAACCGGGCAGAAGCTATCGGGATGGGTGTAGACAATACCCCAAGGTAACGTCGTTTCCATCCCGTAACAGCAGCCATTGAGCGTACAGCCCACCCTGCCTACAGCCTGTGCCAGAATAATACCGGGTGCCACCACATCGGCGAAGTAGGCGAAATTCATTTTGCTGAATCGGCTGTAAACCCAGATACCCACAGTGGCGCCCAGCACCGCCCCGTAAGCGGTCAGCCCCCCGCCACCGATTATCTCCCCCGGATACAGACCATAGTATTCCCAGCGGTCTATCACGTGCAGCAGCCGGGACAGCACCAGGCCGGAAGGGATGCCCACCAGTGCCGCCGTAAACACGGTATCATAGGAAATTCTGGCACCCCTTTTCACCTGCCAGGCCGTCCACAGGACAACGGTTAAAATCGCCAAGGCGATGAAAATGCCGTACCACCGAACTTCAATCGAGCCGATGGTAAAAGCGACCGGGTCAATGCTTATCGTAATCATCGGATTTCTCCACAATCAGGCACATAGCGCTTCAACAAAGGCCACGGCATCAAAATCAGCCATATCCTCCAGTTTCTCTCCGGTGCCGACGTATTTAATCGGTATCTGCAGCTCATCGCAGATGGTGAGCACGATGCCTCCTCTGGCAGTACCGTCCAGCTTGGCCAGAAAAATGCCCGTAACTCCCACCGCGTCGGTAAAATATCTGGCCTGTGTCAGGCCATTCTGGCCGGTGATGGCGTCAATGACCAGAATCACCTCATGCGGTGCCGCCTCGTCCATCTTGGCTGCGACCCTCTTTATCTTCTTCAGCTCCTCCATCAGGTTGTACTTGGTGTGGAGACGGCCGGCGGTATCAATGATAACTTCCTCGACCTGCCGGTGGCGCGCCGCCTGCAAAGCATCATAGACCACCGCCCCCGGGTCTGCCCCCGGCTGGTGGGCGATTACCTCCGCTTTGGCCCGCTCAGCCCACTTCTTTAACTGGTCAATGGCCGCCGCCCGGAACGTGTCTGCCGCCACCAGCAAGACTCGTTTACCGTCCCTTTGCCGTCGGTGAGCGTATTTGGCGATGGACGTCGTCTTACCGCCGCCGTTGACCCCGACGAAGAGAGAAACCCTGAGCGGCGCTGGAACAGCCGGCTCTCCCTGAGGAGCTATATTCAGGATATCTACCATCTCCGCCTTGAGGGTTTCCCGCACCTGTGAGCCGTTCAACCTCTCCTTATCCGCCTTCTCTCTCACCGCCCCGATTAATTTCTCGGCGGTATTTATGCCCACATCAGCGCCGATGAGCAGTTCCTCAAGCTCTTCCCATACTTCGTCGCCAACCGTGGGGCGGTCGAAGAGGTGTATGGCCCGGGAAAACCAGGCCTCGCGACTTTTCTTCAGGGCTTGTGTAAATAGACCAGCTATCTACCTCACCCCCTTAATCCCCCTCTCCTTCAAAGGAGAGGGCGGAGAATTTTTAAAAGAGGGGCTTCGCCCCTCTTGAACACCCTAAAATTAATTATACCTTTAATGAATTTTATGTGAGCAATTCTTTCAGTAATACCCGGGCAGCCTCTTTGTCCAGAGGCTGATTGTTGTTGCCGCACTTGGGCGATTGTATACAGCTCGGGCAGCCGTCCTCACACGGACACTCCACAATCGTCCTTAATGTAGCTTGCCATAATTCGGTAATGATGTCAAAGCCTTTCTCGGTGATGCCGACGCCGCCGGGATAGGCATCATAGATGAACACCTGGGCACGACCGGTGTCCGGGTGCAGCGGCGTGGACACGCCGCCGATATCATTGCGGTCGCACATGGCGAAAAGCGGCAGGATGCCGATGGCCGCGTGCTCCACCGCATGCAGGCCGCCAGCGTAGTCAAGCTGCGCTTCTTCAAGGCGGTATTCAGCACCATCTGGCAGGTCAAACCACAGGCCAACAGTGGCGAAGGTCTGCGGCGGCAGGTCGAGAGGTTCCTCCCCTATTACTTCGTCGGTATACTGCGCCTTCTTTTTGAAGCCCACGACGTGGTTGGTGACCTCAACCTCCCCCAGGTACAGGTTCACCTTCCCGACCTTTTTCTTACTAAGCACCTTCACGATGTGCAGGTCTTCAACCTCCTTGGTCTGAGTGTAGTAATTGACCGCTTTCGGCTCAGCGTAGGCAACGCGGTTTTCCAAGTCCAGCTCCCTTACCAGATAAGACTCTCCCTGATGGAGATAGATAGCGCCCGGGTGTACCTGAAAGAAAGCCACGCTGGCCTCCACCGTCTCCAGCAACGAGTCCGTTGACATGTCCGCCACATCGAAATTCTTTCCCGATGTGGAGCGAATATTGACCGCCTGTGCCGGGTAGGCGATTGCTGGGGACAGATACCACCTCTGGTTGCGTTCCCGGAGGACTCCCTGTTCCACCAGCATATCCCTTTCCGGCTTGAAAGCGGGGCCGAATATCACCTCATCGCCGCTGTCAAGGGGGCATTCCCATGCGGCGCACAGCAGGTGGGCTCGTAAAATATAGGGATTTCCCGGATTGACCAACGCATTTTCAAAACTTTTACCGAAGAATGAATCCGGGTGTCTCATAAAATACTGGTCCAGCGGGTTGTCCAGCGCCACCAGAAAGCTCATCGCCTGTTCCTGGCGCCTTCCGCTTCGCCCTGCCTGCTGCCAGGTGCTGGCGATGGTGCCGGGATAGCCCGCAAGCACCGTTGCGTCAAGGTCGCCGATGTCTATGCCCAGTTCCAAGGCATTGGTGGCCACCGCCCCGGCGAGCCGCCCTTGGAAAAGCTCTCTTTCGATACGGCGGCGTTCCTCCGGAAGGTAGCCAGCGCGGTAGGGCGTTATCTGCGGCGGCCGGCCTACACTCATCTCGGCCAGCCTCTCTTTGGCATAAATGTAAATCAGCTCGGTGAGGCGGCGGGTTCGGGCAAAGGTCAGTGTGCGGATACCCTGGTGCACCAGTTCGGTGAAGAGATGGGTGGCCTCACTGTTGGCGCTACGGCGGATACTTTTTGCCTGGTCAATAAGCGGCGGGTTCCAGAAAACGAAGTCCTTGCCGCCGTGGGGCGAGCCATCACGGTCAACCACCTCGAAGGGCAGCCCAACCAGTTGCTCGGCGTGTTCGCCGGGGTTGGCAATGGTCGCCGAAGAACAGATGAACTGGGGCTCGGAACCGTAGAGACGACACAGACGCCGCAGCCGGCGCAGCACACCGGCCACGTGTGAACCGAAGACACCGCGGTAGGTGTGGGCTTCATCCACCACCACGTAGCGCAGGTGGCGCAGCAGCCTGGACCAGTACTGATGATTGGGCAGGATACCCACATGAAGCATATCGGGGTTGCTCAGGATTACTTTAGCACGCTTCCGTATCTCGGCCCGTTCCCCTTTCGGCGTATCGCCATCAAACGTGTCCAGTTCCTCAATATGGAAAAGGTCGGGGGTAAATAATTTATGTAAAGCACGTAGCTGGTCCTGCGCCAGTGCCTTGGTCGGAAAGAGATAGAGAGCACGACTTCCCGGGTCGTTTAGAAGAGCCTCGGCAACGGCGATATTGTAGCAGAGGGTCTTGCCGCTGGCGCTGGCCGTGGCCACCATGACGTTCTGCCCGTCTCGTATCCTGTTGACCGCTTCCGCCTGGTGCGCATAGAGGGGAAATAGCCCCTGCGCCCGCAAACAGTCCCGCAGTGTCGGAGCCAGCGGCCGGTCAAGCTCGGCATACTCGGCCCGGCGGGGTGTAATACGCTCTATATGGGCAATCTGGCCGGCGAAGGTGGGCTGGGACTCAAGATGATGCAGGAAGGCCAGAGTATCCAACACGACCCTCCTTACTAGACAGGCAGTATCTCGATTTCGTAATCGAGAATCTCGGCCTCAAATCGACTGTTAATCACGAAATCAACGACTTTGGACAGCACTTCGTTGGCATGCCGGTTCTCATTGCTGACGCAACAGATGCCGATGGTCGCCAGTTGCCAGCGATCGTTATTGTCCACTTCCGCCACGGAGACGTTGAACCTGTTCTTTACGCGACCGATGATGGATTTCACTACCTGTCGCTTGCCTTTAAGAGACCCGTTCTCCGGCAGGCGGAGATTTACCTTGCACACGCCGACATGCATGATGTACCCGGTAGAGACGGATGAACAAGTTAAAATTATATCTGGTAGCGGCCGTCCCTGTCCTTAATGTAGCATTCCGCTTCAGGAGTGTCAAACTGATAGCTGAAGAGGCAGCCTATACAGCTTGCCCGCGCCAGGCAACTTATGCTATGATTATGTATTCAATCCTGAACGAACCAGAAAACCAGCCATCCATTCTTCCCACAGGTGAATAGCCAGATGCCGAAGATTTATTTTATTGACGTGACCAACCGCGACGGGGTACAGACCGCCAAGCTAGGCCTGTCCAAGCTGGAAAAAACGATGATGAACCTTTACCTGAATGAGATGGGCGTTTTCCAGTCGGAGTTTGGCTTTCCCACCACCAGACACGAGACTCTGTACCTGCAGGCAAATCTGGAGTTGGCGGAGATGGGAGTGCTGCAACCAATCCGGCTGGAAGGCTGGATTCGAGCCGTGGCCAGCGATGTCGAGACCGCGTTCAGACTGGTGCCGAATATCAAACATCTGAATATTTCCCTCTCCACATCAACCCAGATGATAGATGGCAAATTTCAGGGCAGAAAGCAGCAGGATGACATCATCCATGATATGACCGAGGCACTGGACGCTGCCAAGGAACTGGGAGCGGAAACGGTGGGGGTGAATGCGGAAGACGCATCGAGGACCGACATCAAATTTCTCATCCGGTTCGGTCTGGCGGCCAAAGAACACGGCGCCGACCGCCTCCGGTACTGCGACACCCTCGGCTACGATAACCCTTTTACCATTTACGATACCATCAAGAGTCTGGTGGAAAACACCGGCATGCCGCTTGAGATTCACTGTCACGGGGATCTGGGGATGGCGGTGGCCAACTCTATCGCCGGGGCCAAAGGTGTCATTGACGGCGGCCAAGATGTTTACATCAATACCACCGTGAACGGTATCGGCGAAAGGGCCGGCAATGCCGACTTGGTAGCGGTGGTTCTGGCGGCGATGAAGTCAAAGCAATTCGCCGAGAAGTACCAGCTTGGACAGCCGATTGATTTATCACAGTCGTTCAAGATAGCCAAGTTCGCCAGCTACGCTTTTGACGTGCCGATCCCCATCAACCAGCCCGGAGTCGGCGCCAACGCCTTTGCCCACGCCTCCGGCATTCACGCTGATGGCGTGCTGAAAGACCCGGAGAACTATGAGCTTTATGGGTATGAGGAGCTGGGACGGGGCGACCCGGTAATGGTGGAAACGGGGAGAGAGATAATTGCCGGGCAGTACAGCGGTATCTCCGGCTTCAGTCACCTCATGGGGAGGATGGAAGTGCAGTTCAGTAGCCGCGAGGAAGCTGCCGAGATTCTGGAGCACGTCCGCTATGCCAATGTCGAAGCGCAGAAACCGCTCGTTGAGGATGAACTGCTTTTCATCGCCAAATACCCCAAGATAGCCAAAAAATTGCTGACGCTAACGCCGCTGGCGTAACCGGAGTAGCATTAAATTACCAAGGCTGCCATTAAAAGCAGCCCTTATCATTTACCAGCAACGGGAGGTGACCGAAAATAGAAAGAGATAAGCCACCTTTCCGGGTAAAGCCAATCGGCGTGGTGAGTAACGAAATCCGGAAGCCGCCAGAGCCGCCTTACGGCTGGGACAAAGTCGTCTCCCGCATTGAGATTGTACCCGGTTTGACGGAGGCGCTTGATAGTCTTGACGAATTTTCCCACATCATTGTCCTCTACTGGATGGATAGACTGAAACCGGAACCTCAGCCGCTGAAAGTCCACCCCAGACGCGACCCTTCGTTCCCACTGGTCGGGCTTTTCGCCACGCGCGCTCCGAAAAGGCCTAACCCCATCGGCAAGGCCACGGTAAGGTTACTGAAAAGAGAGAGAAACGTGCTTACCGTCTCCGGCCTAGATGCCCTTGACGGTACCCCGGTAATCGATATCAAGCCCTATTTGCCCGGCTATGACTCGGCAGCTAACGCCAGAACACCATCCTGGGTGACGCCACATCCGGAAGGATAATGGTTGACGCCAATCGGGTGATTGCATAATAATATTGTCTAGACTGGCCATGTGGGGAGCAGAAATGGCGACCAAAGAACTGGTAAGGATGGAAAATGTCTGGGTATATAATGACGGTATCCCGGTACTGGAAGACATAAACCTCTCCATTGAATCGAAGGACTTCCTCGGCATCATCGGCCCCAACGGCGGCGGCAAAACCACGTTGCTCAAAGTAATACTCGGCCTGATAAAGCCGGACCGCGGCCGGGTCACCGTACTGGGCATGCCGCCGGAGCGAGGAAGGAAATACATCGGCTATATTTCACAGTTCAACCTCTTTGACCACGATTTTCCCATCAGCGTTTTGGAAGTGGTCCTCATGGGCCGCTATAACAAATCCGGCCTCTTCCATCGTTACCGTGAAGAAGATAGAGAGGCAGCCATTACCGCCCTGAAGACCGTGGATATGCTCGGCTACAAAGACCGGCAGGTGGGCAGGCTCTCCGGCGGCGAACAGCAACGCGTCTTTATTGCCCGGGCGCTGGTGACCAACCCACGGTTGCTGCTGCTTGATGAGCCGACTGCCAGCATCGACCCGAATATGCAGGCCGAGTTCTACGAACTGCTGGACAGATTGAAGGAAGACATGGCCATTGTTCTGGTCTCCCACGATATCAGCGCCGTTTCCATCTATGTCAGCGAGATTGCCTGCCTCAATCACCAGCTTTTCTACCACGGTTCCAAAGAGGTATCGGCGGAGGAGCTGGAGAAAGCCTACCACTGCCCCATCCAGCTCATTGCCCATGGCACCGTGCCCCATCGGGTACTCAGGGAACACTAAGCCATGCTCGATGCACTTCAGTATCAGTTCATGCAGAATGCCCTGCTGGCCGGGCTGCTAGCAGCCATCGCCTGCGGCATCGTCGGCGTTTACGTGGTGGTCAAGAAAATCGTTTTTATCAGCGGTGGCATCGCTCACGCATCTTTCGGTGGCATCGGGCTGGGGTACCTGCTGGGCATAAATCCGGTGCTAGGGGCAATGGCCTTTACCATCGCCTCATCGCTGGGCATCGGCCTGGTAACCAGACGCACCAGATTGCCCGAGGACACCGCCATTGGCATTTTGTGGGCAATGGGGATGGCACTGGGTATAATCTTCATCGGTCTGGCCCCGGGATACGCTCCTGACCTTTTCAGCTATCTCTTCGGAAACATCCTGACTGTACCTTTCTTTGATTTAATGCTGATGCTCATACTGGATGTGGTTATCATCGTATTGGTTGCGCTTCTCTACAAGGAATTCCTGTACCTTTCATTTGATGAAGAGTTCAGCACTGTATCCGGTGTGCCCACCGAAAGCCTCTACCTTCTCCTGCTCTGCCTGGTGGCCCTGACCGTGGTGGTCCTGATAAGAGTGGTCGGCATCATCCTGGTCATCGCCCTGCTCACCATCCCGGCGGCGCTGGCCCGGCAGTTTACTTACAGCCTTAAAAAAATGATGCTGCTGGCTATTTCAGCCGGAGTGGTCTTTACCTTCAGTGGCCTGTGGATTTCCTACGTGCTCAATTTAGCCTCCGGCGCCACCATCATTCTGGTCAGCGGTACGGTGCTGTTCCTCTCTTTCGGGATAAACAAACTGCGTCGCAGAACACGGGGAGACAGCCACACTGCCAGCACTGCCTGACCGGCCAAGCTATTGCCGCTGCCACTGAGATAACCTATAATTGGAACCGTGGCGAACCTTTCGGTACAACTGGCCCCGAAAAGCAGTGTGGGTTTGCGGCTGGCCAACCCGGTCATGACCGCATCCGGCACTTTTGGCTACGGCACCGAGTACAGTCACCTGTTTGATATCCAGAAGCTCGGCGCCTTCGTCTGTAAAGGAACCACCCTGAAACCCAGAGACGGCAACCCCCAGCCGCGCTTAATGGAGACCCCCTCCGGCATGCTCAATTCCATCGGCCTGCAGAACATCGGAGTGAAAGCCCTCATAAAAGAAAAAGCGCCTATCTGGGCAAGATGGCGCGTCCCGGTAATCGTCAATATCGCCGGTGAGACGGTTGAGGAATACGCCGCGCTGGCGAAAGAGCTAAATAATGTCGCCGGAATCAGCGGTCTGGAGGTCAATATAAGCTGTCCCAACATCAGCGCCGGCGGGGCGGAGTTCGGCGCGCACCCTGAGTCAGCCAACAGGGTAACCGCCGCGGTCAGGACAAACACCTCACTCCCCGTGCTGGTGAAACTGACCCCTAACACCGGCGAAATCGCCGGGGTGGCTGCGGCGGTGGCCGAGGCCGGTGCTGATGCCATCTCCCTGATCAACACAGTCCGGGGCATGGCCATCGATATTTACACGCGACAGACATTGCTCGGCAATCGCACCGGTGGCCTTTCCGGCCCAGCGATAAAGCCCATAGCTTTAGCCATGGTCTATGAGGTGGCGGGGGCGGTTGATTTACCGGTGGTCGGGTGCGGAGGCATCACCTCCGGCAGCGACGCCATTGAGTTCTTCATGGCCGGCGCCAGCGCCGTGCAGGTGGGCTCGGCCAGCTTTATAAATCCCCGCGCCTCCCTTGATGTGCTGGAGGGCATCGAGCAGTTCATGGCCAGAGAGGGCATCGAAGACATCAGCGAGCTGGTTGGCGCCGCCCGGCACTGAAGCTATGCCTTCTCCTTCAACACCAGCCCGGCCTTATACGCTTCGGCAATCATCTCGCCGAAGGCGAAGTACCTCCGGAAAGTAACATCGAATATAATTGGCCTTATTTTATCCACATCCGGCTTGCCGTCGGTTAGGCAATCCCCGGAGACATAAGTCCCCTCCACCTGTCCGATGATGAAGTCATGGCTGCCCAGGTTCATAATGTGCCCCACCCGGCACTCCAGATTGACCGGGCACTGTTCAATCAGAGGCGCCGTCTCCAGATGCCCGTAAAATACTTTGAACTGGCAAACCTTCACTTTGTCCACATCGGCGCCGGAGGTGATGCCGCAGAAGTCGGCCTCCTTTACCAGGCCAACGGAAGGGGTGTTTATGGAGAACGTCTTGTTCTGCCAGATGCCCTTCAGCGTGTAACTCTTGTGTCGCAGCAACACACCCATCATCGGCGGCTCCGCGTTGACCACCCCACCACCGCCCATCGCCATGAAGTTGGCTTTGCCATCGATATTTGACCCTACCAGAAGCGTTGGTCGGGGATACAAAAGTCGATCAGGTTGCAGCTCAACCTTGTTCATCGTTCTTTTCCTCCATATCTACCAAGATTTTATTCAAAATGTATTGCTCCCTGGCGTTCATTCCTCTCCTCTGTTCCGGCCTTTCGTGGTCATGGCCGAGCAGGTGGAGCACGCCATGAACGATGAGTATTGCCAGCTCTTTCACCACGGGATGGCGGTGCTCCTGCGCCTGTATGGCCGCCTGCGGATAGGAGATGACCACCTCGCCGAGATGGATAATGCCATCAGGAGGCACTACAAATGGAGCTGGCTCGCCCCTGTGCTTTTCTTCCTCCGTTGTCATGTAAAAGGCGAGGACGTCGGTCGGGTAGTCCTCCCCGCGATAGGTCCGGTTCAGCTCCTGCACCCTTGCCTGGTCGGTTATGACCAGGCCCATTTCCGCATTCGGGCTGACGTTTTGCGCCTCAAGCGCCCGCTCAGCAACGGAGCAAAGCCAGTCTGCACCGGGGCAACCTTCAAATTCCCCGTCAATGATTATATTAATCTCCATAGCCGCTATGTGCCAATCATCATAGCACAGGCCTCAACAGGCCAGCAAACCTCAGCCGCTGGCGATTGAGCAGAGGGTAAATTTATGATATAGTAAATATACATAAAACATTGCTTGCGGGAGGGATCGCATAGTGGTCTAGTGCGGGCGCCTGCTAAGCGCTTACCCTGGGAAACCGGGGTCGTGGGTTCAAATCCCACTCCCTCCGCCATAGCAATCGATGACACATACCCCTGAAAAGGGGTATATTACTATTAAGGATAAGTTGTGGAGTGAAATGCCCAGTTATCATATCTGGACCATCGGCTGTCAGATGAACAAGGCGGAATCGGAGCGGCTGGGCAGCTTCTTCGAGCACCTGGGCTACCGGGCCACGGACGCTGCAGAGAATGCTGACGTTATCCTGCTCAATAGCTGCGTGGTGCGCCAGAGCGCGGAAAATCGGGCGGTCAATAAAATAAGAGCGCTGCAATCTTACGTCCGGGCACATCCAGATATCACTTTGGCCGTTACCGGATGTCTGGTGAACTCTGACACCACACGCTTGAAAAAGGACTTTCCTTACGTAGATTTCTTCTTCAAGCCGGGCGACTACCCACCCTGGCTGGAGAGACCAGAGACTACGGTAACATTGCCGCAGAACCCTGCCCCGGCCACCTATGTGCCCATCATCCAGGGGTGTGATAATTTCTGCGCCTACTGCATTGTCCCGCACCGCCGCGGCCGGGAGAGGAGCCGTCCCGTAAAAGAAATCGTCTGCGAGGTCAGAGAGCTGGTCAGGCGAGGTGTCAGAGAGGTAACGCTGCTGGGGCAGAATGTGGACTCGTACGGGCATGACCTGCCCGATAAGCCCGACCTTGCCGATTTACTGGAAGAGCTTGATATAATTGATGGCCTGGTACGGATACGTTTTCTGACCAACCACCCCAAAGATATGAGCGATAAGCTCATTGACGCCATTGCCCGTCTGGACAAGGTCTGCGAATGGATAAGCCTACCGGTTCAGTCCGGCAGCGACGACATACTCAAAATGATGCGTCGGGGCTACACTGCCGCGCAATACCGGCGGCTGGTGAAAAGAATACGGCATACCGTCCCCGGCGTGGCGCTGAGCACGGATGTCATCGTTGGTTTCCCCTCGGAGACGGAAGCTCAGTTCCAGGAAACGGCGCACCTGCTCTCCGAGCTGCGGTTTGACAACGTACACGTGGCGGCATATTCACCTAGGCCGGGAACCAGCGCTGCCCGAGAGCTGGCAGATGATATCCCACTAGTCGTGAAAAAAGAACGTTTGAACGTCATTGAACATCTCCAAGAGAAAATCGCCGCGGAAATCAACGGGCATCTGCTTGGTGAAACGGTGGAAATCCTGGTCGAGTCCAGGGCGAAGGGCAAATGGCAGGGAAGAACCCGCACCGGCAAGCTGGTATTTTTCCGCGATAGCCATGACTATCTGTGGAAAATGGCCAATGTTCAGATAGGAAAGACGAGCCCATGGTCACTCCAGGGCAGTGTTGATACATCAAAGTAAGGAGGCACAATGGTAAAGTATGGTCTGATTACGGGTATGCTGCTCACGTTGCTGGCGGTACTCGGCGGCTGCGTACCGCCGGAAGGGGCTGAGGAAGGTGGTTTCGACTGGACACTTATTATCTTTATCGTCCTGCTGGTAGCCATCTTCTACTTTCTCATCATCCGGCCGCAGCGTCGGCAGCAGAAAAGACATCAGGAACTGATGCAGGAACTGAAACGCGGTGATAAGGTTATCACCACCGGAGGCATCTACGGCATTGTCGATAGCCTGAGCGATGACAGCGTAGTTTTGAAAGTTGAATCGGGCGGCACTATCCGCGTTGCCCGAAACAGCATTGCCGGCCAGCGTCAAGAGCAATAGCACATGAAAGGCTATGACTACATAATAGTGGGCAGCGGCATCGCTGGCCTCTATACGGCGCTCCTTGCCAGAGAGCAGGGCAGCGTGATGGTGATTACCAAGGGCAGCATTGAGGACTGCAATACTAGGCACGCCCAGGGAGGTATCGCCGCCGCCATCGGACAGGATGATTCCCCTGACCTGCACTTCAAGGACACCTTGGCCGCCGGGGACGGCCTGTGCGATGAAGCGGCTGTACGCATTCTGGTTGATGAGGCCCCGGCCCGCATTGCCGAGCTGGTCAATTTCGGTGTCCCGTTTGACACGCTGGACGGCAGAGTCGCCCTTACTCTGGAAGCCGCCCACAGTGTCCCTCGCATCCTGCATGCTGGCGGTGATGCCACCGGTGAGCATATTGAGGTCACGCTCAGCCGATTGGTGCGTCTTGCCCGAATTCCGGTACTGGAAGACAGCCAGGCCGCGGAAATCCTGGTGGAGAAGAATGCGGTCAAGGGCATAAAGGTGCTGGACTGCCATGCTGGCTCTATAGAGACGTTTGAGTGCCGCCACCTCATTCTCGCCACCGGCGGCGCCGGCCAGCTCTTCAGGTTCAACACCAACTCCGACATCGCCACTGGTGACGGCATCGCCCTCGCCTTCAAGGTCGGGGCGGAAATCATAGATATGGAATTTTTTCAATTTCACCCCACCGCCCTGCACCTTCCCGGGGTGATGCCTTTTCTCATTTCGGAAGCGGTCAGGGGCGAGGGCGGTATCCTGCGCAATGCCTCAGGACATCCCTTCATGCCCGACTACGCCCCGCAGGGTGACCTAGCCCCGCGGGATGTGGTGGCACGCAGCATCCTCTACGAGATGGAAAAGACCGGCTCCGACCGGGTTTATCTGGACATTACCCATCTTTCTCCCTATGTAATCACCACCCGCTTCCCCCATATCTACCGCTTCTGTCTCGATCATGGCCTTGATATCACCAAAGAGATGGTGCCGGTGGCGCCGGCCGCCCATTATATGATGGGCGGTATCAGGACCAATACGTGGGGAGAAACAAACGTGTCCGGGCTGTTCGCCACTGGCGAAACCGCTTGCACCGGAGTGCACGGGGCCAACCGCCTCGCCTCTAACTCCATGCTGGAGGTGGTCGTTTTCAGCAAGCGCATCATGGAGCGCACTGCCAGAGGGGCCAAGGCCATGGCACCGGCTGCCGCCAAGCGCCCGGAAATCAAAGGTAAACTGAGCGCAAGACAGGTCGCTAGGGCATTGCCTGCACCCAGTTTCACCAGCCTGCAGCAACTCACCTGGAATAACGTGGGCGTGATTAGAGACCGTGCTGGTCTATCCCGGGCGGCCGACATTCTGGCAGAGTGGCAGCATAAATTGCCGCCACCCACCGACCGCCCTTCCCATGAGCTGCACAACCTGGTGCTGACCGGCAGGCTGATCGCCGAGGCGGCACTGCTAAGAGAGGAGAGCCGCGGGGCGCACTACCGCTCCGATTTTCCCGAAAAAGCCCCGCAGTGGCAGTGCCATATCGTCTTCACCGCAGAGCAATCCAGAGGAGCCAAAAGTGGCTAAAGCGCCGAGACCGGAAGAACAGATAGCGGCCATCATTGACCTCGCCATCGCCGAAGACCTGGGGCATGGCGACGTTACCAGCGAGATACTGGTCCCGCCCGAACTTGAGGGCAGGGCCACCATATACGCCAGAGAAGCGGGCATCGTGGCCGGAGTTGAGGTAGCGGGGAAGGTCTTTCTCAAGATTGACCCCTCGATTTCATTCACCGTGCTGTGCAAGGACGGCGCTGCGGTCAGGTCCGGCGCTAAAGTCGCCGAGGTCAGCGGCCGGGTGATAAGTATCCTTAACGCCGAGCGCACGGCGCTCAACTTCCTGCAACGCCTCAGCGGCATCGCCTCGTTGACGGCAAAGTATACCGCGGAAATGCACGGCCTGGAGACGTACATCGCCGACACCCGAAAGACCACCCCCGGGCTCCGCCGGCTGGAAAAGCACGCCGTGAGCATGGGCGGAGGCAGGAACCACCGCCTTCACCTCGGCGACGGAATATTAATCAAGGACAATCACCTCGCCGCGCTGCGTGCCCTCGGTATGAGCCTGAAGGAAATCGTGGCCAGGGCCAAAAAGAACGCCCCGCGCGGACTCAAGGTTGAAGTTGAGGTCGATTCGGTTCCGGAAGCGATGGAAGCCGCCGAAGCCGATGCCGACATCATCATGCTGGACAATATGGGCCCGGACGAGATGCGCCAGGTAGTGAAATCACTAAAGGGCAAGGTAAAGATTGAAGCCTCGGGGGGCATCACACTGAACAATGTCCGCCAGGCCGCGCTGACCGGTGTGGATTACATCTCAATCGGCGCCCTCACCCATTCACCGAAGGCGCTGGATATCAGCCTCGAGTTCGACCCCGAATCCTTCAAGTCCGCCCGGCTTTGACGCCCGGCAGAGATAGTTTTCACAGTTGTCCTCTATCTCTACGTCGGCAAAACCGGCCTCGGAAAGCATCAGGCGCATTTCCCGCTCTTCAGGGATAACATCGTGGCACACTTCGGGAATGCCGTTATGCAGTCCGTTTATCGCCTCCCGACAAGATGTATGGCAGATATGCAGGCTCCCGCCGTTCCGGAGCACGCGGTACATCTCCGCCAGCGCCCCCGCTTTATCCTGAAAGTGCGGGAAGCTGGAGTAGCAGACCACACTATCAACAAATGATTCAGGCAGCGGGATATGAGCGGCATCGGCGTTCAGATAGGCCACCACACCATCGAAGGCCTTTGTCTGTGCCCGGTGCAGCATCTCCTCGGCGATATCAAGCGCCAGGATTTTCCCTTCGCTGCCAATTCTTTGCCGCAAAAAAGGCAGAAAAACGCCGGTACCCGTGCCGATATCCAGAACCGTTGACCCCGGCCAGATATCCAGTCGCGCCGCCATTTGCCTCAGCTTGGACTGGTCCCTTTCTGCCGCCATTTCATCCCAGATGGCTGCCTTACCGTTGAAGTAGGTCCTAATCATGGCTCGCCTCCGCAAGAGCATTTGTCCGCCAGCCCTTCACCCGGCGCTTGGGCGAGAAAACGGCGGCCAGGAGGAAAATAACCGAGGAAGTAACCACTATGGTGGCACCGCTTGGTATATTGAAAAGATAGGAAAACAGCAGTCCCATCCAGCCCGACAGCACGCCGAATCCCGCTGCGAGCAGGAACATCTTCCTCATACTGTAGGTAAGCTGGTAGGCGGCTGCCGCCGGGTTAAGAATCAGGCTGAAAATCAAGATGCCGCCGATGGAGCGCAGGGTGGCGGTGATGGTGGCGCCAGTCAAAAACAGTATGCCGTATAATATCGCGGTGGCCGGGATACCCACCGAGAGCGCTATGCCCCGGTGAAAGATGGTGGCCTGTATCTCTTTATAGAAGACGACTATCAGACCCACTACCAGCACCGCTACAATAGCCAGCAAAATGACGTCGCCTCTGGTATTGGTGAGGATACTGCCCCACAGCAGCTCCAGTGCCCCCGACTTGGTGCCGGGCATCAGGCCCATAAACAAAAACGCCAGCCCGAGCATAAGAGAAAAGATGACCCCCACCGAGGTCTCGGGGCTGAGCTCACCGCGGTCGGCAAGTGGACCGACTATGGCTGCAGCCAGCAGGCTGAAGACAAAAGCCCCGATTAACGGGTTGAAGCCCAGCCACAGGCCGAGCAGTGCCCCGGCGAAAGCGGCGTGGGACATGCATACCCCGATAAACGGCATGTGCATCAGCACCACAAAGACCCCGATGCTGCCGCAGGCTACGCCGCCCAAAAACGCGGTGAGGATGGCGTTCTGCATGAACTGGTATTCAAAAAGGGACAAAGCAGCCCACCTCTATACCAGAATACTTTCCGTCCGTCGTTTTTTCACCTCGGAGACTGGCATATCATAAAGCTGACCGAGGTTCTCATCGGTAAGCAGTTCAACAGGAGTACCCTCGCCCCAGATTCGCCCTTCCTTCATCAGAACCACCCGGTCGCAGGCGGTGGGCAGACAACTCAAATCATGTGTTACGAAAAGGGTGGTGAGGTTTCTGGCATCATGGATGTTCCTCACCAGTTCCAGAATATCTGCCTGTGCCTTCCAGTCCAGCGAAGCAGTCGGCTCATCAAGCAGGAATATCTCCGGTTCCTGCGCCAGACAGCGGGCAATGGCCACCCGCTGCTGCTCGCCGCCGGAAAGGTGACCGATGGGCCTCCGGGCGAGGTGGCTCATCCCGACGAGTGCCAGCATCTCGTCCACCAGTTCCCAGTCATGTCTCCCTGACCGACCCAGCAGTCCCAACAGCCCGTAGCGCCCTATCATTGCCACCTCGCGTACATTCATGGGCATGCGCGGGTCTATATTCTGTACCTGGGCTACATAGCCGACCCTCTTTCTCAGGGAATGGCCAGTACCAGAACCAAGCTGGTGCCCCAGCACTTTCACCCGTCCGCTGAGCAGTTTGCCCAGTCCGTTGACCACCGTCAACAGCGTCGTTTTGCCGGCACCGTTGGGGCCGATGATGCCGACGAATTCCCCTTCCTTCACCTTGAGCGACACACCCCGCAGGGCTACGTCTTCCCGGTAGGATACGACTGCGTTTCTAATATCTATTACTGTCTCGCCCATGCTATACCAAAGACACAGCTTCTTACTTGCCTATCGCCGCCAGTAAAAGCTCCACATTGTAGTCGATAGTCTTCTCCCAGGTTTCTGTGTTCTCATAGCAGCCCGGGAAATTGGAAAGGATGACTCTGGCGCTGCCAAGTTCCTCGGCAATGCCAGCGCCGGCGTCCTGCCCGCTCTGCATATTGTCTATAACCAGAGTTACCTTGCCTTCTCTTCCCTTGTCTACCAGCTCCTTGACCACCTGCGGCGTCATTGAGTCGGGGCGACCAAAAATAGCCACGATATTGAACCCAGCCCACTGCACGAATCCCTGTTGCTGGTCCGCACAGAGCACGTTGACTTCAGCCACGTTCGCCTCGGCCAGCTTGGCCGCCATTTCCGCCCCTTTGGCATTGACCGACGCTTTAAAACTCTCTGCGTTTTTCTGAAAATCAGCACTGTTATCCGCGTCGGCTTCGCTCATAACGCCGGTAATCAGGTCTATGGCCTGTGCCTGCACCTGGGGAGTCATCCAGTTGCCCGGCACGTCAATCTTATGAACGTTCAGGTCCGGATTATCCGCGGAAGCTATCAAATCATCGGTGAATTTCTCTCCCTGCCAGCCGTGCATGAGAAATATAGTGGCATCGGCCAGTTTCTGGATATCGCCCGGCTTGACGTCGAAATGGCCCGGGCACTGCGCCGGCGGAATGATATTGACCACAGCCACATTCTCGCCCCCCACCCGCTCCACAATCTGCGCCAGCAGCGAGGTGCTGGTCACAACCTGAAGCTTTTCCGCCTCCTCTGATGTGCACCCGCCCGAAATAGCGCCCATCAACATGGTGACGCCCAGAATGAGCACTGATAACCAGTAATGTCTTCTATTCACTTTCTACCAAGCCCCCTCATTTAATCAATCTAATGAGCAAATGCATGCAACTGCAATTTATTGCATTAATTGGTTAAAAATTTTTATTTTCCACAATCAGCGCAGGTGCCGAAGAAAGCCATATGGCGTATATCCGGTTCAAAATTGTAATCACGCCGCAGTACCAGCTTTAAATGGTCCATCACCGATTCGTCTAGGTCAATCACCCGGCCGCACTCCTGACAGACCAGGTGGTGGTGATGGCCTTTATCCGCCGGATGATACCTTACCCGCCCCCCACCGAGGTCGGTCTCGGTTACCAAGCCAAGACGATGGAGCAACTCCAGTGTGCGGTATACCGTTGATATATTAAAGTGAGGATACTTGGTCACCACCTGAGCGTAGATCTCCTCGGCACTGATATGATGGTCGCTTTTCTCAATAGCAGCTAGGACCATCATTCGCTGCGGGGTCAATCGGTAGCCGTGCTCACTCAGGCGAGTAATTATATCAACCGTCTTTTTCATCTGGATCGAGATTTTGAACTGGATAGCAGTAGTCTAGCAGAAAAAGAAATTTATTGCAAGCTTTTGCAAATAAAATTATTTGCAATTGCCACTATTCCTGAACTTTTTCACCGCTGTCCAGCATTATGGTGACCGGTCCGTCATTGTGGATTTCGACCTGCATGTACGTCTGAAAGCGGCCGGTGGCTACTTTCAGGCCAGTGGTTTCCATTTGCTCCACAAAGTAGGCAATCAGCTTATCCGCCTTTTCTGGGGGCGCCGCGTCAATGAAGCTGGGTCGCCTGCCCTTTCTGGTATCGGCGAGAAGGGTGAACTGGCTGATAATGAGCATCTCGGCCTGGGCATCAAGCGCCGACAGATTGAACTTTCCCTCGCTATCGGCAAAGATGCGCAGGTTGGCAATCTTTTGCGCCAGATACCGGGCATCGTTTTCGGTATCGGCGCTGGCGACACCAAGCAAAACTACGAGCCCCCGCCCTATCTTTCCCACCTCTTCGTTGTCCACAGTGACGGAGGCTCTGGTAACACGCTGCAGCAGCGCTTTCACCAGACTATTTCCCCTTTTCCTTCTCTGATACTCCTCCCTTACTCTTTTCCGTTTCTTTATGTTCCTCAGGATTGGCGTGCTTACGACTATCGGTAACATAAAAACCGCTGCCTTTGAAGATGACTGGAATGGAATGGAGCACACGGCGAGCTTTTCCCTGACACTGCGGGCACATTGCTACCGGTTCCTCATCAAAGCTCTGCTTCCTCTCAAAACGTAACTGGCACTCGCCACATTCGTACTCGTATATGGGCAAACTTCACCTCACCCTTTTTACCATTTATTTTACTGCATCAGCTTCAAGGGAGGCAAATGACAGGTTGCATAAAATGTCCGACATTCCCCCTAGACTTACCGCTGCAAAAGAGTTAAAATTTAAATAATGATTAAAATGATGGTGATTTCGATATGAATCCAGGAGTGAGAAGCCTGGCAATAGGGAAATGAAGCGCTGTGCCGGATCAGGCCAGTGCTTCGTACATTAAGGAGGGAAGGCATATGCAGTCCAGCTTGATCGGGAAGATTGAAAAGGCCAATAGATATGCTCAGGAAACCGACCGCGTGACCTTTACCGATTTCGCCGTGAAATTCCGTGGCGAAAACGACAGCTATAACACCAGCTATCAGGATGGCAAGTGGCATTGCTCCTGCCCTTTCTTCTCCAATTGGGGTCTCTGCAGCCATACCATGGCACTTCAAAAAATCCTCAGCAATATGCTCCCCGCGGAGGCTCAAACACCCCACCATGAGATTGTCCGCTGATCAGGATGAGCAGGCAGTCCCTTTCATTAACCGCCTTTCGCCAGCATTGACCTGTGGAGAACCAGGTGACGTTTATTGACAAGCTGACCAGCGCAACGAGAAAGAACGGGAGCCTTCTCTGCATCGGGCTTGACCCTGACCAGGAAAGGATGCCGGAAAAGGTCAGCGTTACCGAGTTTAACCGGGCTATAATTGAGGCCACCTCCGACCTGGTCTGTGCCTACAAAATAAATTTTGCTTTCTACGAAGCGCTGGGCGACGATGGCATGAGCATCCTGAAACGGACAAGAAGCTTCATCCCGGATAATATACCGGTTATCGGCGATGCCAAACGCGGTGATATCGGCAACACGGCGAAGGCCTATGCCCAAGCCATTTTCAACTACTTTGATTTCGATGCCACCACGGTAAACCCCTACCTCGGCTATGACTCCATAGAGCCGTTCCTGCAGTACCGGGAGCGCGGCGTTTTCATTCTCTGCCGCACTTCAAACGCCGGCGCCGTTGACTTCCAGGCGCTCAATATTGAAGCTGGAGATAATAAGCGTCTGCCTTTGTTTGAGTTTGTCGCCCGCCGGGCCGGCGACTGGAACGTTCACGGAAACATCGGGCTGGTGGTGGGGGCCACCTACCCGGACGAGCTGAAAGCCATCCGCGAGCAGCACCCTGATATGCCGCTGCTGATTCCCGGCATCGGTGCCCAGGGGGGAGACCTGGCGCTGACCGTGCGCTACGGCGTTGACCGCCACGGCGAGAAGGCAATCATAAATTCCTCGCGGCAGATTCTCTATGCCTCAAGAGGCAAGGATTTTGCTCCGGCGGCGCGCCAGGCGGCCATCGAGCTAAAAGAGCAGATAAACCGCATCAAAGAGACCGTCTCCTGATTCTCCCTTCATTTAGGCTCAGAGCCATGGACATAAAAATCGGCGATACCGTCCGTTTGAAGAAAAAACACCCCTGCGGCAGCTATGACTGGCAGGTGGTGCGGCTCGGTGCTGACATCGGCATAAAGTGCTTGCAATGCCAGCATCGTGTCCTCCTGCCGAGAAGCGTCTTTGAGCGCCGGGTAAAGGCCGTTATCTCCAGAGAAGAACCTGCGCCCGAAAAATCGGCAAGGGAACGGGTGAAAGAACTAGAAGAAAAACTGGCCGATTTGCTGGCACGCTGGCCGGCCCATTCGGTGCCGCTGCACATGTGGCAGCAGCGCGAGGACCTCGAGGAGGAACTGGCAAGATTGAAGAAGGAGGCATAAACAGCCCGAGATGCCAAGTAAAATGGCCATGGTAATCTTTGATAGGTGCCAGCCGGAAAAGTGCCAGCAGGGGGCCTGTCTCGCGGCATCCGCCTGCCCACACCGGCTGATAAAACAGGAAGCCCCTTACGGTAAGCCCATGTTTCATCCCTCCACCTGCCAGGGTTGCGGCGACTGCGCCCGCGCCTGCCCACTGAAAGCAGTGCAA
>SMTZ1_10000738_pt1 | contig 31433 bp, 70 predicted proteins | sample DeeMarSWOR136_30_FD_25667 | JGI IMG/M metagenome (IMG submission 25667) | reverse complement strand
CACAATTAAAACACTGGTAAATCGGGTTTCCGTTATTATAATTTAAATTGAAACGTCTTTTAGAAAGGCTTTTCTTTGAGTCTCCACAAAGTATGCATCTGGCATTAAAGTGGGTTCCCCCTTTAGTTACCTTTACTTTTGGAAAGTGTTCGAACACAAATTCTCTTACAACTTCTAGGTCTATCACTCTTCAACATTTTCTCCTATTAGAAATCGGGCATCTGGAATTTCATACCCACACTCAGGACAAAAAACATAAACAGCACCATCTATCTTAGTAAACTTGGCACCACTTTCTTTTGTTGGTTTCCAATCACAGAACCAACAAGGACCAACACTAATTGTTATTATCTTTTTCTTCATATTCCCAACAATCAAACTCTATAGGTGTATATATAAGTGTTTTTTTAATCGGAACTGAACTAAAATAGCTTCTCTCACAATCAACCATTTTACCATCAGAAATATAAAAAACACAATTTGTACAAAGCAAGATCTTATTTTTTAATCCTTCTATGTGCTGATGCAAATTTTTCAACCTCTTTTCTGATATCAGATGGAAATAGCTTGAGTAGTTTATCAGGCTCATTTGTCATACCTGTAGTTTGTGCAATAATCCAGAATAATTCCCATGGATCAGCATCAGGATAATGTTCTTTAAATCCTTTCCAATATTTTGGTAGAGCTTTTTTAATTGTTGATGAAATTGCTGCTCTGGAAACTCCTAGCTTCTTACCTATCTCTGATCCAGACATGGGATCTTCAAATGGACCTGTAAGGATCTTCTCTAGAATCTGCTTTTCATACAGATAGTTCTCAAATTTCATTTTTTCCTCCTAGCTACAAGAACTGTCACCACAATTCTGGCAAACACCACATCCTTCAGTTTCTAAGTATGCCTTAACTCCACACCTTTTGCAAGTAGAAAATGTGCTTCCGTTCAAAAATTCTATTGTGCCTTTATCAGTATTTATATAATACCTTTCCAAAAGTTGAGCTAATCCATCTGGGATACTTAAAATCTGTGTAGGTCTAGAATCTTCCTCTTCGAATCTATACCATTTAGGATTACTACTGTCAAGACCTTTTAGTGTTTTTACTACTTCCTCTACTGGAACCCTGTGCTGGAGGGCAATAGAAGCTACTCTTCCAAGTGCTTCAGACATTACTTTTGTTGTTTGTCCACTCTTCCCTACCTCAATAAAAACTTCTATTGGCTTTCTATCATCTGAGTTTATTGTCACATACATTTTTCCCTCTCCGGTTTCTATAGTGAATGTTTCACCGGAAAGTCTTCTTGGCCTTTTAATTTTCATTTGAGCCAAAAGTTGTTGTGCATCAATAGCAGTGATAGAATCTTTTTCTTTTTTGAAAGTTACTGGTTGATTTTTCTTTGAACCATCTCTATAAATAGTAAGTCCCTTGAGACTCTTTTTATATGCATATTTATAAAGGTCTGATATCTCTTGTGCTGTTGTCTCTTTTGGTAGATTGACTGTACTGGATATTGCAGAGGAACAATGTTTTTGTATGCTTGCCTGGAGATCTATTCTATCCTTTGGTTTAATATCATGTGCTGTAATGAAAACCTCTCTGACCTCTCTTGGTATACCATGGATACCTTTTAACGAACCTCCATTTTCAAAGATCTTATCAATCATTCCATCGTTCCACCATTCTTCATTTTTAACTCTTTCCAGAAAAATGGGATTAGCTATCTTCATTATTCCACCATCTACAATCTTCTTTTCAAATACAAGACCAAAGATAGGTTCAATCCCATATGAACAATCACAACTAAGTGCTGTAGTTCCTGTTGGTTGACAAGTGGTGAATTGAGAGTTTCTTACACCATATTTCTGAACCCTCTTTAATACTTTTCTATCATTAACCTGTTGTTTCAATATATCATAAATGTCTTCTTTAAAACTATCATAGTCATAGAATGGACCTTTTTCTTTTGCAAGTAGAGTGCTACGATCCACACATGCTGTTGTAATGGTTCTCATCACCTCACCTGCAAATTTCTTACCTTCAGGACCATCATATCTATAGTTCAGCATGTACATTGCATCTGCAAGCCCCATTATTCCAACACCAATCTGTCTATATTTTTGGGCAGTATCTTTGAAACGTGGATCTGGATAATCCATACTATCTATAACATTATCCATAAGTCCGGTAACATTAAAAGCAGTTTTATATAAACCATCCCAATCGAAATCTTCATCAACAACAAATTTACTTACATTGATTGCACTGAGATTACATACTCCAAATGGCATTAGTGGTTGCTCTCCACAGGGGTTTGTTGATTCAATGAGAAATTTCTTTTTAAGGGGATTGAATCTTTGTACTGTATCTAAAAAAAGGACACCAGGATCTCCAGTTTTATGAGACATCACAGCTAGTGTTTCCCAAAGTACTTCTGGATCAATTGTTCCTTTTTCAGATCCATTATAGGGAGTATATAACTGGAAGGGAACTCTATCTTCAAGACACTGCATAAACTTATCTGTAATTGCAACAGATATATTCATATTGGTTAACCATCCCTCATTCTGTTTGCATTGGATAAACTCCATTATATCAGGATGCCAGCAGTACATGGAAATCATAATTGCTGCACGTCTTACACGTCCACCAGATTTAGTAGTCTCACCTACAGCATCATATAGTCTCATGAAAGTGATAGGCCCAGATGATTTACCTTCAGGAATATCTTTAGGATTTCCTTCAAAAATAAAAGCTTCTTTTTCTCTTAGATTACCAATAGGAATACCAACACCTGCACCATACTGGAATATTTTTCTAGAGACATTGGCAATATCATAGATGCTTTCCATAGAGTCTTCTAGACCTACAACATGACAGGCACAGAAGTTTCTATGTTCAGTGCCAGCATTTAGAAATACAGGTGTGTTCGGTCTCCAGATATTTTCTACTAGAAGATTAAAGGCAAGCTCTTCTTCTTCCTGGTTTGTTGCAAATTCTTTTGATACTCTTTTAAATGTTTCTTCTATAGATTCATTTTGAAAACTATAGCCAGGATGCTTTCTAAAAACAGCTATAGCATTCTCACTTAAATTTATCATATTCCAAATGGTTCTCCTATTCTTCTATGTCTACTAAAATCATATCTTGGTGGTTCGGTGGGGTTCTCTGGGTTAGTTAATATTGCTTCAAATCTAATTATTCTTTCTATGTCAGTTAATACCAATCTATGACTACATACAGTGCAATTAACAAAAATATGTTCCACCATTCTTTGTATTGCCATATCATGTTCTGCTTCCGACATTTCATATATATCATTTCTTGCATATCTTATTTTTGGCTCTATATAAAAAACATATCTTGAACCACATCTGCTGCATTGTATCCTTATTTTAGGATATCTTCTTTCGTCTTCTCTTAGCAGTGATTCAAGATAATATTTTAAATCAGGTAGAATGTTATAGTGTCTTTCATCGTGACCTATTTTTTCAAGAAGCTTATTGATTGCTGAGTCATAGAAAGGATCTTCTTCATCTGTTACAAATCCTATAGGTCTCTTTTTTGGGTCTTCTTTTTTAAGGTCACATATACTATTTATAAATTGTTTAATAGATTGTTCCATTTCCTGTTAGTTCCCAATCTCCATTATATCTGTTATAAAAATGTCCATCATCTGTATCATAATATAGTGTACCATCTGATGGTGATGCAAGTGGTGTAGGTACAGATACTACTGCCGATACTGGTAAATCATCATATAAATAAACCAGTTCGTATTGTGAATGAAGCCATGGAAAAGAGATTTGTTCTCTCATCCATTCTCTTCTTGAATATGGTCTTAAGGCATAATTTTTTGGATTTCTTTTTGCCAGTCTAGTTATAAGATCTTCACTCAAGATGTTTCATCTTCCTCTTCTCTTTCTATATTTAATCTACAAGCTACAGCATCTAATTGGAACCAATAACAATGAAGCCCCTTGGATGCAAATGAAAGTGCTCCTGGCCTTACATCCCCTAGCATTTCACAGATGGTCTCCATTAGTCGAACCATTCCTCCCATGTTTTCTGGCCAACCTCCCCATAAATCCCAAGACCTGAAGTAGACATTCATGAGAAGAAATTTATATCCTAGCTCTTCAACTATTTTGGTATCTATTCCTCTGAGACATGGAGAAGTTTGTCTTTCGGTTTCATCTTTATATGGGATATCATAAGCCATATTACTTTCAGGGTATCCTACCTGAATATAACAATGATTGTTTGCATATCCTTTTGTTTGATAATGATTTACAATCCATTCTAGAGCATTTGGAACTCTAGCTATAACCCCTTGCTCTTTCTTTGTATAACATAGATTACCAACTGGAGTTACTACTGTTGCTGGCTTTCCTCCTTTTGTGATGCACTCTATTAGCATTTTGGCTTTTGGTAATCTATAGTCACCACCAACAATCCATGTAGCATATTTATAATGCTCATTTCCTGTCAGTGCTCCATTCATGAGATAGTTAGCAAAATATTTTTCAATATCTTCATCTGTTGTTGGTGGTGGTACAGCAAGTCCCTCAAGTCTTGGTGAGAGTGGTCTGTCAGTAGGATACTTGATACTTCCAGCTACAAAGTCAAATTCTAATCTGTCAGTTTCTTTCTCATATGAACCAGTATCAATTCTGTTTCTCCTGCCATGTTTATAGACTTCAGCTAGAAGCTTGAACCATGTATCATCCAGATTTGTTCCTTCAACAAAAATAGGTTTAAAACTCTTCATCATCCCATTCATCCTCCTGTTCTCCAGCAAGCTTAGGACCATCCAAAATCTTCCAAACAACATCAATCTTACCGGATTTATGTCTTTCAACTACATAACTCTTTCTTTCGTTTGGTCCTAAGTTTTGGTTGATCCATCTTATTGCATCATCCTGATTAAAGCAGATCTTAGGACTGTTGTTGTAGCCATATGGCATTTGCCATTTCTTTTCAAATTCCTCTTTCTCTTTGTGATTAACAACAGCATAACGAACTTTCATTTGACACTCCTTTGGTAAGAGGTTAACATTTTTAGCCTGTGCAGGGAAGATCCTTTTTCCATTAACAAAAAGTCCACATTTATCTAGGTCAGGCACATCTTCCCATTTTACTATACCATCTTTTTCAGTTATCTTCAGCATTTTCTTTCCTCTTTAAATTAAGATATGGTGTTTGGTCTATTGCAACAACATCCCCCATTCCAACTAATGAACCTTCACTGCTTAATGCTTCTGCATCAGCACATCCATGATGTCTAGCAAGAAAAGGAAAATGTCTTTCCTCTGCTCTATCACTTTCAAAGTTTACTTCAAAAATTATTTTACACATTCTGCATTTATAAAATAGTTTGTATTTATATTTCATTTCTGATATCCTAATTTTGTTTGGTCTATTGGAATACATTGTAAACCACTATAAAAATCAGCAGTATCATTTTGAATTATATAACATATTACTCCTGCTTCTCTATCAATAACTCGTATCAGCTTAGATTCCTTGGTTTTTTCTGGCAGAATTGCAATGATAGTAGGAGTAATAATTTCGGCAATTAGAGGAACTGTAACGAAACAAAAAACAGCTAAAGAAAATATTATTATACCTATACCGATTTTTCTTTCAATTGACATTAGTACAACCTCAACAACATATTTTCAAATTTTGTAAACTCATCAATGTATTCTCTGAATCCCATTTTTTTACAGAACGGATAGATCTTCTCTGGCTCTGGGTATTCATAGTCATTATATGCTTTCCATATTCTGTTTTGAATTGTTTGTGGTATTTTTTTGAAGTCAATTAGGTTTCTGTTTATCTTGAATCTTTCTTCAAGTCCATTTCTTTTAAGCCAGAACTCATAGCCCTCTTTCAAAACTTTCTCACATTTTGCAGGGCCAAATCCTGGCTTTCTTTTTCCTTCAGTCTCTTCAGTTAGCCCATAATCCAAAGGAGTTATAACATTAAATATATCATCTTTTGGTTGTCCCATCAAGGACTTTTTAATTATAAACTCTTCTGCATCAGGCACAGAAACTTCCTTAGCTTGATTCGGATTATAAATTATCACATTGTTTTGATCACTCAACTGAAGATAATCCTCATCATTACTTATTATATAATAAAAGTCCTCTCCATGTAAAGCAAGAATACCGATAATATCGTCTGCTTCTGCATTTTTTACCTGTAAAACTTTAAAGGGAATGTTTTCTTTAATAGCTTTTATAAAGCCATTGAGATTGGAATAAAAGAGATTCCAATCAACACCGGATGTATCTCTTTTACCTTTTCTTGATTCTTTATATCTTTCAAAATATAATTTTCTCCATGACAATCTATCATCACATGCTACAACAATTTCACTAACACCTTCTACACGAAATAGTGCTTTATAGATAGCATCAAATGTCATGTACCTCCAGAGGGGAAATTCGGGATGGGTTGTATGAGCACCAACATCTTTTACGAAAAAAGTTCTGGTAGCTAGATTGTTGAAGTCAAATAGTAAAACGGTCTTCCTTAAATTTTTAAACATCACAATTTTCCTTTCAATATACTACATTTTTTATTTCTAGATCTTCATCATATTCCACCGTCCACTTACCACCACAAGTATTACATACCATAGGTTGATTGAATTGTTTTGCATTGGGAAATGCACCTATACCATCTTCCTCTATATTCAATGCCCCACAATAAGGACAACCTTGAAAATCTATGTCTGGTAGTTCTGGTAGTTGAAGAAGACGGTCTTTCTTTGGACCTAAAATATCTTCAAACATTATCTTCTATTTTGAAATCTGTCTCTTATAATGTGATTCTTTAAACAGTGTGGTCTATATTTTTTCATCATCATTATATATCCTGGTGACATGTATCCAGGCTGATAATAATGATGTGGACTTTGCCAGTGATACCCATGATGATAATTATGATGAGGGAAGGTATGATGATAAAGAAGATGGTCTCCCCTCATAAAATTGTGATAGAGAAGGTGACTTCTATCGAACTTTTTACCTGACCTACCTCCACCAGCAAAAACACCACCAGCACCACCTAATATTAAAAATAGTGTAACGAATAGTATAATTAACTTTTTCATATTACTTCACCCTTCTTATATATTGTTTGCCATTATCATCAGTATATCTAATGAAAAATGGTCTATTGTATCTGGTTCCTTGCATGTATTGCTGTATGTTTGAACCACTTTTGAAACGAAGTCTCTTTCTACCAAATTCCATGTTTTGATAGAACTCTCCATGTTCAACATCAAAAACTGGTTTGCCTTCTCTTTCTCCGTTGGCCATTACACCATCAACATCAGTGGCAAATCCACCTTCTGGTTCTTTAACTGCTAAATCTTGTTGTGCTATGGTCTCTGGACCATGACCATTTTCAGCACCAAGCATTTCACCCATAATATTTACCTCCTACACTTTAATCTTCTTTCTTTCCAAATTTTGTAAGTGATTTTGTTATATCAATTATTGTTTTATCTGCCCTTGGTGAAAAAGCATCTCTAATAAGTCTATATAGAACTCTTATTTCAACATCCGTATTTAAAAAATGCTTTATCAGTTTTGGCCTTATTGTTGTTCCAATTTCTCTAATAAATTCTTTGTATGTCTCTGATGTTCCCTCAAGTTGTTTTGCTTTCTGTATAGTATCTAGTATATAAACTAGAACTATATCAGACCATTGTTCTTGATCTATAGTTATCTTTGCCATTAAATTATTTCCCTTACCTTAATTTCTTTAATATCTTCTGGAGAAATCAATTTAAAAAATCCCTCCATATCATAGAACCAAATTGGTGGTATATTGTTCTCAAAATTTCCAAGCTGTATAAAGTTCAAGCTTTGAAGCTTATATCCAAGATTATGCTGAATAACAATATCAATTCCAACAATAGGCTTCATGCCTTTCCTACGATAGATCAGCAAGGGAAATTTCAAGGATCTATCAGAATCTCTTATAGTTTGTTCCCAGAACTCCCTTATATTAAAAGTTTTAATACCCTTAAAGTGCTGATGAAATTTTGTATTGGGATATCCTGTTTTGCATTCAATACAAAACCTATCGGTAAGAAAACATGCTTCAGGTCTTAATGCATGAATATCACCCGATAGCTCTTTATTGGCTTCAGATAATGTAGCAACTGAGCCACTTCCTAGCAGTCTCCAATACCAATAGGGCTTTTCTTTTCCACTTGCCCATTTAGTTAGAAACCTACTTATCTCTCTTTCGAAATCTCCACCTTTTGCCATAATTTAATCATCATCATCTTCATCTTCCCTTTCCTCCCAATCATGACCACACATAGGACAAAAGAAAGACACTCCAGAATAGCCTGGAGATGCAACATGAATTACTTTCTTACAGTTAGGACAAGCCACTGCAAATCTTTGATACGGATCATTTGGATTATGTTGAGGAAGATTCATTTTTTATGTTTACCTCTCCACATTGTAGTTCCCTTTGCTTCATCTCTTACAGATGCACAAAAAGCTTCTGGATCACTTAGCTTACCTTTAATCTTTTTAACACAAGCATCGAACCATCCCTTATCATCAGGAGATTTACCAGTTTCCTTTGTAAGGGATTTTGCAAATTTCTGTACTGATCCTCTATCCCATCCTTTGGGGTATGCTCCCCATCCTATATCTTTTCCTTTAAATGTAACCTTTTCCTCTAGATATTTTTTGAGCTTCATGTTCTTATTTCTCCCATAGCAAAAAAGACCTTACACTCTTATTTATATATCTATAAGATATTTATAAGAATGAAGGTCTTTTAAAAGAGAACAAAATGAAATTAATTTGATTTAAGCTCTATTTTCTTCACATCTTCTTTGGGAGTTTTAAGAGTTAATCTTAAAATACCATCTTTGATACTTGCATCAACCTCTTCATGAGAACCAACTGTATATCTTTTGTAGATCTCTTTACGTCCAGCATAACAACCTTCCTTTACTTCTCTAGTTCCTTTAATGGTGAGTATACCGTTTGATAACTCAACATTAATATTAGTTTCATTAAAACCTGGAACCTCTAACTCAAACACTCTGTCTTCTCCCACTGAATAACAAACAGTATCATCAAAGACCTCACTGAATGCTGAAGCTAGTTCATCAAACTCTTTGAAAAAACTATTCCATCCTCTTCCTCTTCTTACTGGCAACATTTCGAATACCTCCTTATCTTTTTTCAAAAAAGATAATCATAAAAAAGAGGTTGTCAAGGGGAGGGGATACCTCCCCTTGCACATTTTTTGATGGAACCAAGTTATACTGGTCACAGATGATTACAGATTTTCTAATTCTGCTAACAAGTCTTCATCTGATTCTTCTTCTACAGTTTTAACCTCTTCTGGTTCTTCTTCTTCTTTTGGCTCTTCTGTTTGAGGTTCATCGTTTGGTAATTCAAGCTCTTTTTCTTCTTTTCTGGTTCTCTCTACTTTCTCTTTTGTTTCTTGAAGACCTTTCATTCTTTGCCACTCAGACTCTACAAGATCCCATACCATTTCCACCTTTAGAAGATCTTTAATTTCATCTTCAGGTCTCTCTAGATCCTTAACATACTCTTCAAGATCATAACAGTTTTTCAAGATCTGCTGAATCTGTCTGTCACTGCCAAGAGCTTCAGATTGCCTAGAGAACATTGAATCACTATAATCTGGCCAAGTTCTACCTTCTCTGTCTTTCTTAGTAGACTTTACTTTGAGAATGAAATTAAACCCATCTTCACCTGGATCAAAAATAGCATATCCATAACCTTGCTTGGTATCTGTAATTTCTTGCTTAAGTTTTGATTCTACTCTACCAGGAAATTCATAGAGCCTTACAGTATTTTCTACTTTATCTTCTGGATCTTCTTTCTCAACATCTCTGGGATCTTTTACTATAAACCAGTTTCCAACATATTTTTCTTTTCTCTTATAAACCTGTGCTTGCTTTTTATCTTCAGATCCTCCCATAAAAAGCTTCTGAGTTACAGAACACCATGGACACCAGTTATCCATTGATTCTGTTTTAGGGCATAAAATAAATTGCCATTGTTCTCCTGACATGAACATATGGTAAAAATACTTTAGATAGAATTTGCCCTTTTGGTCCGGTAGGAATCTACCTTCATAAACCTTTGGCTTATCAACACTTCCTCTTTCAGGTGTTGGCCAAATCTTCCCCATTCTTGAGGTACTGCCTTTGTTTTGCTGTTCTTGTTCAGCTTCTTTTGTCTTTTGTTCAGCAAATTTGTTGAACAATTCTTTATCAATCCATTTACTCATCGTTAATTTGTCTCCTTTTCTATGTTAATTTAGCCTTCTGATTTCGTTAATTTCGGGTAATATATCGGTAATTTCGGGTAACTTGTCTCTAGGCTTATGACAATTATACGACACTTTTATGTAATTGTAAACCCCCAAAAGAAAAAAAAAGAGATGGGATTTCTCCCATCTCTTCATCTAAAAACTTTCTAGAAAGCTTCTAGTAATACCACTTTGTTAGTGAATCAAGTAAACAGAAAAATGTGCCAAATAGAGGGATTAAACTAACTGCTAACCAATCCCATCTATCAAGAGTATTATTCTTGATGTTGATACGGTGTTTCTTCATACAACCAGGACAAGATCTCATGGTTGTATCACCAACAAATCCTGTACCACATTTGGCACAATAGACCCATGTTGCCGTTAGATGTCCATTTATGTTACGTGCATCCATAGGTCACCTACCTTTACTCAACTATCAGAAGTTGTAGTTGCATAAAGGGCTTTGCTCTGTATCCAGCTTCACCACCACTGATGCCAGTACCACCTGTAGCATTACCGGATTGGTCATTGTTGCCATTCACAAATGCATGGGAGTAGTTGAGACCAATACCCCATCCGAATGACTTAACAACTTGCATTGCACCTTCACCAGTAAGCCATACAGTGTTAGCACCACCTTCGACATTCAACATATCCTGCAATGCAGAAAAGAAAACGTCCAAGGAGTCTTTGTTTACACTGGTTGACCAGATGTTGCAGTAACCAACTACTCTAACTTTTTTACCTTCAGGTTTATTGATGGTAACAGTAAGAGCATCAGTTGCCTTACGGTCTGCTGAAGCCTTCTTACCAGTGTAGTAATGGAATCTTTTCTTCATGCTAAGGCTTGTTCCAGAATGAGAGGTAAGTGCAGCTTCAACATACTCTCTTGTAAATTCTTTCTGAAACTCAGTGATAATTTCAGCTTTAACATAGTTTGGTTGATTGGTAGCTGGACCAAAGTATCCAGGCATACCAGGATAGTTGATCTCTGTACCAATAGCAAATTGCCTTGGAATTTCTGCTGCTTCAATATTAATGGACTGTGACTGTCCCTGACCTTGTGACTGCCCCTGTTCATTGTTATTGACATTGGTGTTGTCATTGTCATTGTTGTTGTCATTAACATTGACATTGGTGTTGTCATTCTCATTGCTGTTCATGTTGGTATTCATGTTCATATTAGTATTACGAGTGCTATTGTCAATATCACCAATAGAAGCATTAGCTTCAGGTGAGAATGATTTTGCATCACCGAACACTGAACCAGAGTTACCAATGTTTACATCAACATCAGCATCACCACCATATGCCTTTACACCACCATTGACTGTAGATGAAGACATGGTATTACCGTTGCCAATAATACCAGTGTTGTTATTGACAGGACCACCAACTGCAACAGCACCAGGAGAGAAGTTATTCTCTGCATCACCTGCTGCCATTGCAGGAACAGTCAATGCCAATGCAGCAAAAATTACTACTAAACACATTAACAATTTTTTCATACTTGTACTCCTTTCTAAGATTTAATTTAATTTGTTTTTGTTTATCGTAGACCCCCACCAGTGCTGTAAGAGCAACTACGACTACGACTATGGCTCAATCCAAGTGCATGAATACAAGAACTAGAAAAGCTTGAGCTATAGCTAGAACTTCTGCTCTGAGCATTGGCAAATGCCCACTGTTGTTGCTTAATTGTTATTCCGTTTCCTGACCATTCCTGGTACTGATAGTTACTAACATATTCACAATCCCATCCAAAAGCTACATCAATGGGAAACCTGAACCATTTTCTTTGCCAGAACCCCCAATATTTTGGTGTATGTGTATATGTTGACGTGTGAGTATATGTTCCTGTTACCATTTTCTGTGAAGCAGCAATCTCAGTTTTAGTCACACCACCATTATGAGAAATATCAACATCAAGGTTCTGGTGATTTTTTGTAAAGCCCCATGAACAAAAATTACAAGGGAACTTTACTACTTCATAATCTTGCTGTGCAAATGAAGGAACAGAAATGGCAAGTACTGCAAGAATAACAACAATTCCAGCACACAATTTTTTCAACATGTACAACCCTCCTTTCTTATTTTATTTTAATCCCCTCATCTATATTTTTAGATCCAAACTTGACGTTAAAGTAACCCAACTTGAAGATAACGTCACCTTCACCATCTGCAACGTCTGCTTGAATCTGAATAAGTCTATCTTCAACAATTGGCATTTCTAATTGGAAATGCCTTACAACATCTTTACCCTTATATACAACACTTTTTGTGAAATCATTTTTACCATCACCATATCTTATATACTTTATTACCTTATATGGAACTTCTCTCTTGTTCCATATTCTGAGAAACAAAATTACATTAGTTGTCTTTTGGGTATCGGTATCGGAAAGATGATTGATCTTATTAAATTCTAGGTACTCAGGATAGATTGATTCTGGTGAATCCTCATAATACCTGATGAATACTGACTCTACAGTTATGCCTGTTTGGGGATTTGTTATTTGGATTGATTCTTGTGGAAGTGGTATACCATCTTTGGTAACCAGACGAATAGTGGTGCAACCAAATGCAAACATAATTGCAATTAGCAATGCTAACCTCATTCTCCATTTATACATTTTATTCTCCTAACAGGTTTGATTTACCTTAATTGTAACACGGTTATTTGTATTTGTTAACCTTCATTTAAAATATTTGTTTCTTCATAAATGACTGTATAGTATTTTCCACCATCTGATAAAACATTGTTAGGTTTAATTCCTCTATTCTCTAGGTCTTGAAGAAGCTCTTCTAGCTTAGATTCTCCATAAATCTTTTCAACTTTTGTCATACTCTCCCCCTCACAACAAAGGTTTCATACTCCTTAGCTTGTTGCTCTGTTTTCTTTCTAAATTCTTTTACATCTTTATGTGTATATACTCCAGATTTCCATCCTAATTTCTTTGCTTCCAGAAATGTCATTAATACATCAAAATGATATTCTAGATCTTCAATTGTCTCTGGTTGCATGTAAGTATAATTGCAAATTAATGATGGATTGTCTTGTTTTGTCAAGACATCTAAATTAGATGCTACAAAAGATATGGCAACTTCACCTTCTATGTTCTTTGTTGCAAGCCACTTTATACCACCTTTTATAGTAGCTTGCATAAGCATTATAACTTTCTGGCAGTCAAGAGCCTTTGATAGTTTATCTTCATCGAGATTATCTGCATTCTCTTCACGTAGCTTATCTTCAAGCTTTTTAATTTTAGCATCAACCTCTACCAGTGCAGTTTCAATAAATTTCTGAAGTTTCTTACTCATCCTATATACTCCCTCATTCTCTCCAGGAACTTCAAAATGGGTTCCTTGTTAATAACTGCCATGTGCTCTCTGTACTTTTCTACTATGTAAGGCACATGAGGACTATGATCTTCATCAATCTTAACAAGCCCTCTCCTTATCAACCAAACAAGAAAGTATGTATCAATATGACCCTGAATGTAATGCAGAACAGGAACATACATATTTCCTTCTTTTATACAAGAGTATTGTCTAAGCAATGAGACTTTAGGATTTACACCATTTCTCATGCTCATATACTGCTTTACGAATTTAGCAGACTCTATAAGAGATCTCTTGTTCAATTCCAAATCCCTCTTCAGCATCTTATCATCTTTAATATATTTGAGCATATTTTTCTTGTCGAAAAACCTTGAATATGTAAAGCCCTTACCATGTAGATTAAATCCTGTAGAAAAATATCGTTCAGGATTTATCTTGCTCCATTTAGTATTAAAAAAATTTGTTGCTAATTCTAATGCTTCCAGATTTGTTTTCGTCATTCTGGTTTTAAACTTCTCCCAATTCTTTGGCAGTCTATATGGTCTGCTCAAATAGTTTGCTTGAGCCTTTCTAAAAGCACAGTATATATCCCAATCAGTATAAACCATTTAATCCCAATCTTTTATTATAACAGTTATATCTCTTCTACCATTAGCTCCATTAACACGTATCTCTACCTTATGCTTCATCTTCCATTTCTTTCCAAGTCTATAAGTAAGCATTCTCTCTGCTTCTCCCTGTAAAGATGGAACATAAATCGGATTTCGTTTGCCGTAAACTCTGTTAAGTTCATATTCTACCCATTCCCTTGCAGCTTTAACTATTTCCTTGGGAATAGGTCTTGAATCTAGTATATCATTAAACATCTATCACGTAAATTTTTTCTCTCCCTTGAAAATTTTCCTCCACCATTTTCTCTTAATTTTATCTTCCCTATAACACCAAATACAAACCCACCAATCAACACCATCTAAAGCATGGTGGATTATTCGAACCATTTCAGCCTTGCATCTTGAACAGATCCTCATCAATCCAGTTAGAGTTACCATAGTCTTTAAAATTATGTTCTTGTAACATATTTAGATAATGCTGTCTTATTTCCTGTAACTCACCTGATCTTTCATCTATCATTTCAAGTATACTTAAAATTGCCGATTCAAAAGAAGTGAAAACTTCATCCTCTCTAAACTCATCCGTTAGTCCTTCAAAAGGTCTCATATCATTAATTTCAGGTTTATAACCTATTTCCTCTGCAAGCTTATATGTAATATAAGTACGATCAGGATTTGTTCTAGCCTGTATACTTATTACTCTTAACTCTGCAACTTTGAAAGGCTCTGTTTCAACCATATTCATTCCAAATGAATTTTCCATGTAGTTTCTTTTAACAACCCAAACTTTTTGATTAATTGAAAGACAGTCCATTACGGTAACCTCCTACCAAATAGTTTTAGATACGAATTGGCATAAAGCTTTAGGTTACCGGATTCTTCCCACCATAGCTGACCAGCAACAGTGTTTTGATCTCTATTGAATATTTTTCCTCTTAGTGAAACATCTTTAGCCAGATCTTCAACATGAGAAATCATTTCCTCTTCATTGTTAGCTTTAAGGCTTGCTTTCCAATATGGCTCAACATTAGAGTATACAGCAGGGATTCCACATGCAGTATATTCAAGCATTTTAATATTGCTTTTACATGCATTGAAAACATTATCCTCTAAAGGTGCTATACCAAAATCAGTATCTAAATTTTTTACATATTGTGGATATTCGAAAACAGGAACCCAATTATGAAATTCTATTTTATTCTTTACAGGCTCAAGTTCTACAGGCATTGCTCCTACGAATACCCATTGATATATATCTGTTGTCTTTCTAATAAAGTCCAACAGTTTATTTCCAAAATCACCACCTTCAAGTCCCTTATGAACTTTATCTATTTTTCTTACAAAATGGTTCTGAGATCCTGCCCATAATATTCTAGGTTTTTCTCCATGTTTTAATTCTCTTGGTTCATTATGATGTTTAGGGAATATTGGACCCCAAACATGCTTTGGAAGATGATTAGGTACTACTTCAATATTATCATTATATTCAGAATAAATTGTTTTCAATCTTTCGGTTGATACTGTTATACCATCGGCAATTCCCATCATCTCTTTAATATATGGAAAATACTTCTTGTAATATTCATTGGCATAATTCCATTCAGGTATATCAACTAGAAGATCATCTATTTCATATACAAGACCAGTCTTAGTATGTTTCTTAATAACATCTCTAAAATGCTTGAAGATTTGTAGATGGGTTTCTGTTGCTGATCTTTGAAACTGACAAATGCCGTAGTTACGATAGAAATCTGGATGATGCACAAAGTAAGGTGCAAAGAATGCTGTAAATTTCACATCCTTCATTCTATAATGGTTTAAAAGAAAAAATGGCCAGATAACTCTAATTGTTCCACATCCCTGTACATCCCCCACATAACTCCAAATTGAAAACGTCCCTTTAACAATTTTTAATGCCATTTACCATATGTCCTCCTTAGTTAGTCTTCTGGATCACAGTTATCATACTCTCCATGGGGTCTTATTATATCCCATGTGGTCTCACGATGATTCATTAAAAAACTTATATTGATTTGATAGTTGGTAAAAGGTATACGTCTGCAATGAATCCACTCCTTTATATAGTCAAATGGATCATCTATATAATCTTCCCAATCTCTCAACCATCCATCCCTAGTCCATTTGTAGCCTTTTATTAAGCAAGCTATTGGCCAAACAATGATAAAACCAATAGTTAATGGTAACCAGAGAATCCAATACTTAATTGTCTTGTGTTCTGGTTTGTGTAGTGCCATTTAATTGTTTACAAAGTGAAACTATAGCTTCCTCTATTGCCTGTCTTCCATCTTTTGCTGCTAGAGGAAGTTCGTTCATAGCTTCTGTTAATCTATATATTGTTTCTGCTACTTCTATCATATTATATCACTAAACATATGACTTGATTTACAACCTGACTTTGCTTTTTCTTCTGGCTCAACATCATTGCAGGTCTGGTAATATCTTTCATCCTCACAGAATCTAGCATGTAATGGACCTTCAGAGCCACATCCTGGGCAAAGTTCTTCTTCATGCTCTTCAATCATTTGATTTGCAATTAGATTTGCAGCTTCTTTTAATTCTTCTTTAAGGTAGTCTTTGCAAATATCCCATAAGCCATTCTTTCTTGCTTCCTTGGATATCTCAATAGCAGTTGAAACACTTATACCTTGTACATCTGTTTGGAGACAGAGGTATATCCATAACATTCTATCTAATAAATCCATATTTTCATCTAACATTATTACCCTCCTAGTGTTTGTCAAATACTACATCAAATTTAGATCCAACTTCATAACACAAATAACCACAATCAGGACAATCATCATTACAAATTCTATGTTGTCTTTTTTCTGGTCTTCTTGTATCTTCTGATAACCATGCAATTGGCATACTATAAAGCTTCTTTGGAATTTCAAGTCCAGGCCAAGCACTTATCACTATTCTTAAATTTCTTGGTGCATTGCTAAAATCTAATTCATATTTTTTCGTATAACATAAAAAACTAGTGTCAGGTAGGATTTCTGCTACCCTAACCATGCCATTAAAATATTTCTGATCAACAATATCACCAGCAACGTGCCATCGAAATCTTTCAGGTTTCTTTTTATTTAACTGTTCTATGATATTGTCGAAAAATCCTTCATTATTCTCAAGATAATATCTATAATTTGAATCCCAACATTCACGAACATTCTTATACATTCTATAAGCTTTCAGAGCATAACAATCTTTTTTACTGCATGGAACACCCTTTTGACATGATAATATAGGTGTTAATGATATATTTGTAAGCTTTCCTAGTTTCATATTACCTGGACTTAGTTTAACCATTATTCTGCTCCCTGTACAACAGTTTTTTGGGCAAATGCTGCAATCCTCTTACCATATTTTTTATCCCATCTATAACCATCTTTCTTCATGTCTTTTTCAACATCCTGAACGATCTCTCTCATAACATCACCTATTTGGTGTTTCCTAAATCCAGGATATTTGGACATAGCAGACATTATTCTGTTCTCATTGATATATTGATCAACAATAGTGTAATCAATATCATCAAACTTCTTTTCTTTCTTTGGCCCTCTAACTCTTTCTTCGAATTTTGGATGTTTAACTTTGAAGATGAAACGTGTTTCCTTAGTTAGCATCGGCATTGAGACACACTTTACCACAAACCCTTCAACCACATTTCCTTTATCGGGATTAAGTGCTGAGACAGGATCATGATTAAGTCTATCAAGTATCCAAGTTAAAAAGTCATTGTATGAGATTTTGGTAATAGGTGTGTACCAGACAGGCACATAATCAAAGCCTTCTTCTTGTCGTGGTATTCTTAGATATTCTTCACCATCATGATAATCAAAGATATAAAGCTTTCTTTCATCTCCGTAATTAACACCCTTTTGGATTCTAGGTCCAGCAATTTCACCATATATAAATTTGAGACCAGGATAGAGTCTAAAAAGAAATTCCCAATCATACTTCTTTAAAACTTCTTGGTAGTCTGCTGGAAGCTGATTACCATTTCTTGTAAAGAATGCTGGTCCCTCTTTATACATGTTTGAAACACAAACATTTGAACCATGAATCTTTTCAGTAACGTGCCAGAAATGGGGCATATCTCTATCAAAATCAGGATTGTACCTCTCCATAATTTTTTCGAGATTCCAGTAGTTTTCAAGGTCACTATATCTTTTGAATTTATTCACAACACACTCCTTAAATAAAAAGAAGATCTAGCCTAGGACTTTAATAACCTCTTCGATATACTTTCTTTCCAATCATGCACCTTAATGTGCTTTGGGTTTCATTAATAATTTTAGCATCAATTTTAATTTAATTAGTATCTATCTTTTTGTTATTCTATAGGCATCCTCCTATTAATAACATTCTCCACAAGGTACTAACGATTTCCCCTATGGTAAGGCAACTAGTCTAGACTATTTTTGTTTAAGTTTGCCTAGGCTAGATCTTCTCTTATACGGATTCAAAGAACTCTTTCAATATACTCTTTACTCCCCACTTTCTCATTCGTAGTTGTAGAAATTCATTAATAGTAGGAGCAAAAGGTCTTCTTATCAAGTACATACCTGCTTGAGAAGGAGTTCTGTTTTCTTTCTTGTTGTTGCATGGTAGACATGCAGCAACAGTGTTTTCCCAAGTAGACTTACCACCTTGATCTCTTGGCACGATGTGTTCAATGGTTAGCTTTCCAGGTTCACATCCACAGTAGCAGCATTTGAACTCATCTCTAATGAACACATTTCTCTTAGAATAAGGAACCTTAGCTTTATACAAGGTTCTTACCAATTTGATAAGTCTCATGATCAAAGGCACAATGATTTCCTTAGTACCTTCAAAGTTTCGTACAATCCTTGTACCCAACTTAAGGATCTCCACTTTACCCTTGGTAATAAGAGTAACAGCTTTCTTCCAGTCAACCACATGCAAGAATGAGTAGTCAGCATTTAGCAACACTACACCATCTCTTGGACTGGATACCATGTTGTACTTTCGTCTTCCTCTGCTTACTCTGTCTGTTGTCATAGAGATCACCTACCTTTACCATGGTTTGATAATTCTACTTTCCTTTTCTGTGATTCCTTTAACTAGCTTTCTTTTCTCTTTATCACCTGCAAAAGGATCTAAAAGCTTTTCCCTTAGTTCCTTGGTGAACATTTGATATTCTCTTGCAATTTCTTCTCTTGTGGCTTTCTTTTGCTGCCCCTCACCATACCAGATTACATCTGTGTCTCTCATACAAAAAAGACATAGAAAATCGTGATCCTCTGCTGGTTCACAAAACTCAGGGGGCATAAATTTTTTACACTTTGCACATAGTGGCATATTATTCACTCCTAGTATACACTATTTTTAGATAAATGTAAATCTATCATAGATATTTAGAAATTATGAGAGCAAAATTTCTTTAATTGTTTCCCAATGTTTTTGGATATCGGGTTTTTCTCCTTGGACTATATCTTCCCATTCATTATCAGATCCGGTGATTAAGCCAGAAATAAAGCATCTTCCTTTATTAGGCAATTGATAGAAAACCTTCAGTTTTGAATATCGGTTGAGGTTGAATATTTCTCTACCATCAGGACAGTACCATGGACTTTTCATCTTGCCTTTCTCCTTATTTTCATTTCTTGCTTGCCCAAAAGATCCAGGAGGTTTAGCTTCACCATCTCAGCTTGTTCTTTGGTAAGGTTGATGTGCTCATGGGTGAATACCTTCTTTAATGCTAACTCTGCATATCTCTGAGCAACGGCAAGATGATCAAAGGTCTTACAAGACTTGATAACAGTCTTTGCTCTTTCATATCCTGTTGAACTCCAACATCCACAACATCTCATTTTTTTAACATCCTCCATATTTTTGGTGAAACTTCTTCATGTAAAGAGTTATCCAATCCAGCAATAATTTCTATTTCGGTTTTTTCTGTATCTCCAGGAAGTCTATAATCCGAAAAGCAGTTTTCCCTTATACATCTCTCTACCCATTCTAGCCAAACAAATTGTCCCTTGATTGTAACCGGATACCATGCAAACCATGGATGCCATTTATCATATCTCCAATGGTTGTATTCTGCCAGATCTTCAAAGAAGTTTCTAAATCTCATTTCTTTTCCTCTGGGGCAGGAGTCATTTTCTTCCATCTCCTGGCAACTCTCCTTATGTCTTTGAGTGCTCCAAGTGTGATTCGATCTAAAGGCATAATTTGTTTCTCTGCCCATTCTTCAGCTTCAGAAATTATACCATTGATTCTGCCCATGTCTTTCAAGAGCCTTGTAAATACATCTAGTTTAGTGACTTCATCAAAAGTTGTCATTTTTTTTCCTTTCTATCATTTTTTAGGTTTACATCTCCAAAATTATATGTTAGAATAGGGTTACGTCCACGGCAGAAGTATTAATAATTATATTTAATATTGTTATTATTATTTTAAAGTTATTATTTAATTGTTTAGTCTTTTTTATTTTAACCATAGAATTAGTTTATCAATAATATAATATACTATAATAGTTATTATTAGTGCTACTAAAAAATACTTATTAAATATAATACTTCTTTTTTTTATTGTCTTCTTCATAGATCATTTGCTTTTCATATCCTCTACCATTTGTTTTAACTTTTTCTCTCTTCTTTTGTGTTCGAATCTAAAGTTCTTTTCTTCTTCATCATACTCCCAGAACTTTCCACTAGGACCACAGCACTTCCACCAGAAGTTGAAAAAATCTCTTTCTAGATTACAGCTTCTATATCTTACTTCCCCATCAACAGGAGATTTATAAAGAGGTTTTCTTCCACAGTTGTACCACTCTACTAAATGTTTACATGTCTCACAAAGCCTTGGTCTGCCTTCTCTTACTGCCATTAATATTCTCCATTGTTATTGTAGATTACTTCTGGTTGATCAACAGATGCCAGATGTGTTATCTCTACTTCAGTAAAATCTATAGTAGATGGATCTTGCTCTACTAGCTCTATTGCTTGTCTTGCCGATTTAGCAAGGACTACTGCTGTACCACCTAGCCATGAGCCTTTATATGATATAACATATATATTCATTTTTCTCCCTCACATGGAATTATAAAAACTCTTTGTCCTGATTGATAGATATAGTAACAGCTTCCATTAGCCAGGACTTGTTTATCTACTAGATATCTTATATTGTTTATTCTTACTGACATCATAGTTTGTGTAGGTGTAAGAAGACCCATAATAGCAATAACAGCACCAGCAAGAACTAGACCTGCTAGTAATACTTTTCCAATTATAATTAAGGCATTTTTCATCTTCCTAGCCCCATATCAAAGAGTAGAACTTTGAGTTCTTTGATCCTATCTTCCATGGGTTGAACAAGGTGGGTACTCCATCCACCACTTTTGGTTTCGGAGACCCACCTTTCCAGAAGTTCGACCTCTCTCAATAATTCTGCTAATAGGATACTTTTCATCTTAGAACCTGTAAAGCACATTAGCCAAATACAAATCCCATCTTTCATATTTACCAGTGGGATTTGAGTAGACTTCCTGTGCAGACATTGTAAGTCCAAGATTTTTAGAGAAGTAGTATTGGAGTCCAAGACCACCAGTGACAGCAAGATTTGCATCTTCAGTATCTTCAACTTCAATACCGATTCCACCAATGCCAAAGAACCTGAAGTCTTTGTACTCTAAGAATGGTTTTATAGTACCGGAGAGAATTTGAGAACTAACTTTTTCATTTTCTCTGTACTGTTTTGTCTTACAACCTCTGCCATTACCAACACAGTTAGTTGGTTCAGGATTCCACTCATAATACTTGCAGATTTCTCTTTCCTTATTGTGGCTTTTAGTCCATCGGAGATATTTGTAATCCATTCCAGGATCTAGTCCAAAGGCAAAGCTTTCACTAACTTTCTTTACCCATCCCATGTCTTTGTCATAGAAGGCATTGATACCCCATCCACTGTCACCCTCATTCTCCATGGCAAATTTACCAGAGTCACTATGTGCTCCATGAATCCAAATACCACCAAGACCCATTTGATCTGCTGCCATTACAGGAGCAATCCAACCTACAACCAACAGTACTAATACCAAACAAATTAACCTTTTCATTCTGTCTTCTCCTTTTCTTTTCCGGTTAGCTTATCAGCTATCCTTTTAAGGTTATCATCCATCCTGCTGGTAATAACAAGTTGGAGGAACATTATTATTACTAGCAACCAGAAATGCCATGCTTTAAAAACAAAATGTATTTCCATTTTTTATTCCTCTGGAATTTCATGAAAAGGGATTTCCTCTTCCTCTGCTGCTTCTGCATCTGCCCTTACTTGTTCAGGTGTACGGACTAGACCTGATCTTTGTATCCCTATAGATACAACTTGTAAAATCACATTTAAAGTATATCCTATTTTATGTAGAGAAATAAGAACAGTGATCAGCCCTATAAAAAGCAGAACCATAATTCCAATTAACAATATTTGCACTGACATATTAATCTCCCCTGTAAATATATTTGATGTGTTCCTTTGGTATCCAATGAGACCAAAGCTTTGGTGCAACTTTTATATGCTGCTGGATCTCTTTTGCTTCAGAAGTTTTTTCCTTGACAATTCTTGTAGCACCCTCAAGAATATTATCTGTACCTGACTGTGCTTGCTTATCTGTCATGAGATAAACACCATCTTTAGCAATAAAGATCCAAGGTGCCTTTATTACGTTACCGTCTTTTAAGAAGACTGTAACTGCCAAACACAATATCAGACTTACCAGAAATTTTTTCATGTTTTACTCCTTCCAATGTTTCTTCTGTAAGATACAGATTGCTCTTAATAACTCAAGATGTCTTCTTTCAAGAACATCTACCCTTTCTTCTAGTTCATATATTTTATCTGTTTGTGCTTCAAGCAAATTATAAATTCCTCTATTTATCATAACTTGCATTTTGTTTGCATTATCAAAGTAAATAAAAACTTCTTTGTTTATATCAGATTGTGCAATAAGGTCTTTAAAGATATCTTCAATATCAGTTTTTATGATATATATTTCTCCACGATTCTCCCCAATGAATCTACCAAACTCAGCCACAATTATTCTGTCTTGTGGTGATACGAATATGAGATTATTAATTCCAATGCACATGAATGATACAGAAGCAATTATTAGAAGAAATGCTAAAATCACTTTCCAGGTTTTTGTTTTTTTTGTATTGTCCATTAGTAACTACTCCTTAATGTTTTCTTCTTCCTCTTCTTTCTCATTACTTAATTTATTCCCTAGCCAATTGCCAAGGACTCTAATATTTTGATTGACATGATTAATGCCATTATAAACAGCAGCATCTTCATAGGCATCAATAATCCAACAGAAACCAATTACAAGCCAGATATACCAAGGGAATCCATGATTCATTTTTGCAAGTATTATAATTATTATCAAAGTTAGTAAATTCATTTTAATCCTTTCATACATACCTGCTCATATCATCTAGAGCATGTTTAAATTGTTCTAGTGCATCCTCAAGTCCCTCAACACCATCATCAAATGAATCTACAATGTCTCCTATCTCCCCTACAATACTTCTAAGATCATCCCTGATCTTTGCAGCTTGCTCTTTCTTTGCTTCGAACTGGAGGACCAAATCACCTATCTTTGTTCTGAACTCTTCCCATTTTTCTGGAAGTGCTTTTGTATCCCAACTATTTTTTTCCATTTCTTCTGCTGCCCTTTCAATCTCATATGCATAGCAAACCTGACTACCATGCATTTTATATTCTTGTGTTCCAGGCTTGCAATAGCCAATCCAGTAACCATGTTTTTTTGCAAGATCTCCTACATCCTTTAGAAGGAATGCATCTGAATATGAGAATAGATCACAATGTTTTACATTATCACCAAAAAATTTATGTTGGTTGCTTCTTGTTAGTTTTGGTATTGGATATCCCATTTATCCCTCCATTTCTAATTCTACAATTTCTGCATATTCATTGCCATTGACTTCTAAATTTAAATCACTGTAACCAAACTCTGTTAAGTGATCTGCTACCTCAGAACAATGGTCTATCTCATGAAGATCAAGCAAGGCATCTACAGCATCTTCTTTCGTATCAAATATGTCACTGTAGTTAGGCAGATATCCCTTTAACCCTGCCATTGCTACATATTGCTTTTTCATTTCTTTTCCTTCTCCCACATCTCTTTAACCTTATTAAGGTGAGATGGATCATGAGGTTGACCAGTTGTATTAAGCTTCAAGAAGTATCTGTATTTCTGTTCGTTTGTTAATGGCTCTATCTCAGCATAAGAAATAGCATATCCTTTAAAGTGATGCTGATCATAAGGATGAAGATCTTGAAATCTTTTTTCCCTATATGTGAATCTACCTTCAAAATATTCACTGAGTGCAATGATTCTTTGTTTACCATCAAGCACTTCATAATAGTGCTCTAGATCTTCTCTAAACCATCTTCTGATAATGGTAAACTTTCCTATATCTATATTCTTAAATATAGATTCTATCAGAGATTGTTTCTGTTGTAAACTCCAAACATTTCCTCTTTGATAATCAGGATTAAGATCAAGACCTGTCTCTCTATAAAGTAAATATAAAATAGAGTCTAATTGTCTCTGAGAATAATTGAAACGTATATCATCATCTTCTTCTAGTCTCTCTATCTTATCAATTTCTTCTGGAGACCTATAAGGTTTTACTTCGGTCCATGCAAGATATACCTCATCCTGCTTTAGTCCCTCCAGTTTGCCATATAATATATTAGGAGTTTCTATATAGCATTTGTAATATTTTCCATCTTCCCAGATCTCAAGAATCTCACAATGCTCCCATGCACCATACTGAACCCTCTCCCCTATATCATAAACGAAAGTAGGTTCTGGAATATGTCTCAATTCTTTTGCTGAAGGTTTCTCATGTTGTCTTCTCATTGTCTCTCCCACTCTATAGGAATTTCCAAACTAAAAGCAGCAAATAAAACCAAGATCCACCAACTGACTCTCCCAGAAGCACATAACCAGAGAATCAAAGGTGTAAATATGAAGATCTTTGATAAGTCAATTTTAACTCTTTGTATTCTCATTATCCCACTCCTTTCGATTTAAACATACTCCATTATTATCACAATAACAAACTAGTTTATTGCATTTTGGCTGAGAGTTTGGCATTGTTGAATGCTCATTGCCAGCATCATAGTCCATAGGGAAATTCACAACATCATCTACAGTATCCACAAAGATTACTTCTCCAGGGATAGTAGGAACCCATCCAACAAAGAAAAAATCTATTCTTGTTGGATATGGTTTTTCTCCTTCTGGATTATGTATCTTATATTTATCAACTGCTGGATAGAATGAGTTGTTGTCTATGCCCACAATTATTGTACCTTTAGTAAAAACTGCTGTTAAATTATCATTAAGATATTTGCCAGCATGTTTTTTGCAAAGGCAATTATAAATGTGACTAACTCTAACTTGAATTAAACTATAACATTCTGTACAATAAAATAGTTTCATTCTTTATTTTCCTTTCCAAAACCAAGTAATTTTAAAAGATGAGGTCTTCTATTTAAAACATCTACCCAGACAAAAGCACCAAACCAGAAGAACATAAATTCCAGTATGATTGCTGAGAGATTCATTTTGGTTCCCTTAATAAAAGAGTTATAAATAATCTCCCATATCGAACCTGATATAATTACCCATATAAAAAATTCTATCAATAAACGATACCATTTCATTTATTATCCCTCTTCTGTTACTTCGAATTGTTCTATTCCAATTCCTTTATAGAATTTCCTACCACATCCAAAACAAATTAGTTTGATCTCTATCCATCCATCTGGATTTATTGTAATGGACGTAATTGCAATAGTAATCGGTGTATTGCACTTAGCACAAACAGATTGAAGATTACCCATTCAGTAACTCCTGAAGTTCATCAAATGTAATTAACTTAGTTCCATAAGATTGTGCCTTCTTATTTTTACCGGAACCTGAACTAGGATTGTCAGTTATTAGATAGTCTGTTCTTTTGGTTACAGCATTCTTCCAGGTTCCACCTTTAGCTTCAATCATTCTAACAACTGCATCTCTGTTCATCGGAAGCTTTCCAGTGATTGCAAATACTTTACCAGTAAGAGCACCAACTTTCTTCTCTTCTAATTCAAGCCCCTTCTCTTTTAACTCCAGGAAGACTCTCACACATCTGTTTTGTTCTTCCCTGATATTATTTGCAACTATATCTCCAATACCTTCTACTTCAACTAGTTCAGTGTATGGAGCAGTGAGAACACCATGAACTGATCTGAAATGTCTGATTAATTCAGTTGCAGTTTCTTTAGCTACATTGGGAATGCCGAAAGCAGTAAGAAGCTTCTCATGTGTTGTATGAAGAGTTCCCTGGATCTCATTATATACTTGTGTTGCTCTCTTATTACCAAATCCCTCAACTTCTAATAGATCTTCCAGTGTGAGTTCGTATAGAGCCTGAATTGATGGTTCTATGTTGAGAGAGTCGAATATTCTTTCAAGAGTAACGATAGTTAGATTTTCAGCACCAAGAGAGATAAGCCAATATTCCATCTCCCAGAGTTTCTTTCTTTCACACTCAGGATTAGGACAAGCTAACCATACACCACTTTCAACCACTGGATGTCCACAGCTAGGACAATATCCAATATCGAAATTATCTGAAGGTGTGTAAACTTCCTCCACATAAGGGATTACATCACCTGATCTAACTATACCGATCTTAGCACCAATCCCCATGCCTTGTTCTTGCATGATCTTCCAATTGATACCAGCACCTACTCTAGTTACTGTTACACCCTGGATCTCTGTAGGTGCAACTTCAAGAGTAGCACAGACTAATCCGGTCCTTGTAACCTTCCAATCAATACCAGTAACAACTGTTGGAACTGCATCTAGATTGACTTTGAAAGCTACTTTATTTCCAGGATACATTACATTCTCTCTATCAGATTCATTAACTGCAATCACAAGACCATCAACATCATATAGCTCATTATTTTCCCTGGAATGTTTTAGGAGAGCAACTAGTCTTTCTTCAATCATTTCTTTGACAGGATAATCTATAGTCCAGTTTCTAGGAGTGTTAACCGGAAAGAGTTCTTCTAAAATTTCCCATCTTGAGGTTTCTGAATCGAGATTAAGTTTATTGTTTTCAACATATCTATCTGTCAATGAAGAAGCAGGTTTGTATTCTACTATTTCATAAAACCAAGGACGTAAATATTGGCAGTTGCTTGTATCATCTTTATTCAGAAGACCAGCAGCACCATTTCTTCTATTTTTATATCCAAACCTTGATGGATCTTGTAGAACTACTTCTCCCCTGAATACCCAATATCCTTTGTTTGAAATTTCAGGACAAAAGAGTTTTACTTTATCAGAAATGTCTTTTCCAAATTCTCCATCTCCCCTAGTATAACCAGCAATAGGTTTTCCATTTTTATAGATAACCATAAAGCTTGCACCATCAACTTTATCTGAAGCAATATAGTGATGTTTGCCTTTGCTTTTAAACCAATCATAGACTGAATCAATTTTTACTTTGTTGAGACTTCCAAGGACAAATGGAAGTTTGGCTTTATCTCTGGGGGCAGGAGCACCAACACTTTGGAAGTAGGGATCTTCAGGATGGAGTTCTTGTGCAGTCTCCCTAAGCTTATCATATTCTGTATCAGAGACTTCAGGTTTCCCTTCAGCATATTTCTTATCGTAGTCTTTAAGCAAATCTATGATGTTCATTTTATTTTCTTTCCCAAGGGACACCACTTTGCTTTCAGCTTCCATTCATCAATAAACCATTGTGGAGCATTACATTTTCCATCTTTATTTTCTGAACATCCTAATATATTGCAGTTCATTCGTCTACTCCATCATCTATTCCTGGAGGGTTAGGGGGATCATATTCACTGCTTGTTCCAAAATCAATATCGTTTATTTGCTTATCATGATTAACGATAAGCACAGTCACATCTTTAGGGCATTCAGTTACTTTCCCTTTACCATTTCTAATTTCAACCCTTACTATTCTTTCATTCCATTTCATTATGTTTTCCTTAAACAGGTTGTCCACCAACAGCTTCATTCATTTCATGGAACATCTTTGTGTGGCATTTGTATTTTGGATTCCATCCTGAATCACCAAACATTAGCCATAGAAAATAGTGTGCCAGTTCATGTCTGACAACAGCAAGCATTTCTTCAAAAGTATATTTGTATTTTTCAATCTTATTCATATTCATTTCGATTCTGAGAATTTTAAGATTGATTTCAAATACAATACATTCATCTATACCAGTATAAGTGGGATCAATGGCTCCACCACATCTGAAAACAGCAACAGCACGTTTGAAACGATTATTTATTGCTACAGGGATTCGTGGTGCTCCCCAATCATCACAAATCTTATCAGCATGATCTTGAAATAATGCTAGTAATTTTTCTCTTTCAATTTTATCCATTTTTTTTCCTGGATCTTCTCTTGATTCCTAGCCCTACTTGCCTTGCAACAAATTTAACTTCTGGCAAGCTGAAGAAGTCTTTCATGGTTGAGTCTATTAGGTCTCTAGTACCACTTATTAATTCATCAACTTCTGATTCTGGATTCAAGTTTTGTACTACTTCACCACCATCAAGAACAGCAGTATCTCTAGCTTCCTCTTCTGTAGGTGCTTCAATAATAAAAAACTTTCCTTCATGATCTTTACATAGATATTGTTTCATAAAACCATTCTATCATATGATTAAGTATTTGTAAACTAGGATTTGAAAAATTCAAAAAACTTTTTGATCTTTTTCTCTTCCCATATATACTCACATCTTTCCACATCACAAATTCTGAATCGTTCACCCTTCTGGATTCGATTATCCTTTGGCTCTGTTAAACGGCATTTATAGTGAAGATAATCCATAGTATTGATAAAGGCTCTGTAATATCTCCACCATCTACAACCTAGAAAGATAACATAGTATGTGGTTTCTGGAAGTCTTCCATACTTATCAGTTTTTCTTGTACAGAAATGAATCCCATCTTTCTCAAGATTCTCTTTTGCCTTGTCCTTCACAATATCTTTTGTGAATGGATCTTCACCATCTTTATCTTTCCACTCGACTTCAATCTGGTAGAAATCAACATACTCTCCGGTGAAAATATTATATACTGGTTTGCCTGACTTGCTCCAAACTCTAAAATCTACTTCTCCACTTTCACCGTTTTCATTGGTCCAGAGCCATTCTATAAAGACACCCTCCACGTCTTTATAGTATCTGAGAATTGCATTCATAAACTCTTCAGTCTTCTTTCCATACTTAAGAGTTTTCTTGTGTTCCTTTTCCTTGTCGGGCATCATCTTTTTGGCTTTTTTATAATCAATTACAAAAGTCATTTTCCTATTTCCTTTTGGCCTTGTACTGTATATGTATCATTTTCAATGATCAATCTACCATCGAACCATATGTTTCCAGGATAAGCTTTTTTCCTTTTGATCTTAATTCCAAATTTTTCTAGAAGAAGATCTTCAATGTGTTTGAAATGTCTTCCATGACCACAACCAGTAATCTTATGTGTAGCTTCATGTACTGCATAATAAATCTGATAAGCTTCATGGTGATATGCTAGATATGAAGGCAGAGTTATACTTTTTCTATTGCATCTGCCCCTTTGGACAGATTTAACTTTTACTGGAAATGAATGCATATTGTAATCTTCTAAACAAAGATCAACAACAGCTTGAAGCTCTTCTCTAAGCTCTTTCATTTAAAACCTCTTCGTTCACAGGAAACGGTCTTCCAGCTTTTTCCCAGAGATAATATCCTGCCATGGTACGGAGATACTTTAGAGCAGGACAATTAGCTTCATCTTCTCCGGTCCAGTAAAGACTGGCATCAATTACTGCATGACAAAAATCTTTACTCCACATTTTCATCCTCCAGCCAATCAGCTATATTCTCTTTTGCTTCAGTTAGAGTATCGGCTGATCTAAAAGCTTCAGGGAGTCTACCTGCCATATCTTCAATTAACCACCAAGTAGCAGGAAGACCATGTTTCCTTGAAATTCTGAAACGATTATCTAGGGTAGCATATACACCACTTCCCTTTTCTCCTATTTGGTGTAGTTTAATTTTCATCTTTTTCATCCTTTGGAAAATGTTCACACCCTATGGTTTTACAGGCTCCACATTTATAGCAATATGCTTTATCCTTAGCAAAGGCTTTTTGTACAGCAAGATAGGATTCGAACCATAATTTTTTACATTCCTTGCTGCAAAAATTACCATCCTTGGCTTCATTCACTAAACAGACTTCACATTTATGTACATAGAATGTCATTAGTCTAACCTGCTACTCCAGTAAGCATTGATTCCACTTTCTCTCAGTACTTCAGCAAAGGCAGCAGCAAAAGCTTCTTTCTTTTGAATAGACTGATTGCCTTCACGTACCCAGAAAGTGTAACCACCATAGTAACCGTCTTTTCTCCATCTATCTGAAGCATGTTTCTTCATGGCATTTATGAACCTGAGACCTTCACCCTTACACTTGACATTTACCCATGCAAACCCACAAGCACCATCGGCCACAAACCATTCTTTCACCACTGGAGAATTATCATTCATCATGTCTGCATGTTGCTGTACAACCATTGGAACAGGTGTTGCAGCTTTAAGAGCAGCAAGACCAGCAGCAAAAGCTTTTTCATAAATCTCTACATAAGAATTTTTCTTGGATGTCTTTTTGGTATGTTTTTTGTCACCAAGCTTTTTGATCAGATCTGAAGCTTCAGCTTTGGTAAGACCTTTACCCCTCCAGTCTTCTTTGGTAATGCAGAACAAAGCCCACAATTGTCTTTTGGTTGCAGGATCATTCGGGTTATTCATTTTCCCCTCCTAATAGCCTGTTACTTCAACTATCCATCCATGACCAAGATCTTCGATTAGATAAGCAACATTTTCTTTCTCTAGAGTAGCCACATAAACTGCCATGGCTTTTACACCATCATGATTATCATCTTTTGGAAAGAAAACACCATGATGTTTCATTATTTTTCTCCTTCTAAATTCTCAAAAAATTCAGCAACATCCTTATGAACTTGCATCCATTCTTGATATGCATCGAAACC
>SMTZ1_10003598_pt1 | contig 31498 bp, 24 predicted proteins | sample DeeMarSWOR136_30_FD_25667 | JGI IMG/M metagenome (IMG submission 25667) | reverse complement strand
ATCGTCGGCAATTATTCCGACGTCTCTGCGGAAGCCCTGTTGGCTGTGATTGAGCCCCGAAGACTGGTCCAGACGATAAAGGAGGCCGTGAGGATTATTCTCACGGCCTTTTACTAAGCTCCAGAACGGCTCACATCAATACGATAGTAGCTCATGGGTCGCTGGCTAAAAGCCAGATAGGCAGCGACTATTCGTTTTATGGCTCAGGCGTCACGAAAGGCACCGCAGCGCTCCAGGGACCCTCGCCAGGCTACCGCTTTAGCCCTGCTGCAGTCATAGCTGTTTGGGCGCAATTGCCGGAGTGTGTTAAAGCAACGGTCAAGGCTCTTGCCTGACTCCTACATGCACTGCTTGAGACATCTCGCCGCTACGACAAGCTGTTTCCCGCTCGTTGTCCGGTTGCTATTCGGGTCGCGGGCAGTCGCCGGGAAGGTCCGCATCCGTCTTTTTCCAGTTGGCAATCAGGATGCGCAAATCATTGGTAAAACAGCGATACTTATGGAAACTTTCTGGCTTGTGGTCAAAGTCGCAGGAGGGATTGAAGCTCGGGTCTGTGATCGGCTTCTTCCAATTCTTTATCAAGCAAGCAAGGTCGTTCGTGAATACCCTATATTTCTGGAAGCCTTGCGTTTCGCCATCGCAGTCACCGTCGCACTGATACTTATACCCACTACACCAGCAGTCGGGCTTTCCCAGAGCCACCCAGTCGCTGAATGTCGTGAAGTCGCTGGGGAAGCAGCACTCGAGCAGAAATGACCAAGTAGGCCCCTGTATATCGCCCTCTGGAGTATGAGCAATCACCTTCCAAGAGCAGAGATGGTGCTTGTTTTCGAGCGCAGGCAGCGCAAGTGTGGGTACACATGGGTCTGGTATGTTCTCAGCCACCTTTTGAAGCGGGTCACACGGACCACGAGCAAAATAAACATCGTAATTAGTCGCTGTCTCGACCGGCCAGCAGCTCAAGCTTAGAGTATCCCAATCGCACAAGCTAAGCGTTTGCCCATTAAGAGGCAGGGGGTCGTAGGGACAAAGCCCACGGGGATCGCTCGGCGGAATCAGCGAGAGAGACAATCCATATTCTCCTGTGAGTCCATATGGATAATCATTTGAGGCTACGATAGTGTAGATTCCCGTCATTTGCAGTTCGTAGCCCTCAATCGACGCTCTAGTGGAAGGCCACGGTTCATGGGAGGTTGCCCGAACACCATTCGGGTCGTAAAGTTGCAATCGTGGGTACAAGCCCCCGGAAATCCGAGCCATCTCTATTACAATGCGTTGCCCGGAGAGACCATAGAAGCAATAGGCATCCGTATCCCCTGCGGGAAAAATTTTGCCGGTTTTTGTCTCATCGGAGGCAATATCACCACCATCCGGGTCTTGCTGCGAGATTGTAGTACCAGGCGCTAACACCAAAGACAATCCATATTCTCCTGTGAGTCCGTATGGATGATCATTTGAGGCTACGATAGTATAGATCCCGGTCATTTGCAGTTGGTAGTTCTCCACCGAGGCCCTGGTGGAGGGCCACGATTCGTCGGAGGCTACCCGAAGAGCGTTCGGATCGTAGAGTTGTAATCGTGGGTACAAATGGCCGGAAATGCGGGGCATTTCGATCACGACACCCTGGCCAGCCTGACCGTAGAACGTAAAAGAATCCGTATCTGCTCCAGGAGATATGGTTCCGCTTTTTGTCTCCGCGGAAGCGATACAACCGCCATCCGGATCTTCTGAACTATCAAGCGAGGCTGTACCTTCGGCAGCCATACTTGGCAATGGATGAAGAAGATGGACTGCAAGAAACAGAGCAACAGCAAGAATCGACATGGTTGTTGACGCTTTCATTTTTCGGCCCTTTCAAAAGAGTCCCTATCCTTCACGGCGCGCACCGCCATTTTCTGGCAAAGCTTACAGAACTGAACAAATACGTCCGCATCTTGCCTCCTGACGTTCAGTGTACCAACGACAGCTGAAAAACGGCTTAATTATAGGACTCGTGCGACGAGAGCACAAGGAAAACCTGACACAAAAAATGGTGTTTCCTGGGCGAAGAATAAGTCTTTTCTTCATGCACCTTGATTCTCCCGATCCTGAGAACAGAAACCACACAGCTGGCATGACGATGCACTCCACTGCGCCAGTATGCGGCTGTTTCCCGTGAACACCGTTATAGCAATCCTTTGCTAAATATAGCGCGTGCTCAAGACAATATTTTGCGCACAAATATACTTCCGCTTCACAACAAGGTAGCCTCCAACTTCCTTAGCTACCGTTCGTGGGAGAGAGCTCCGCAAAACCTAAACGCCAGCTTGCTCACTGGCCCTCTAAGCCGCCAAATCTGTATGAAATATATCCGTTTCACAAAACCTGTCAATCGTGGTTTCTACGGGATTTTGCAGAAAAAACAAAAAAGCGAGATGCGCACAAAAGTCCTGTTGAACCGCGTTATTGGCTCAATAGTGAGGATTAGGTGAGTCTTGCATGAGGCTGCCCGCATTTCTTGGACGAAATATGCAGGGCGCAGATACTAGGCACAATTGGCATTGGAACGGTTTCTCGAGTGTTTTGACGATTAAACCGCGTGGTTTGGTGTGCAGTTTGGGTTACGTTACGGATTGTTCTTCGCGTGCCAATTCGCACCTGAGCTACTGCTGAGTTCCCGTGATATCCTCGGCCATCTTCTTAGCTATTTTCATCGCTTCGGCGCCAATCGAATCCGGTGTTGTGCAGAAGGGGACAACGTACTTGCCAATGACATTGCATTGACCGTAGTCATTAATTCTGTCAAACATTGTCTGGATGAGGTCGGCATTGTTCTCAATCGGCCCACCGCAGGTAACGAGCAGCGCCGTATTCTTACCTTCTAACAGCGATTTGTAATCTGCGGTGCCGTAACCTGTCGCCAAACAGAATGACCGGTCGATAAGAGCTTTCATCTGCGAGGGGAAACCCCAGCAGTAAAGCGGTGCAGCATATATCACTGCGTCCGAGCCGATCATCCGCTCAAATATTGACACTGCATCATCCTTCTGAACGCATCCGGGCTCGTCGGGCACCTTCTGACAGCTACAACAGCCCAGGCACCCTTTTATGTCGCAGGCCGCAACATTGACTCGCTCCACTTCGTGGTCTTGGCCGATAAGCTCTTCGAATAAGCCAAGTACTTTTGCCGTATTCCCATTCTTCTTGGGACTTCCCAAAACTGTCATAACTTTCATTAGTGCACCTTTTTAGTAATCAGTTGTCATGGCCTGCCCCGCGACCACCACAATCCTCGCAAAATATAAAGACAAAACTCGAGCGTAACCCCGAAAACCCTCGGCCCGCGAAATATTAACAACCCACACAGCCCTATCGGTCGCAGTCCGGCGTTATACAATTGTGGCTTTCGACTACCTCAGTCCGAACGCTCACATAGTACACATGATGCTGGCTAAACTTGGGGAGCGTATACGGCGTACCCTCGAGGCGGCGCCCAGAACTCAGCTTGACCGTCTCCGGAGGCCCATTTGTCGGCAGGCCGAGAATCGTCCTTGCCGCTCCACCAAGCCACGGGAGAAAAAGCCACGTTGTGCCATTGTGTGGTAACGCACGCACCATTCCACCTGTAACCTTCGTTGTTCAGGACAAAGACCAGGCCGGGCTTCTTGTCGTACCCAATACGCTGCATTATATATAGGTTGTCGTCTACCCACAGGACCTCAGTGCTGCCCCCTGCCAAAGTTTCGTGCACACGGACAAGGGCACTAATACCGTGCGGCGTGCCTTCTTTGCCGAGATCCCAGTTGTAGTAGTCTTTCCAGAAGACGCACGGATAACCTTCGTGGGTCAGAATGTAGCTATACGCAAGCAGCTTATCATGCACGATAGCTTTATCGCTGTCACGGCTGTCATGATTCTCAACGAACGTAACTGCACTGGTGGGCTGCTTCTTGAGCAAGGTGTCCCAGCTCAGCAGATTGCGAAAGCTGAACCCATAGCTGTCGCAAAGCGCCTTGAGCATATCGCGCAGCGGAAAGTCGAAAGCCTGAACCGGATTGTCGTTCCAGGCGTTGGTCTCGTTCACCCAGTTGTCAATGGTGCGTGCCCTGTCCCAGCACTCGCCAACACCGTAGGGCTTGAAATGTTCGCCGTCCCGCACATAACGGTATTCCTGGACGGCAGTGACAATCCATGTGCCGTAGCCCTTCACAAAGTCATACCGGAACCCGTCGAAACCCACTTGCTCGATGAGCCAGCGAGCAAGCTTAAGAATCTCACCAAAGACATACGGGTTGCGGTGGGAAAGGTCCGGCATCTCGCCGAATGTGCCCCGATCCCGAGTTTCATATTGGCAGGGGTGAAAACACTCCCAGTTGCGGCAGAATTTACCACTTTGGGGCTGAAAGAAAGTCCAGCGAGAGTCACCCGTAATCGGGTTGACCTCCTGGGCATCGGCGCCGCTGGCGTGGTTGATGACCATATCTGTCAGTACGGTGAAGCCATGCTGGTGGGCCGAGTCAATGAGCTCGACCAGCTCCTGTTTCGAGCCGAACCACGTCTTGACCGAACCCTTCTGATCCAGATCACCCAGGTCGTAATAGTCGTAAGGGTCATAGCCCATGCTTGGACCGCCAATATTAGCCGCTTTGTGCACCGGGGGAAGCCAGAGCGACGTAAAGCCCGCCTGCGAAAGTGACGGAACCTTCTCGCTCACAAAATTCCACCACGCATATTCCTTGTTGTCTACGCTGGGGCAATTCCAGTGAAACGCCTGCATCATAACACCCATGGCAACGCACCTTCCTTTCTTCTCTTGGCAGTAACGGTCGTATGAGATCTCATTTCAGCAGCTCGACCGCATACGGTCGTCGTCCCAACGGTGCAAACCTCGATAATTTGCCCTCATGGCACTGCCTGTTATCGATTCGATGGTCTTGCATGATTATCTTCAACTCTCAAAATACACGTTGTCGTTTTCAAGGGCCCTTCTTAAATCGGGGTATGCAAGCTCACGTGCTCCACGGTTCTTCGCTGCACAAAAAGCAGCTGCCGTGCCGGTAGCCTGGCCTTGTCCCATGCAGCTTACCGTATTCCTGGTGGACATGTGCGCTCTGCGGTCGGAGGTTATCAACATGCCGGCCGCCAGCAGGTTCTCGATGCCCGCAACGCATAGCGCCCGGTACGGGAACCCGTAAGTGCCGCCATCTTTGATTTGGTAGCGCGGCGCCGAGTCGTGAAAGCCATATACCATGACCTCATCGTCAAAATGTCGGCCCTCGATAACATCCTCATGCGATATGTCGTAATCACACTTAATCAGTCTGCCTCGCCTAATGTTAAGTCGTGGGCTTGTCCTGGCGATAAATGCCTTTTCACAGCCGGGGACATATTCTCGAAATAGCTGTATCGCTCTTGCCTGACGCCTTCTCAGTTCCAATTCCGCTTTGGCCACCTCATCTCTGTTCGTGGGACTCACGAACATTTTGAAGTTCAGCTTGATGAACATGAAATAGTTGTCATGAACGGTAGTCGTGACTTTACACTCCTGCCGTCCAATCGCACGATTTGCCCATCTTTTCCACTGCGCCGGCCTTCCGCCTGTTGAGTAATGGCTTCGTGCGAGTTGAGGAATTCGTAGTATTTGTCCATGCTCACGTTGGCAACGCCGATGCTGTTGCATACCGCGTAATCGTTCGGTTCGCTGTACTCGGCCCCCGCGTAAGCAGACAGATCCCCGTACGCAGTGCAATCGACGAACGATTTTGCGTAGAACGCCTCCCTTCCGGAGCGGCTTTCGGTTATGACACCCTTAATCCGCGAACCTTCCATAATGGCCCCTGTTAAGAGCGTATTGACGCACACAAAGACGCCCGCTTCATCGAGCATCTCGAAAGTGACGAGCTTGAACATCTCCGTGTCGATTGACGTGCACACCGAATCGTAATCGTATCCTTTGGACATCTCGGCATGGCCGGATGTGCCCCCGACCTTCCAGAGCCGGTCGATAATCTCCTGCGCAATGCCTCGCACGACCTGGCGCTTCTTTACCCCGAACGCCTTCCAGAGGTTATAGAAGCTGTGCAGCGCCGTACCGCCTTCCGTGGCCGTCCCGCCCGGATAGCCTTTCATCTCTATCAGGGCCGTCCTGGCCCCGTGCCGTGCTGCGGCCGTTGCCGCTACCACGCCCGCAGTGCCCGCACCCGCTACGACTACATCGAATTTCCTTACAGGCAATTTCTTCGCAGGTTCGGCGTAATAATTCGCGTCTTGATTCTGCATCCCTGCCGGATTGCCTTTTGCCAACCCGGCCCCAGCCCCAATTCCAAGCATCAGCACCCCTTTGGAGAAATCTCGCCGATTCATGCCTATCTCCTCATATAGTACAGTCCATGATTCCTGGTCCTATTGGACGATTTTTACTTTTACCTGCCCTGCCTGATAAGCCAACACTGGATTTACTTCTCTGCAAGCCTCTCCGCAATGAAAAAAGCCGCCTTTGAAAAACTCGTCGCAAGATGTGATAGTCCCTTTCTTTTCCCCTAAGTTCCATCAAGTGTGTGTGACGATGAGCCGGCCATATACACCACTCGAGACGCTCTCAACTGGCATCTATCATCGCCCACCCTCTTTAGGAAATAATATGCTACGACAGACCTGCACATCCTACAACCCCAAAATGCAAGAAAAATCAATCCCTCATCTACCTCCGCCGACCACCATCATTACAATCCCATTTGATGCCGAGCGTTTTTCTCCCGAAATTTACTTGCGGCCCTACCGTCAATCCGTATAATGTAAAGCACCAGCGTCGAGTGACCAACAAAGATCAAGACCAGGACAGACGGGAGTCTCTGCGGCGACAGGCGCCCTTTTGAGAAAGAACGTACCGGACACCTGTAGCCCGGCTCCGTGACCGCTAGGACGTGCGAAGACGCAAAAGAAGGCCTAACCTGAACATGGACGAAACCGGAAGGACCAAATACGGTGACATAAAAACCCAAACGTCCCTATTAGAGCCAACAACAAGTTGACCGGGCCGGTAGTGAACGTAGTGAAATGCCTAAACGCGAGAAAAAACGCGGACGACAAACGATACCAACGCCTGCGGTGAAAAGATGCACTAGGTGCCATGAGATTAAAGAATTGACGGAGTTCTATGGTGACCGAAGCCGACCCGATGGGTTAGGTACTAAGTGCAAGAAGTGTGAATATGAGTGTCAGAACCTTCGTCGTCAAAGACTCCAAAGCAGAACGCCGGACAAGATGCCGCAGATCGAGTCGAAGAGATGCAGTAAATGCGGCCAGCTTAAACCGGCAGCTGATTTCTACTCCAGTAAAGGGAGTAGCGACGGATACTCCTGTCACTGCAGGCTTTGCGTTCAGAAGCAGAAACAGTCTTACTACAGAAGGCTTGCGGCGAGACGAAAAAGCGAAATGCCACGTATCGAGACCAAACGGTGCCCCAGGTGCGCTGAAGTAAAGCCTGTCTCAGAATTCTACAAAGGTGTTGGGAAGGTGGGCGGATATGCGACCCATTGCAAGGATTGTGCCAGTGTTGGTGCCGCCGAATATAGGAACAGGGTTGCTGACAGGGAATTTGAAGATATTCAAGCCACAGGAAAGAAAACATGCTGCATGTGCAACAGACGCTTGCCCGTAGAGCAATTCAATTATGCGCGGAGTAACCATGATGGACTTGCAAGCCATTGCCGTGACTGTGGCAAAGAGTATAAAAGGCAGCACTACGACGAGAATTACGGCGACTTTTATAATCGACAGGTTGAATATCGGCAAAGATATCCAGAGCGAATAAGAGCTTTTGCCGCTGTCTACGAAGCAACAAGCAAAGGCGAATTGATTCGACCTGATACGTGTTCCAAATGTGGCAATAGCGGCTACATCGTTGCCCACCATGATGATTACGAAAGCCCAATGGACGTTGTCTGGCTTTGTCTCAGATGTGACAGACAGCTTCACGCTGACCTCAAGCGTAAGGAGCGAGCTTCAGGGGCCAGCGAACGTCGCTAGGACCACTTTGTGCACCGCTGCATTTCCCTAGCCGTCAAAGGACCCGCTTCGTGAAGCCATTCTAACAGATCCTTCGATCACGCTTAATCGCGACTATGCTGAAGCCAGCTGGCGTATCGAATATTAGCCATCGATTATCACATTCACAATCGGTTATTTCTCTGTCTTCTCGCCGGCCCCCCTAAGCATCCGTTCTCTGCGGCCCCAATAATCCGAGCGGCCTTTGGCCGCATTGCCATTTTGGATTTTGCATTGTCATCTTGATTTCTGCATTTTGATTTTTACTTTGCCTCCGTGCCCTCCCCGTCCCCGCGTGTTACTCGCCATGCTTGCCCCTTAGGGGCGAGTAGCGGGGATCTGTGGCGCATTTTTCCATTATTCATTAGATTTATGTTGAAAAACAGGCAATTTTTGGTATAATACAAAGAGTAGTGGGCGGTAAATCTCGCCCGAGCTTGCCCCTACCCGATTGGGGGGCTCGCCCCTTACGAGGGCGGCAAGAACGCGGTCCGTAAGGACTCCCTAGGAGAGAACCGCACGTCTTAGTATCAGCAGATACACGCAAAAAACCATTGTCCGTCAAGCCACAAGAGGTTTTGAACATTTGAATTTGGGTAATTTGGATTTGTTTAGGATTTCGAGCTTAGGATTTAGGATTTCGGCGGCTGAACAGGGCCGCCGCTTTACAATTGTCGAGAATCCTCTATAAATCGGCCCTGTTTATGCAAAACAAACCCAATTTGCCAAGTGCCAAAATGAACGCAAACTATTTACTCATAAAACCTTATGCAAATCAGCTCCTCCGGAGTATTCCGGAGAATAAATCCAATTTCAAAATGGGCAAAATGAACATAAACTCCGCTGTGAAAAGGAATTATCCAGATGAGCGCCTCCGGAGACTTCCGGAGAATAAATCCAATTTTCGGGATGCCCAAAAATGAGCGTAAAGTTCCTAATGGCAAGGTCTCCGGATCGGTCTTCTGAGTCTTTGCACGCCGCGTGTAGCGGCGAGAAATGGTGTTGCTGGCGATTTTTGTCGCCCAAATGCTTTGCAACGGCGGCCCGGCTTGAGTATGATGGGGCCCAGATTGACTACGATTTTCTCTGTCTATGTTGGTTCGACCAATACATGGTTTGACGGAGGCTGTTTATGGATGTGAAGGTTAGCTTTACTGTGAATGGGGCGGACAGGACCGTTATTACTCCTCCGGAGCGTTCTCTTCTCGATGTTCTACGGGAGGACCTGGGTCTGACCGGGGCCAAATACGGTTGCGGCGAGGGCCGGTGTGGAGCGTGTTCTGTCCTAATGGATGGCAAGCGTGTCTTATCCTGTGTCACGCCGGCCGCTCAGGCTGATAAGAAGGCTATCACTACGATAGAGGGACTGGCCACGGGCGACTCACTGCATCCTGTTCAGGAAGCGTTCCTTGCAGAGGGAGCGATGCAATGTGGCTATTGCACGCCGGGGATGATTCTGACGGCGGTGGCGCTGCTTCAAGAGAATCCTAATCCTACTGACGACGAGATTACTATAGCGATGAACGTCAACATGTGCCGTTGCAACGGATATACGAAAATCCTGAATGCCGTGCGTCGCGCGGCAGAGAAGATGCAAAGGTAAACCTTATGATCAGAGAGATCTTAGGCCAAGCGAACGAACCGCAACGACCTGAGCTGTCCGATGAGCCGGGAGGCGACCTCGAGCTGAGCCGACGTTCCTTTGTACAATTACTCGGCGCGGGTCTTCTAATCACGGTGACTGGCGGTGTGTCCCTTGGTCAGCGAGGCGGTCGTAGTCGGCAGTCCACAACCGTAGCGGCGCGGCTCCACATCAACAAAGATGGCACAATTACAGTCATGACCGGTAAAGTTGAGGAAGGCCAGGGCTCACGAGCACAGCTAACGCAGGCAGCGGCAGAAGAGTTGCGGGTTTCCGTTGAGCAAATTCGGCTCGTAATGGCTGATACGGCTCTTGTCCCTGATGACGGTATAACTGCCGGCAGTCGAACCACGCCTTCCACCGTCCCCGCGGTCCGCCGGGGTGCTGCAACCGCCCGCGAGCTGCTGACGCGTCTTGCGGCCGAGCAGTGGGGCGTAGACAGCGGTGCCTTAGAGGTGCAAGATGGTGCTATAACCCATCGAGGAACGAAACGGACTATCACCTATGTGGATCTGGCCAAATCAAAGGATGTTGCCGGAGCTTTCGCACAAGCCGTCCCCTCCGATGTAACCGTTACACCGGTCGACAAATGGAAAGTGCTTGGCACCCCCGTTGCCAGGCCCAACTGGCGGGACCTCGTCACCGGAGCGCACCGTTATCCTTCGGATATCGTGCGTCCAAATATGCTCTATGGCAAAATCCTGCGTCCTCCCTCCTATGGAGCTACGCTTGAATCGATCGATCTTTCCAAAGCCCAGGCCATGAAGGATGTTATCGTCGTCCGTGACGGTCAGTTCGTGGGATGTGCCGCACCATCATCGTTTCGTGCAGCCCAGGCACTGGAGGCTATTGCCAAGACTGCATCTTGGAAAACGGTTCCGCATCCGTCGAGCAAGGACTTGTTTGCGCATCTCAAGAAGAATGCTCGGACAGGGGGAAGATCACGCCCCAGAACTACCGGCTCCATTGACAAGGGGCTTGCCGAAGCAAGTAAGGTCCTGAGCGAAACATACGAAGTGGCTTATATTCAGCACACTCCGATGGAGCCACGGGCAGCAACGGCGGAATGGAACGATGGCAAATTGACCGTCTGGACGAGCATAGATTGGCCCCAGAGAGCGCAGAGGGACCTGGCCCGGACCTTCCAGATTCCGATCGAGCAGGTTCGCGCTATTGTGCCCGATATGGGCAGTGGATTCGGTGGCAAGCATAGTGGCGAAGCAGCAGAAGAGGCAGCGCGATTAGCCAAGGCCACTGGGCGCCCGGTGGCCGTGCACTGGACCCGGGCTGAGGAGTTCACCTGGGCCTATTTCCGGCCGGCGGCAGTAATCGAGTGCAAGGGCGGCCTGGACGACAAAGGCTCGTTAATTGCCTGGGACTTTACCAACATAAACGCCGGTGGCGCAGCAATCGATACACCCTACAATATAGCCAATACCAGGATTCTATCGGCGAGTTCTGATTCTCCTTTACGCCAGGGTCCGTACCGGTGCCTCGCTGCAACGGCTAACAACTTTGCGCGAGAGTCGTTTATGGATGAGCTTGCCGCCGCAGCAGGGGCCGATCCGCTTGCCTTCAGACTTGCCCATCTTGAAAACCCGCGCATACGAACCGTCCTTGAGGCCGCTGCTAAGCACTTCGATTGGCCGGCACGGAGAAAAAAGATCACTGCTGATATAGGCGTGGGGCTGGCCTGCGGAACGGAAAAGAATTCTTGTGTCGCTGCATGTGTCGAGGTTGGTATTGATCGCAAACGTGGCAAGATAAAGGTACATCAGGTGTGTGAAGCCTTTGAGTGCGGCCCGATCCAGAATCCCGCTAACCTGCTCTCTCAGGTACAAGGGTGTATCGTTATGGGTCTGGGTGGTGCACTGAGTGAAGAAATACAATTCGCAGACGGCAGGATACTGAACGCCAGCTTCGCCGGGTATCAGGTGCCACGCTTCAAGGACGTTCCCAAGATCGACGTCCACCTGATCAACAAGACTGACATCCCCTCTGCCGGAGGGGGTGAGACTCCAATTATTGCGATTGCCCCGGCCATCGCTAATGCCGTCTTTGCCGCTACGGGCGTGCGTCTGCGTTCCATGCCCATGCGCGGAGACCGGCTCAAGCAGGCCTGAGATGCCTTATACAAATTGCACTAAATTACGGCGCCTTTGATGTATTGTCGGGGGCAATTCATGATGCTCCGAAGTCAACAACTACTGAATCCGCATGCTGGCTCAAGTATGTGGTGCGCAAAGACTAATCATAATTCGTGTTATTTCATCTTACGGATACGCACCTCAATTTTCTTCGAATCCTTCAGGAGGTTGACCAGCGCATTCGGGTCCGTTTGGCCGTAGTGATATGGGTACAGGATCTTGGGCTCAAATGCCTTAGCCGCATCGGCTACCATCTCAGGTGTCATAGTGTAAGGCAGATTCATAGGCAGAAATGCGACGTCAATCTTCTTGAGCTTTTTCATCTCCGGTATGTTCTCTGTATCGCCTGCCACATATACTCGTGTTTTGCCGAAGGTCACTACGTAACCGTTGCCGTTGCCTTTAGGATGGAAGGGTTCTCCGCTGGATCGTTTGTGCGCGATATTATAGGCGGGGACGGCCTCTATGTTGAGTCCCTGAACAGTCTGTACATCACCGTTCTTCATGATGGTACCGCCTTGAACCTTCTCAGCGCATGCCTTGGCCAAGACTACCTTGGTTTGCTCGCGTCTGAGGATTCCTATGGCCTTAGTGTCCAGGTGATCACCATGCTCGTGGGTGACCAGAATAAGATCGGCCTTGGGCATCTTGGAATAATCGGCCAGCCTGCTCCACGGATCAACGTGAACGACCTTGCCGCCATAGGCAAACATCAAGGTTCCATGTCCGATGAAGGTAATCTTTAGGTCACCGGTCTTTGTCTTGATGACATCTTCTTGAAATTTCCTTTCTTCTTTGCCTGATGCCTTTCCATCCTCCATCGAGCGGCCTTTTATGGTGCCAATGGAAGTGAGCACCAATACGATTGCTACTGCACAAAACGCTGTTTTCAACTTGATCATTGTTGTCCCTTTCCATATTTGACAGAAACATCGGTAGCAATCCGTGCTTCTGCGCCATTACTGCTCGGCGATACAATAGAGGTGCTGTTTACCCTTCAAATACAACTCATCACCGACAATAGCAGGAGAGGCATCAAACCTGTCACCAAGAGTATTAGTGGCCAAAACTTCAAATTTCTCCGAACTCTTTATGACCTGACTTACGGCATCTCTGCCCACAAAATAGACTCGATCAGCTGCTCCCACAGGTGATGCATAAATTTCCCCCATAGCCTGAAGTGGTTGTTTCACAAAGTTGGGTTTGCCGGTTTGGGCCTGATAGCATGAGACGATTGCCTTATTGACGGAACAAACGTATATCTTGTCGCGGTAAAGCAGAGGTGAGGGGACATAGGGAGTCGCTTCCTTGATTTCCCACTTAACGGCATCCGAGCCGGTAAGGTCACCGGTTCGGCCAAGCTCAATGACCTGCAGGGCGCTGCCGCGGAAGCCGCTCGCGCAGAAAACCTTTCCAAACCCGATGACCGGCGAAGGAATCACATTCCGTGTCTGGCCCCCACATTCCCAGATCACATCTCCTGTGCTTGCATGGTAGCTGCGGATACGATTGGTGGCGCTCACTATTACTTGGAGCTTGCCGCCTACTTCAACAGCGACGGGAGTAGCCCAGGAAGTTCCCTCATCGCGAGCTTGTTGCCAGATAGTCTTACCTGTTTCTTTGTTGAGCGCGTAGATCGCAGAGTCACCTTCATGGTCCATCACAACAATAAGTGCATTGCCCACCAGCGCAGGGGAACTTCCTTCGCCGAAACTCCTAACTATGCTCATCTTTCCCAGGTCTCTGCTCCATTTATGGTTTCCGTCCATGTCATAGCAATGCACGCCGCGCGAGCCAAAACTCGCCCAGACGTGTTTGCCGTCTGTCACTGGTGAATAGGAAGCAAGGCTTCCGTTCGGCTGATGTCCCTCATGCGGCTGCTCCTCTCGGACGGTTTTCTGCCAGAGAATGCTGCCGTTTTTGCGAACCATGCAGACGAGATTAAACTCATGTACGCCTGACGGCGTCTGGCTCATTCCGCCGCCCTGTGATGGGGCCTGTTGCTGCTGTCCTTGGGGCTCGACGGCAGCCTGCTTTTCCGTTGGCTTGGCTACAAGGAAAAAAATCTTGTCCTCCCAGATAATCGGGGACGATGAGCCCTGCCCGGGAAGTCTGACCTTCCACTTGATATTCTTGGTCTCACTCCAGGCCACGGGCGGATTGCCTTTGAGTGCAGCGCCAGTGGCTTCAGGTCCCCGCCATATCGGCCAGTAATCGTTGCCTGAAGCACTACAAGCCCACTCTGGGCGGAAGGCCAGCATAAGGAAAATACAAAGTAACCAAGCTGCTAATCTGTTCACTTAAGTCTCCTTTCCATTTGTTTTTCAATAGTCTATCGCACTATGCTTCCATACCAAGGGCCAACCAATGTTAGGCATAAGACGTCTGAACTTCAAAGAATATTTCATACGAATTGCAGCTAAGAATTGCCGATGGGATCGCACACGATACTGCTCGAGGGGCTTGGATTCCTGCTCCCCGCTTTCGCGAAGGGACAAGTTTCACAGGAATGACGGACTCAGGCAATCAATAAATGGAATTGGCATCACTTCTTCACGGGCAGAGAAGCAACCGATAATTGCGAAAAGTGGATTGGGGGCTCTTAGCCTGCACTTAGGATTGTGTTCCTTGGTCGATCTGGCAAGTCACGTCAAATTTCGCCAAACCTGCGGAAATGTTCCTGTCCGCCCAATGGCTTCGGCATGAATATGGCCGGGGCCGGCAATCCGACACCGAGTTGCAACAAACCGCTATGCCGGCGCGTCGTTAATTATTGTCTTGACTCTGGACGCCAGGGTCGAGTATGCAGCGCTGCGAATCTTCGCGCGTCGGAGCCGCCGCGTGTCTCGACCAGAACAGCCTAACTCCTGATTTTGCGCAATCTCCTCCTTACCACTCATCGCCTTGGCAGTAAACAGTATTGACATTCACATTGACGCCACGGCAACATGGGTTATCATAGCCTGGTCATTTGCGGCCTCCAGACGTGGGCTGCAGCCGTGGGACATGCAGTGGAATTCGTCCAGATCGCACGAATTTTTGATTCCGGACGGGCTGCACGGTGCAGGCCCGCGAAAAGAAGTGGAGAACACAATGGGCATGCCAAGAAGCTTCATAATATCTGCGACTGTAGCGGGGATGCTGATGCTTGGCTCCTCTTGCGAATTGGGGCAGAGCCCCAAGCTGGTCGGGCCGAAAATGTCCGGGGCGTCAACCCGGCAGAGCTCGGCTCCTGCTGTGCGAAGCGTGGTCAACTTCAACGGTGACTGGAAGTTCGCTAAAGGTGACCACGATGAAGCGGAGACGCCGAATTTTGACGACTCAACATGGGAGGCGGTGCGTCTTCCGCACGATTGGGCGATCTCTGGACCGTTCGATCCTAAAGAGAATGGCTATGCCGGAAAGCTGCCCTGGAGAGGTGTGGGCTGGTATCGAAAGAAGTTTGCACTTGACGGGGCGGATACCGGACGACGCGTGTACTTTGATTTCGACGGTGTGATGGCTTTTCCCAAGGTCTATGTGAACGGCCAACTGGCCGGCGAGTGGGACTACGGCTGTATTTCGTTCCGTGTCGATGCCACGCCCTATGTGAAATTCGGGCATGCGAACGTCATTGCGGTCCAAGTTGATACGCGCCAGCATGGCACACGATGGTACCCCGGCGCGGGCATTTATCGCAGGGTTACTTTGACCATTTGCAATCCGGTGCACGTGGCTCATTGGGGTACATTTGTGACTACACCAAACGTTAGCAACGAGTCGGCAAGAGTCCGAGTACAGTCTGCCGTCGAGAATCGACTCGATAATGAATCAAAGGTCAGTGTTGAGATTGTGCTGCTCGACCCTGAAGGCCAGCCTGTGGCGACGGGCAGTAAGGGCGACATCGTGCCGGCCGGCAGCTTGCGCAAGCTGGACCAGTCATTTGTGGTCAAGGACCCCCAGCTATGGGACATTGACAGCCCGAAACTGTACACCGCCAGAACAATCGTCCGTATTGGCAGGAAGATTGTGGATGCAGATACGGCTGGTTTCGGCATCCGCACGTTCCAGTTTACTGCCGACGATGGATTTTATCTCAACGGTCGGCGGGTGCAGCTCTTCGGTGTGAACTTGCACCACGACCGGCAGCATTTTATACCCGTGCTATGGAGCGGCAGTTGGAAATCATGCGCGACATGGGCGTCAACGCCCTGCGGACCAGCCACAATCCGCCAGCGACAGATGTGCTCGATTTGTGTGATCGGATGGGGATTGTAGTGTGGGACGAGTGTTTCGATAAGTGGAACCAAACGTCCGACCGCGCACGCGGCGTGGACCTAGTCGAGCACAATAAGAAGCAGCTTCGCAATCTCGTGATGCGCGACCGTAATCATCCGTGCGTTGTTGTCTGGTCGATCGGCAATGAAATAGCGGACGTGGAGACCAACCGTAGCGGGGGTGCGCCCGAACAGGTGAAATCCCTGAGCGATTTCGTGCGCGAGTACGATCCGACGCGCCCCGTTGGGATGGGCTGCTTCATTTCCTCTGCCGTAGGCCAACAGGTCCTCGGCACGTTGGATCTTACCGGCTGGAATTATGCCAGAAGATACAGCCCGTACAGAGAACATTACCCTGACAAGCCAATCATCTACAGTGAGTCGGCCTCGGCCTTGAGCACGCGCGGGTTCTACGAGCTGCCACTGCCGAACGCCAAGACCGAATATTCCAAGCGATTGCAGGTTGATGCGTACGATCTGAATTCGGCGGCATGGTCGGACATCTGTGATGCGGAGTTCAAGTTGATGGAGGACGGCAGCTTTGTGGCTGGCGAGTTTGTGTGGACCGGGTTCGATTATCTGGGTGAGCCGACACCTTTCAACCAGGATGCTCGGAGCTCGTACTTCGGTATTGTGAACCTCTGCGGCATTCCAAAGGACCGATTCTATCTGTACCGTAGCTACTGGCGGCCGGACGCAACCACCGTCCACATTCTGCCGCACTGGAACTGGCCGGACCGTGTTGGCCAGAACGTGCCAGTGTTTGTGTACACGAACGGCGATTCTGCGGAGCTGCTGCTGAATGGAAAATCGCTCGGCCGTCGAACAAAAGGCCAACAGCCTGAAAGACCGCCCAACTTCGCAAAATCCAAGCCCGCCAGTGCCAGCAGCGAAGAGTCGGACAAGGGTAACTTGGCAGTTCACGCTAATGACAGTAACCGCGCCACCCGCTGGTGCGCTTCAGATGGGACTTCCGAACAATGGTGGCAGGTAGATCTGGGCGAGATTCAGTCGATAGGCTATCTGGCAATCGAGTTTGAGAGAGAGACAAAGAACTACGCGTATGAGGTCAAGGTGTCAACCGATGCATCAACCTGGGAAACCATTGCAGCCAAGAGCACAAGCAAATTACCCAGGTGGGGCGGTCCGACTCACGTATTCCACGAAGTGGACGCGCAGGCCAGGTACGTGCGGATCGAATTCACACAGTTGCAGCAAGGGACATGGGCCAGTATCAAGGAATTCGGCGTTTACCCAGAGAAGGCTGAATCCGACTATTACGCAGTGACCTACGAGTACCGGCTGCGTTGGAACGATGTGTTGTACGAACCGGGCGAGCTCAGGGCGGTCGCTTATAAGGATGGTAGCAAGATAGGGCAGGCGATTATGCGGACGGCGGGTGAGGCGGCGGCCATTCGTCTGACACCAGATCGAGCGGAACTCTCGGCCACGGGCGAGGACCTGTGTTATGTTTTGGTCGAAGCGGTGGACGAGAAGGGTACTCTGTGCCCTCTGGCGGACAACTTAGTCAAGTTCAAAGTCGAGGGTGCAGCCGAAATCGCTGGTGTTGGCAACGGCAATCCTCTTTCGCTCGAACCATTTCAGGCAAACAGCAGGAAGCTCTTTTACGGTAGGGCGATGCTCATACTGCGGACCATGGAAGGCCGGGGCGGCCGCATACGAGTGTCTGGTGAAAGTGACGGTCTGCGTTCGGCGGACACTACCCTGCAATGCCGGGCGCCTTTGTAGTCCGTGCTCGGTGAAGGTCTTGCTCGATCAGGTTTTATCGGGAAGTTGAGATTCATGCCGATCGTGCTTGCATAACGGGGTAAACCTGATATTATGACGCGAACTGACAAATGGAAAACAGGGATTTATCGAGCCGTTGCCTCTATGCAAGCCAGGTGGACGATCCACGCTGGACACTAACTGTAGTTTTTTGACGGAAAGGAGAAATGAGATGCGGCGTTCAGTATTTGCTATGGTCGTTATATGTATTGTGGCAGTGGGTTTCTGCATTGCAGCGGACGCAGCCCGACAGCCCGCCCAGATTAGGGTGCTGCTGATTACGGGCGACGACGTATCGGCACATCCTTGGCGGGAGATTTCCGAGACCACGCGGCAAGCGCTTGTGGACTCGGGAAAGTTTGACGTCAGGGTGTGTGAAGATCCGCTGATCCTCGAATCGGAAACTGCTCTGAAGGCGTACGATGTGATAGTGTTTACAATCTATAGCCAACGTAGGCCCACGATTCCCGGGCAAGCCCAGGAGAACCTCCTGAACTTTGTGAAGGGCGGAAAGGGTTTCTTTGTCCAACATCTGGCCAGTGCTTCGTTCGCCAAGTGGGAGGAATTCGGCAAGCTCTGCGGCCGCAAATGGGTAATGGGCAGGTCGGGTCACGGTCCGCGAAATGTCTTCGAGGCCAAGGTGGTCGACAAGCAGCATCCTGTCACTGCAGGGATGGACAACTTCAAGATCGACGACGAACTGTACGCCAAGCTGGAGGGCACCGGCGATATCCACGTGCTGGTCGCGGCCGACTCCGATTGGAGCAAGAAGACCGAGCCGTTGGTCTTCACCTTGAACTACGGCAAGGGCCGCACGGTCCACAACGCCTTTGGTCACGACGGCAAGGCGCTGATGAACCCGAGTGTGCAGAGGATAATCGTCCGCGGCGTGGAGTGGGCGGCCACCGGAAAGGTTGAGCAATAAAGGCAGTGTCGTGCCCTGCATGAAGCGGGGACCGACCGACTGCAATTCGGCTAACGCCTGATCGAGCGGGACTTTCGGGTACGGGTGAAGGGTCTGCTGCATTCTGGTAAAGCTGTCGATAACGAGGGCATGCTTTGTCCCGTGGCAGACAATCTGATTCATTTCAAAGTTGAAGACTCAGGTCACAGCTTTCGGCGGCGGTGACCAGCTTTCGCCGGGATCATTTCGGGCCAGGGCTATGCTGGACAATTACCGTGCGGCGGCAATGAGCCTGTGCGGGAATATTTGGGCGAAAGCATATTTCAGGGAACAATCATTATGCAAGCAAGAATCGCGCAGTACGCGGGTATCGGATTGGCGGCGGTGCTATACTTAGCGGGGGCCAACCTGGTGCTGGGGCGGAATCGCCCTCAGCTGGTGAGACGCGCGCAACGAGTAGTCATGGAAAAGGTCGAAGTCACCAGCCCGGATGGAAAAGTGAAGCTGACGATCCTACCCAATCCGGAGCGCTTGACCTTCACGGTGACGATGGCCGAGGCGGTGGTGATCGAGCCGTCCCCGATCAAGATGTTCCTGGACGGCATCGATGTGTCGGCTGGCGTGCATTTCAATGATGCACAGCGCTACGAGATGGACGAGACCTATCCGTGGTACGGCGACCATAGCACGGCGGTCAACCGGTGCAACAGCGTCCGGATCTCGCTGGAGAACGATTTGTCGTTCGTCAGTTACACTCTGGAGTTGCGGGCCTACAACGACGGCGTTGCCTACCGGCATATCGTTCCGGGCGCAGAAACTGAATCGCACGTGCCGGACGAGTATTCGGAGTTCATCGTCCCGGCCGGCAGCACGGTCTGGTTCCATGATCTGAGCGGGCACTATGAAGCCGGGTATAACAAGCAGGCTATCTCCGAGGTCAGGGCAGGACAATGGGCGGGGCCGCCGGTGACGTTTAAGTTGCCTAATAACGCTGGCTACGGCTCGATTACCGAGGCAAATCTCGTTGGTTACAGCGGTATGGCACTGCAAGCCGACGGTCGTCGGGCCTGGGTTGTCGGCCTGGGGCACCGCCAGCCGCTGAACTATCCGTATGCGCTGCGTTATGGCCGGCAAGAGGGCCAGCGGCTGGCGCATCCGGCGGCGATCAGCGGGATGATTACGACGCCGTGGCGTGTCGTGTTAGTCGGTCGCGACCTCAACACGCTCGTCAACAGCGACATTGTGCACAATCTGTGCCCCCCACCCGATCCCAAGTACTTCCCCGACGGTATCAAGACGTCGTGGATCAAACCCGGCCGTGCCGTGTGGAGGTATCTGGACGGCGGAGATAGGACGCTGGAAGGGATGAAGGAGTTCGCCCGGCTGGCTGGCCAGCTCGGCTACGAATACCACGTCATCGAGGGCTTCTGGAGCCGTTGGAGCATGGATGAGAGGAGGGAACTCGTAGAGTATTCGAAGCAGCAGGGTGTTGGCCTGTGGTTCTGGCGGCACACACGCGAACTGCGGACGCCCCAAGCCCGTGAGGAGTTCTTCTCTATGTGCCAAGACCTGGGCGTGGTCGGCGTCAAGCTGGATTTCTTCGATCACGAAGCCAAGGAAGTGATCGACCTGTACGAAGAGTTGCTCCGGGCCGGAGCAGAACACCAGATCTTGGTAAACTTCCACGGTGCCAACAAGCCGACCGGACGGGACCGCACGTGGCCGAATGAGTTGGTACGCGAGGCCGTGAGGGGGATGGAAAGCAGCAGCATGCGGCAGCGCGCCCGGCACGAAACGATCTTGCCGTTTACGCGTTACCTGGCAGGTCATGTCGATTACACAACCATGCACTTCGGCGAACGCCGCCGTGACACGAGCTGGACGCACCAGATCGCCACGAAGGTTATCTTTGACAGTCAACTGCTGACTATCGTCGCGCATCCACAGAAAATCCTGGATAACCCCGCAGTTGACGTGATTAAGAGCATCCCGGCCGTCTGGGATGAGACCATCGTTCTGCCGGAGTCTGAGATTGGTGAGCTTGCGGCGTTCGCGCGGCGCACGGGCGAGACCTGGTTTCTGGGTGTCATGTGTGGCCCGCAGGCCAAGACGATTCACGTGCCGTTGACGTTCCTGAGCGCCGGCCAATATAACGCGTCGCTGGTCCGCGACAACAAGGAAAATGATGCCGCGGTCGTCCTGGAAGACAGGATCGTGAGACGCGGCGATGTGCTCGCGATCGAGATGATCAACGGCGGCGGCTTCGTGGGCCGTTTCACGAGAGATTAAGAGCTGCCAGCCTAATTTGACTTAGTCCGGATGCGTGAGCTTTGAGCAGGAGGCTTCAGTATAATGACACGACCTAATCGTCCTTTTAAAGGGCGCTTTGCATATTCCCTCGTTCTTCTTGTATTTATCGTCACGTCAGCATTTGCCGCAAATTCGCAAGATAAGGCTGCGTGGATGAAAGAAGCGCGGTGGGGTGTAATGAACCACTATCTGGCAGACTGGATAGCCCGCCGCGATGGGATGAGAATGAGTGTCGAGCAATGGAATGACCTCATAGACGAGTTCGATGTGGAAGGATTGGCGAATCAGATAGAATCGGTCGGAGCGGGCTATTACCTCATTACCATAGGTCAAAACTCGGGATATTATCTTGCTCCCAACGCAACCTACGATAGCTATGTTGGAATCCAGCCAAGCAGGTGCTCACGGGGGGATCTGGTAGCGGATCTGTATGAAGCACTTCACAAACGAGGGATCAAGCTGATGGTGTACCTGCCGTCGGGGGCGCCCAGCGGCGACCGCGAAGCGGCAAGGGCGCTTCAATGGCAGAGGGGTGCCTACCGGAACCGTGAGTTTCAGCTCAAATGGGAGCAGGTGATCCGGGAATGGTCCGTCCGGTGGGACGGAAAGGTCGCTGGCTGGTGGTTCGACGGATGTTATTGGCCGAACTCTATGTACCGAGCCTCGGAGCCTCCAAATTTCGGCAGTTTTGCCAATGCGGCCCGAGCGGGCAACCCCAACAGCGTCGTTGCCTTCAATCCTGGCGTCGTCCCTCGGATTCTCTCTCTGACCCCGCACGAAGATTACACCGCCGGCGAGATAGATGATCTGGACCGAGTGGAGATAAAGCGAGCCGTAAATGGGAAAATCGATGGTGTTCAGGTTCACATACTGAGCTATCTTGGCCAGAGGTGGGGCATGGGCTCTCCGCGATTCAACGCAGAGCAAGTGGTCCAATGGAGCCGGGGCATTAGGAGCAACGGTGGTGTGATCACGTGGGACGTGCCGATTCAGTCCAACGGCTTGATGTCCCAGCCGTTTATGGACCAGTTGATTGCCGTGGGTAAGGCGCTCGGCCGGCACTGAATTTGAGCGCAATCTTAGTCGGAAAAGGACTTGGAACCTACGTGCTTTGGACGAAGGAGACTGTTGTGCGAAGACCATTATTGGCGAGCGTGGCCCTTGTGCTCTCGGCGCTGATGGCACGGGCTTCTGCCTTGGCGTCGGAGGGCTTGATGGAAGTGGATTACAGAAGACTTGTTTCCCGGGCGGACATTATATACGACGAGCCTGTGACGCGCAGCGAGGAAGGGCTGCCGGTCGGCAACGGCCGTATGGGCAGTCTTGTCTGGACGACGCCCAGTGCGTTGAAGTTACAGATCAACCGTGTCGACGTCTTCGCAGAGAACTGCGAAACGCACAGCTTCCCTGTCCGCGACAGTGACTACGGCAGTGGCTGCGGCTACGTAGACATCGACTTCGTTGATTTCGGGCAGGATGTGTTTGCTGGTGAGACATTTCGCCAACATCTCTCGGTCTACGATGGCCTGATGACCGCCCAAGGTAATGGCATCAAAGCCCGTGTGTTGGCTTGGCCTGATCGAGACGTGATGGCCGTAGAAGTCGAGGACTCCCGAGGGGAGGCGTCTGGGGTCGACGTCGACCTTAGGATGTTGCGCTATGTCGTCCAGTATCACTCCAGACGCAATTACGATTTAGCCCGCACTTACAGCGTGATGATTCGGACGCGCAGCCACACAGCGACTTCCAGGCTCGACATACGCGACGACCGCATCCTGCTAACCCAGGAGTTCCGGGAGGGGGACTACTACAACGCCTCAGCGGTTGCCGTCGGAGTTGTGGGTCGACCGGCCAAAGCCAAGTATGCCAATGAGTCCACGGTCCGCCTATCGGCGGCGCCGGGCAAGGGACGGTTCACGATTCTGATCGCCAGCGCCTCCAGCTTCGATCCGGGCGACGATGTGGCTGCGTCGGCGCTGAAAACGCTCGATGCCGGCGAGGCGAAGGGCTTCGGGACTCTGCTGGCGGAGACCTCGGCCTGGTGGCACGATTTCTGGTCAAAGGGCTTTGTGTATATGCACAGCGGTGACGGTCAGGCTGACTTCGTTGAGAAGCACTATACGTATTTTCTCTATCTTATGGGGGCCAGCTCCCGGGGCAAGTATCCCCCACGGTTCGGTGGTATGCTCTGGAGGACCACCGGCGATTTGAGTCGCTGGGGCTCGCAATACTGGTGGGCCAACACAAGTGCATACTACAGCAACCTAATGCCCGCAAACCGTCTGGACTTGATGGACCCGATGTTCTCTATGTATACAGGCATGTACGACTCTTGCGCCCGGGCGGCGGCTCAGCAATGGGGCAGTAAGGGAATCTGGATTCCCGAGACAGTCTGGTTCGATGGCTTGGAGAATCTGCCCGACCCGATCGCGGCTGAGATGCAAGAATTGTATCTCATGAAAAAGCCGTGGCAGGCCAGGTCGGACATGTTTCGTCGGTTTGCCGAGTTCAAGCAGCCGCACAACTCGCGTTGGAACTGGAAGGCCAGCGGAAAGTGGAAGAATGGCCAGTGGGTCTACCAGGACAAGGGTAGAGGGCCGTTTGGGCACGTGACCCACATCATGGGGGCCGGTGCCAAAATCGCCGAGTTCTACTGGCAGCGATACCAGTACACGATGGACCAGACATGGCTGCGCCGGCGCGCCTATCCCATGCTCAAGGGCTCGGCGGAGTTTTACCGCCATTTCCCCAACTTTCAAAAGGGTGAAGACGGCGAATATCACATCCATCACGTTAATAACAGCGAAGGGAGCTGGGATTCGTCTGACACGCCGTACGAAGTTGCGTGCATGCACATGATCTTTCCACTGGCGATTCGCTCCTCGGAGATTCTGGGTGTGGACGCCGACCTGCGGCCGATCTGGCAGGAAATCAAGGATAACCTCGTCGAGTTGCCGAAGCGGTCCCGCCGCGCCGGACGCCGTGCCTACGGCGCTTTTGTATACGGCGGCAAAGGGGGGATCGATCCACTGCCTCCCGAGGAAGACCTCAAGAGCCGCTTCCTCGGTTTCAACCGGCTCAACAGCTTCATTGATAACGCCGGCATCGGCGGAGCGCAGATCTTTCGCAACCGTCTGCGACTGCGTGAGGGACCCGGCGCGATCGATGCCGAACACATCGGTGGATTAACCTCGGGAATTCATGAGACAATGTTGTCCAGTTCACCCGAACAAGTTGACGATGCGCCAGTGCTGCGAATCTTCAACGACTGGCCCAAGTCGTGGGATGCGGCCTTCACTCTGTTGGCCCGTGGGGCATTTTTGGTCAGCTCATCGATGGATAAAGGGCGGATCGAGTTTGTTCAAATCCAGTCTAAGGTCGGTGGGGAGTGTCGCCTGCGAAATCCCTGGCCAGGCAAGGTTGTCACTCTTTATCGCGACGGCGAGAAGGCCGAGGACCTCTCCGGCTCGCTGCTGAGATTCCCGACGGTGGCTGGCGAAACCATCACTGTGGTCTATAAGGGGACCAGACCGCCCCCGAAGGAGATTTTATGAAAACGATGACCATGACAATGAATGCGAGCAGGTGGTCTTGTTTTGTCTTAACGATGCTCGGCCTAACCATCGCGGTCGGGGCCCAAAGCAAGTCTACCGAGCAAGAAACGAGTACCTTCAAGTTGTCGAATGTTCGGATACGCGACCCGTTCATCCTGGCTGACAAAGCCACGAAGACCTATTATTTGTGTGTGTCGCTCCGTGTATCAGAGGGTCGCCGCCACCATGGCGTAGGGGTCTATACGAGCAAAGACCTGGAAAACTGGCAGGGGCCGTTTACCGTCTTTGAAGTCCCGAAGGACTTCTGGGCGCAGGAAGGGATCTGGGCTCCGGAACTGCATGCATACAAAGGCAAGTACTATCTGTTTTTGACCTTCAACACCGATGACAAGTTTCCCGAGCAATGGCCGAATTGGCATCCCAAGGTCAAGCGCGGCTCGCAGGTGCTGGTTGGGGATTCAGTGATGGGGCCATACCGGCCTTTCCATAACCGTGCTCATACCCCCGTCAATATGATGACGCTCGACGGGACGTTGTGGGTCGAAGACGGCATCCCCTATATGGTGTATTGCCACGAGTGGGTTCAGATCAAGGATGGGACGATTGAGCTTATCAGGCTAAAGGACGGTCTATCGGAAGTCCTGGGTGAATCGGTCACTCTATTCAAGGCAAGTGACGCGCCATGGACTCCGCAGAACAGGGACAGGTATGTCACCGACGGCTGCTTCCTGTACCGGACGAAGACCGGAAAGCTGCTTATGATCTGGTCGAGCTTTACTTCGAGAGGGTACACGACCGGCATCGCCGTCTCGCATTCGGGTAAGGTCAAGGGCCCGTGGGGTCATGAGCCCGAGCCGCTAATCACGAATGACGCCGGCCACGGAATGATCTTCAGGAAGTTCGACGGGACGCTTATGCTGGTACTGCATTCACCCAATCGCGGACCTGATGAAAGGGCCCGCCTGTTCGAGCTCGAAGACACGGGTGATACGATAAGGATCAAGAGCGAGGGTTAATATTTCGATAGAAAGTGGGATTAATAATTTACAGGAGGCAGTGAATACCGTCGGAAGGATTGTACTTAGTGTGTTGTTGATTTGTGCTGTGGTATCTGCGGCAGTCGCATAGGATCCGCAGGGCGAAATCGCTACGTTTCTTTGTTCAATCCGGAGCATGATAACAAACCTAAAGTATCGGGCTCAGCCAGTAAGGAACGGGGAAATAGTATGATGAAATCAAGGACCAAAATGAAGGTGGCTGTCGCCGCCGGTATGATATTTGTTTCCGTGACCGGGGCAAGAGCGCAGCGGCAGATGGAGAATCTGGGCCGTGGGATGGTTGCGATCAATCAGGGTGGCGGAAAGGTCTACGTGGGGTGGCGACTGCTGGGGACCGACCCGGACGATATCGCGTTTAACCTTTATCGCAGTAGCGGCTTGGACGAAGCGGTGAGGTTAAACGATCAACCGATCAGGGAATCGACAAACTTTGTGGATGACACGGTGAACATGACCCGTCCAAACTCCTATTTCGTCAAGCCTGTACAGAAAGGCAAGGAGCAGGAGGCGAGTGCTGCCTTTACACTACAGGCAAACGCACCCGCTCGACCCTACATTGCAATTGGCCTTAAGACTCCCGACGGTTATACCCCCAACGATGCATCTGTTGGCGATCTTGACGGCGATGGTGAGTATGAGATTGTGTTGCACCAAGCAGGCAGAGGTCGTGATAATGCCCAGCGAGGGATAACGAATGAACCGATACTTGAAGCCTACAAGCTGGACGGCACTTTCATGTGGAGGATCAATTTAGGAAGTAACATTCGTGAAGGCGCTCACTATACTCAGTTTATGGTATATGATCTTGACGGCGATGGCCGGGCTGAGGTTGCTTGTAAAACAGCCGATGGGACTGTGGATGGCAAAGGCAATGTGATTGGCGAAGCCGACGTGAGCTACCGTGACGCAAGCGGCTACATCCTGGATGGGCCCGAGTTTCTCACCATCTTTGACGGCCAGACCGGTGCCGAGCTTGCTACTACTGAGTATATACCACCCAGGGGCAACGTTTCTGACTGGGGAGACGACCGCGGCAACAGGGCGGATCGATTTTTGGCGTGCATTGCCTATCTCGATGGCCAAAGACCAAGCCTGGTCATGTGTCGCGGCTATTATACCCGAGCAGTGCTGGCTGCATGGAACTGGCGAGACGGCAAACTGACACATGTGTGGACCTTCGATAGCGATGATGGAAGCCCGGCAAACACAGCGTATAGGGGACAGGGCAATCATAATCTCAGCGTCGGCGATATTGATGACGATGGCAGGGATGAAATTGTGTACGGCGCCTGCGCAATTGATCACGATGGACGAGGACTCTATACGACAGGCTTGGGGCATGGAGACGCAATGCATCTGTCCGATATCGATCCGGATAGGCCCGGCTTGGAAGTCTTCGCCATCCATGAAAGCCCCCGTCACGGGTATGGCGCAAACCTGCGCGACGCCGGGACCGGGAAGGTGATTTGGGGATTGAAATTACATGACCCGGGAAGAGCGCTGGCAATGGATATTGATCCTCGTCATAAGGGCTATGAATGCTGGACGAATGACTCGGATGGTTTATACAACTGCCGGGGCGAGAAGATCGCTAATTCGAAGCCGAGATCATGTAACATGGGCATCTGGTGGGACGGCGATCTGCTTCGTGAAATCCTTGACGGCAGCAGTCCCTGGAGGAGAGGAGGCGGGCAGGGGGGTGCCTTTATTGACAAGTGGGATTATGCCGACGGCACGGTGAGGCGATTGCTTGATGGTGGAAAGTACGATTGTGTCACAAACAACGGGACGAAAGCAAATCCTTGTCTGGTTGCGGATATTCTGGGCGACTGGAGAGAGGAGGTGATTTGGCGAACAAGGGACCGCAAGGAACTGCGCATATTCACCACAACCATACCGACAGACCACCGCTTCTACACGTTGATGCACGACCCGATATACAGGCTGAGCGTAGCCTGGCAGAACGTAGCGTATAATCAGCCTACTCAACCTGGTTTCTATATCGGCCACGGCATGTCAGCACCGCCCCGTCCCAGGATAAGGACCGCTAAGTGACCATGTCCGCCGGCACCTGGACCGTACCAGGGATAATAATAGGCCCCGACCATGATGTCTTGTTGTTGTGTCCACGCATTGCCGCATAGAAGAATGACCAGTAGTAGGCCTGTCTTGAGTCTGCTCAACGCGATGTCTCGTCCTTTCGATTTTCTCAATGCATGCAAATATGAGCCAGGGCGTTTGATACGTCGTATCAAACGCCCTGGTAAACTCAAGTGTATGCTGATCCGGCTCAATCTTAAGTTGCCCGGACCATGCTACAGAGAGTTATCCTCTAACCAACTCGCTGCCATCAATGCGAAGTCCCGGATATCGACCATACAATCGGCATTGAGCTCCCCTGCCAGGGGTACATAGCCCGGCAGTGACTTGGCTGCCTCGCAACCGTCTCTATATACGTTGATCGTGACGGTGTCCGAACTGGTGTATTCACCGTCAAAGGCGTCTAACTGCAAGATATATTCTCCTAATAATGAGAGGGTAACATTAGTATCCTCGGCAGTTGGTGTCTCTATAACAGCAGGTCCGCCGGCTAAGTCTATGTGCAGCAGTGGTGCGGCGGCGGCTTCTCCTTCGTAAGATTCGGCCTCTCGGAGACCTGTTGAGGGATCATCCTTGTCATCCCTTAAGATCAGGACGAGGGCATTTCCGGGAGCCCAATTTCTCTGGCTGTTGATCTCCATGATAATGCTGGAGATGTCAGGTGTCTGGAATTTGGCGTCCTGCTCAGTCCAGGCCGGAATAGACCATTTCACCTTCGCCGTTGTTACGGCTCTGTCCGTAATATTGTTTGCAACATCCGCAAACGGTGCGGCATTGGGGGCGAGCTCGCCTTCGATGATAAGATTCACCGGGGCCTGGCTGCCTTGTTTGTCAACCTTGTCCACCTCGACTTCTACATACGCATTGGCGACAGGAGCGCCATTTTCGAGGGGGATGTCCACAAAACGCAGGCCGACAACCTGCTCATCTGTAGCCGGGTCTCCTGCGTCTTCATAAGCAATCTCGAGGTCGCTGCTGCCTATATCCATTCCGCCGTCATCGACATGCTGCTCGGCATCGTCATTGCCGTTGGTGATCCGGATATCAATCGGCGCTGCATTGGGTTCACTGAGCACCGTCCACTGCACGGTAAAAGCGGTGTTGTCGGTAACGGTCGCGTCCAGATTCACGGTCCTGGTACCGTCTTGCAGCCAGGTAACTACATCGGCACCGGCGTCCACTATAGGAGGCGGGTTGTCCGCAAAGAAACTGAAGATAGGACCGTATTTCGGATCGCAGGGATCACCGACATAAGCATCGACGGCCCAATAGTAACGCGTCTTTTGTTGGGCTTGCACGACAACGGAGGTGACATTTTGCTCGCTGACAACCCGTATGGATTCCGGGTCAGTGAAATAATAGAGCACATCATAGTCGTTGGTGAAGTAGACGTCAACCAGCACCGGCTGACCAGGCACACACGGGTCTGGCAGAGTCCAGCTTAACTCCACGTCGCCTGGTCCTACAAGGCCGTCATCTGATGGGAATGGCCTAAGAGGATGAACACCTCTGACAATAATCGTGCCCGGTGCTTCCTCGCGATCCACTACAACCTCGCCAACTCCGCCATAGGCCTTGACAACACCGGCGGGAATAGCCGCATCGAGATAGTCTCGATTTGCCGACGTATCCCGAAGTCTCATGGTGCCACCCTTGAAATCTACAGTGGCATTGTTGCCAGTATTCCTCAGACCCCACGAATCAGTCCCTTCGAGGATGTTTATTGAGCCACCTTCCAGTGTAACAACGCCAAGACTAGTATCCAGCGTCGTTGTAGCGACATGGAGGTTTTGACCGAGCAAGTTGATCGTTCCACCTTCATACACGGTAAGGTACCCTTCGCCCTCACGGCCCACATAAAGACGCTGCATGCAATTCAGCACACCGCCATCATGCACCTCTAAATGACCGGCATTCTCCCCTACGTCGGTAGCGCCATAACCCACTATGAACCAATCGTAGACCGTTAGGCTTCCTCCATCGACTATTTTCAATGGGCCTCCACCGAGATCAACATTTTTTGCCTCAGCTCCCTCAAAATCAAGTATGCACTCGTCTGGGGTTTCATACTTTGCCTTGTGACTGCTTGTGGGCAGCACGCCGAGGCTCCAGTTGCCGGTGTTGCTCCAGAGTTTGCTTCCAGGCACCGGGACCCAATCGTTGTCCTGGGCTTCAAGCACGCCGGCCAAACACAAAACAATACCTGCACACAACAAAATTCGGGTTCTCATGGTACGTCCTCCTACAGAAAAGGGTAACCGTTCACGGGTATCTTGATAGTACCGGGCAACACACCCGACATTAAATACCCAATTCTTAATCTCCATCCGTATCATAACACATTGCCACTGTAATTCAAGCAAATAATCTGGGATTTCCCATTTACACGCTTAAAAAACATAATGTCTCCGTACGCCACCGATAATCCTACGAAATACACCTTGAACTATCAAGAAATATTACTTTCAAAGACACCTTGTTGAAAACTTGAACCAGAACATGGTCTTATGTGCCTTGTCTTCCTGCCAATCTCAGCTTGCGTGCAGACCTTGACCGCTCGCCCCTTCATAAATTCAAGTTTTTCAGCAATTCTTGGTATTAGCCGAACCCAATTGGCACAGGTTTCAAACGATGGATACGCTCAAGTATTTCATGGAATAATGATTTTGATACCAGCACCTCTGCCATCTGAAATATCACATATTGCGAACGTTTTATCAGTTCTGCACCGATCTTTATCAAACAGAATAAATCAGGTCCCAAATGTACCATTTTATTCAAATATCCCACAAAATTTTCATTGACAATATTTTATTATGGCTTATCGCCTGTGTACCACCTTAACGGCACATCGTCTCCTGTAGTCTCTTCTTGAGCGGAAACGTGTGCGTCCAGCCAAAGGATATTAGCTCTTCCGCCGGTTTTGTCATCGTCGGCGTATCTAATATTGTGTCTGAAAATTTGGCGATAGCTGAAGAAACGACTGCCGCCTCGTCGATAGCTCGTTAGATTCATAGCGCCAGGTGTATCATTATTATGAAAACCGTCGCTGGTACCACACTCCGGTCTTGGTTCAGCGTGGTCGGTACAAAAAATGAATTCTGAAACGCGGTAAATATCATTTGTATTTCGGCCCCTGGCTCTCTCATGATGATTCAAACCGAACGCTGCGTGCTGGATTGCTTTCGAAGGATCGGGCACGTCATATATAAGCCTGGGAACACGTGTCAGACTCGGACAGCCGAAAATCTTCGTCTCTTTCAAGTATTCTTTGTAGTAAATACCCCAATAAGTACCGCTGGAACCAGGCCTTCGATAAGTAATACCATCTGCTTCGTACCACAGAAAACGATTGGAATTCTGCGTATGGGGTAGTTTGCGTTGGTAGTCGTCGAGGTACATTTGCACAGCCAATCCCACATTCCGCAAATTTGATTTGCAGGCTGACTCCCGTGCCATCTCCTTGACCTTCCGCATCGCAGGCATTAGAATTGCCAATAATAAAGCGATGATGGCAATAACCACGAGTAGTTCAATTAATGTAAACCCTTTCGTTGCTTGTCGAGTAACCCTTCCTTTATCCTTCATTGTTTTAACCTTCCATAGCGTTGTCTAATATGTTAGCCGGGATTTCCCATATACACTTCACGGAAGTACTCCTGATTGCCACAAGTCCAATAATACAAAGATTTCATCTCAATTTCAACAGGATTC
>SMTZ1_10000732_pt1 | contig 31508 bp, 32 predicted proteins | sample DeeMarSWOR136_30_FD_25667 | JGI IMG/M metagenome (IMG submission 25667) | reverse complement strand
CATGCCACAGCGCACCTCCTTAGTTAGTTCTATCAAGTAGACATCATTTCAGTCTGACGAACCTGAGTGTCTATCTGGTAGCCTCAACATCATAATAACGTCTGTCGTACTGCTTCCCAGTCTCATCCGTGTAGGAGTCGGAGGAAGCCCGGACACTGAGTTGCTTAAATGCCGAGAATAGTTGCTTTAGCTCTTCTCTCGTTGAGTAGTGGTGTGGGACGTCTTCCTCTGTTTTCTTCTCTCCGAGAAAGGTATTGTTCTCGATTTCCTTGCCTACTCTATATGTACAGTCATCGACTGATAGAAAGTCTGTAAGCACCATCCCGCCTGGCTTCAATACCCGATGTATTTCGTTCACGGTCTCCCGAATCCTGCCCAGTGTCCCGTGATAGATAGTCCAGATACATATAACGGCATCGAAGGATTTGCCTGCGAAGGGAATACTTATCATGTCGTGCTGCTTGAATTGAATGCTACTTATCCCCAGTGATGCTGCTTTCCTTTTCGCGATATCGATGCCTGTTTGGGACATGTCGGTGGCATATACAGAGAACCCTTCTTGTCCCAGAAAGATACTATGCTTACCGGTACCACATCCGAGATCTAGGACCTTTTCATAACCCCTTTTCTTGAAAAGTCTGGATGCCCTTCTTATTTTTGGTAGGATATCAAACTGAAGGTCACCCTGCTGCCTGTATATCCGCTCCCATCCTGTCGCTTTCATGGTTATTGTCCAATCATCGTATTGTGGATTCCAGCTTTTTATTCGTCGTCGCTGCGTATCGCGGCAATAACAAAGATAATCGGGACAATGGCTATCAGGACTGCCCGCAACCAGATAATGTCCACAAAGCTCACTGCCAGGGTCACCACAGCCACCTCAGCTAATATAAACGCGGATATAACCAGCAGGAAGCGCCTCAATGTTTTTCACTCCCAATGTTTTGTGATGGCAGTCTAGCACTCTGACCAACAAACTTCAATATTTGGAGTGGTGTATCCAGCTACTGTCCGTTGATTGACCCTGCCTGGTTGGTGTTATATAATCAAGCTGGACAGGCCAGTTAGACCAGCCAAGCGAAGAAGAGAGGCAAACTTGCGCGAAAGTTGCGGAGTTTTTGGCATCTGTTACCCCGGTGGAGACGTAGCCCGCCTTACTTACTTCGCTTTATTTGCTTTACAGCGCCGTGCCCAGAAAAGTGCCGGTATCGCCATTCTCTATAAAGGCACTGTCATCAACGCCACGTACCGCCTCCAGTGGGCCTCTTTTCTTTGTCTTATGACCATGGACAGTCTGTTTGCGGTAATACATAAGTCTTTTCTTCCGTATCTACCAATCAAACTTAGTCCGTTATTCTTATATTTTCATCCTGTGTACACACACCCGGCTGAGGAAGTTACTTAGTTAGATACTGCATGATGGTGTTGACATTTGGTGGAAAATATTATAGCTTATGTTATGCGGCAGCACACTACCGCTTTGTCCGTGTTGTATCAATGACGACTATGCTGCTGTTTGGAGAGCTGTGCTATTGACTGTATCGGGGCGAAGTTCATCCGTAGATTGATGTAGTAACAACAAATAAACCGAAAAAGGGGGGAAAATGCCAGGGCTGTTTGGCTTGAGTGTAGATCCTAAAGAATACAGTGACGACTTCCTGCAGGACCTTTTTTGGGAGACATTTTACCAGCAACATCTGGGTGAAGAATATGCTGGGCTAGCTACTTACGCTGGAGAAGAAATCAAAATACGTACACACCGAGGACTCTTCAGGCCAACCTTTAGTGAAGACATGGCTGGTCTCGAAGGAACAGAGGGGATTGGTTATTGCGGCGATAACAGAGAACCAGTCCTGGTAGATTCGAAACTTGGTGAATTTGCGGCTTGTTTTTCCGGTAATCTCATAAATCGGGATGACTTGGTAGAAGAATATAAAGCGGCTGGTCAGCCCTTTGCCTGGGAAGGGAAATGTATTGAGATAATTGTTAAGTTGATCGCTCAGGGCGATGGACTGGTTGACGGCATAAAAAGAATGACGGATAAGATAGAAGGAGCCTACTCCCTCCTGCTTCTTACTCATGAAGGCATATATGCTGCCTGTTGTCCCACTGGCCACTGGCCACTGGTAATTGGTGAAAAGAAGGGAGCAGTAGCTATTGCCAGTGACCCAAGCGGTTTTCACAACTGTGGTTTCACTCCTCTTCGTGACTTGGAACCAGGTGAGATTGTACTGTTGAAAAACGGCAGACTGGAAACGAAAGAACAGATGCTGACTACCAGGACGCAGATCTGCTCTTTTGTGTGGGTCTATACGAATTTCCCGGGAGCAGTTTTTAGAAACATTCCGGTTACTGCGGTCCGAAAGAGACTGGGGGCTATTCTGGCTCGTCGGGATATTGAGAAGGGATTTATTCCGGACATCGTTGCTCCAATTCCGGATTCTGGCAGGTTCTGTGCTATAGGATATGCTCAGGAGTTTGTCCGCCAGATGAATGAGGGGAAAGTTGAGAGGGCTCCTCAGTATGATGAGGTTCTGCTTAAATACCCATATGCTGGCAGGAGCTACATCCAGTTAACCCAGGAAAAGAGAGAAACTTACGCTCACACCAAGCAACTGGTCAGCGGAGAAGACTACAGCGGGAAAGTATTGGTGGTCTGTGATGATTCGATCAGGCGTGGCACTCAGACCCAACGGACCACTATTCCGAAGATAAGAAACATGGGCTTCACCGAGATTCATCTCAGGGTCTCCAATCCAGACTCTCTTTCTTATTGCCCCTGGGGCAAAAGCGTTAAAAAAGGGGAACTTCTGGCTGCTCGGATTCCTGATTTCAAAGAAAGGGCTGCCTTTCTCGGCGTTGACAGTGCAGAACACCCCACAATTGAAGAACTAGCTGAGGCTATCGGCCTCCCGGTAGAAATGCTCTGTGTCGATTGTGACCTGCCACCGTCTGATTAATATTTCTAATAATGAGGTTACAGACTGTGAGCGGCTATCCTGTTGCTCCACAAGCAGCAGCCTGATATACTGTCCCAGACCAACGATGACAAGACAGTTAGGAAGACAACGTGAGCGTCAGGCTGCGAAACTATCAGCATCCCGCTGATTTTGACCACGTGGGGCAGTTTCTGGTTGACACGTACCAGCCCGGTTACCGACATGATAACTGGCTGCAACCACGCTGGGAGTACATGCATTACCATCCGGAACTCGATAAGCTGGGTAAATCGGCACTGGCAAAGATAGGAGTATGGGAATCCGATGGGGAAATTGTTGCCGTGGTACACTTCGAGCACAGGATGGGCGAGGTCTACTTTCAGATACATCCGGATTTTGCGTACCTCAAGCACGAGATGCTGGAGTACGCAGAGACCCACCTCAGCGCCGAAGTGGACGGTGGGCAACAGCACCTCAATGTCTTTGTTAATGATTTCGATACAGAGTTTGAGTCTATCGTTAGGTCCCGCGGCTACCGGAGAGTTGAGGATATTTCGGACTGCTGGTCAGTATTCGAGATAACTCACCCCTTCCAGCCAATTAACTTACCGGATGGTTTCAGGCTGCAAAGCCTAGAGGATGAGAATGACCTCTGGAAACTCAGCCGGGTGGTCCATCGTGGCTTCAACCACCCCGGAGAACCACCGCAAGACTGGCTGATACAAAGGGAGAAGATGCAATCGGCGCCCAACTACCGGAAAGACCTGAATATAGTAACGGTGGCTCCCAATGGTAGTTATGCCTCCTACTGCGGCATGTGGCATGATACGGCCAACCGAGTCGCCATAGTTGAGCCGGTCTGCACCGACCCTGACTACCGTCGTATCGGTGTGGGCACGGCCGTGGTGCTTGAAGGCATCAGGAGGTGCGGACAGGAAGGCGCAACAGTTGCCTTCGTTGGGTCGGAGCAGCCATTCTATCTGTCTATGGGATTCAGAAAGCTCTTCGGTATCAACCTGTGGACGAGAAAGTGGGAGGCCTGACCACTGAGTTACCACTGAACGAACATCGGGATGTACGTTTCTCTGCACGCAAGATTGGCCGAGTGGGGATGAAGCTGTGAGTATTATACCTAAGCCACACGACTCCAAATTTTTAAAAATGTTTCACTCTTCTTTCAACATAGGAGTTAGCTAAGCTACCAAATGCTTCGACGATCCTCAGGAGTTCCATCCAGCTCGTCGGCTACTGGTTTTTTACAGGCCCTACAACGTTGTGCCCCTCGGAAAAGCGGTTTGCCACACGAAGAACAATGATAACGCTCACATTCCGCACGAGCCCATTCCACGCTACCCCTTTCATCACCGTGCTCAACTACTTTCGAGCGCCATATAGGAATCGTTCTTTTCATTACTCTTGCACCAGTTGGAATAGGGAAGGCTTTTGTCATATCACACGGTCATTCTTCACATTGATGGCAAGAGTAATATCCTTTTGATTTAACACAATCCCTTATTTCACATATCCTGCAATAACCAAGCATCTTTTTCGGTGGATCAGGTTGCATACAACCTAGGCATTCTGTCTCTTCAGGTTGTGTTCCGAAGAGGTTCGCCATGAGTGCCCTGAATTTTTCATTACCATCCCTTGTTGCTATGTAAACACCACATAAACCGCAATATAATCCGCAGGGTGCCATTAAATCCTTGTTTCTAATCTCCTCTTCGGCCCATCCTTCCATGTTCAGACCTCCCAACATGAGAGCCCCTGTAAAACTTGGTTATGGTTAGTTGTATGCATATTATAGGGAGTTGATTGTATTCCTCTGTGTGGTTGTTGTCAATAGGGCGAACGTGCAGGAAGGAACGTTTTTAGCAAACAAACATCGGCATGACAACATGGGTGTAGAATTCAAGATATTAGTATTTCCCCCATTATATCATTACTTTGGGATATTGACATAACATGGTACTAGGCTTGTCGAAACAGGCTTCGTGAGATAGAATAGGGAGTAGTCCACAGGCTTGCGGTGGGCTGACCTCAATCAGGAGTAACCAGAGGTGACGAGTTGAAAGCAGATTTGGCCAAGTTGGACAGGGCTTTTAATGCCAAGGTTCTGGCTGTGGTGGGAGATTCAGGGTTCTTTCAGTGGCTTCGTGCCAGCGAAAATTTCAAGGGTAAGCTTTATTCCGTACAGGTCAATCCAAAGACCATCAAGCAAATCGAAGAGATGGGGGTGAAGAACTACACCAGCCTGCTGGATATTCCGGAGCCTATAGACCTGGCGATTGTCACGGTCGGTCGGAAGTATGTTCTCCAGATACTAGAGGACTGTATTCGGAAGGATGTGGCGGCGGCCCACTTCTTTACAGCAGGCTTTACCGAGACCGATACCGAAGACGGGGCTGACCTGGAACGTGCCCTGACTGAGCGCGCCATAGAGGCTGGCTTCCATCTTATCGGCCCTAACTGTATGGGGATATTCAACCCGGCTATTGGCCTGAAGCAGAACATGGGGCAGTATGTTGGAACGACGGGCCCGCTGGGTTTCATCTCGCAGAGCGGCACCCACGCTATGAACTTCAGTCTCGAAGCCCACCTGCAGGGGGTTGATATCAGTAAATCGGTCAGCTTCGGTAACGGAACAGTGCTTGACTCGGCTGAGTACCTGGAGTACCTCGGTCGTGATGAGAGTACCAAAGTGATTGGCATGTATCTGGAAGGAACGCGGGATGGCAGGCGGCTCCTCGAGGTATTGCGGGAGGTCTCCAGAAAGAAGCCTGTGGTGATATGGAAGGGTGGCCGTACTGAGAGTGGCAGCCGGGCGGTTGCCTCACATACGGGCTCGCTGGCGGTCTCTCAGGACATCTGGACGGCAGCGATGAGACAGGGCGGGGCGATTCCGGTCCTGGGGATGGATGAGCTGATTGATACCCTGAAGGCTCTGCTTTATTTGAAACCGGTGTATGGAGACCGGGTGGTCCTGGCGGGGGGTTCGGGAGGCCAGTCGGTGGCGATTACCGATGCTTTCACCGAGGCCGGGCTGGAGGTGCCTCCACTCAGCCAGGAGTCATTTGATAAATTCGATGAGTTCTTCAGTGTGATTGGTGGCAGCTATCGCAACCCGATAGATACCGGTAACCCAAACCGTCTTGAGATGCAGCGCATCATGAATATTATCGAGCAAGATACGAACACGGACAATATCGTGATGCTGATGAATGCCAGTGGTGCTGGTCCAGCGGGTATGGAAGACCAGCGGGATGAAGAAGTCAAGGCGGTGGCCCAGATGCGAGACCGGACTGCTAAACCGGTGATGGTATGTCTTCAACTTACCATGTTGCCACGTGTTATTGCGGATGCGCGAACTATCGTTAAAAAGCTCCAAGACGCTGGAGTTCCAGCGTTTACCAGCCTGGAGAGAGGGGCCCTGGCACTGAGGAATGCTCTGGACTACTACCGGTTCCGACAGGGGTGAAATTAACTCTGGTTCGGCTCTTTACCGAGAAGAGGAAGGCCAGCAGGCTATTAAAGATTTGCTGGCCTCCTTGAATAGTGAAGATGAGAGCAATCACTACGGTTTCACGACAACATTACCCTTGGTCACCGGTGACAACCACGGATTATCAAATGGAGGCGGTGCTCCCGCAATTCCAGCCTCGTAGATGTCCTGTGGAGTCATGCCGGGGTACCAGTCGTAGGGTGCTAGTGCCGCGAAAATCTTGTCGCCATTCCGCCCTGGCGTTCCGCCGTCAAGGTAAGCGAAGATGTGCATCGTACCCACATAATTAGGATCGCTGCAAGCCACTATCTCAGAAAGAACCCATACCTCACTAGTACCATCACCACGATTCACAACTGTTACGTCTGTTATACTGTCCAGTATCCACATTTTGTATGGCTGGTCACCTGGCGTAACAGGATCAATGTCATCCGTAATCCAGGTGCTGTATTGGAAACCTTTTGATGGTTGCCCGTGATGAGCTTCCTGGACGTGAAATATAAAATCACCGTACCAGGGCAGGTTCCATGGATACGGGTAGTCCCCTCCGTCGAAAGTCCACTCACCAGCGCCGCTGGCAAAACCGGCAGCACGACCACCATTGTCATCATCTGCGGTTGCCGGCACAGCTGTGGCGAAACAGATGCTCAGTACCATCACGAGAGCCAATACGATTCTGATTGTATTCCTTTTCACTTTTTTATCTCCTTTCTAAAATATTATCGGACTTACATTCGGGTATAAGATTACTTTAGTAGGCATCACCTCCCTTGTCTTACGTTTCTATTGTTAGCTATGCTACGGCTAGTTAAGGCCTTTACTATCCTTCAGTCACCGGTCTAGACGATGGCATGCTCTTCTGTGAACAGGTGGGTAAAACCAACCTTGCTTGACTGTAAATCTTTGACCCCTTCTGCTGCTTCGGGGGATTCCATGGCTTTCTGAAGAGCCGCCATGTCATCGAACCAGAGCTCGGCAATACCGTCGTGAGTAGGTGCTTCTTCCGGCGTGCCAAAAGTGAGGCTTACTACGTATTTCCTCAGGCCGGGGAGCTTTTTAACATTAGGGGCGTGGACATCCAGCCACCATGTCTTCAGTTCGTCCATGCTCATGGTGGGCGGCTTGTTAGCAATGGCAACCCATTTAATCATCAGAGTCCTCCTTTACAAAAATCCCGTGTCTACAACTATCAGTTCTCATGCTACCAGCTACAGAATGAACCTCAACAAGCAGGTGGTTAGCGGAAACAGGAACAGTGGTTAGCTGGGGTGCTGGATAGTGTCCCTGCCGTTGTTGAGAGTCAAGCAATGCTGTATAATACGGGCGACCTCTCTGGTTCCAGAGTCGTGATCTGTATCTGTGACTAGGGCTGAGTGAAGAGGTTGTACGGCAATGGTTAAACGTTCCAGAACACTGACTGCCTTCGGAAAGGACCTGGATTCCTTACTAAATCAGGCAGGGAAATTCAACCTCCGCCAGTACGCCGACGAGTGTGGGGTCAGTTACAAGTACATCTCGCAACTGCGAACCATGCCAGACCGGCGACCGGGTGGACTCTATGCCAGTCTTCTCAAACCATTCGTTCAGCTACAAATCATCGACCTGGCCGAGAGCCATCGGCTCTCTCTGAGACACCGTGGCAAACCGCTGTCTCTCTCCGAATGCGGTGAGTTATTCCCTGAGACACCGGAGAAAGACCTCCTGGAGTCTATCGAGTAAGCGGTTGAAATCAAGCAACGGAGAGACATTTCAACTACTGAGCTTGTGGAGTAAGGTTTCATCTACCACAGGGTGTTTGTCGGCCGCGAAGCGGAGCTTAAACTGCTTCAGTCGACCTTTGATAATGCGATGTTTGGTAACGGCTCAATCGTGATGGTGGTGGGAGAGCCGGGCATCGGCAAGACCTCTCTCTGGGAGCAATTATCCGCCTACGTGACAACACGCGGTGGCAAGACCGTGGTGGGGCACTGCTATGAAGAGGGGTCGCTGAAACTGCCATACCTGGCGCTCATCGAGGCAATGTGTTCTTATATTCTCACCAGTGACCCATCTGCTCTCAGAAAGGAGCTTGGTTCGGGTGCGGCTGACGTGGCAAGGATTGTTTCCGAGGTCACGGAAAAACTGGCGATAAGACCAAGACCTCCCGCAAGTCCTGAAGAAGACCGCTACCGTCTGTTTCATGCCGTCACCGGCTTTGTGAGTAATGCTGCTATCACCCGCCCGCTGTTGGTCGTGCTTGAGGACCTGCACAACGCCGATAAGGATACCCTGGAGATGCTCATATATATTGTCCGCAATCTCAGTGGTACGCGACTTCTAATTATTGGTACCTACCGCGATGTCGAGGTAGACCGTGTGCATCCCCTGTCCGCCGCTCTGGCTGAGCTGCGACGTATCACCACCTTTGACCGCGTGCTCCTGCATGGTTTGGACATTGGCGAAGTCAGCCGTATGCTCGAGAACATCGCAGGGGAGGCTGTCCCTCAGGGTCTGGCCGAGGCAGTGCACCACCAGACAGAGGGCAACCCTCTCTTTGTACAGGAGGTCGTACGCTATTTGATTGAGGCAGGTGTCATCAGCCGGGAGAAAGGCCACTGGCTTTTAGCCAGGGAAACACCTCTTAAGCTGAGCATACCCGAGGGGCTGCGGGATGTCATTGGTAGGCGCCTTTCACGCTTGAGCGAGGAATGCAACCGGGTACTGTCCACTGCTGCCGTCATCGGCAGGGAATTCCCACTGGAAATACTACGCCGCGTAGCCGGTGTTCGCGATAACGAGGTATTTGCTGCCCTGGAAGAAGCTAAGGCTTCGGCAATCATCGAAGAGCACGCCTCGGTTGGGGGAACTGTCTCTTATCGTTTTACTCATGCCCTTATCAGGCAGACCCTATACGAGGAAATACTCGCCCCGTGGCGGATACGACTCCACCAGCATGTAGGAAGAGCGCTGGAAGAGGTCGACGAAAAGCGACTCGAGGAACGTGCCGCCGAGCTGGCCGAGCACTTCTCATATTCGTCTGACCCAGATGACCTTACCAGGGCAGTCAGTTACGGTGAGATGGCAGCACAGAGGGCTGCCAGTGTTTATGCCTATGGTGAGGAGGTTCGGCTGCTGGAGCAGGCGCTCAAGGTGCAGGAAGTACTAGACCCGGAGGACAAGGCTAAGCGGTGCGACTTACTAATTAGACTGAGTGAAGCCTTGTTGTGCTCCGGTGAACCGCGGCGTGTTCTTGATGACGAATTACTCGAGGTCTACACCTTGGCCGAAGCTATTGGCGACGACTCACGGGCATCCGATGCCTGCTGGCTTGCCCACCGAGCGCTATATGCGTATATGGCTATGCCAGCGTGGGCTACTGCTGAAGCAGCGGAGTGGGCTGAGCGTGCCCAATGCCACGCGTCCGCCGGTATCCGTGAACAGGTGTGTGCCGATTTTATGCAAGGCCAGGTCTTGTGTCAGGTCGATCGTTTAGAAGAAGGTATACCTCGTCTCTACAGGGCTCTCGAACTCAGCCGTCAACTTGACGACCGGGCAATATTCTGGTCAGTTGCTGAACGGTGCATTACCTTTTCTTTGACGCCGCAGCATATCCTGGAACTGGAGGCCTTGGTTGAGGAACTGACGCGAGGTTCGCGCTCCGGTATCCCTCTGCAGTTGGTAGTCGATGGCCTGAGAGCAGTAGGCAATGCCCTCCTCCATCTCGGGCAGCGTAAAGGAGCTGAGAAGGTACTGGACGAGCGGAGAGACATTTTCGAGCGAATCGGTGACCACATCGGGCGATTGCTTGTAGATGCCCATCTAACTGCTATGGATGGCCGATTGGAAGAGGCGATTGATATTACTCGCCGAATTGTGACTCTATCTCAGGAGAAGGGTCTTGTTGAAGGCGCAGCTATAGCGGCGAGCATGGCCGGGCTGAGGCCCCGTATCTACACAGGCAGGGGCCTCAGCGCTCTACAGCGTAATAGCGAAATGGCCGAAGCGTATGGCGAATGGGCGTTAGAGGCTTTCTCCATGGCCTGTTTGGGTCACATGGAAGAAGCCGCACTAATGCTGCAACAAATTCACGAAGCGCGCCCCCAACTTGGCTTAGTTCAAGACAAGACTCAAGCCTGGGAAGATACAATGCTGTTAGAGGTGGCGGTCATCGTCGAGAATCGCAAGGTCGCTGATTTGTTGCTTAGAAGGTTTTCGGGCAGCGGAATCCATACAACAGGTCTATACTGGGGTACATGTGTGGATCGCCATCTCGGGGCAGCTGCTGTTCTTCTCGGAAGACCCGACGAAGCCCGTAAACACTACCGGGAAGCCATCAGGGTCTGCACAGAGATGCGGTTCCGCCCGGAGCTCGCTCTCACCCGCCTGCAGCTTGCCGAGCTGCTCCTGGAGCACTACCCCGATGAGAAGCCAGAGGAACTGGAGCACCTGGACTTCGCCATCAACGGATTCCGCGAGATGGATATGCAGCCCTCACTGGAGAGGGCGCTGAGACACAAGGAGATTCTGGGGGCGTAGAAGATACAACAACCTTATCATCTGAGTCTTTATAGAGCAGATGATGTCTTCAACTGCAGTTTTTGCCACTCTGTACGGTAGATTTCCATAAGCAGGAACTCATACCCATCCCTCTCCAGATAGCCGCAGGGCTTCAGGTTGCATTTCTGAAAGCACTTATGGGCTCGGAGGTTGGAGGTCAGGGTCTTCAGGTGGATACGGTCTAGCTTAGTCTGCCGGAATATATGGTCTATCAGGGCAGATACGGCGTCGGTGCCATAGCCTTTATTCCAATATTCGCGGTCGCCGATTATGATACCTAACTCGGTCTCGCTCTTGCCTTCGTTGGTGTTGTAGTAGACGCAGTTACCGATGTGCTGGCCGTCATGCGTTTCTACGGCGAAGGAACATCGGGATGGGGAGGGGTATCGCAGTTCGTTGGCATAGTCTGCCAGGTACTCTTCGAAAGAACAGGTTATCGGAGTGGTGGCATCCAGTCGGGCCAATTCGTGGTCCCTCTGCCAGTCGTAGTCATTTCTGACATCGGAGAGTCTCTTACTACGTAGTGCTATCTTACTGCTGTCAGTCATATTGTCCTGTAATTACTTCAGCCGAAGAAAGATTCCATGTCCTCTTCGTCTTCCATGTCAATGAGGGCTTCCTCGGCTGCAAGACTGATATCTTCGTCGGCGTCCTGCAAGCATAGCTCCAGGTATTCCTTGGCTTCAGCACCACCAATGTCACTCAGTGCCTCGATGGATGCCATCTGCACATCAATATCGGGGTCATAGAGCAGCTCGGCAAGCTGGGGAACTGCCAATTCTTCTTCGAGTTCACCGAGGGCGGTGGCCGCAGCACGGCGTCTCTCCGCATCGGTGCTTTCCAACTCACCGAGTAATATTGGCAGCCACGATGGGTCGCAGTTTGTACCCATGGCACGTATGGAGCTTATTAATAGCCTGTCATCACTGCTGTCGTAGTTTTCCTTAATTGCCTTGCTGACTCCGGGCAGAGGGAGCGGGGCGGCTGCCTCCAGGGCAACACATCTAACATCTACTGGCTTGGTTTCTTCATTAATCACGGACAGCAGGGCCTGGCCTATTTTTGTGACATCGTCTTCATCGAGCTTACCATATGCAGCGAGCATGGCAAACCTGCCCAGAGCAACCGCTGCTTTGGTCTGGACCTTCACCGAATCGTCTTCCTCGAGCAGGCTGATAAGCAGTGGAACCAGTGAGGGCTCCTCGTGTTCCCATAGCCCCTCAATTGCCTGGCTCCTTATCTCAGCACTTGGGTCTTTCAGGAGGGTTTTGAAGATGCTGTCAAAGCTGAGCCCGAAATTCTTTTCGGCCAATCTGACCAGATGGTCGACTATCCGACGCCTCTGTTCCGTTTCAATATTTGTCCAGGTCTGCTCGAACAGTGTCATTTGCTGTGTATCAAGACCTGATAATTCGGCCAGGTTGGAGTCTGACAGGTCGTTATCTTTTAGCTTAGCTATCGCTTCCTCGACTGACACCTAAACATCCCCTGAAGGAGAGATTGACCGTAGCTCAATCTTCCTCATCGTCTTCTTCGTCATCGAACTCTTCACCATTATCTCCCTGTTGCCAGATAGGCTGGGTAAAATGCTCAATGTACTCGCCCATGGCGACGGCTGTTGCCTGCTTGATTTGCTCCTTTGTTTCGCTAGCTGTTTCGGAAAGTTCGGTAGTATCTACTTCGATGCCGAGCATCCTGGACAGAACTTCCAGAATTGCCAGGGCAGCCATCGGGTTCTCGACTCGTGACGCGTGTGCCGGTACCTCACCCAGCAAGCAGATACCGTTGATTCCCCTTTCCTTGGCTGCTCCAAGGAGCAGGCCATTCAACCCGGCAATCTGGAGGTTGCCACGATGTACCAGGTCATATTCCTGCAATTCTGTGGTCATTTCCTGGCCGGTGGCTACTCCCCAGACCCGGGGCTGCTCCGTGAAGTGAATTCGTGTCAGGGCTGCGGCACAGGTGATTACTTTTTCAATCTGAAATGCGGCACCGACATCGAGGACAGCTCTGGCTAGCTCATACACTTTGGTGGCTGGCTGGTCATCACCAATGAAAAGTATCAGGTCGCGTTCTGCTTCGTTAGTGCCCTTGCGATAGTAGAAACGGCTCTGGGGGAACTGGGGGGCTTCTACCACGTTGTTACTGGCGACAACTCCAATCGGGTCGAAGAAATAGGAGGCTTCAATCTCACCCAACGTCTTGAATTCCAGCTTCTTCAGTAGATAGCTGGCTAAAATCATCGATACGTTACCGACACCAGGCCAGGCAGCCAGCATAACTGGCGATTCGAGCTTTGGTCGGGCCCTGATTTTGGCGAGATTACTCACTGTAATAGACAGCCTTAATAATGGGTTCTAGTTAAATGGTACAACGTCCGGTGAGGACGGTCAAGGAGAGGGGGCTAAGGACGATGATTGATAGCACTAGTATAGTCGTTGCAGAGGGTTGACAGCCCGACACTATGAATATACTATGGGGCACAGGAAGGGATTAGAGAGCAGTATACTTTGTCAAGGAATTAAGATCGGAGGTATGGAGTGAAAATACTCGCAATCTGTGGTAGCCCGCATCGAGGTAATACTTATGAAGTGCTTAGCAAAATAGAGGAAGATTACCCCGATATTGACTACAAATTACTGATGCTTGGTGAGCTGAATTTACAGAAGTGTATAGGATGTTATGGCTGTGTCCTCTACGGGGAAGAGCACTGTCCACTGAAAGATGACAGGGATATGATTATCCAAGAGATAATGGATGCTGATGGAGTCATATTTGCATCTTCAATAAATGTTAATCATATTCCGGCACTAATGAAGGATTTCATGGGCAGGCTGGGTTTCATGTCGCATAGACCACCTTTTTATGGTAAATATGCCATGGTGATGGCAGTATGTGCCATGTTTGGAGCAAAACAAGCGAATGAATATATGAAAGGTATATTCACCACGTTTGGTTTTGATGTTGTCTCATGTGCTGAACTCGGAGTTGCGACAAAGACAAAAAAAGAGATTGCATGGAATCAAGAAAAAGTCACGAAGGCATTTAACACGCTAATTGACAGAATAAAACAAGGACAGAAAAGTACGCCAACACTGAGGCAGATATTACATTTTTACCTTTTCAAAACAATATCCGAGTACAATAAAGAGCATTATCAAGCAGACTATCAATATTATAAGGATAAGACTGAATTTGCTTCTGACAGAAAACCCAGTTTCTTCAAAAAAATGCTGGCTCAACTGATGGTAAAGAATATGATGTGGGACTTCTCGAAGAACAGGTTGTGAAGAACAGGTCAATAGATATAGGGCGTCATTTCAACCAATTTGAGAATTGCCTACTTACTGGCCACAGACACTGAGGGGCAGTATATCGAGGGGGTGTTGAGGAAGCTGCCTACCCATCTGGCGTCGCTGCCGATGGCGGCTACCTGCTTGAGAAGCTCGTAGACATTACCTGCGACCATGGTGTCTTTGACCCGCCCGACAATCTGCCCACCTTCCACCTTGTATCCCAGCAGGACGTTACCACTGAAGTCGCCACCCAGGATGTTACCCTGGGTAGCACCCATCAGCTGCTCGACCACCAGCCCTTCCTTGATATCGTGCAACATGTCGTCAAAAGTAGCATCACCCGGGGTAACAACAAGGGCGCTGGGTAGAGGGCTGGGTTGTCCTCCCTGGCTTCGGTGGCCGTTGCCGGTGCTACGGGTCTTGGCCAGAGCAGCCGTCTGCAGGTCGTAATAGAAACTGCTGACAGTCCCCTCGGTGATAAGTGGTGTGGCCTCGCTGGGAACAGCCTCGGCATCGCAGGGGCTGCTGCCGGGTCGGTAGTCAATTGTTGGGTCGTCACGGAGCGATAGCCTTTTGTCAAAGACTCCCTTCCCCAGCTTTTTAGCTATCGGTGAGGCCCCTTCGAGGACGGTCTTGCCGTTAAAGGCGGCTATAATTGGTCCGGCGAAGGCACTGGCTATCCCGTGAGGGGTGAAGATGACCGGCAGTGACCTCGTGGGTACCGATGCCTGCTCCCGCGCCCACTCAAGTTGTTGGAGCACTGCTCTGATGATATCTCCAGGTTCTAACAGGGGGTGGCAGGAACTCCAGTGCTCACCGACAAACAGCATGTCGGTATCCCGGATTAGCTGGCCTTCAATGGCTGTGGTGAAGGCACTCTGCCGGTATCTGGCCTGTCCCCCGCGGGAATTTATGATGCTGACGTACGCGATTATGCGGGTCACTGCCGCTTCACAAATAAGCTCTGGTGTGTGTTTTGTTAGTGCGTCAATCATCCCCTGGCCGAGTTCCGCCATTCGCTCCTGGGTTACCTTCTCGACATCAGGGTCGAAGACTTCAATGTTCGGGTAGGAGGTTAACGATGGCAGCGTAAAGTGGGCGGTGGTGCCGAACTCGGCGGTTGCCACAGCGTTAGCAATCAGGTTTTCGATGTCGTCTACCCGCGTGGTGGTGGCATAGCCAATCCTACCGTTTTTGACAATGCGGAGTGCGACGTTGGTGCTCTGTTTGCTCTGGATATGTTTGAGGCGGTTGGTTTCAAATTCAACCGGTGTCTCCTCCGAGGAGACCATAAATACTTCGGCTTCCTCGGCTACTTTACTGGCACGGTTAAGGATTTCCTCCACCTATCTACCTCCGACCAGGCAGTTCCGAATTCTGATGTGAGGGCTGCCGTTACTGCACGGCAACGGGGACTGGCCCCCCTTACCGCAGCCGCCACCCTGGTTCATGTCGAGGTCATTACCTATGGCGTCTATATTCTTCAGGGTGTTGAAAACATTGCCGGTAAGGACTACTGGCCTCAGCAGCTCGGCGACCTTGCCGTCACGTATCATGTAGGCTTCACCGGCGGAGAAGGTGAACATCTCCATGCTGGTGACGCCACCGTACCAGTTTTTGGCGTAGACACCCTCTTTAATCTCGCTGATAATATCGTCGAGAGAGGCCAACCCCGGCTCGATGTAGGTATTGGTCATGCGCACGATTGGCGGGAAGCGATAGCTGATGGCGCGGGCGTTGCCGGTGGGGGCCTCTTTCATCTTGGCGGCTGTTTCACGAGAGTGCAGACGGCCGACCAGTTTACCCTCCCTGATGAGATAGGTCTTGGTGGCGAGGACGCCTTCGTCATCGTACTTGTAACTGCCGCGCAGGCCGGGTAAGGTGGCTGTATCAACAATGTTAAGATGGGGCTCGCCGAAGGTCTTGCCCAGTGTCATTATCTGGCGGAACTGCTCATTTTCGTAGACGAAATCGGCCTCGGACAGGTGCCCGAAGGCCTCGTGAGTGAAGACACCAGCCAGTATCGGGTCAAGGACAACGGTGTACTCTCCCCCTTTCACATGGGGTGCTGAGAGCAGGTCTACCGCCCGCTTGGCAAGTTGCTCGGCCTCTGAATGTAACCCGCGAACAGCACCGAAATCATTCAGCCCACCCAGGCTTATACCTGCCTGTTGGACCTCACTATTGCTGGCAGCTACAGCCGCCAGTCTCAGAGCAACGTCCCTGCGTTCCTGCTCAATCCGGCTGCCCGCTGAGTTCAGAAATATAGTCCTTCTCTGGCTGTCGCTGTAGTTTATCATTGAGGTCTGTATCTTGGGATAGCGGCAGATAATGTCGTTATATTCATCGAGAAGTTGCTTCTTTTCGGCGAGGGACACGTTCGCAGGGTCTTCAGCGATTGTTGAGGGGACGGTTTCGACTGCTGGCTCTGCCGGGGCAAGCTGGCTTTCTTCCTTGCCGACGAACTGGGCCTGCTTTACTGCCAGTGCTACCTTATCCGGTAGCTCGCTGAGGTCATTGAAACAAACGAAACCCCAACCACCCTTCACCAGTGCCCGTACGTTGCCACCGATAGCGCTCGACCGCCCGATGGACTCCAGTTGCCTGCCGCGGTAGGTGATGTGGCTTGTCTCCCCCTCGGTCAGCCGGGCCTCGACATAATCGGCGTCCTGTCCTTTGAAAGCTTCGGCCAGCTGCTGACTGGCGGTTACAATATCTACCATACAAGGAACCAGTTTAAGGGACTGTGGGTGGGTTGTCAATTAAGTCATCAGTGGCTGGGTATAGTCTAAGATTTCCAGCCTCGTTGACAGGTGGCGGCTGGTGCACTAAAATCAGACATAATTCCCCTTATTAAAAACCTGGAGTAATAGTTGAATAGTGACGAAATACGGGCAGCGTTTCTGAAGTTCTTTGAGGACAAGGATCATAAGATTATTCCAAGCTCTTCACTGATACCGCACGGCGACCCGACCCTGCTGCTTACCAGTGCCGGCATGGTACAGATGAAGCCCTACTTCCTGGGTGAAGTTGTTCCTCCCGGCCCCCGACTGGCATCGTGCCAGAAGTGCTTCCGTACGACCGATATAGAGTCAGTGGGGGATGCCACTCACCTTACCTTCTTTGAGATGCTGGGAAACTTCAGTGTCGGTGACTACTTCAAGAAGGAAGCCATTGCCTGGGCGTGGGAGTTTGTCACAAAGTACCTGCGAATCACCCCCGAACGGCTTTGGGCGACTATTTTCCTCGACGACGACGAAGCTTTTAAATATTGGCGAGAGATAGGACTTCCTGAGGAAAGAATATCAAGGTTTGGCGAAGGGGACAACTTCTGGGGTCCGGTCGGCGATTCTGGGCCTTGCGGGCCGGATACCGAAATCTTCTATGATTTCGGCGAAGAGTTTGGTTGTGGCAAACCTTCCTGCGCACCAAATTGCGCCTGCGGTCGCTTTAATGAAATCGGTACCCTTGTTTTTATGCAATATGACCAGGACAAGGAAGGGAACCGTACTCTATTACCCAAGCCTAGTATTGATACCGGTATGGGAATAGAGAGGATGGCCGTGGTCATGCAGGGTAAGACGACGGTATACGAAACAGACCTTTTTGCCCCTCTGATTGAGCGAATCGTGGGATTGAGCGGTAAAGAGTATGGCCTTGACAAAGAGGCGGACCACGCTATGCGGGTGGTAGCGGAGCATGGCCGGGCGGTTACGTTCCTTATTGCCGATGGTGTTATGCCCAGCAACGAGGGGAGGGGCTATGTGCTGCGGCGGCTGCTGCGTCGGGCTACCTTATTTGGACTGAGGCTGGGACTGGACAAGCCCTTCCTTGCCGAGATTGCCCGGGCCACTTTGGAGAAAATGGGGCATATCTATCCTGAGATCAAAGAGCGGGAGGGCTTCGTTACACGCGTCATTGAGCTTGAGGAGACCCGGTTTAACGAGACTTTGAAGTCCGGTCTTGAAATTCTTGAGGATATTATTGAAGGAAGCAAGTCAAAGGAAATCTCTGGCGAGGAAGCTTTCCGTCTGTACGATACCTATGGCCTGCCGGTGGAGCTCACTAAAGAGGTTGCTGCCGAAAGGGGCTTTTCTGTGGATATGGATGGCTTTGAGCGGGAGATGGAGGCGCAGCGGCAGCGGGCTAAAGATGCTCAGAAGTTCGGGGTTTCCGCTGATTTGGCAAACGGATTTGAGCAGTTGGTTGGCATCAGGAATACGCCTTTTGTGGGCTATGAGAATATAGACTGTCCATCGCGGGTGATTGGGCTACTGGTTGATGGACAGTCTGTGGAAAAAATAGAGGTTGGTCAGGAGGCCAGCGTCGTCCTTGAAACAACCCCCTTCTATGGGGAGATGGGTGGTCAGGTGGGTGATACCGGCGAGATAGAAGGAGCATCGGGGCGTTTTCTGGTAACTGATACGATACGCCCCACCCCGGACACGATTGCCCATCAGGGCAATCTGGACGAGGGCAGTTTAGAAGTGGGTGATGAGGTGGTGGCGGTTGTCGATAAGGAGCGCCGACTTGATATCGCCCGTAACCATACGGCTACCCACCTGCTTCAGGCAGCTCTACGGCAGGTACTCGGCGATGAGGTGCAGCAGCGGGGGTCAATGGTGGCCCCGGACCGGCTCCGCTTTGACTTCTCCTACCTCACCTCGATGATGCCGGAAGAGGTGCAACGGGTGCAGGAGATTGTCAATGAGCGCATCCGTCAGAACCTTCCTGTTAAGGCAGAAGATATGGCCTACCGGGAGGCAATTGACCAAGGGGCAATTGCCCTGTTTGATGAGAAATACGGAGATACCGTTCGGGTGGTGAAGAGTGGTGAGCCAGTGGTCAGCGCCGAGCTGTGTGGCGGTACCCACGTTACTGCCACTGGTGAAATTGGCCTTTTCGTGATTACCAGCGAGGGTAGTATCGGTTCCGGGATGCGGCGGATTGAAGCCGTCACTGGCAGGGGTGCCGAACGATTGGTCGAGGAGCGTTTTTCCACCCTCGAAAATGTTGCTCGGGCAGCGAGTTCTTCGTTAATCGAAGCTGAGGAGAAAGTCTCCAGTCTGGTCTCTGAACTGAATGCCGAGCAGAAGCAGATGCTGGCCCTGGAGCGGGAGATGTCTCGGATGGTGGCTGAAGACCTGCTTGACAAGGTGGAGGAAATTAAAGGGGTAAAGGTACTGGTAGCCGCCGTACGACCTTTCCCTCAGCAGGTGCTGCGGGAGATGAGCGACTTTCTGCGGGACAAATTGAAGAGTGCTATTGTGGTATTGGGGATGGTTCATGGAGACAGGCCTTTCTTCCTCGCAGCAGTAACATCTGACCTGGTGGATCGCGGCTATAATGCTGGGGATATTGTTAAGCAGGTAGCGGAGGTGACTGGTGGTGGCGGTGGGGGAAGGGCTACCCTTGCCCAGGCTGGTGGCCGTGATAAGACCAAGCTGGAAGAAGCCCTGCGTCTGGTCAAAGACCTGATTTAGACATAGAGTAGAAGCATATCTTTCAGCAACCTGTGCTGGGTAAGCCCCTGCAGTCCGAGAGTAATTCGCATGAGGGGAGTTATAGAGGGGCGCAGCCCCTCTAGTCCCACGCTTCCCCCTCTCCTTTGAAGGAGAAGGGGACACATGGGGTGAGGTAGTAATTTATAATGCGTATTATGGGACTGGATATTGGTGATAAGAGAATCGGGGTAGCCCTCAGTGACCCCGGAGGCGTGCTGGCCAGCCCATTTACCATCATCGAACGTAACCACGAAGAAGACGATATCAAGGCTATTATTGACATAATAATCCAGAATGATGTCGGCGTGATTATCGTTGGCTTGCCACGCTTAATGGATGGTACGACCGGACAACAGTCGGCTAAGGTAGAGGCATTTGTAGAGCGGCTGCGCGGTCATACCCGAACTCCGATAAAGCTTCGGGACGAGCGTCTCAGTACTGTATCTGCTAAACGCCTTGTACAGAGCAGCGGCCGAAAAACAAAGAGGAAGCCACGATACGATGCCGCTGCCGCGGCCATTATCCTTCAAACCTATCTGGAAGAGCAGCGTCAGACGTAGTTTTGTCCGCATCTTGCTGTAAAAGGATTTTTTAACTGAGATGTCAGCCAGTCATGCTAGTTTCAGCCTGATAAAGACATGCCCTAGTAGCCAGGCGCGTGCCGGAGAGCTAGTTACGCCCCACGGTGCTGTGCCTACGCCGATATTCATGCCGGTGGGTAGTCAGGGCTCGGTGAAGACGTTGACACCTGGCGAAGTCCGTGATACCGGCATGAGTATGGTATTGGCCAATACCTATCATCTCTATCTTCGACCAGGCATTTCGGTGGTTGAGAAGGCAGGTGGTTTACATAAGTTCATGGTCTGGGATGGGCCTATTCTAACTGACAGTGGGGGATATCAGGTCTTCAGCCTGGCGGGACTGAGGCGTGTGAGTGATGAGGGTGTTGTCTTCCGCTCTCACATCGACGGTAGTGAGCATACCTTCACCCCTGAGCTGGCAGTGCAGTACCAGGAGTCGCTTGGGGCCGATATCATTATGGTCTTCGATGAATGCAGCGCTGCCGATAGTAGTCGTGCTAGGGTGGAACAGGCGCTGCAGCGGACACACCGCTGGGCAGAGAGGTGCTTAAAAGCACAGCGACGTAAGGACCAGGCGCTCTACGGGATTGTCCAGGGCGGGGTTTTCTCCGAGCTACGAAGGCGGTCGGTCGAGTTCCTGACCTCGTTGGATTTCCCCGGCTATGCCATCGGAGGTTTGAGTGTCGGTGAGCCAAAACAATCGACTTATGATGTGGCAGGGGAGACGGCGGCCCTATTACCTGAAGACAAACCACGCTACTTGATGGGAGTCGGCTCGCCGGAAGACCTGGTCGAGTGCGTCTCCCGTGGTATCGATGTCTTTGATAGCGCCCTGCCTACCCGTGTTGCCCGGAACGGTGCTCTGTACACGCCTTCGGGGCGGGTGAATATTCTCAATGCGGGCTTCAGTGAGATGCTGCAACCGATTGATGCTACGTGTGGTTGCTATAACTGCCGTACCTTTTCAGCCGCCTACCTGCATCACCTCTTCAAGGCCAGGGAGTTGCTTGCCTACCGACTGGCCACCATCCACAACCTGACCTTCATCAGTAACCTGATACGTCGGATGCGTGAGACTATCCTTGATGGCACGTTTAACTCGTTTCGCGACGACTTCCTGGCAAACTACCAGACCACCGATGAGGTAACGCGGCTCGACCAGAAGCAAAAGTGGTTCCAGTCACGAAATACCAGTAGCTAGTATGCTATTTAGTGCCAGTGACATCCTGAAGGCGCTGGACAATGGCACTGGCCTCACTGACGATACTGTCGATAATCTCCTTGACGCTGGGAATGTCATGTACCAGACCAACCACCTGACCCACGGTGAACAGGGCATCACTTATGTCTCCCGTGCTGTAAGCATTTCTGACGTTTTCACCGCTTATCAGGGGGAGTATCTCTTCAACAGGTGTGCCCTTTTCCTCCATTTCAAGTATCTTCTGGGCGAACTCTGTTTTGACCACCCTCTCCGTGTTGTTGATGGCCTTGTGGATGAGCATCGTGTCGGCTTCGCTGAGCTGGAGCAGCCATTCTTTGGCTTTGTCATGCAGAGAGCACTCCTTGCTGATGGTAAAGCGTGTCCCCATCAGGACTCCCTCCGCCCCGAGGGCCAGTGCTGAGACGAATCCACGGGCGTCGGCGATACCACCAGCAGCAATGACCGGTATCTTGACGGCATTGACACAGGCTGGAATAAGCACCGACGAGGCGACATCATCCGGGAGGGGATGCCCTGCAGCCTCGAAGCTGACGACACTGACGGCATCAACCCCCACCCGCTCGGCTGATTTAGCATGTCTGGCCCCCCCAACCTTGTGCATGATGATAGCACCGGCATCTTTTATCATCTTCATGTATGGTTCCGGGCTACGCCCCGAAGTTTCGATGATACGTACCCCTTCATCAAGGGCGGCTGCAAAGTATTCCTCGTAGTTTACCGGCCGCATCGTCGGTAGCAGGGTGACGTTGACTGCAAAGGGCTTGTCAGTAAGACGTTTTGTCTCCCTGATTTCCTCGCGGAGTCCTTCGGCGGTTGCGTAATTGAGAGAGGTTATCATCCCCAGGCCACAAGCGTTGGATACTGCCGATACCAGACCGGCCCGTGACAGTCCTCCCCCCAACGCCCCCTGAATTATGGGGTAGTCGATGCCGAATAGTTCGGTAATCCTGGTCTTAAACAATGGTGCTCACCCCCTTCAAAAGCAAGACATAGTTTTTAGCACCTATAGTATAGCAGTTAGGTGATTTAAGTGACAGGGGCGACAAGAACCTGATTTGATTTTCTACGTTCACGGTGATATCCTTGGCACACGATACGTCCCCTCCACTCGATAGCAACTGACAAGGCGCTTGGAAGATAATAGGGATTTATATAGGTTATTAACCGCCCGCATGGAGTGCGGTATTGTGATGAGAGGGTGCGTAATAGTACTGGTGATTATTGTAGTCATACTCTTGGTCGTCGGATTCAGTTCGGGGCTATGCAGCATGGATTATCGTATCATGTAGAACCCCGATACAAGGGAATCCTTGGTAGGGGTGGGCGGTGGAAGATAGTCAAGATTACCAGAATCGTCAGATGAATAGTTGTGAGTGGCGCTCTTTTTGGTTTGTAGTTGATGGTAGGAGTAAGGGAAGATGAATAGCGATAAATCAAGAGAACCTGACAGAGATGAAATAATTCAAAGGTGGAAAGAAAGGGCGGAAAGAGACCAACAACAGTATACAGACGAGCGGCATCAACATAAGGAAGAGCGGCGCGAACCGTGGAAATATAGCAGGAGAATTAAGGTGTGGGACTGGCAGACCTTGGTGATAGCACCGGGTTTTGTCCAGCGTCTTAGATCGAATTACTTCGATTTCCTTCTAATGACTATGATTTTGGGGTCTGGAATCTCCATGATAGTCATTTCCATTATTCGATGGAGTTTCCCTTTTATATTGTTGGCTATAATTGGTCTATTCTTTACTGTCGTGGGTTGGCTTTATCTAATTTATATTACTAGTAAGAAAATCATTATTAGCAAGTACAGTGGGACTATTGTCTTTGAATTTAGGGACCCACTGCTGATTAAAAGGCAACGTTCCATCCCAATATCCAAGGCAAAAAAGGTCGTCATAAATAAGGATTGGTTTGGTGGACCTTCCTGGGAGGATTCTTTTCATTGGGAATGCTCTCTTGATACTGGTGAAGAGGATATTAAACTCGAAAGCCTAAATCAGGGGCAGAGGAATGAAGAGGATATATATAGCCTCGCAAGAGCGATAGGTGCTTTTCTCGAAAAGGAAGTGGTAGATAGATCAAGCGAACCTCAGAGCGCCGAAAAACCCAGCGCTATTCGCTCTTGGATAACGAGGCGTCTGAGGTAAGAGTGGCAGAATCGACGGATGAATGGTGGTGATTGGTGTTTTTCTAATTGTTTAGGGAGGTATATTAATGATAACCATTGAAGAGATCAGAAGAAAGTACTTAGGAGCACCAGGCTACTCCGATGAGGATCTGGAAGTTGTCAGGACCGTTCACGAGTATGTGGACAAAGAAATCATGCCCAGACGTAAAGATCTTGATGGAGGCTGGCATCACGACGAAAAGCTCGCTAAGGATACAATTGAGAAGGTTCACCAGGGATTGGTAGATATTGGGGTACAAAGAATGGCCTATCCCGAATCAGTCGGCGGATTGGGGGTGGCTCCTGGATTAGGAAGCATGGTTTTTGAAGAGATAGCCAGGGGTGATTGTGGTCTGGCGACTCACATCGGAATCATAGGATGGGTGATGGGGGCTATTGTCGGGGCTGGGCGGTGGGATATAGCAGAACCGCTTGTAAAAAAGGTATGCGATGATAAACCACATGCTTCATGTATGGCCCTCACAGAGCCTGCAGGTGGTGCAAATGTGGAGGACCCAACCCAGCATGGCCGTACCATAAGGACAATTGCCAAGCTTGACGGTGAGGAATGGGTTATTAGTGGTCACAAGGTATGGCCAAGCGGTGCTGGAATGTCGGATACTGCATATCTCACGGTGTGCACGACTGACCCGGAGCAGGGAGACGATGGGATTGCTCTCATCCTCGTTCCACCCGATGCAGAGGGGCTGTCATTTAGTAAACCCTTTGAGAAAATGGGCATGTGCTGGACAGATATAAATGCTGAGATATTCTATGATGACGTCAGAGTGCCTAAGGAAAACCGGTTACTTGGACCAGGCGGAGATGCAGCACTCTTGCACAACATAGTTGCTGGGGGTCGGTCTGGAACATGCGTTTGGGCAACAGGTGTTGCTCAAGCCTGTTTTGAGATAGTAGTGAACTATACCAAGGATAGAGAGATTGCTGGGAGACCTGTGAGGTCACGTTCGCTTCATGCCAGCATTATTGGAGAAATGGCCCTAAGAATTGACTGCGCTAGGGCTTATCAACAGAAGGTGGCCGAGATGACTCGCTCGAGGCAGTTTGGTCGGAGTGGCGAACCGTTTCTCCTCTCAAAGTGCTCTGCTGCACAGAACTTCGGCTGCGAAACGGCTATCTGGGTTGCTCATAAGGCGATGGAGCTTATGGGCTCATACGGATATTCTTATGACTACCATATAGAGAAATATTTACGTGATGCGAAGATTCTTCAACTTTGGCTGGGTGGCCCGCAGCGTCGTCTCCTTGATACGGCGTTGGGATACTATACCTTTGAATGGTAATTAGAATGGGGCATAGCAGGTCTTTAATGGTCTGTTAGTCTTATTATATTCTAGAGCGAGAACAAACGGAATCCCCTGTTGGGCTTTGTGTTGCAATCTATAGTAAAGGCGGGCACTACCAGGAATTACCTCATGTTAGTACCCGCCTCTCGTCGAATTTCACTTTGATATTAGCTTGCTCGCTCTCAGTTGGCGAACTGCTTGTTCATGTTCTGCAGTATCTCTTCGGCTTCCTTGACGGTGCGTTCGATTAGTTCAGCCACCGTGGGGACGTCTTTGATTCTACCGGCAGTCTGCCCCATCATCAGAATACCATTTACAGGGTCCTCGAGAGCGACTCTAAACAGTCGGCTGCCAACGGCGAAACGCATTGATGAACCCAGACCACGCTGGCCACCTCCGATACCCGACGGCATTTTTCGCATGTTATTGGCCGTGCGGAATAACTCTCCCCAGGATATTTTCAATACTCTCTTCATATGCAGGCCGGCGGAGATGGCATCGAACAACGGGAATGCCTTCTTCTCGAGCAGGTCTTCGGCGGCCTTATTTCTTAATACTCGACAATTTATCCCGTCGAAGGCCGGGTCGATTACCGTGTCTTCTTCGCTGGCGTTGACCCAGGTTTCCTTGACAGCATCAACAACTTCGGCATCCTGAGTGGCTGCCAGACGACTGCCCATCGATATACCCTCGGCCCCGAGTGCCAGTGCGGCAGCCAGACCTCGACCGTCAGCGTAGCCACCAGCACCGATGCAGGGGACCTTTACTGCCTCAGAGATGGTTGGTACCAGCACGAGCGCACCGACGTTACCGGAATGTGAGGCGGCTTCATACCCGGTGATAATCAATGCATCCGCGCCGAGTTGCTCGGACCGAAGGGCGTGTCTCAGCAGGGCGATTGTCCCGATTACCTTACCGCCATAACCATGCACCGCTTCAATGAGAGGGGCAATCTCCGGAGGCCTGCCCAGAGCATAGTTCAATACCGGCACCTTCTCTTCGATAACTATCGGGGCACGCTGTGCAGAGCCGACTCCCAGGGTCAGGTTTACACCAAAGGGCTTGTCAGTAAGACTCCTGATTTCCTTAATCGCCTCCCTGAGCTCGTCGGGGGTCTGGTGGTTTCCGGCTAGGACACCGAGACCACCGGCATTGGAGACGGCTGCGACCAGCTTGGGTGTAGTCAACCAGTTCATTCCTGCCAGCATGATGGGATACTTGATTCCGAATAGCTCAGTCATTCTTGTTTTCATAGCACATTATCTCCTTCTATTGTATTCCTGAGTCAATACCCATCCGCCCTTCTCTCCACCAACCAGTTCAGCACCAACTAAATATAGGTCACCTCCTGCTTAATCTGCTTGGCTCAGTCAGCCAGCCCCATCTTTTGCAGACGCTGCATTATGACGCTGGCCTCACTGATCATGCCGTCGATGATTTCCTTCACTGTGGGGATATTATGTATCATCCCGACGACCTGCCCCACTGATATCGCTGCTCCAGAGCCAACGTCACCAGTAGCGTAGACATTCCTCCCACGCTGCCCACTAATCATCGGCATTAGCTCTTCTAGGCTAGCACCACGATTCTCCATCTCTAGGATTTTTTCTGAGTGTTCCGTCCTGACGACGCGGGAGGCATTCTTGATTGACTTCTGGATGAGGATGGTGTCCATTTCGCCAAGAGTCAACAACCAGTCTTTAACATTAGCGTGGATAAGGCAGTCCTTGCTTGCCATGAAACGCGTGCCCATGAGCACGCCTTCGGCTCCCATCGCCAGGGCAGCGACAAATCCCCGGGCATCACCGATGCCTCCTCCAGCGATAACGGGTACCTTTACCGCATCAACCGCTATCGGGATTCTGACCATCGAACCTACTTCTTCCTGTCCAGGATGTCCGGCTGCTTCCATACCGAGGATGGTAACCGCGTCCACGCCAACGCGCTCCGCCGTCTGGATGTCCTTAGTTCTGGTCGCCCGGTGCAACACTGTCGCACCGGCGTCCTTGAGCAGCTTCATGTAAGGTTCGGGACTTCGCCCCGATGTCTCGATAATATTTGCCCCTTCCTCTACAGCAGTGAGGAAGTAGTCCTCATATTTGACCTGTCGCGCCGAAGGCAGTAGTGTGATGTTGACCGCAAAAGGCTTGTCCGTCAATTGCTTGGTCTTCCTGATGGCTTCTCGGAGCTCATCCGTCGTCTGGTAGCCCAGGGAGGCCATGATGCCGAGTCCGCCGGCGTTGGAAACTGCCGATATCAGTTCCGGTCCTGACATGTAGGCCATCGGTCCGGCAAGAATCGGGTACTCTATACCGAGCATCTCCGTAATCCTGTTCTTGAACATTGGGTTTTCTTTCTCCTTTCAGTATTCTGCCCCAGATTTATCTATATCAGGTACGTACTGTCAGTATCAGCCACCACCGAGAAGGTACAGTATGTGCAGTTCGTCATTATTATTGACTGGTCTGGTCAATTCGGCTGCGTCGGCGAACTCTCCGTTGAGATAGACACTGGCGTAGTCTAATAATTTACCCTCCTCGGTAAAAATTGTCTTACTGATATCAGGGAACTGTCCGATGAGCTGGTTTAGACATTCGGCGATAGTGCTACCGGTGACCTCAATCACCTCAGAGCCGCCAGTATAGGGCTGTAAATAAGAAGGGATGTTTATCTTGACACTCATGGTGTACTTATTCCGCTTCCTTTCGCAATTCTCAATATCGCCGGGTCACATTTGAGTCAGAAATGCAGTTCCATCGCTCTCGGGGGGCAGGCCTTGATACACAGGCCGCAGGCGATACATTTGTCGTTATCAAAAGCGACCATCCGGGTTTTTCTGTCCAGTTTAAAAGCCATAGTGGGGCAGATGGTGATGCAGGCACCACAGTGGGTACAGCGTTCCTCATTGCGGGTTACATTCTGGCTGAGCGATTGTATCTGGACACCGGCCTCACCCAGGTAATTGATGCCCCGGTCATAGTCCTTCTGTTCCCCCTTGAGCTCCAGTACCATCAGCCCTTCCTCCTCCGGGGTGACCGAGGCCTTCAGGATATTGAACTCCAGGTCGTAGTCTTTAATCAACCGGTAGACGATTGGCCGGTCCACCAGTCTATGAGGAAAATGCAGCACAATTCTTCGGGAAACAGTCATTCCACCACCTCCGCAATTGTTATCTAGTGTTGAACTCAGATTCACGCTTTCCGATAAAGGCCCAGACCTTCACCGGAGGGTTCTCCGTGCTGGCGCAGTCACGTATTAAAAAGGAATAATGTGCATTTTCCAGCAATACCGAAGGCTTTTTCTCGTGACAAGTCTTCTCAGAATAATAGTATTTCCATGGTCGCTTTGTCAATTCGGAGTCAATCAGGACCTAAGGTATGCTGGCTTTGACAAAGTGACTAGAGCTTGCTAACCTATTTTATAGTGCAGTGAGTGGACTCAAAGAGCTGGCATTAAGGAGGGTTGACCTCCATATACATACCCCCAAATCAGTCTGCTACAGTGATATATCCGCTACTCCAGAGCAGATAACTGATGCTGCTCTGGCTGCTGGTCTTGAAGCGATCGCTATCACCGACCATAATTCCGTGGAGGCAGTTGAGGATATGCGACAGGTAGCCAGTGGGGGAGGCCTCAGCATTTTCCCAGGTATCGAGTTGTCCACGGTCGGTGGACATATCTTGGCCCTGTTTGCTCTCGATACCCCGATGGAGAAATTGCAGAGTTTTCTCATCTACGTTGGCCTTGACCGGCCTCAGTGGGGCGATGCTATTCACGTAGCTAACGGAGACACAGAAGAGGTGCTTCAGAAGATAGACGAGTGGGGCGGGCTGGCCATTGCTGCCCATGTTGAGCGCTGGCCCAGTGGTTTCCTCGAGACGAATCAGCCGCGCCATGTCAAAGCAGCAATCCATGCCAGCGACTATCTGAGTGCCCTGGAGATTACTATTCCTCAGAATAAGGCTCAGTGGAACGCCGGGGCAATGCGTGGTTATCCTAAAAAGCGTGCCTGTACTCAAAGCTCTGATGCTCATAGCTTGGACGAAATCGGCCGACGTCCGCTGTGTGTTTGGATGGAGTCAATAAGTCTGGATGCATTGCGGAGGGCTATTGAGGACTATGAAACGGCAATTTATTTCCCGGAAGAGCTTGCCTGTTAAGGGTCTGTCTGCTTGAAAGGAGTGCATATCTGATGGCGAAAAAAGGAAAGGTGCTGAAAGGGTATCCGGATATTATATATGCTAAGGAAAATGGTATTGCCACTATCAAGATGAATCGGCCGGATAAGATGAATGCCTTTACTCCTGAGATGTCAGACAGCCTTTACCGGGCGGTAGAAGACAGCATGAATGACGACGATGTGAAGGTATTGGTAATTACTGGAGAGGGCCGGGCCTTCTGTTCTGGTGCCGATGTTAAGGCGATGGCGGAGCGTCTTAGACAACCTGGTGCTCAGGGTGCAATGATAGCAAGGAGTTCAGAGCGTATTTCACTTCACCTCCTGATGCAAAAATGCCCGAAACCGATTATCGGAGCGATTAATGGGGTAGCGGTCGGTGGCGGTCTTGATTTTGCCTGTGCCTGCGATATCCGTATTGCCTCCGATAAGGCGCGTTTTGCTGAGGTATTCATCAGGCGTGGTATGCTGCCGGCCGCCGGCGGTACCTACTTTCTGCCGAGACTTGTCGGCATCGATAAAGCTCTTTTCATGGCGATGACGGGTGACATGATTGATGCCAGGGAAGCAGAGCGTATCGGACTGGTTACGATGATCGTTCCCCATGATGAGCTTGAAATCGCCACCATGGAACTGGCAGAGAAGCTAGCCAAAGGACCAACACTGGCAATTCAGAAGACGAAAAAAGCCATCTATGAAGGCCTGATGATGGACCTTGAGGAGACTTTGAAGTATATTAGTGGCGTGATGCAGGGCCTCAACCAGACAAGGGACCATCAAGAAGGGGCCACAGCCTTTGTAGAGAAGCGGGAGCCATTATTCCGGGGTGAATAAGAGTAGTTACTCTCTCGTCCCTGATAGCACCCCAGTTTGTTCCTAGTAGTGCTGTTGTTCTGTTTCCGCTTGTGTAATAGTGTGCCATTGTGAGGGTGTTAAAGCCGCCACAGTGTTGCTTTTGTCGAAATGGTCGTTATTTTTAAAGACGGTCATCAGGGCAAGCTTTTTCTGCGCCTCGAAATAGCGCATCACTGTGGATAAATCAGCCAACGGGTAGGAGTCGCCGTACACGCAGCAGAAGGTGTCATTGAGTAAGGGTGCAGCGTGCTTGAGTGCCCCCGGCAGTGCCCAGAGGCGTGTCCTCATAGCTGTAGCGGATCCAACCCATGCTCTTTCCCATCACCGAAGTATCTTTCGATTTGCCTCCCGAGATGTCCAACACACAGGACTATATTCCTGATACCCGCCCTGCGTAACAAGTCCAGCTGGTATTCTAGGAAGGGTTTCCCCTGGACTCTGACCAGAGACTTGGGGCGGTCTTTGGTCACATGGCCCAACCTCGTGGCCAGCCCTCCGGCCAGTATTACCACCTGCATGTCTGTCAAAGCGCAATACCCCATACGGTTGTGAGTATAAACCAGGCATTGATGCTAGTCAACAAGTCAGCGGATGACTTCACGCGCAAAGGGACCAGAGGGTCAAACCTCTGGCCCCTTTGCTGCTATAGATCGATATCGTAATGGTAATTCTAGCTTAGCAACCCGCTACCGCAGCTTAGTATCCCATCTCTTCCTTGAGGTCTTGGTCAAGCCAGCAATACTTAGCCGTGCTGGAGATGTTGTAGTAGCCGCCATAGACTGTACCATACTCGTTCTTTAGCCACGGCCACCACATATTGTACCCTCTGGAAGTCGGCGATGGACAGCAGAAGGCCTGACCGACGACATACGGCATCAGTTCACGGTTGATTCTCATCATTTCCGATTCATCGATACCCACCCACTGTTGTACCTCAGCATAGGCCGCTTCGATAGTGGCGTCACTGTAGTCGTAGTTAACGTAGCCGCAGTTGTAAGCGCCCCCTCCTCTGAAATTGATCATCTTCATGTAGGTACCGTTGCCGGAAGGACCGTTGTACATAATCTCAAACGGCCCGTTGTTCTTGTAGCGGCTCCGTTGCTGCCAGGTGCTGTATTCGAGGACGTCGAGTTCCATATCGATGCCGATGTCATCCAGATTGTCCTGGATCATGGAGAGGATGTCTATCATGATGGGCGTGTCATAGCAGAGGACCGAGCAATCGAAACCATTGGGATAGGGACTCGATGCCAGCATAGCCTGGGCTGCAGCCACATCGTGGGTGTAGAGTTGCTGGGTTTCCTCGGGCATATCCTCCAGTGGGCAAAAGGCGTCTTCGTAGCCTATAGAGGGTGTCACCGGCCAGCCCAGTAACTCGGCGCGGCCATCCCAGTAATCCTCGATTATGCCCGGCTGGTC
>SMTZ1_10002751_pt1 | contig 31530 bp, 35 predicted proteins | sample DeeMarSWOR136_30_FD_25667 | JGI IMG/M metagenome (IMG submission 25667) | reverse complement strand
CCGCCGTTCAGACCGGTCTATCAGGTTATTCTACTCTTTCTTTAGGAACTCCCGCGCCTGCTCCCCAAAGCTACCGCCACTACCAGCACCGGTGCAGATATCCGTCTCCGTCCTGAGTCCGCTATCAAGGGGCATATTCATCCAGAGGTTGGCCGCCCGCTTAGCCCCCTGAACGATACGCGGCTGGAGCTTGGCAATTTCCTCGGCCAGCTTCTTCGCCTCGCCCATCAACTGGTCCAGGGGATAGACATGCTCCACCAGCCCGATTCTTAGTGCCTCGGCAGCATCAATGCGACGTCCCGTCAGAATTAATTCCTTGGCATAACCGGGAGGTATAATTCTCGGTAGTCGCTGCGCGCTCCCCAGGTCGGGGATAACGCCGAACTGAATCTCCGGCAGTCCGAATATCGAGGTATCGGCGGCCAAACGCATATCACAGCAAAGGCTGAGCTCGAAGGCAGCCCCAAGACAGTAACCGTTGATGGCTGCAATTACTGGTATCGCCAGGTCTTCGTACATGGTGAAGATCGATTTCATAGCGAAGAGCGAATCAAAACCACCACGATACTGTGAGAACAGCCCGGCACCACCCCCAGCCACCATCTTCAGGTCGATACCGGCGCTGAAGGCCCTCTCGCCAGCTCCCGTCAGGATAGCCACCCTCACCTCCGGCTTTTCCTTGAGGCTCAGGGCTGCCTGCTGTAGCCCCATGAAAACGTCCTGATTAAGGGCATTCCTCGCCTCCGGTCGGTTGATAGTTACTGTCGCAACTGTTTCCTCAATTTCCACAAGAACGGCATCATTTTCAGCCATATTTGCACCTCATAATTTCGTTTCCTGACAACAATGATAAATCGGCCAGCGATGCCCAGTCAAACCGCAATGGCGTAAATATTCATCATTAAGGGACAATTACGTATTGACAATTTACTGAGGTGAAACTAAACTAAAACAAGTTATATTTAACAGTCATACGGTGGTACAAAACATGATGATCGAGAAGCAACGACTCTAATAGCTGCAGTGGGTTCTAGCGGCTAACTAGGCACAGTAAAGTGTCAGGCAGGCTGACTACTGGTCGTTGTCTTGTTCGGCATATACGTATCACTATCCAGTTTCTGAAGTATTAATCCTTATATAGAGACCTCACTGGTACATTACTGCCAACTAATCCCAATCCCACCAGCCATCCCATTCTACAATTCTGTAGAGCTATAGCCACACTTCTCACTTCATCAGCCTAACGTCGGAAGAAAGCCGCCTTCCCTTTTCACCACGTGTGCCGCCAGCGTCCCACTGCACGGTAATCAGCACTGGCTGCTCGAAAAACACAACAAGGGAGGTGGCATTATGAGTATAGGAGACAGAAAATACACAGAGTACTCGCAGAATCGACTGCGAAGTAGAGCTTTAATCAGCGCACTACTGGAGCGGTCTAGCATTACGAAAGGAGACCTTGTCTACGATATCGGGGCAGGCTGTGGTATCATCAGCGAAGAACTTGCCAAAAGACAGGCCAGGGTTATCGCCATCGAGCAGGACAACGAGCTGTTCAACAGGCTGAAGCAGAAGCTGGGTGACAACCCTCTGGTGACACCACGACACAGGGATTTCCTTGCCGAACCTTTACCCTCGCGAGCAAGTTATAAAGTCTTCGCCAATATCCCCTTTGTGGCAACGGCCGCCATCGTGAGGAAACTGCTCTTCGGTCAGAACCCTCCCGACGACTGCTACCTGGTCATGCAGAGAGAGGCCGCTCAAAAGTTCGCTGGGACACCGACAGAGACGCTATTCTCATTGCTTCTGGAACCATGGTTCGAATTCAGGATTCTGCACACCTTCCGGCGGATGGACTTTTTCCCCGTGCCGACCGTTGAAATCGTACTGCTTCAAGCCGAACGGAGGAAACAGGCCTTAATCAAAGCTGAATATGCCCATCTGTACCGAGACTTTGTGGTATACGGTCTCAGGCAGGGGAAACCGACCCTGAAAAATGCTCTGAAACGGATTTTCACCCACTCTCAATTTATAAGACTATCCAGAGACCTGGGATTCCGCCCCGGATCCAATCCGACTGACCTCAGTTTCCAGCAGTGGTTAGGACTTTTTGACTTCTTTTGCAGAGAGGTACACGACGAACGGAGAGAACTGATAACCGGGGCAGAAGAGAGACTACGATGGCAACAGTCAAACCGGAAAAAGGTTCACCGGACATGCTAACGGGTTATTTGTAGGGTATTCTGGTAAACTCGAGTCACTTTGAAGTGAAGTCGGTAATAAACTATAATTAGCATGAATGGACATTCTGGCTGAGCTTAACCCGGCGCAGAGGGAAGCGGTCGAAGCAATCGGTGGGCCGGTACTGATTCTGGCAGGGCCAGGCAGTGGTAAGACCCGCGTCATTACTCACCGCGTCGCCTACCTTATCAAGGTCTGTCGGGTCAATCCCCGCCGTATCATGGCAGTCACCTTCACCAACAAGGCCGCCAACGAGATGAGGGAGCGGCTCGAGCAACTCGTCAGTGGTTCCGTGGCCGAGATAACCCTCGGCACCTTTCACGCCATCTGTGCCCGTATCCTGCGGCAAGATGGCAAAGCTATAAATATCAACCCCCGGTTCGTCATCTACGACGCTGCCGACCAGTTGAGTCTGATAAAGCGGGGCATGCAGGAAATCAACCTCGACCCCAAGCAGTATGCCCCGGCCGCTGTGGCTGCCGGAATTTCGGCAGCCAAGAGTCAGCTGCTCACCCCGGAGGAATATACTCAGCGCGGTCGCAATTACTTCGAGGAGATTGTCTCCCGCACCTATGAGCGTTACCAGCGACTTCTGGAGGAGAGCAATGCCCTCGACTTTGACGACCTGCTGATGAAGACAGTGCGACTGTTTCGCAAAAGCGAGCAGGTACTGTCTCGCTACCAGTCGAGATACCTCCACATCCTTGTGGACGAGTTCCAGGACACCAATACCGTCCAGTACGAGCTGGTAAAACTGCTGGCAGACAAGCACCGCAACATCTGCGTCGTTGGCGACCCCGATCAATCAATCTACTCCTGGCGCTCTGCCGACCTGCGCAATATCCTCAGCTTTGAGAAGGACTGCCCAGACGCCAAAGTGGTGATACTGGAGCAGAACTACCGCTCTACCAGGATGATTCTGGACACCGCCTCAAGTGTGATTTCGGCCAACGAGCAACGCCAGCCGAAGGAGCTTTGGACGGAAAACGAGGTGGGTGAACCGATCAGGGTCGTCGAGACCTACACGGAGCAGGAAGAGGCCCGCTTCGTCGTCAGCGAGATAGAGCGACTGGTCGACCTCGGTGAGGCCAGGCTCGGCGACTGCGCCGTGATGTACCGCACCAACGCCCAATCAAGGGTGGTCGAGGAGGCCTTTGTCCGCTACGGGACCCCCTACAAGCTGGTGGCCGGTACGCGCTTCTACGAACGCCGCGAGATAAAGGACATCATCGCCTACTTCCGTCTCATCCACAACCCGCAGGACGTCGTCAGTCTGCTGAGGATAATCAACATCCCCGGCCGTGGTATCGGGCAGCAGACCCTGGCCAAGCTGTCCGACTGGGCAAAGTCTATGGGCATCTCACAATCGGAGGCAATACTTTTGCTAGCCGAGTCGAAGGAGCGTACCGACACACCTGAGCACCCCTTCAGTAGTCGCACTGCCCGGATACTGACCGACTTCTGGAACCTGATTGACGGACTCACCACCAGCAGTCGGCTGCTCGACCTCGTGGCCTTGTTCGACCTCATCGTCGGGGCCTCCGGCTACCAGCAATACATCATGAGCGGTCCGGACGGTGAAGAACGCTGGGAGAACATCTTAGAGCTTCGGAGCGTTGCCCAGGAGTACCGCGACCTAAGCCCGCCCGAGGGGCTGACGGCCTTTCTGGAGAAGGTATCGCTGGTATCCGATGTCGATAGCCTCGATGAGACCACCGACCGCGTGACACTGATAACGCTTCACCAGGCCAAGGGCCTGGAGTTCCCCATTGTTTTCATTGTTGGTATGGAGGAGCGACTCCTGCCCCACTTCCGGTCGTTCGACGACCCGACCCAGATGGAGGAGGAACGCCGACTCTGCTACGTCGGCATCACCCGGGCCAAGCGGCAGGTCTACCTAGTGTATGCCTTCCGCCGTACCCTGATGGGTAGCAATGCCGTCAACCGGCCGTCACGTTTTCTTGAGGATATTCCCCAGCACCTCACCTCCAGCCCTGCCTGGTGGCGCGAGGGCGACCGCCAGATAGCCGAGGCAGTCTACTCATGGGACGGTAATACCCCCACCGCGATTGATGCGGAACCCAAGCCGGTGGTCGCCGGACAACCAGTCTCGGAACTGAAGGCTGGCGACCATGTCAGCCATGCCCACTTCGGTCACGGGGTGGTCGTCAGCTGCAAGGATGTTACTAACGACCAGGAAGTGGTAGTCGCCTTTGACGGACAGGGAGTGAAACGACTGCTCCTCAGTCTGGCCGGACTGGAAAAGACGCGATAATCCTGATTCTCCGACTTCACACTGAGGAGAATAATCTATGAAAAAAGCGGATTACCGTCACATTGCCCTGTCCTACGACCAGGGCCGGCCTTTGTTGGAACAGAACATTGACCTGTGGCTGGGGCAGGTCAGTAGGTTCGCGAAAATGCCAGAGGGTGCCAGGGTGCTCGACCTCGGCTGCGGGACAGGCAGGTTTTCCATCCCGATGGCAGCCAAGCTGCGTTTCCGCGCCACCGGGGCAGACTCTTCCAAGGAGATGCTTGACAAGGCCAGAGAAAAAGATACTGGCAAGCTGGTGAAATGGGACCTAGAAGACGCCCAACACCTGACCTACCCTGATGAATCATTCGACGTTGTCTTCATGTCACACCTGCTGCACCATGTCGATGACGCCAATAAAGTCCTCAGCGAGTGCCAGCGTATTCTGGCTACTCCGGGGGTGATACTTATTCGATACGGAGCCATTGAGCAGATTCGAGAAGACATCGTGCACACATTTTTCCCGGAGGCGCTGGTGATTGACGAAGCGAGAACACCAACCGTCGCAGCGGTAGAGCAATGGCTGGCTGAAGCCGACTTTCACGATATTGTCTCGGAAGAGATTGTACAAAAGACCTTCGAGACCGGTGAAGAGCATCTGAACGCTGCCAAGCTCAGGGGCACTTCTGTCCTGACGATGATATCGCAAGAGGCTTTCGAAAAGGGTATTCGCGACCTGACGAAATACATTGAAGACAACCCTGGTAACCCCTGGTTACTACATGATAGAGAGACGTTGACAGCCGGCTATAAAGTTAGTGACAGAACGCAGTAAAAGTAGAATCCTGCTCACCCTTTTCCGTGAGTCTTACGAAAGGCTAACATACTCCGGGAGTGGTCGCTAAAAGTCCTGTCAGCACCAGCATTGTCTTCTCTAGCCTTCGACCCCTCGGTTACAGCCTCACTTGGGTACTCAGTACCATTATCATCCGGTGTCACTGATCCCGACCCGGTTGTTAATACGCTCCGAGAACGGTCTTTATCGATACCCGGTTCCGCTTCTAAATGCTCTTCTATAAATCGCCGCTTTTCTCCATCCAGGGTAATACTACCAAGCTCAGCTACATTTAGGGTAGCCCCGACCAGACCGGCAATAGTCATCAGCAGCTCACCTGTTTCAGCACTAAGATGGTTCTTGGTACTACTGGCCATGCCGATGACGCCCTGTGTACGATAGGTTCGGATGGGGACAGCCACCAGCGAGCGAAATCCTGCCAGAGCAAACGACACCAGTCCATCTTTACTACTAAGGGATAAATCGGGGACGACTACCTTTGCCCCAACTACCACCTGCTCTCCCAGGTTTGCATGTGAATCGGCCCACCCGGCTATGTTCGCCATCCTTGTTGTGACACCACGAGAAGCAACCAGTCGAAGCTTATGATCTTCGGAATCAACTAGCTGAACCCAGCCATAGTCAACCCCGAGGAGGTTAAGGAGCTCATCCAGCAACATCTCGATTAGCTGCTGCGGTCTACTCGAAAGGGCCAGCACATAGCTGACCTCATTAATAATAGAGAGAATTTCCTGGTTCTTGATAATCGCCAGCCTAGTCAGGGGTGAAGTATTGCTAAGTTTATTATAAACTATCAGGGCACAGTGGGTAAAATCCGAAGGACGCTCTTGACATCTTACACGGAAACGTGTATAGTAGGGCGAGATGCCGATTAAGGTTCTAGACAAGACAGTTGCCTCACAAATCGCCGCCGGTGAGGTCGTGGAGCGGCCAGCCTCGGTGGTAAAGGAGCTGGTAGAGAACTCACTTGATGCCGGGGCATCCCAGATTTCGGTAGAAGCGCAGGGCGGTGGGGTAAACCTCATCCGGGTGACCGACGACGGTAGTGGCATCCCTGCGGCTGAGGTGGAGGTTGCCTTCAGCCGCTTCGCCACCAGCAAGGTAAGCAGTATTACCGACCTTGAATCGATAACCACCTTTGGCTTTCGCGGCGAAGCCCTGCCCAGCATTGCGGCTGTCGCCGAAGTCGAGATTGTTACCTCTGTCGACGCCGGGGTAGCCGGGGCATCCCTCAGTCTGAATAATGGCACCGTAGTCAACCGCGGTCGGCAGGCCCGTCCCCGGGGAACGACGATATCGGTGCGTAACCTTTTCCACACCGTGCCGGCCCGACTGAAGTTCTTGAAGTCGACCAGCACCGAGAACAGCCACATTGCCCGGGTCGTCAGCGAGTACGCCCTGGCCTGTCCTGAGGTCAGGTTCAGCCTGACGCTCGACGGCCGCGACGTGCTGAGTACTCCCGGCAGCGGAAGTCTGCTCGATGCCATCATTGAGGTCTACGGGGTGGAGGTCGCCCACAACCTGCTGGAGGTCAAGGCAGCCGACGACACCTGGCAGGACAATGCCGTATCCGCCCCACTGGTGACCGGTATGATTGGCTCGCCAGCGCTGAACCGGGCCAATCGCGACTACCTCAGTTTCTTTGTCAACCGACGCTACATAAATAGCCGGTTGCTCAGCTGGGCAGTCGAGGAGGCCTATCACGGACTGCTGATGCAGGGTCGGCACCCGGTGGCCATTATCAATATCTCGGTACCGCCCGATGAGGTGGATGTTAACATCCACCCCACCAAGGCCGAGGTGAAGTTTCGTCAGGAGCGGGCCGTTTTCGTGGCGGTACAGAGAGCTGTCCGTGGCACGTTGGTCGAGCTGGCACCGGCCCCCCGAATTGATGAGCCGACAGCCACCTATACAGCACCACCATCACCGGCCAGGCAGTTCTGGGCTACTCCCAATCAGCAGCCAGCCCCAACGGCTGAGCCGCCGATGGTTGAACCGGTGCCACTAGTTTCGCTGCCAGCCTTGCGCGTGCTCGGTCAGATAGACAGCACCTACATCGTTACCGAGGGCCCGGACGGACTCTACCTCATCGACCAGCACGCTGCCCATGAGCGGATCCTCTACGAGAAGTTCCGGGAGCAGCAGTCACAACAGCAGATCGAGGTCCAGGGACTACTTGAGCCGGTACCTTTCGAGGTCAGCCCGCGGCAGGACGAAGTCCTCAGGAACAGTCACCAGCAGCTGACCGAGTCCGGTTTTACCATCGAACTTTTTGGCGACCGCACCTACCTGCTACGAGCGATACCTGCCCTGCTCGACCGCCAAAACTGGCCGGCAATGGTACGGGAACTGCTGGACAATGCCGTCGAGGGAAAGGTGACTGACTGGGCGGATGGAATCGCTATTACCCTCGCCTGCCACAGCGCTATCAGGGCCGGTAAAGGTCTCACTCATGAAGAGATGCGGGAGCTAATCCAGCAACTGGAGCAGACCAGAATGCCGCGCACCTGCCCGCATGGCCGGCCGACCGTCATCCACCTCAGTTCACGACAATTGGAGAAGGAGTTCCACCGCACCTGATAGGTCACTCTGGAACCAGCTAGACTTCGTAGCCCGCCCTGGCCATGATTTGCCGTACTGTAATACAGGCCGGTGAGTCCTCGGGCAGGTCGAGGAGCGACTTTCCCGCCAGGTTACTCTGCTTGACGTTAACATCGTATTCCATCTTGCCGAGGTAGGTCTCACCGGTGCTTTCCAGGTAGTGCTCCGACTCAGCATCAAATTCGTGGTTACCTACAAGTAGGAGGTGGTCGTAGGTGATGCCGACCCTTTCTGTTACCTTCTTGACCCGCTCGACATGAGTGACCGACTTTCTCGAGGGGTCGACAATCACGAAGAGGTCGTTGATGCGGGGCACTACTTTACGATTGAGGTGCTCCAGTCCAGCCGGCGAGTCGATGACGATGTTAGCATAGTTCTCTCCGATGGCCGGGATGATAAACTCGAAGAGGAAGTTGGCTGAGCGGTAGTCGCCCTCGGTCCACTTGGGGCCGAGCGATATCAGGTCGAACTTTTCGGAGCGGTACTGGGTGTACCACTTCAGCAGCCACGGTATCTTCACCGTCGCCGGGGAACCTGCCAACTCGGTGAAGGCATCTTCGTCCTCAATGTCGCTGGCTAGGTCAGAGATGGACTTGACCGGCACCTCGCGTTCTGCCTCAGTCTCCACCCGGGCCGACTCCGTGTCTACCCCGAGCATAGTCCCCAGACTCTGGTCAGGGTCGATATCCAGCAGCAGCAGGGGCGGTTTCAGGTAGCGACTGACTAGGGCGACAAAAGTGGACTTGCCGGTACCACCCCGCCCCGTGGCCATGATGATGCGCCCCGCCTTGTCCAACGACCGGGTCACCCGGTTTATCTTTGTAGCGGCGGCAATAATCTCAGCACCGAGGTCTTCGCTGTTTATCATAAAACCTGTCCTCTAGCTTCCTCACTATGGAACTCGGGGCGACGCCGTGCTGTCTCGACCACATCAATGGGTCTCACCACCGGAGGCGATGCCTGGTACACGGTAACGACACCCTCGAGACCGGAAAACGCCGACCGAATTTCGGCGATTTCTTCCGGTGGCAGCGGTTTGACGGCACAAGGACGAAGCGGGGTATTAATCTGAACCTCATCTGGAGAAAGCCCCCGAACAAGCCGGGCCATCGCAGTGGCGGAGTCCTTGTTAGCAGTGATAAACATCGTGGTGATGGCCAGCTTGCCACGGTAGTTGTCCCGAAACAGTTTGATAGCCTCCAGAATCTCGCTAAATCGACATCTTATACGGGGACGGTTTATCTGGCGGAACAGGGCCTCATCGGCGGCATCCAGCTTGGCAATCACCACATCGGCCTGCCCCAATTCATCCCTGACATCCTGCCGCAACATCAGAGAGGAATTGGTCAGGACAGCCACCGGCACCTGCATACAGGACCTGACAAGCTCGATGGCCTCCCCCAGATTGCTGGCCAGGGTCGGTTCGCCCATCCCGGAAAAGGTAGCATAATCAACCTCTATAGAAGGAAGTGTCTTCAACTCCCCTTTCAGTTGTTCGAGGCTGGCGAACTCCTTTCTCCGAGCCATCGGACGTACCGTGCTGCCCAGCTGACAGTAGACACAATCGAATGAGCAGAGCTTCTGCTGGCTGGAGAGCATATCTACCCCCATCGACCTGCCCAGTCTCCACGATGAAACCGGTCCGTAAAGGATGCTCCCCATTAGTCCTTTCCGGGCTTTGCTCTCTTCAGGAAGAATTTCAGGTTTTTAACCTCGCCCACCCCCCGCAGGCCGGCCGCCATTGCGGTAAGGATACCGGTAATATAGTCTTTAGGAAAGCCGCTCAGCGGTATATCAACACCGTTAACCAGTAGAGTCACCCGGTTCTCCTGTGGCCTGATGAAACCCGTCCCTATGAAGTCAACCAGACCGGCAATATCATCCAGAGAGAACTGTCTTGTCTTGGTAGCCAGAGGCTCGTCGCTGACGATGGCCGCCAGTTTCTTGACACCCCTGAGCGGTGACCCCACCTCTTTGCGGTGCACTTCTATCTTTGGAGCACTGTCATGCTTGAACCCCTCCGCGAGAATGATATCGAAGTCCTCCGCCAAAAGGAGCGCTATGTCTTCAATAGAGGCTTCTGTCATCGGTTTTATCATTGTTACCTGTGCCGAGGTACGGATAATGGTTGCCTCGCTACCCGCCTGAATATGCCGCCAGCTATCCTTGCCCGGCTCATCGAGGGTGACGTCGTCCGGGGTGTGCTTGATGGTGGCCACTCGATAGCCCCGCGACTTCAACTCGGGGATGAGCTTCTCAATAAGGGTAGTCTTGCCCGACTTCGATTTGCCAACAATGGAAATAACTGGTGCCATTTCTGTTCTCCTGCTGACCCTTCAGTACTGACGGTACGTCTTCTTCCAGGGCTCTTTTTTAATGGTGTTATAGTCCTTCAAGGCCTCCCTGAGGACACCGACCGCCTGGAGAGCACAATGTACATTCCCCTCCGGCAATCCACCCAGCGCCTCCAGCACGTCCTGCTGGCTGATTACCAGTGCCTCGGTGACGGTCTTGCCTTTGATAAGCTCGGTAGTCATGCTCAGTGAGGCGATGGTGACAGCACAGGCATCGGTCCAGAAAAAAGCCTCTACAATCTGGTCATTCTTCACCCGGAGCCACATCTTAATAGTATCACCGCCGTCTGTAGTGATACTGGCAAAGCCATCGGCATCCGGCAGGTTACCGAAGTTACGAGGGTGGAGAGCGTGGTCGACCACTGTTTCGGTATAGATGCGTCGCATCTCATCAAGCGCCCTCTTTTGATTGTCATCCAGTTCTGTTGCCATCACGCCTAGTCCTATTTTACTGAAACCCGACATTCGCAGCAAACAGCAATAACCCTAAGACGTCCACCCCTCACCCCGGTCTTTCCCCGAATATCTTACTGCCAATCCTGACAATGTTAGCGCCTTCTTCAATAGCGACGCGGTAAGAGTTGGTCATCCCCATCGAAATGTATTTCATAGAGACTCCGGGCAGGTCAAGTCCTTTGAGATGGTCGAAAACCCTTCTTGTCTCTATCAAGTAGGGCCTGGCATTCTCCGGGGCGCCGACCTCCGGTCCCATCGTCATCAGGCCCTCTACCCTGATATTGGGCAGGGCCGATATCTCCCGCACCAGTGGCTCGACCACCTCCGGCAACACGCCCGACTTCTGCGGCTCACGACCGCTGTTGACCTCAATCAATACCGGCATTGTCCTACCAATCTGACCACACCTTTTATCTATCTCCCGGGCAAGGACCGATGAGTCGACCGTTTCTATCATATCGAACAGATGCACTGCCTTAGCCACCTTGTTCCGCTGCAGGTGCCCGATGAAGTGCCACTGCGCCCTAGCACCTATGGCAGCATAGGCCTGCTCCGCCTCCTGGAGATAGTTCTCTCCGATAATACTTGCCCCCGCCCCCACCGCCTCCAGGATTTCTTCCGGGGTCCTTCCCTTGGCCGCCACTACCAGCTGGACTCCCTCCGGTAGCTCGGACAGCAGCCGGGCGACGTTCTCCCTGATACTCATAACTTGGTCATCGACTCCAACAACATCTTAGCGGTAAGTACCGGTATCTTCAAGGGCAGTATGGAGCAGACCTTGACTAATCAGCCTGAATAAATCAAAATGGAGACACTGGTATCGGGGTGTAGCGCAGCCAGGTAGCGCACCTGAATGGGGTTCAGGTGGTCGGCGGTTCAAATCCGCCCACCCCGACCATTAAAAACATTGATTTTGTTAATGATTTTGTTAATAAAATTCTGAGCGTGATGTACTCTCAAGACAAACGACAGGAAACCACTGAATTTTTAATCGGTGGACTACAAATTGGCACACCAACAACAAGTCAAAAGTGGGTAGACGAGTTCCTCGCTAGTAGACGACAGGGTTTATCATTAAGAACTTTTGAGTATTACAGGGACATTCTATACCAGTTTGTCGGAACTGACCTAACACCTAAAAGTATCAACGATTGGTTAACCTCTTTGGACGTTGGTAACGCTAAACTCAACTACTACCAAGTAATCAAGATATTCTGCAACTGGTTACACAGATCAAGGAAGATAAATAGCAACCCTGCTGATTTAGTAGATAGACCGAAAATAAAAAAGGTAATACTACCAGCAATAACAACTGAACAGTTGGATACCTTATTGATTGATGCCGAGAATTTCAGAGATAAGTGTATCATCAAGCTGTTTTATGATAGCGGTTGTAGATTAGGCGAGTTGGTGGGTATTAGAGACACTAATTTTGACTGGAAAAAGAATACTGTCATAGTAAGTGGTAAAACTGGACAAAGGAAAGCACCATTCACAAAAGAAACAGGTGAACTGTTAAAACAATGGTTTAGTGAGCATAAGACGTTTGAGCTAAATAAACATGGTGTTCAGTCAATGCTCAGGAGACTTGAGACAAAGACTGGTATTGAGTGCAACGCCCATGCTTTTAGAAGGGGTTTTGCTATCGCTCAATTTAAGAAAGGACTGTCAACCAGAGTCGTAATGCAACTTGGTGGCTGGCAGGATATAAAGACAGTAGAAAAATACTCCAAACAATTCAGCCAAGAGGATGCTTTAGAGCTATATTCGAATCATTCCTGACAACCCTCCAACACTAAGCAGTATCAAACCATAGCCTTGAGAGAACACACGCCTAGATTTTTGCCTCAGGCAACAACAGACTGTTTTGTGAGTGTAACTATTTAGCAAGGTATAAAACCTTAGCCTCTTATAACAACTTCAATTTAACGCAATCTAAAGTGTTTTTAGTGGTAGTTAACGGCGTTCTACGTGTTTTTAAGCGGCAATAGAACGCCTGATGAAAAAGTTTGGATTTTGCTGAACACTGGACGGGATGCCGTTCTGAATGATGTATGTTCCTAGCTTTTTGAATTTAACTAGCTAGCTCCAAAGCTTCGTGAGGAACTTCAATCACTTTGTTACCTTCATCTAATCTCACTTTATAAACAACAATCTCAATTAGTGGTTGGGGAGGTAATGGTTCTTTAAGACCAGATAGAACTTCACCAATCTGTATGGTCATCCCGTCATTGGCTATTATTCCTGTTTCTTTTATGTGTTTACTAATATCGGGGTATCTATGAAGTATATCCCCATTATCTACAGGAATAATCCTCACCCTTTGACCAACTACAAACTTCTGTGGCATATAGAACTCCTTTTATCGTCATTTACACAATATAACATTAGTGAACATTTAAGTTCCAGAGTGTAATACATTATGTCCATACCACCACCTTATTTGAAGAGGGGAGTGATAATAGAGTAAAAACAGGAGCACGCACACCGCTTGCCTATGTAGAATATTGTGGCTATAATTCGGTTACGATGTTCAATAAGTTTAGAGAGCAACAATTTCAGATTTACAGCGAAGCTCGGCAGCACTTTATCAAAAACTATCAACAACTCATTGAACTTGAGGAATATCTCTCAGACACGATATATAATTTAGTTAATAATGAGCTTGATAATATAACAAGGGATTTTAACGAGTGTAGTTACTTATTCCCTTTCTGGCAGAACTACCCACCTGATAGCAGAGGACGCCAACCGAGGGGAGACCAATATCCTTGGTTGGAAGTTGGTGAACATGTCTTCTCAAGCAAATTGCCGAGATTATTGGCTAACTTCTTTGTTATAAGAGACGTGGGTTCACCAACTGGCGCTGATTTGAGACTGGTTCTTAGCGACGATAAGATAGAGAGTATCACAAATAAATACACTAGGTTTTGTTGGCTTCTACTTGACGTTAAATCTGTTGGTCCAAGGGATGACCAAGAACATACAGTAATGTCTCACAATCAAATCTCAGGCAGCGGAGAGTGGGAGACATTAGGCGAAGGTATTAAAAACAAAATCATGAAAGCTAGAGGTCAGCGAATAACCCATGATTTTTATTGTAGTGCTTCGCCCTTGTATATTTTAAGTGATTGTTCTATTTGTCCAGTTGTTGAGGACGCCACGGGTGATGAAGGACAACCACTCAGAAGAATTACAATCATATCAATACCAAATGGATTTTTACTGGAAGAAAATCCGAATTATCTAAAGAACTACCCTTCGCTATTTTTCCCTGGCAAAGATGACAAGACTAAAAATCCATTAAAAGTTCGGTGCAGGGTAAGTTTCTCGATTCTAAATACTATTGCAAGTTGGCGTGTAAGGGACATAAATGTTCCACGTTAATCCAGTGGCATTCTGGTTTGGAGAAGTCTCTGATTCAGATTGCGGTTAGCAAGTTCAACGTACTTGGCTTCCTTTTCAATACCGATAAATCTTCTGTTCACGCTTAATGCGGCGAGTGCTGTAGTACCACTTCCCATAAATGGGTCGAGCACTATTTCATTTTTTTCGGTGTAAAGTTTGATAACCCTGACTGCTAATTCTTCTGGGAACATAGCTTCGTGGTCATAGTTTCCTCTTACACTTTTAAGATACCACACTCCACGATAACCCCATTCTTTCCATTCCTGTCTTGTAAGTCTTCGCCGATCTACAACATACTCGCCAGGCTTCCAGAAGACATATAAGTCTTCATATTCACTTACCGCTTTGTATGTGTTGGTTGTCCAAGGACTATTTGCCCATGTAGGGTCTTTTACCCATATCCTGTGGTCATAGAGATAGAGTCCTGCTTCATATGCATATTCTTCAATTGAACCACCAACAAGTTTTACCCTTGTCTGTGTCTCGTATTTTCCTCCACGTATGTTATTCCCATGCAATCGCCTATCTACCGTCTGCTCACTGCAACCTAATAACTCAGCAAGTCTGTATCTATTATATTCTGGATGTTCACGTTGTGCCTGAAGAACCATTTCTTTTGTCACTGGACACTTCTGGCTAGATACATTTAGGGCTTGGACTTTAGGTATCGTATCGTCTTTGAAACAAAGAATATCCGCAATGTTTATTACCAAGAACCCACCCTGCTTAAGAACGATTTGGTGATTTTCAACCACCTTTTTAAGCATAGCCTGCCATGATTTGTAAGTCTCACCCTTCTCATAGTCTTTTCCCACAAAATAAGGGGGTGACCAAAAACTCAGGGAGATACTGCACGGTTCGATCTCAAGCATTTTCTCGTCAGACCGACCTAGGTAAATCCGATTTACTTCAAGGAAGCTTGCATCCATCGGCTTAATTATCGGGAAGTGACAATCACCTGTCAAGCCTGAAATCACCCTCTATGTTGACACCCATACTACGTGGGGGTAGAATCACAATAGAGGTAAAAGATGAAATACATTAAAGACCAAGAAAAATTGATAGAGGTAACTAATATCTTATCTTCACACATTGATGATGAAGAGCAATATTATTCAGCGCATATCTCTATCCAGATACCCAGTAGAGATGATCCCATAGTTAAAATAGAAAAGCTGTTTGCAGTCGCTAACAGAGAACAACGTGGAAGTAGCCCAGCAAAATTGTTGGATGCCTATAATTCGTTTGGTGAAGGATTTGACGAATTAATCGAGAGTATTGAAGGTTTGGACGGCGAGCAGGCTCACCGAGAAATTCTAAAATGGTTGTGTAGCGATAAAGTTAGTAGAACAAATCAGAAAACAGCGAACCTTTTCTTAAAATGGCTGGTAATGTACAACTACAAACTAGATACTTTGGATTGGTCAATCTTAGAACCTTATTTACATGTACCTCTAGATGTTTGGGTTACAAGATTACTTGGTAAAGAGTATTTGGATATAGGAACTGATGAGTATAATAAGGATTTTCTAAAAGGTGCTGTTCCAGATTTATCTATGGGTATTAATAAATACATTCAACTGCAATATGAACTAGGTGATGTAACATCAATGGTTAACCAACCTCGAATAATTTTGGACGAACTATGGTTGGTAGGACGATTATTCTGTAATTACCGCAATATACTGTGCGATAGCTGCTGGCTCTCTAAACAGTGTACAAATCCCATTAATCCTATAGATCGTTAGGCACAATAAAAGGGAGAACGCATCGCTACGCTCTCCCCTTCATGTTAATCCCATTTCTCAAAATACTCTTTCGTGGGTACTAACCTATAATTACCATTGAAGTCACCCACATCAAACCTATCACCTAACCCATAGACCAACACCTTATCGTCTAATTCCATACGTCTTCTTTGCCGTTCTATGTTGACACATAATTTTACCCATTCGGCACTACCCAAAATCTCCGAGTTGTAGATGTGCCAACAATTATTACAGAAATGCTCTTTCACGTGCCTCGGATAGTAAGTCTTCTGGCAAATACTGCATAAATAATTCATTCATTGTAATACCTCGTGATACTTGCTTCTTGTAGAATATTTTTGAACTAAGCACGCAAATCCGCACCAACGTCCAGTTTCTTTACCTTGGAAAATCTTAGCAATAGAAATTGTTGGTTAGTTTACCCAACCTTTAGTAGTAATTATGAAGGGTAAATAAACTAATGGTCTAAAAACAGCAGGGTAAAATAACTAGCTTGTGCTATTTATAAGCTTATTACGGACTGTAGTATGACTGGTTTTGATACCTTGTTCTCCTAGCATCCTAGCGATGCGCTTAAATCCATACCCTTGATTGTATAAATCTCGAATAAGGTCAAGTGGTAAAATTTGTTCAGGACGACCACCAGCGTGCTTTTTAGTGATTAGCTGTTCTATAGACTTCCGTCCAGTCCTTTGACATTTTAAGCAAACGTCATCAATATATATTTTTAAAGAATCAGCCTTAGCGTCAAACTCGGTCAGAGGTTTTTCCTCTTTACACACTATGCAAATTTGAGTGCCCATATCACACCTTTAGTCGCTATGACCATTCCTACGATTCCTCAACCCTTCTCTGACGATGACTACAGGATCTAAATTTATCGTGCTGGTAAGAGCAGGGACTTTGATACTGTTAAATGTTCTTTCGCTAAGTGCCACTTCTTTTTGAAGCTCAGCCATCTTACCCACAACGAATTTAAAAGTAGAGTCATCTAGTCCCAACCAATAATTTCTATCATCGTCTAAATCCAGACCTATCTCGGCAATCACTGAGCGTCTTTGCTCTATCTTCTTTAGTTGAGCGTTTTCCTTGCGGAGTCTTTTGACTTCGCTAGAATCAGCCGTAGCTAAACTACCTCCAACTAAAACTTGACGTATCGCTTTTAGCTGTGGGGTAGATAGTTCTTTTAAGTTTATCAACATCATTACACCTCATTTTGTCCAACCTGAGTTATTTTAGTAGGTTCTGCTTGTGGAGCTTCCGCAGGCTCAACTTGAGTCGGTTGACATCTAGAACATTCTCTGGATATTTCCAGCCAGTTCTTACCTGTCGTTTTACTAACTTTCTCAGCATATACTCTTAAATCATCTCCTAAATATGGATAGAAGCATTCAGGATTACGCTCTAAATCGTTCCTGATGACTTCCTGTTTTAAAATCAAATCACTCAGAGCATCGCAAACGTGTTGGGATTTTATACAACAATGAGCACATAGTACCCCTGTTTCTACCATTGAACCTGTATCCTTTTCATATAGAGGACAAAATAACATAGTGTTTCTGGAAATCTCTTTTGCACCCTTATGGTCAATTTTTAAACTGCACTTCATATCATTTACTCCTTTCATAGTTAGTCATCCTCCTCACCATTGTATGGGTCAACTCCCTCATGGATTATCTCCGTGTCAGCCTGAGTTATACCCAAGTAGTTACGCTTAACATTCTCCAGACTCTTAACCAAGTCTCTAAACTTAGAATCTACAGCTTGAAATGGTGTTTCTCGTAGTAACCTCTGCCCAACTTTTTCTATAACGAGAAACGCTACAAAAAAGTCCTTTTCAGTATTTATCTGTGACGTATCTATGGTAATGTCCATCTTCTTACCTCCAATTTGATTAAGCAAGCACAAACCGCCTGCTCCGATTGGGGTGGAGAAGAAGCATAACTCCACCCCGTTACTATGAAATAATGGAATGGAGAGTAGGGTATGAAGCTGCAATACCCTAAACTCTCATCGAAGCTCAGAAGATAGAACGCACCTACGTCTGCAACAGACGTTATGGAAGTAGTGCGTTCCGATGGCAGGATTTTTAGTCCTGCTCAGTTAGGTGTCCCAGATAGGTGTCCCACGTTACGCACGACTTTGGGACAATTAAATAAACACTATTATTTATTATATTAATTGAGGTACTTTCAAAGAATCGTCATTCCTCACTATGTTCGGAATAGGGGAATAGGGGAATGATGGACTAGTAAATGTTGATTCTTTGGGTAGTGAGATTGATTTGATTCTGGGTTGTCCTCTGAGATTGTTGTTATTTGGAACTTCTATGTATCCAGAAGATTTTATGACAGCTTTCGGATTCGTTGGTGCTAAATCTTTATACCCGCTTGGTTCAATGAACCTTAGCTGAGTTAAATCTCTGTTTAAAAAGAAGAAAACCGTATTCGGCATATTGTCGGGTATCTTGAGCTTGTCAACATCGAACTCTTCCCCCCACGATGGTTTTGGTATTACCACAACGCTATATTTTTCTTGTCCGAAGTGAAGCACTTTGAGATCAACCCCGTCTCTTCTTTTTCCTCTGACTATTCGGTGGTCTGTATTCAGATGAGTCTCTAACCATGATTCAACTACGTTCGTAGCTCTTGCTCTCAGTTCCTTGTACTCTTTCTTGGATATGAAATTCCCGTTCTTATCCCACATCCAGAAGTCATAATTCAGTCCGAACGCATTGGTATGTTGACCTCTGAACCAAACTAAATCCTGTGTGAGTATATTGCGCTTTACCAGAACCTTTGTATCACGTTCAACCGTTGTTTTTGGAATACCTGTCAGGATTGATAAGTATCTTAATGAGAGTGGTTTACTTGTCCTCTTTACACTCTGACCAGAATCATCTCTATACGATTCGTAACCAAGTGTCTGTTCTATAATTACATCTACTAACTTCCTTTGACGCTCTGATAAACTTGTTTCCCTGAGTTTCTTGGCTATCGGTCTGGGTATCTGTGTGTGCTGCTTATATTCTCTTCCGTTATCTAATTTCATAGTATGCCTCCTAAAAGACGCAAAAACGCCCACTCGTTAAATCTTCCCCTTTGGGAAATCCGAGTGAGCGTTAAGGGATAACCTTATTGCGCTCTTTTAACTTATACATATATTATAACATATTGAGAGGCGATTGTCAACGCCTAGCGGCTTGGCGTGGCAGTGGTAGCCATTTGTATATCACACACGCTCTGTAGCTCGTTGGCGTGAGCCTGACATCTCTCTTATACTCGCAAAATTATTAGTGACAGGCGTTGCATACTATTAAACAATCTGCTATATTGGCTGGCACTTTGGAAAGGGGGTATTCGATGGTTAAAGTAAAGAGCATCAGTGTAGAACAAGCAAAATCACTTAACAGAACCATGAAACCAAGTCCCATTGTCGAAGAGTACATAGCGATACTGAAGAACTTGCCGCAAGGTGAAGCGAGGGAGATTGATTCAAAGGCAGAAAAGGAAACAGCAAACACGATACGAAACAGGATACTGCGTGTTAAGAAGTTGTTGAAGATGGACGACTTGCAAGTACGTAGAGTCAATGATAAGGTTGTGTTCTGGCGGGAACAACAAGGTTAAATACCGTGCACAGAACCGAACAACAAGACAGCTTTGTAAGGAATCAGGACGGTACTCTAGGATTCTATAGCAATCCTATTACTGGATGTCTGAAAAGATGTTCGTATTGCTACGCCATGATAATGGCTAATGATGAAGAAAAAGCCTTAAAACAACAATACCTTGCCAATAACAACATCGCTCCCATCCCTAGTAGTTTGTACAATTCGCCATATACTGATCCCTTCTATCCTCGGTTTAAGACTGATGAATTACAGCAGATACGAAGACGCCAAAAACATGCTGGCATCTTTATTTGTGATATGGGGGAGTTATTCGGGGATTGGATTCCTAGAGCTTGGCAGGATGCTGTATTTGATACAATGAGGTCTTGTCCCCAACATCGCTTCTATCTGCTAACAAAGCAACCACAAAATCTACACCTATTCAGCCCCTACCCTGAGAATTGTTGGGTGGGAGTAAGTGCCACTGACGAAGCTATGACAAAGAATGCATTACTTCACCTAAAACAGATTGAAGTACCTATCAAATACATTTGCTTCTCACCTTTACTCGGCAAGATAGACATCGACCTCACAGGGATTGATTGGGGGATTGTCGCAGCACGAAATCACCCTCATAGACTACCACAAGCAGAATGGGTGACCGTATTAGTAAATCGTCTTGAACAAATAGGAGCGAAGGTATTTCTACAGGATAGTCTCAATATGGGTAGTGGTAGAAGAGAGATACCCTGAAACTTGCCAGAATCGAAATCTAGGTGTGCTACGTCGCTTATAGGTACTTTGGTGTGGGGTGCATTGACTTTGCTTCTTCCCTATCTCCTATTGCTTGGTTATGTAGGAAAAGTAAGGTTTAGTTAGATTGACATATGTCATACGATAAGTTAATATCGAGTGCACGCTTTTTTGCAGATCTCTTAGGGGGGCAATGAACTATCGCCTATACTTGGTCACCTGGGTGATAGGGAGCCAGTGGTGAAACCGACCTTAAATAGGGTCGGTTTCTTTTTTTGAGAAGGAGGAAAGTGAAATGAATTATCTTAGCAAGTTACTAGTGCGACGTGGTTTTGTGGTATTAATGGTCATTGTGGTTTCTTTTATAGTATCACCTCTCACACCCGTGTTGAGTCAAGGAGAAATAAATCACATATATGCCAGTTACGAAACCGTACAAACATATTTTTCAGATCAAGAAGAGGTATCAAATGATCCTGTCGATGGTACTTTGATAATAAACACAGACCTTCACAATCCAGGAGAGGATAACGGGTCTTCAATTGTTGGAGAAAATGATAATGGTGGACCAACGCTCAATCTAGCTACTTCTCCTGATAAAGTAATACAGGTTGAGAATGAAGAATTTTTTGTACCAGACTCAGAATATACATGGGAATTCGCACCAATAGCACCATATGAAGGGCAAAGAGGTGCTGTTCAACTTGATGCAAACGGCTTATCAACATTCACTCTTGGATTTACTGCAAGTCGTTCTGTGGCCGATGGTATTATTAGTCCTACTGGTGGGGAATGTACAGTAGAGATTAATGCTACTCCAATCGATACTATAGACAGATTAGTTATCGTTGGTGAAATGAGAGTGAGTGAACAAATTAGTACTCATATTAGCGATTTGGTAGTTTTGGAGGATGACACTCAAGTTCCTGAACCAGGAGAGGGGATTCACTGGGGATACGATGACAATCATTTCGAATTGTGGGTTGAGGACCCTATATCATCCTATAAATTAGTGATTACTGCTGCAATCGAACCGTTTGATCCATCGCTTGGAGAAATCGATTATGCACCATTCGTTCAAGTGAGGAATATAGATATAATCAGTTCGGGACAACAGGATAGTGAAGATAGCATGTTTAGTCATGAAGCAACTGCCAGTCTTGGAGTTAATCCTCTTGGTACTTGGAATTGGCAGGCGTCTGGTGATTACTCCTGTGACTGGGAAATTAAAGAAGTAAAGGAAGTTAATTTTGAAGGTCGCCCTCATGACGAAGATACATCTTGGGATTACGACAACCTCCGCTTTGAGACACAAAATTTCTTTAGTTATGAACCAGAAGGTGATATGTTCTTAAATAATTTGGTTAATGGTTCGATGTTCTGGATGGCAGGTAATAGGAATCTTTACTGGGAAACGTACAGAGTTATTGATGAATTAGGTATTGATTTAGTAATTCCTGGCGATACAGGCGATACAATGGAGGTTAATTGGAATCAAGTCTATATATATGAAGAAACCGCTCCGCAATTTACAGGTGGGCAGGTTTCAGTGGATCCATATGCATTCAGTTGGACCGCCACTAATACTGAACCGACTCAGGGTACTAGTATCATAGTATCTCCAATAGATCCTAATGATGCACCTATCGATTACGAACCTGGATTCGATGCCTATAGATGGGTAGATTCATCAGAATTCTTATTTGTAGACGGTAGTCAAACACAAACATTGACTGTTGTTGTCACTCCCCGAGAAGGTTTCCTACAAAATCACGAGAATAACGGAATTGTCATATATGTTGCAGTCGGAGAAAATCAACTTATATCTGGATGGGAAGGATCTAACTTCGCCAACATCATATCAATTTCTAATCCCAACTCTTTCATGTCTACTGATGGACATCTGGGAGCGGTCGGACTCACTGATTGGGGAGACGGAGGTATTCCAATTACAACTCAGATAGAAATCCAAGTGGAACCTGATACAGATATATCTTCATTCGTGCCCACGATCTGGGTGTTCGAGGTTGTAGAATACATCGATGATACTTATGGTGAAGAATATACCCATAATTTTAGAGATAGCATAAGCGAATCAATAGAGGGTCCACCCTACGTATTCTCAATTGACCAGCCTCAATTAGGTACCTGGACTTGGAGCGTTGATATGGAAGGGGATCCACCGTTCATTACCATGAGAGAAAACGTTCTCTTGAAAGGAATTACCTTTTCAGAAAATACACCAACGATAGATACTTTTAACATTGGGTCTATGTCTATCAATTTTGGCGAAGACGTAGGTGAAGATGAGATCATAATACCCGAAGCCAAATTCAGTCTATCCAACGGAAACATATTCAATTCGGATGAAGACGACGTTAGGATGATCATTGACGGGGTTGAAATAATGATTCCTGCTGGATCTTTCAACCAAATCGGTGGTCCTCTCAGCGAGCAGTACATCTATAATTATAATTCGAAAGGACCTGACTCAACTAGGATACAAGTAGTCATTGATTTTGATACTGGGATTATTAATCTCATTGCAAAGAATATTGATGCAAGTATTGTAGATAACAGTGATGGAGTCAGTGTCATCTTCGCTTTTGGAGAAAATGCTGCTATTGAGGTTATTAATATGAAGATAGGGGGACTATCATACTCAGCGCCTGGATACTAACATGATATTTAGTTAAATCCCTTTAAGAGCAAATTATCGAATAAAACAAAACGAGGAGCCTCTTCGGGGGCTCCCCGTATTTATAATCTCTGAAAAAGAAAAAAGGCTAGCAGAGTATTAAAGACCTACTAGCCTTTTCCTTAATGTTGCGGTCAGTAACTTTAAATTTCCTTCCCATCGCATGAGGGGAACACATAACGCACTGAGGCAAGGCAGAGTGCGTTTTTGTAGTGAATAGGCGGGGGTTGCTCTAGACTATATTTTAGACTTGCCACGGCAAAAATCTACCGAGTAATTCGAAGTTGGCTAAGAAATATCATTAAATTCAGTGGCGCTCAAGAGTCACGATTTTGGCGTAGCTGTGGACAATTGGATGCCTTAGAAATTGAAAGGCTTTAATGAATGGCATCGGTAAAGAAATCATTTAAAGGCACAACTAAAAGTGTCTTTCTTTGTTTTTGGGCGTTGATCAGATTTATCAAATATGGTAGGCTGCCAATATGAATAGAGGTAGCACCAATGGAAGTAAGTAAGGCTGAATTAGCAAGGAAACTAAAAGTATCCCCCGCTTACATTACCATGATGAGTCAAGGTAAGCGTATACCGAGTAAAAAACTACAGCGAAAAATTAACAGATTGGGATTAACAAACAGTCTCAAAAATCTGAATGGGGTTCAGGTGGTCGGCGGTTCAAATCCGCCCACCCCGACCACAGGCTCAAGGTTTGATGGTCAGACCACCTAAGTCCTATGTCAAACTGAAGCTGCCTCTATGACTTTTCCTTTAACATATACTCCAGGATATGGCTCCTCATCTCGGCATAGCCGGGGGGATGCTGTGAGCCGTATCTGAGGTATGAGGGAATTGGATACCTGAAGACACCAGTCCTGTAGCCCCGCTCCAGTCCCTCTATAGTCCGCCCTATCTTAGTGAAGGGAATCGAGAATGCGCACTCGTAATCTTGTGTATTGGGTACCAGCCGTTCGCCGGTGCCGACTATTACGAATTTGGCTTGCTCTTCCTGAATCGCTCGGGTAATGGTATTGGTACACCCGCCACCTGTTGACAGGGTAATGTTTACCTGTGAGCCGGTCCCGGAAGTATAGCCGCCAAGCAGTACCCATATCTGCGCTGGGGTACCGTATAACAGGATAACATGCGGTTCAAAAGTGGCCCTGTCTACCGGGGCAATTAGTGCGTACTGGTATTTGCCGTATTCGAACTTGGGCATGTTCTCAATAGAGGCGGCTGCCCGTTCCTTATTCATCCCCCAAAGACCGGCGGTCTCTTGGAAACTGCCATCCACCACGTCCGGCGGTAATGTCCAGAATCCCAGGCTTATACCCGCTACGTAGCAGGTCTGGTCTTTATCTACGGCGATTGTCCACCCGTAGCGTTTGGCCATGGCAATGGCGTGACATAGTGAGATGTCAAGTCCCAGGTCACGCTGTGGTATCCTGACTCTCTCCGGGAGTTCCTCGGCTGACTTGCATAACCTGACTGCTAAGGGGAAGGTCTGAGGACGTAGATAGGTATTCAGTGCTTCACTAACCTGTTTGAGGTCTGTCATAGTCTTTCCTCCCTTCATATTTTCCCACGGGTGATGCTGGTAGTCTGTAGCAGAAACCTTACCTCCATGGATTATAGCATCCCGGTAACCGGGTTGCCCATTATTAGTCATGGTTCAAAAGATTCAGGACTTGACAAATATTGTGGGCTTCGGTAGACCACATGCCTCTTAAGATGACATTTGTTTGATTACCGATATCGTAATACAGAGAATTTAACGCATAGAATCAGTTATTGCAGGGTAACGAAAGCCAATTGATAGGCAAATAATGTTTGACAGTTTAGATAAGCACTCATTATGATAACTAAGAAAGGAGGCAAGCGGTCTCCGCCTTTTCTCCGTGCTACATGGGGTTCAGGTGGTCGGCGGTTCAAATCCGCCCACCCCGACCATACAGGACAGTGAAGGGAAGCCTAGCATGGCTTCCCTCCTTTTTACCTTCACAACCGACAGAGATGAGAAACAATTGAAGCTGTGGGGTGAATGAAGTGAATCCGCGTCTAGTAGATATGGGAAAACCAAAAGTGGCGAAAGAATGTCAGAATATCTCTAAGGCGTATTGAAATTCAATTTGCAGGCACGTCAGAGGAATATATTGTAAGTTAGTATTTAGGTATGGGTAAATTGATAACGATAATTATACGTGCGTGAAAAAAGAAGACGAATTACGTCTAGATTTTCATCCTCATTAAAAGATACAAGAGGTCCGTCCCTGAGAGTGATGAGAAGTAAGTAGTTGTAACGTTCAACATTGGACCTGGCTTCAGGTTATACTGTGAAGTACCACCTTGTTATTTATAGTGGTGAGAAGTTCGTTAGCAAAAATGTTGACACTTGCACACATTCTGCAATCTGTAACTCGGTGACTGGTAGCTTGTATCTCAACTCAATTCTATCAGGGTATAATATGAACTCATGTAGTACCCTGCTGATAATCTCCTTTTTCTGCTCCGGTGTGGCTGTCATTAAGCCCCAGTCATAGAGGTCGTCGAGCTGTCTGAGCGACTCCACTAGGTCATCAATCCTGGCATCACTCAGTAACGCCTGTTCGTCAATGATACTCTGCCAGTGTTCCTGTTCATCTTTGAGCTTGCTGAGTTTGAGGTCAATCATGTCGCTGTCGAACCTTCCCTCAACAAACTCGGATAACAGCTTGCTTTTTTGTTTATTGATTTCCTCAAGCTGTACTTTGGCTTCATGGACTAGCTGGTCTCTGTGTTCTATATTGCTCTCGTAGTTGTCGTAGAGGATACCAGCCAAATCGCCCTTCCTGAATTCTGTCATAAAGTCAACAACCTCACCCCAGACAAAATCCTCGATTGGTGTCAGGTGGAAGTGTTTCTTACCTGTAAAGCAATTGTATTTGTACGGGGTTGCGTTCTGTCTGGAGCAGTAGGCGTATCTATACCCCTTAACTCCTCGCATGGATAATGTTCCGCCACAATGACATTTACCAAGTCCCTTTAGTATGTACATCACATTAGCTGGTCTACCTGCCCTGTGTGTGTTCTTATTGAGTCTGAGCTGTGCCTGTGTGAAGGTCACTTCATCTACAATGGCTGGTCTCAGGGACACAACATCTGCATATGTACCTTTGCCGATATATACCGGGTTCCGTAACATACGCCATACAAGGCTACCTGTCCATGTTCCACCTTTGCACTTTGTAGGAACATGACGCTCATATAAACTTCTGGCTATTTGAGAGCTGGTCATACCACCGTTATACAGGCTGAATACCTCTTTGACTATCTCTGCCTGTACTGCGTCAATGATGATTCTGTGCTTAAACCTGTCACCATCAAGGTATTTTTCTGTCGTGTAACCGAATGGGACATAACCGCCAGCATAGTTATGGTCAGGCTTCTGAGCTTTGGCCCTTTTACCTCGCCTCGACCTATCAACAAACTTGGTTATTTCCTTCTTGCTGGAGTAGCCCTGCACATACATGAGTAATCGACCTTCATCGGTATTCTCAGTGGGCATTCTGACAAACTCAAGCTGAACCCCTGCATCCAAGAAATACTTCGCCAGATACGACAAGTGGTCTGGGTCTCTACTCAGTCTATCAGTGTCGTAAGCTAAGACAACGTCAACCTCTCCACGGTCAACCGTATCCCTTAAGGCGTCAAGCTGTGGTCTCTGTAGTTTGAGGCCACTGTGGGTCTCCGTGAACTGCTCCACCACCCGATAACCTTTCTCCTGTGAGTACACCCGCATGGCGTCAAGCTGAGTAGGTATGCTCGCTTTGTCATTCTCAAACTGACCCTCAGTTGACACCCTGGCGTACAGTGCTACTTTTTTGGTCGATTCCGTCATGTGCTCCTCCTCTTCCATGATTTTCGTTGTTCCTGCATGAATGGACAGACGTCACAGTAGGGGCACCTTTTGCAGGCAGTAGTGACAATCTCCGGGCACCACCGTACGTGACGTCTAACCCACTCTCTGGTCTTCAGGGCTTAGTCCTCTTCTTCTTCGACTTCCTCATCATCATCACTGACCACGTGGACTGACTTCGGGTCAACCACGACATCGTCACTGTCAATGTCCCGCTCGTCCAGGTCTGCTAAGATACGGCTGAGTCTGCGTAACTTGCGCATCGGATCCTCCTTTGTAGTTTGTTGGTGGTAGGGTATGGACTCCTTATTTATTTGTCTGTAAGACAGAGGATTAATGAGATATTCACTCTTACTGGCTGTCAACTTTGCCTTCCCCTGATTATAAGCATGTACGGTAAACAGGTGCCGAACCAGCACCCAACGATACCGTGTCCGATAGGGGCATTCGGGGCAGACATATAATCTGGCTACTATCTCATTCACCTTTGCTCAACACCTCATGCTCAATCTGTTGTATATCAATTATAATGTACACAAAGGTACTTGTCAAATACTCTAGAGTACTTATTATTGACACCTCCCTTCCACCGTTCCTGATACATTTTCTTCTTTTCCTCGTTCATGCTGCCCCTCCAGAATGTTAGTTTTTTTGTTATATTAATAAATAAATAAATAAATACCGCCTAATCTAACAAGTTTTCTAACATTTAAGGTTGCGTTCTCGCATCAACTTGTCAATCAAAGCAACGTCCATCTTGACCGTCGGATAATTACCACCTGTGACTATCTTGAAACCCAAATCCTGTAGCAGTTGGCGTATCTGGTAGTTCTTGAGGTTGAGGTCAAACTGAATTTTCAGGGTGCTTTTGATGTCGCTGACCAGAACGTCTTGAATGGGAGATTTAACACTTGCCTTCAAGGTTATCAACAAGGATTCCTCTGGTTCATAGCCTTGTCCAGCCAGCAGGCTAAGTGTATCCTTTCGGATTTCTTCGTCTGAGTATTTTAGCCACTCCTCATCATGGGAACTTGTCGCCAGTGTCCGCAATGGTAGCCAGTTGTCAGCTACTCTCTGCGATACCCTCACGTTTATACTCGTCATTCTTGCCATCTCCTCTAATGGTTTCGTATCTACGTCGATAACTTCATAGTTGCCTGGGTTGTACCTAGTCCTGATTGTAATCGACCTACTCTTTGTCGCCTGATTCTCAAAGGGTAACCTACGGCAGATGATGGTTGCACCATAGACATTGCAGGTCACTGGCTCCCAGTTCTTATCCCGTGCCACTTTGTAGGTTATCTTGGCATTTGCCTTGCTATATCGCTTAATCAGTAGTAGTTCATCGACTCTGTCACCCTCGTCAATTAGAGCAGTAACAGTACCATTAAGCTCGTCCCTGAGAGTAGAGATTGTCTCACCACTAATAACATTGGGTTCATTGACCAATCGTGACATCTGGTCTAATAACGCGCTCTTGCCTGTACCTAGTGCACCACTGATTGTGAGAATAGGCATTTTATCCAGTTTATCGGGTAGCATGTACGTCGTCTGGGCATAGTAGAGGCAGGTCTTCGCCTGTTCTAGTGTTATGCCCGATGCTCTCTGGATAACTGTGGCGTAATCCACTAATCTGGCTCCTCCAATTCCTCTCGGAAACCATGAAACAAGCTCTCAAATACCGATAGTTCGTCCCTCGCTACCTGGCGTTTTTCTGGACTCCAAAACGGGTATTCCCACAGAATTATCCAGCGTATCTTCTCACTCAAGGTTTGAGGTGAGATGCCCCAACATAGAACATTACCTTTCTCGGCATCAGGGTCAGCCATCTTGTCGGCCTCCCTTCTCATCCTGTTAGCTACAATCTCAGAAACAGATGATTTCCTCCTCCTGACTGAGCCCATATTCCTCCTGACCTCTTCCTTCAGGGAATCAAAGAAATCATGCAAATTGCATGATTTTGCAGTCAGTATCTCCAAGCCCTCGCCTATCTCCTGGTCGTTCGGTCTCTGGTACTCCTTTATATCAGCAATCCCGTAGAAGTTCAGGAATTTTCTGGTGATTTCCCATCTACGACTTACGGTAGGTTGTTCAATCCCAAGCCTCAACAGGAATGCACCCCACACCTTGTTTTTGATGTTGTTTCTAACTCGGAATAGCTCCAGTCCCATCAGGGTTTGCTGTTTTTTTGTCTCCCGGCGATAGTTTTGACACCGTTCCAGACTCTCATTAATATCAAATTCCCGTAACCACCACTTGTCGCCATTAACTGTCTTTTCTGCCTGTAATATCGTCTCCATGTTCTCGCTCCTTTGGTACCCTGGGCACTGCCAACAGGATAATATCGTTAGTAATAAGACCTACCCTATCGCCGATTGTGAGGTTATTCCTCTCCAGAAAATCCTTTGGTACTGTCAAACCGACGGAACCACCTATGCGAATCAGCCTCCTTGACCTACCTTCTGCTCTCATGTTCACCTCTCATATATAAAAAAACACCCTGCTGGTGGTGGTTTTTTACTGCTGGAGTACACCACATAACAGCAGGGTGCTGATTCCCTAAGTTACTTTCAATTATTAAGGTTCAATTATGATTATCATAAAAAATCTGGGCAGAAATGTCAATCCTACACAGGCATGGAGTAGTCAAAGAATCCCATCTTAAGCAATATAACCATGTCCTTGAAGGACAAGAACAGCGTGACTGCCCTCTTGCCCTTGAACAGTCGCCAGTTCTGCTTTTCCATCGGTTAACCCTCATCAGTTCGTTCCTCCTCACCCTCATTGCCGATGGGCTCCTGCTATGTCTGAGAACCTACATTGTTAGATACTTACTTCGTAAGGCTCATTTTAATATTCTCAAGTGCTTCATCACCATAAGCAGCTATATGCCCAACGAAACTAAGTTCATCCATCTCAATTTTTTCTTTATCCCCTCCGATGATTGGGCCGATAAAACCTAGAAAGCGTCCTACATGAATTGAAGAGAAAGTGACAAATTTATCAATCGCTTCTGTACATTTTTCAATTTCTGCCTCTGTAAACAATAAACGATGGCTTGCTATAAAATCCGTGTAAGCGTTTTCCACTTCGACTGTAATGCTATTAGCTGCCTTATGAAGTAGAACTACCTTACTTGCTGTATCACGTGTATCTAAAATAAGCCTATGAAATTTTCTTGTTTTTTCATCTGCAATATCTTTCAACCGAACTCTCATTTTATGAAATGCTATAAATGGTATGATGAGGAATAAAACGGATGCTAAGATAATCAAAACCCACGAAGGGATACCAAGAACCTGTGTATTGTTGATAATTTGGTATATCCCAATGATATCAAGTCCTGTGGGTATAATAATTATAAACCACCAGAATCCTAATGCTTTGATATATTCGCTGAATGAATTGCGCCACATGCTCCTATTCTACCACCACTCCACTAGGTAACAAAGGACAAATCATTGCAGACTCACAATTCTGCATATTGACACAACACTCATTGGTTGTAAAAAATACATTTTGTAACCAAACCTATGCCTATCAGGCACGGATAAACTCCTTAAGGTAGATGATTATGGGGAAATAGTTTATTTGGGATTCCTTATGTAATGATGTATTATGGGGACTTACAATACCAGTAGCGAGTTAATAAGAGAACTCTGCGCACTAGGACTCGCCATGGAAAGTCTGATTGAATAGATATGGATACTATATGAGACTATACTAGTTCAATTAAATTATTGAAGGGGGAGTAATAAATGGATGCACAGTTTCAGACTGGTTCTTTAAACAACGAGAATGTTATAGAATTATATTTAAACGCTAGCCAACGTCTACGGCATCACCATGATGCTTTATGGAAAGAAGAAACACACTATACATGGCTGATTTATATTCTAGTAGCTGGAACAATATTGGCATTAACTTGTGATGTAGTAAAACCATGGAACGCGATAATAGCAATAATCCTTTCTATAGTAGGAATATTTGCCTGTATCATAGCCTTTCACGTTATCAGCAGAGAGCGTCACTTTTTTGAGCAAGCTAGCGACAGCTGTAGAAGATACGCTAATGAGCTTGGTATTACACAAACTGAAGGTTTCTTTGTACATACACCTGGAATAAGAGTCATTACTTGGTTCCGGGTGACGCTACTTCTCCCCATAATAATATTCATGGTTCTAATCTTTGCCGGTGCATTTATGATATGTTGATAGGACTTAGTTGCGTACTGTGTCGGGGAACATTCAGATGGATTCTTGACCGGTTGGCGAATCGTAGAACAACGGAATTACATATTTTGATGTTCGTACGGTATTAATATAAAGTGACCTTCAACACAAAACAATCCAACATCATGTACGAGAAGGTAACGCAATTGCTCCGGCTCGCTCCGCTCGCCTCCGCAATTACTATATAAGATGTCATTCGCCCACTAAAACCCCCCTAAATTTTGATTCTGCTGCGTTTCGGCGTACATTTTACACACAGTTCCGAATTCAATGTTCAACATTTATAACATTTCAGGGAATCAGGTGCCATAATTATGGCAGGCAGGCTTGGCCATACTGTAAAATGGCGTAGTATCTGCTACTCTGAGCCAATAAGTTGTATTTTCTAAATAAATGGGAAGACTGATAT
>SMTZ1_10002785_pt1 | contig 31535 bp, 28 predicted proteins | sample DeeMarSWOR136_30_FD_25667 | JGI IMG/M metagenome (IMG submission 25667) | reverse complement strand
GTTTGATAGATGTATCCTGCTCTAACTTTTGTATCATGCCGTAACACTGCTTTAACCTTTGGATTATCCTGAATATAATCTAAAGATACCATGCAAATCAAATGCGGATCGACTTCTCCATAGGCATTGTGAGGTGAGAGAGTGATATTCTTCTCCTCCCCAACGCGAAGCCCAGATAATTTTTCTTCTAACCTTGATAAGACATTGTCAGTACCGTATCTAAACTGGAGAGAGTGCTTGATAGGATCAAACAAACCCTCCCAAGATAAAGAGTAATCAATTGTAATTCTGGTATTTTGTCCAACCTCAAGCATAATTTCTCCCAAATAAAAAAACCCTCAGGATCTTAGAAAAGCCGAGGGCCTCGAATATAAAACTCTTTGGATTCCTAAGAAGCTTCTTAACTTTTAAACAATATAACAAATAAACATGAAAATCAAGCACTAACTTTTCAAATCAATCTGAAAAATAGTAATACTCTTATATTGTGATTTAAATATCAGATGGTTATGACTGATATCCTTTTTCTTTTTTTATGTCAAAGATAGTGGGATGCCTTCTCAATGTCGATGATTTCCGTATTACCAGCATATGGTTTAGTTTGATGTATGGATATTTCACTAATTTTTTTTACCAAATCTGCCATTCTCACACACTGTTGATAAATTATAGTCATCTCTTTGAAAATAGGAGCATGTTTGTCAACTTGAGCGAGAGAAAGTTCCATCCTAGGCAGTATTACGGTGAGAGGCTGGTTTAACTCATGGGCAGTAGCGCCGGCCATCTGGATAAGTACTTTGAGCTTTTCTTCCTCAATGATCAATTTTTGTTGTTCCAGGATTTTCTGAATAGCCTTTTTTAATTCCCTTATAACCTGATGTCGTTCGATAGCATAGAATAGTGAGCGTGCCAGCAGGTTACTGTCCATCTGAGACTTAACTATATAATCCTGAGCTCCCTCCTTTACGGCTTGGATTGCCATTGATTCATCATCCAGACTAGTAAGTACTACAATGGGAACTTCTTCTGTCTGGGCTCGCATTGTTTTGAGGGTTTCGATACCGTGGCTATCCGGCAAAAAAAGATCTAAGAGGACCAAATCAAAGCGATCTTTTAAAAGACACTCCAGTCCTTTGTCGAGTCGCTTGGTGTGAATTGACTCGAACCGAGTATTCTTCACTTCTGTCAATAGCTCACGCAGTAGTTCTGCGTCACCTTGATTATCTTCTATGAGCAAATCTTTAATGATTTTGCCAACCATGTTACACCTCCTTTGGTAGTTTTACGTTGGTCAGTGAGAATTCCTTAATGGAATTTACACCCTTCTTAAACCGATCAAAGTCTACAGGCTTTGTAATACAGCAGTACGCATGGAGACTATATGATTTTAAAATGTCTTATTCATGCTGAGAGGTAGTGAGAACCACCACAGGAATCAGCTTTCACTCTTCTCCATTCATGATGAAACCCCTTCTCTATCTGGGATTGTGAAGTAAAAGGTAGAACCTTTTCTAGCCTGTGACTTCAGCCAGATGCGGCCTCCGTGAAGCTCCACAATCCTTTTGCAAATTGCCAAACCGATGCCTGTGCCAGGATACTCATCCCAGCTCTGCAGTTTTTGAAAGATCAAAAAGATACGGTCAGCATCCTTAGAATCTATCCCAATACCATTATCTCTTACAGAAAACAACCACTCACCGTCTTGGTGTCTAGCAGCAATGTGCACTTCAGGGGGTTTATCACTGTGGAATTTTATTGCATTGGCAATGAGGTTCTGAAACAGTTGAGTCAGTTGGGTACTCTCGGCTAAGAGGGTCGGTAGAAAGTCGTGGCTTACCTTGGCACAAGTCTCACCAATCATCACTTTTAGGTTTTTAAGAGCATCTTTTAAAACAACCTCGCAGTTGGCCGGCTTTAGGAACTTGAAAGGAGCTCCAATGCGTGAATAGTTTAACAGATCATTGATAATCCTTTGCATGCGCGCTGCTCCATCAATGGTACGCTTTATAAAGCTGTTGGCTTTCGAGTCGAGCTTACCTGTATAGCGTCGTGCTAACAGATTGAGATAACCCGCAATTGTACGCAAAGGCTCCTGTAGATCGTGTGAAACGACATAGGCAAATTGTTCCAGCTCAACATTGGAACGCTTCAATTCTTCCTCCATCTCCTTGCGCTCAGTAATGTCCTTGTAATTTACAACCATACCAATTAAGGTACCATCGCCGCTTCGAAAGGGAATTGCTGTTACTATACAAGGAATTTTAGTACCATCATTTTTTTCCTCCTCCATATCATCTTCAATATATTCTTCACCATTTAAAATCCGGGCTAGTGTACAGTTAGGAGTATGACACAGAGGACCGTGAAATACTTCATAGCACTTTTTGCCGGTAAGTTCATCTTCACTCAGATCCGTGAGAGTAGAAAAATTTTTGTTATAGAGAAGCATGTTAAAGTCTTTATCAATCACACGCATGCCGTCAGATGAGACATTGAATATCTGATCAAGATCTAGATAGGCATTTCGGGCTTGCTCCTCTGCTTTTTTGAGTTCACTAAGCTCTTGTACAATTTGTTTATTGACCGCTTTTAGTTCTTCGGTGTGTTCTTCCGCAAGTTCATCAAGACGGTCAAGGTGTTTCTGCAACTCATCTTCTACTTTTTTGCGCTCGGTGATGTCGACATTGACTTCGGCACCCGACCATTCCCCCTTATCATTTTGAAAAGGTATGGTGGTAACCTTTATGGGTCTATTGTTCACCAGATTTTGAAAATGTGTGCGGGTTATGATTGATGAGCTCATCGTAATCCTCCTTGTGTGATTGTTTAGCTCAATAATTTTATTAAAAGTCAATTAATATACTAATGGCTATACCCGTTATCAACAATGCATTATCTGAAGCACTGAAGAAAACAATTAATAGTATAAACATATAATCACTTCGATATCACGGGATTAAAAAAGAAGGGCATATGTGGTATCAAAATGAATACCTTATGTGGTGAGAATAAACTCCTTTTGTTGTGTTGTTGGTAAGATATCTTTTAATATAGTGTGTAACTCGTTGAGGAGTGATTTTAATAAGTAGTTTTTTTAATGTTAATAATGAGCAAATACTATGCCAATCAAACTGTTACCATTTCCTGTCAGCATTTTATAGTAAAAATTAATAAATAGATATATGATAAGATATATGATATTTCAGATTATCTTATAGTAGGCATAATTTAAAAAACGAAAGGATAATTAGCATAATTTACAATTTTGTAACATTGTCATAAAATTGACATAACGAATATTCTAAAAGATAGCTGATATCTTAAAAGAAGAGAGCGCTTCGTTGATTGATTCTGGCTCAGAATCCATAGATACTTGCCATTATCGAAGGTAGTCTCCAGGTAGGCATTGACTGCATGTTTGATTTACTAATGTCAAATTTTTCGGTCTGTCAATAATTGAGAAGCATGGTAGTGTTGAATTTTAGTAGGCAGATGGGAGGCGCAAGATATGGACATATGGAATTTCAGTAAGTATATTCCTATTATATTGATTTCAAAAAAAACACAGGGGGATATCCAATTTCCATTAACTTCAGGGATTTATTGCAAAAGAAAATCATTGGAGTGCTTCATACACCATATCAATAATATCATAAACGGGAATTTGGTTATTGAGACTTCTGGATGCAGCATCAAGATTCATTTCACAGAAAGGGCAGGCGGTAACGAGGGCCTTTGCTCCCACCTGCATGGCGGATTTTAGAGCTGCGTGACCGATCTTTTCCGCAAGAGAACCTGATTCAAAAATCCGCATTCCACCACCGGCACCACAGCAGATTGTATTTTCTTTGGTGGCATATCTTTCTATGAGGTCAACGCCTGGTAACGCATTGAGGATAGCTCGAGGTTGATCATAAATGCCCATATGTCTTCCTATATGGCATGGATCATGGTAGGTTGCTTTGAGAGAATGTTTTTCCCTTAACTGAAGTTTTCTCTCCTGAATTAGTTTTGGGAGAAATTCAACTATATGTAAAACCCTCGGCTTTAATTTTTCTTTACTCTCTCTATAGTCATTTTTTAGCATATTGGCGCAACCTGCACACAGCGTCACAATAGCCTCACAGCCGAGACTATTAAACAGGTTGATATTCTCTTCCATCATTTCACGTGCAAGCGGTACATCACCAATTCTTTTTTGTACGCTTCCGCAGCATGGTTCATCCTTTCCCAGGATAGCAAAATCTACATTTGCCGTGCTCATTATTTCAGCAGCCTTACGTGGACGTGAAGAAAGTTCTTGACTGGAAGCCATTGTGCATCCAACAAAAAGAAGTACTGGAGAGGGTTCTTTCTGAGCATTCTTTATTTTCATCTTTTTCGCCCACTTTTCTTTTTCCGTCCTTGAAAGGCCCCAGGGGTTATTATACTGACGGGTAGAACTCAATATGCTCCTGTATGCAGGGTCAATCCATTTTGGATGGTTCTGTAAAAAATCTGCCCGCATTGCCTCAACAATTTTGGTTGTATCAACGAGTGCCTCACCTGTATCCTGATTGATACTGCCGCACTGTGTCATGCAATTACCGCATAAGGTGCAGCTGTAGATTACTTCTGCAAGCTCCGCTGAAGGGCTGATTGCCCCCTCGAGAAGTCCCTGGGCTATGACGGTTTTTCCCCGTGATGAAAAATGATCAAACCCCGCAGTAGACTCCTTTACCGGACACACATAAGGAACCTTGCTGGTGACCTTGCCGCTGCAGACCCCGCATTTCCTGCAGTTGTAAATGTAACGCCTGACCTTTTCCAGCTCCTTCATAACGTTTCTGCCCATGGCAATCATCTTTCCGGGTCTTTTTTAAGATCTGACCAGAGCCCTGGGTTTAAAATATTGTTGGGATCAAGTGATGTTTTAACCGTTTGAAACAGACCCTTGAATCCCGGAGACCAGCATGTAGCATTCAAATCAGCCATGAACCCCTGGTTGTAGACATCAATTGACCCAAGCCGATGTGCATATTCCTGGAAATCACGCATCAGGTCCCTTGCATAGGCCTGAAGCCCGGGTTCGTGTGTTTCCTCAAAAAAAACGTCCATTTCACCTATAATTGTACTCTGATCGCTTACTGTAAAAAATTCCCAGGTTGCATTGCACCGGTATCCCCGCTCATCCGCTGCCCGCATGCGTTCCTCCCGCCATGCCAGCAGCTGATGATATACGTCGGCAAATCCCTCCCTGGGAAGAGTAAAAGGAAGCCAGGCTGCTCTGCCGAATCCGTTGAATAGTGCCATCCAGTCCATGCCCGGATCACCTTCTGTGCCGGTAGATGCTTCCATGGCAACCGCCATGGCTTCAAGGGCAGGGTTACTGGTTCCTCCCAGTTCTTGGGCATCTGCATGGAAAGCCGCAAGCCTGCAATCCAGTTCATCGCTGCTGTAGCCCATCGCCATTCTCTGGACAGTAAATGCCTTGACGCCTTCCGTGCCGACTGCAAAATTTTCCATGGCGCCGGCACCAAAAACCAGCAGGGCATCAAAAGGAAAAGACGTGTCGCGCTGGACGTGTCGCTCCATCATGGCCAGGACGTTTCCAAGGGTAGCAAACTCCATAATGCCAGCGCGCACGAATGGCGGATATTTTCTGATGCGGACAGTGGCTTCGGTCTTGATGCCGAAAGACCCGCCGTCGCCAGTAAAAAGGCCCGTAAAGTCCGGCCCCCCCAGCGTGCGGTTGTACACCAACGGCTGGTGCCTGTTCGTCCCCGGTCCGCCCCCTGTCGTAACGACGGTACCGTCTGCCAGGACCACGGTCATGCTGATGATGTCCTTCCACAGGCCGGCGCTGCCGGCGACCCCGGACATCCAGCCACCCAGCGAAACAATATGGTTCGGCACAAACGGGGTAAAAATATAAAATCCCTCCTTGCGGCAGGCCAGCTCAAGCTTGCTCATGATGATGCCGGCCTGGGCTGTAACAGTCATGCTCTGGGGATTTATTTCCTTAACGTTATTCATGCGGGTCATATCCAGCAACAGGTTATGCCCCGGAATTCCTTTGGGCTGCCCGTAGATACTTGCGCCGCCGCCCCGCACAACCACAGGGATTCTTTGCCTGTTGGCAAGTGACAGTATCAGCGCCACTTCTTCTGTTGAACCGGGCCGTACTACACCCGCAGCATGTGTACCGCCGAAGTTGCTGGCATCCTCGGAATAGGCAAATGTGGCAAATCGGTCAGTAGTTACAAACTCTTTTCCAACAATTTCTTGCAATGATTGCAGCATCTTTTTTGTGTGCATCATGAACCTCTAAACGGTGTTGCACCTTCAGAATCTAAAGATTGATCACAATAGGAACACAGGTATATTAAAACACACTATCGAACACCTCTTTTGTGTTTTTTTCCCCAAAGACATTTACCATAAATGGATAACCCGGATCATTTGCTTTCATTAGTGTTCGGGTGGCAGCCTTTTTCTTGAGATAAAACTGTTTTTCCGGCCCCTCGTTAAGTATCGCTGCTTTTTCCCATAACTTACAATACTCGCTCGTGTAGAGGTATACCACCTCTGAAGTTTTTTTAATCCCCTCATCTGTTACTTTTGCAATAAGACGATAGGGAGACAAGGTATACACAGTAAGTGAGGGAAGATTCACTGCCTTGTCCGTAACGGTTTCTCCTAGTATTTCCAGCGCGTTATCACGAAGAGTACTTATTCCCGCAATATAACTCTCCGCATGCATAGTCCGGCCACACAACAATATCCATCATGGGAACAAAATCGAATATAGGTACATTCATCACAGACGGAACAATGGTAAGATTACACCATAAAATGGGGAGATTATGATTGTCATCCGGCCAGGCCATGGCCGTAGACTCCACCACCCCCGATTCGTGGATTTTAATAGTGCACAACACGACCTTTTCAAGTTTGTCCGCTTTGAACAGTTCAAGATCAATGGTGCCCCCGTCTGCCTCAATGCGCGCGAGCTGTGGATCAAGATCAATAGGCGCGAGCCTTAGGGCACTCATACTCTGTTTTGCCTGACCGGTAAAGTCTATGGATACTGCCATGGTGTTCTCCTTTCTGTGTTATGGTTCAATAATGGATAGGGCGACATCCGCTAATTTATCCCCTAAAAATTTATTAAGAGATCCAACACCTGGATCATTTTCTTTATAGAGTGCTCTTATCGTTTGCCGTCGCTGATGAATAAGCTTCATATAATCTGAGTGTGGGTCCTGCGGCTGCGCATCCCTGTAAATCTTCATCCATGCGTTAAAGTAATTCGTAGCACACTGAAAGATCATATCCACATTTTTTCTAGTGCCTTTATCTATGGTGCCGGTGATCATGTAGGGGGAGTGGATAGCCCTCACCCAGTGAAACACACTCGGTTTCATCCCTGGAAGTGAAGAGTAGGTGAAGTAGAGATCATCAAGTGGCTCATAAAAATAGTTCTGAAGATGGTCCAGGTTTCTTCCCACATCATCACTCGGCATTATATCGCATATGAAAAAAATATGATCATCAGATTCATCCCAGTCCATCACATAGTACGGTATGTCGTATTCCGTACCGGGAGTGATCACCAGGACATCAGCCACCATAGAACTGTAGAAGTTCATCCGGGATATGCCAATCTTTTCCAGCTTGGGAGCTTGATATGCGCGGTAGAAACACTTTTCACCCTCAAGCTCAAAATTATTCAGGCTTGTAATATCCACCCCAGCATGCTCAAATACCTGCACCGGTCTGAGCTCTTGAAGCAAATCAGTAAGATGTTGGAGTATGGGGGTAAACTTTTGCACTTCACCGTTCCCCTGCATTGTGTGCAGGTTTACGTGCTGTTGCTGCTGTGCTGCTCCATCTTTTTCCTGGGGCGAAAGACGTACCCCCGGGATAACAATTGCGTCCTGCGGGCACTCACGTATGCAGGTTCCGCACTCAAGGCACTTTGATTCATCAGTCATTATGCAGATGTCATCCTCAATTGCGAGAATTTTCATGGGGCAGGCATCTACGCAGATACCGCACCCGATACAAAGTTCTCTTGAAACAGTAAATTTTGTCATTTTGTTTTCTTCTGCTATGTTTGATCACCTCATTGTAAAAAATATGTTCTGCTTCTACCAGCACCAGTCCATACCGCCATCAACGCTCAGGTTCTGTGCTGTGATATAAGACGCTTCCTCAGATGCAAGAAAGGCAACTGCAGCAGCAATTTCTTCAGGCTCGCCTTTGCGTGGTATTAACAACTGTCCGCTTTTGATTGATTGCTCCACCAGCCAGTCGACAAAAGTGCCCTTTTCCATCATCATTTCTTCCTCGACCTTGTTGTAGATGTCAGTCGCTACCACACCGGGCGAAACACAGTTTACCCGGATACCCATTGGTGCAAGGCATTTAGCGAGTGTTTTGGTAAACATAATAACTGCTGCTTTTGATGAAGCATAGGCACCCGACATCCACTTGCCGCTACGCGCCATCAACGTTGAGATAGTTACAATTGAACCTTTAACACTGTTATCCATCATGTTCCGCGCGCATGCCCGGCAAAACAAAAATGACCCCCTCGCATTCACCTCATACACCCGGTCCCATTCCTCCAAGGTAATATCCAGGCCTGAGGACACGGTTTCTGTGATGCCTGCATTGGATACGGCTACGTGTACAGGACCAAAAGCCTCTGTTGCCTTGCTGATAAGCGCTGTGATCGATTCCTCGTGCATCACATTAGTCTGGATATACAGGGCAGTACCACCTTTGTCCTGTATCTCCTTCACTACCTGTTCTCCATTTTTACGGTTTCTACAGCCAACTACAATGCGGCCACCTTCCGTAGCGAAACGGTGTGCTATACCTCTGCCAATGCCGGTTCCACCACCGGTTATAATGATGTGCATGTCTTTGAATCGTTGCGCTGCCTGGTTCATCGCAAAACTCCATTCTGTTTGATATCAAACCTTTATTTGTCTTTCCATTTATTTATCCGTTTTTCAGGTTTTCGCAGACCTTGCAAAGAACTTCTTTGCATACCCGCAGGTCTTCCACACTGATACCACGTTGTGCAACCTGCATATTCTCATAGCCCAGTGGTATCAGCATCTCTTCGAGCTGTTTTCCCTTATTTGTTAGATAGATCAAATTCTGCCGTTTATCATTTTGGTCCGGGATACGCACAATGATATTCCTCTTTTCAAGCCCGTCTATCTGAGGTGAAATAGTACCTTTATCTTTACCGATACTGTTGGCAATCTGCTGTTGTGTCTGCCCATTTTCTTTCCAGAGCAGTAACAGGATCATCCATTGCTCCACGGTAATATCAAAATCGTTTCTGATAAATATCCTGCGTAGATTATTACCCATAAATCTAGTTGCCCTGTCAAGTAGCATGGCAAGTGACTGATTTTCATCAAATGTCTGGAAATCCATGGATTGTGAGCCCTTCACTTAGTTGGATATCAAACTATATAGTTTATATAGCGTATTGCTTCCCTCCTTGCAATCCTTTTTTGTAAATTTTTTGATAGAGACTATGATAGATTTTAGTTGGAGGAAGTACTCCTAAGGTGCTAAAAAACTCAAAACACTTAAAACAATAATCTAAACAAGGAGGAACTCCCATTGCCAAAAGAGTACTTAACAAAAAACTTACTGTCAAAGGAAGTTCCTTTTTGATGAGGGAAGTATAGAAAAGTTTAAATTGTGTATCAATAATGATGTTTTTATTGGCACAATATATGGTGGTGTCTAAATTGAGCAAAAAAGTTGAGGATACGTGCAATAGATAACTACTTGTATTTATTGGAATATTACGCACCATATGTTTAGTAGTGTTAAAAATTTCGGCTTTCGGGGAGATGTCCTTGATGGTAGTTATGTTGACTTTTTGTGGACAAAGTTAGAGTACAAGCTGTAGTATATTTAAAACTAATTTTGAGATTAATACACTAAACCTTTTCATTAACTTATAAGGGGATTGACATGCAAGAAAAGAATGAAAATGCAGGTCAAAGTGGAATAAACGAAGGTCTGGCTGAGGTAATCAGGGCTATCAATCGATACCACCAGGAAGCAACCATAACTGCAGTTGCAGGAGATTGTCCCTACGGACACCACAAGAGAGAAAAATTTATAGTAACTACTATGAATAGTGATGGACTCTGTGGTTCACTTTATCAAGCTATCCATCCTCTCATTGCTACACTCGAGTATGGAGGAGGAGTTATTTGGGGTAAGCATGAGGGAAGTACTAAAGCATCTTGCCCTGAGGGAGGAAAGGTGCAGGTGGAGGTTAAGCGATTCGAGAATAAAGACCCCACTAAACGTTTGAAAACAGTAAAAGAATTCAAAGATATGACTAAAAAAGGTTTTCCCGAACTTGATGGGTATAGAGTATTCATAGAAGTGCTTGGTATTGAAAGGAATTGCATGTGGGGACATAAGGTAGGAGACAAACACGAAATTGATCCCTTCAATGTTGGTGGTATCTGCGGTTATCTCTATTGGGAAATATATAGTTTTATCAATCTTCTTTATACTGGAGGTGGTATGCCTTGGGAAGGAGATAAAAATATCATTCATGGTACTTGTCCAGATCCCTATGATCTGCTCTCATACCGATTGATCAGAGAGAAACGGTAGCTGATTATAGAGGCTAGGAATTGCAACAAAGCTGCCAAAGGAAAAAAACCCGTGTATTATTTTAACGAGGAGACAAATATATGTCAGAACAAAAGCTTAAAGGTACCCTCTATGAAGATCGTGAAGCGGTAAAACGCTTCCGTAATTTTGAAAATCGCTACTATCAGGAGGTTACTATAATCAAGATAACAGCAGACTGTCCATATGGACATAGAGAAGGAGAAAAGTATAAGGTTTCCAATTGTAATAATGATGGGCTTTGTGGTGCTCTGTATACCTCACTACATAACTCAATAGTGACGTTACACTACTGGGGCAGTCTACCATGGTCAAAGGAGCCAGATATCTACAGGAGTATGTGTCCGGAGATGAAGGTCCAGGCTGAGATCAGGCGTAAGGAACAAGAACAAAGAATTCTGCTAAAGACTGGGGCCCAGAGAAGGAAAATGATTGGCAAAGGTTTTCCCACCATAGATAAATACCGAGCCTTCATAGAGATTATTGGTGTTGACAAAGTATGTGCATGGGGTCATGAGGAAGGACAGCGGTTTGAAATAGACCCGTTTAATGTTGGTGGTGTATGTGGGTTTCTTTACAACAAGGTCTATCCATATCTTAATGTCTTGCTTTCGGGAGTAACCCTCCCTTGGATGTCAGAGGATGAGAATATAATGTATCAAGTCTGCCCTGATTCATATAACCAAACATCCTATCGCTTGGTTGTGGAAGAAAGATAGCATGTAAAAAGATAGTTATGAGATTTTTCTTTGATAGGTGAATCTTACCCATGCCATCAGGAACCCATCTCTGTAAGTCTTTCCGATAATGCCTTACAGGAACAAGAATGCCAGCGGCTATTCTGAGATCATTTCTGATTCTTAAACGCACTGGTTCATTAAAGTAACCTCATCTGGAAAAAAGTTCTACTGACGAAGTGGAAATAGAAGTAGGTGGAAGCGAGCTCGGAAGATCACGATCCTTGTGAAAAAACATTAAGCTGTCCCGTAAAGGAAGTAAGCACCACTATCCAGGACTGTTATCGGATAACCTCCCAGAAAATCCTCTTTGCCTTCTCCATACCGATAAATCTTCCAAGCATTGTGCGGGATCCATCCTTTTCGCTCAGCTGGTCACAGTAAGCAAGACTGACTGACTCTATTTTACTGCGGTAATCCGGATCTGTTATCTTTTCAGCAGCATCAAGCATATCAAGATAGCAGGAAAAATAGTCCCACGCACATGCACAGGCTTTATCAAGCAAACTGTTTTCAGGCATCGCGTAAACAGTATAGTCTGTCAAATAGGGGGTCATCCATTCCTTTGCTGTTTTTTAAGGGACAAGAGTGTATCGCTCATAGATCGGTTGTAAGTGGGATATATATTTATCCTGATAGGTTCTATCATTAAAGAGAGGTATGAAATTCATGTAGACGAATGATTTCTTCTTCATGCAAGAAAAGTCAATAGCAAGAAGCGGTAAATCGTAATCAAGTTCAGGGTAGATCTCGATTGCAAAGATGTCAAGATGGGGGACACGGACTGTGCAGCGCATAAGTGAAACTTTTCTCACTTTTTCCAAACGCCAGTTATACATGTTGAGCCGAAACATCCCCAAAAACCGTTTTGTTTCTTTTATTAATGGGATCAATAAATAGTTTACAGAAAGACGAAACGTCATTGCGAACGAAGTGAAGCACTCTCATTTCATAGTCATCTGTGAGGAGTGCGGAGCCTGTTCAGAGCCTTTAGAGATTGCGTCGTCGCTATGCTCCTCGCAATGACATGTAAACTATTTTATGCCCTGAGTAATAAATCTTCGGGAATAGACGTAGGCTGAAGAGTATATCTTCCTTCCAATGATAATGATTGATAGGAGTGTAATGCTAAAGGTGAGGGCTAAGATTGTTGGCGGTCTTATCTTTTTAAGTGGCTTGCACTTCTTATATCACATATTTGATGAGGGGTAAAGGTGGAAGACAAGTTTTAAAAATGGATTGAAGACCCTCCGAGCCTTCCAGCTGAAAATTCATGTTAATCTAACAAGTTTAAAAATGGCATGCGTGGTGCGTGGGGTAATAAAAGGTTTAATTATGGTGGGGAGAGTGGGGAGGTGGGAGGCACCATTCGACTGGGAGAAATTGGTCTAAGACGACCTGCCATGAGCTTGTCGAGTGGTGGAGGCGGCGGGAGTCGAACCCGCGTCCGGAAATACTCCACTTAAGGTTCTACATGCTTAGCCTGTATATTAGGTTTCACTCCTCAAAACTCCCACAGGCAGGATTTTAAAGGAGCTAGCTTATTTTAGCTTCATCCCCACCCCCATGAGCATGAAGTGGAGACTATCCCGCTAAGTCGACGCCCTTTTTAGCCCCGCGGAAAAAAGCTAGAAGGACGCTTGCTGCTCTATTTAAGCAGCAAGGGCATAGTCATAATCATTTGCGATTATGTTTAATCCCACCTGTTTAACGAGCAGGTAGGAACCTCGACATGCCCCTTAAGCTTCGCTTATCCCCGTCGAAACCGTTTCGCCCCCTTTCTCTTATTACCACAACCAAACCACAGAGGGCACAGAGTATTTTTCAGATATCAAAGAGAAAATGTTTTATCTTTCCTCCTCTCTGTGCTCTCCTACATCATTAGTCGCTTGATGCCATCTTTTAATCGTTTTACATTGAAGTTAATCAACAAACTTCAACCCTTTATATTCATAGAATTTAAGTATAGTAATAAATGAGCTTCACATAGTGTGTTCAGTGCCTCGAAAGATTTTAACTCTTAAATAACCTTATTCTCTCTTTTATAGTAAATTAATTTTAGAGGAAATTCCCTTTTGATGTATAGAAACCAGAGAGTTCACAAAGTTTTTAAAGATAAATTTTATCTCTGTGCTCTGTGGTTAAATTTCTTTAATAGTACCTTTACAATCTGCCCTTAACCTTTTTCCCCCGAAATTCCTTTTCTACCTCACGGGCAAGATCTTTTCTCCTGATGTCATCACGTTTGTCATGAAGCCTTTTGCCCTTCGCTACAGCCATCTCAACCTTTGCCTTTCCATTTTTAAAGTACATCTTTAAGGGAATGAGGGTAAAGCCTTTTTCCCTTATCTTACCATAAAGTCTTTTTATCTCGCTTTTGTGAAAAAGTAACTTCCTTTCTCTTAAAGGATCATGGTTAAACTGATGAGCATAGGTATAAGGACTGATGTGGGTATTGACAAGATAAATTTCTCCATCTTTGATTTGTGCATAACTGTCTTTGAGATTAGCTCTGCCTGACCGGCATGATTTTACCTCACTTCCTTTAAGCACCAGGCCAGCTTCATAAGTATCAATAATATGGTAATCATGCCGTGCCTTCTTGTTTTGGCAAATTATTTTTTCTGCCATTAGCTTTCCAGATTTCACCACAGAGAACAAAGATAATTTTTTAACTATCAATGATAAAATTCTTTTATCTTTCTTCCTCTCTGTGCGTTCATCTTTTCCCAATAAATAATACTTATAATATTATCATATCTACACTAGTTAGGCAAGCAAGTAAACCTTATTCGCAGGGAGAGTACATCATGGTATGAGCTAATTTGCTAGCACAAAAGGAGTTTTCGGGACCAAAGCCAGTCAAACAGACAGAGAAATCCGAAGCACTAAGCAGGAATTCGAAACAAATTCAAAATGTCCTAATACTCACAACACAGGCTTTAACGCATGTATTTTCCCAATTCACATTGTTTTGAATGGTGTTCATTTGAAGTTGTTTCAAACCGCTCTGGTGCGACGTCGATCTGGAATAGTTTATAGTAATTATAACCGCACTTACTTAACCCCTACCCCTATATTGTTTAATCAACTTTAACCTTTACATACCTCTATATTTTTATTATTATATTTTTAGATCACTGATACGAAAGAGGCCTATATTAGGACACAGTCTCGCCCCAGTGAAATATAAGATAAACTCATTTCACGGGGTAAATTCGTAGATACACTCAGAAAAAAAATATAAGAATTCAGAAATCAATCAAATTTAATTAAGCCTGCACGCTGATACAGCTTGCACCAACTTTTTCTTAAAATCGTGTCATCCAAAAAAGAATTGCCTACACTATTTAATAGATGATTGAAGAGAAATTAAAAAGGGTAGCGTTAAAAGCAACAAAAGGAGGAGGAGCTATCCTTATGGAATACCTTGGTAAAGTTCAATATATTGATTATAAAGGAGAAATCAATCTGGTAACTGAAGCAGATCGACGCTCAGAAGAAGTAATCCTGAGTATCATCAAAGATAGTTATCCTGATCACCGTATTCTTTCCGAGGAAACAGGTGATAATGGGAAATGCTCCTCGTTTAAGTGGATTATCGACCCACTTGATGGCACCACCAATTATGCCCATGGCTACCTCTGTTTCTGTGTTTCACTTGCCATCGAACATGAAGGAGAGGTAATCTACGCTGCGGTATATGATCCTGTGAGGAAGGAGCTCTTCACTGCAGAAAAAGGAAAAGGGGCTTATCTAAATGGGAAGGCTATCAAGGTATCATCTACTCAACAGTTACACCAAGGCCTTCTCTGCACTGGCTTTCCCTATGATGTCAGGGACGACATGAATAGTAACATCCTTCATTTTCGTAACTTTTTGTTGAACACTCAGGCAGTAAGGAGAGATGGCTCTGCGGCACTTGATCTCTGTTATACCGCAGCAGGAAGATTTGATGGATTCTGGGAGCAAAAGCTTTTCCCTTGGGATGTTGCAGCAGGGAGTTTGCTTGTAGCAGAAGCAGGCGGTAAACTGAGCAATTTTAAAGGAGAGAATTTTAGCATCTATGACAAAGAAATCGTTGCGAGCAACGATATAATTCACAATCGGATGATTGAGGTATTGAGATGATAAAACACATAATGCTGATTTTTAGCTAAAATTTAAAATTTTTATAAAATAAATAAAGTTTTTTTCTAACATATACGATTATATATATTAAATGTATCTGCTCAAAATTCAGTGGAATTTTGAACAGACAAATGAAAATTGCAAAGTACAAAATTTAAAATAGACTTGTAGGATAGTATTTTTCTTTAAGCCTGACGATTAATCTTAATTGATCGAAATCCCCAAGATTTGAGCGAGTACTGATAAATAGGTTTGACTAGCTATAAACTCAATTTTTACTAAAAAAGTTCCTCTAATATGAAAGTGCCAGCATTACAACAACTATATATATATCTCTCCTATACAACAGTGGTATTGTCTGTATTATACCCACCATCTCTTACTAGTGCAGACATTTATCGCTATGTTGATGAAAAGGGTACCATCCATTTCACCAACATCCCTACCAGCCATAGATATCGACTATTCAAAAGAGAGAGGAGCAGACTTAGAAATAGTAGCCCAACACGCTATGATCGGCTCATCAGAGAGATTTCTCAAAAGTACGATGTTGATCCTGCTCTAGTTAAGGCAGTGATAAAGGCCGAGTCTGATTTCAACCCCTATGCAGTTTCTAAAAAGGGGGCTCAGGGACTGATGCAATTGATGCCTAAAACCCTTAAGGACCTTAAAGTGTACGATCCATTTCATCCTGTGGAAAACATTGATGGTGGAGTCAGATATTTAAAGCGGCTATTAAAACAATTCAATAATGACATTTCCTTGACCCTCGCTGCCTACCATGCTGGAGCTAAAACTGTTGAAAAATATGAAGATATCCCTCCTTATCAAGATACCCAACACTATGTGAAAAAGGTCCTCAATTACTTTGATCGTTATCGTCAAGAGATCTAATATCTCCAGGAAGAAAACAGTCCATGTCAGAAATACTTGTTAAGGTAGCTCGGGGAAATCAGATCGAGAGTATCCATAGGGGTCATATTGTAGTAGTAAATAAAAGAGGCGAGATACTCTATCAATTAGGAGATCCTGATTTTAAAATCTGTATGCGAAGCTGTGCTAAGCCACTTCAAGCGCTGCCCGTCATCACCACAGGTGCTGCAGATACATTTAGTCTCACACCTGCCGAGCTCGCTATCATGAGTGGCTCCTTGAATGGTCAGGACTTTCAGACTAACCTGATAACGTCTATTCTGAGTAAAATCGGACTAGACGAGCGTTTCCTGCAATGTGGGGTTCACCGACCCTCACATCGTGCAACAGCTAAGAGACTACAGGAAGAAGGTAAGAAACCTTCTGTCTTGCACAATAATTGTGCAGGGAAGCACTCAGCTATGCTCACTATCTGCGTTCATCAAGGATGGTCACTGGATAACTACATCAGTAGAGATCATCCGGTACAGCATCTTATACTGAAAACTGTCTCATCTATGACAGAAGTACCTGTTAAAGAAATTGGAGTAGGAATAGACGGCTGTGGTGTTCCGGTTTTTTTTCTCCCTCTTAAAAACCTTGCCAGATCATACGCTAAGCTCACATCCACCTCTGATCAAGCCATGCATCGATTGATGGACGCAACCCTCGCTCATCCTGAAATGATTGCAGGCGATGAAAGAATCTGCACTGATATCATGAGAGTTTTAGGTAAGAAAGTATTTGCCAAAACGGGAGCTGAAGGGGGGTATGCCATGAGCCTAATGGAGCAAGGATGGGGAGTGGCTATAAAGATCGAAGATGGAAACAACAGGGCAATGCAGCCCGTTGTCATTGAGACCTTGAGGCAATTGGCAATAGTAACCAGAAAAGAAGAAGAGAAACTCCACACCTATCACCATCCTGTTATTAAAAATCATTTGAAGGAAATCGTGGGTAGCATTGAAACCCAATTTAGATTGAGCAACTAGCCCATATCAGATAATCATAAAAAACTAGAAATGAAAATAGATATATTATATAATATATAAATACTCAGAAAAATATGTTTCTCACCTATTTTTGAAAGGAGGATGATCTACATGACTGAAGAAAGGGATGGATCAAGGTCTTTACTCATTTTTTTAGCTGGAGGCTTGATTGGTGCAGGGGTATCAATGCTCTATACCCCCTTGAGCGGGGAAAAGACCCGTCAATACTTAAGGATTCAAACCAAGAAAGCAAAAAGAAAGGCTCGACATTTAACTGAAAGTGTCAAAGAAAACGTTGACCACCTGATCGAAGAGATTAAGGAAACAACAGATAGAGTAATTGAAGAAGGAATCGAACTCACTAAGGAAAAGAAAGCTGAACTCTTGGCGGCTATCGAAGCGGGGAAAAAGGCGATGGAGGAAGAGAGAAAGAAGATAGAGAAGCACCACACTGAATGAGATATGAAAAGCAGGTAGAATACATATTAGTGAGAGCACAAAATGGTTTACATGTCATTGTGAGGGACATTGTGATGAAGCACTCTTATAGATGGTGATAAAGCAAGATGATCACTTCGGTTACCTTTGGCAACATCGCAATGAGAGGCTCTCTTCCATCAAAATCACCACCTCCACATAGATCCCTATGGAAAAGGTCAGGGTCACGATTAAAAAATATTCTGGCAATGAGGACGTACCCCTCCCCCACTATATGTCTCCTCACGCTGCAGGGATGGACCTTTATGCTGCGGTTAGAGAGGACACCACGCTAAAACCTGGCGAAATCAAGCTTATCCCAACGGGGATAAGTATTGCTCTCCCACCTGGCTTTGAGGCACAAATCCGCCCCCGAAGTGGACTAGCCATAAAACATGGGATCGGCATTCTTAATACACCAGGAACCATAGATGCCGATTATCGGGGAGAAGTAGGAATTATACTGATCAATCTTGGGGGAACCCCCTTTATAATAAAAAGGGGGGATCGCATTGCACAGATGATCATCAATAAAGTCTACCAAGCTCATTTAGAGCTATCCACGGAATTGCCTCCCACTGAAAGGAATGGTGGAGGATTTGGACATACAGGGAGGTAAACCCCGTTAGGAATTTTGGACAGAGCTTTAAACCCTGCCGAAACTTACCGCTCTTTTTAATGGTCTCTCAAAACCTCATACCTTCAAACATGGGTAGTTATTACTCAGGGCATTAAAAGTTTACATGTCATTGCGAGGTACGTAGCGACGACGCAATCTCTAAAGGCTCAGAACAAACTCCGCACATACGAATATAAAATGAGAGTGCTTCACTTCGTTGCAATGACGTTTCGTTTTTCTGTGAACTATTTGTTGACCCCATTAATAACAGTATGAAATCCGACATAAACGATGGCGCTTCCTTTCTAACGGGGTAAAACATTAAAAGGCAGAGATGTTTGTCTCTGCCTTTTATCTCTCGCCAAAGAATATGAGATTCCAAAAACTCCTTCAGCTACTCTCTCTTCAAGGTTGTGTCACCCTCCAAAATGATATAACTCTTCAACTCATCGAGCGTTTTCACACCAATGCCCTTAACATTAGTAAGATCTTCTACCTTTTTGAAGGGTCCATTCTGAGTACGGTATTCAATAATAGATTGAGCAGTTTTGGTACCAATACGTGGTAGCATCTCCAATTGTTCTACAGTAGCAGCATTGATATTGATTTTTCCAGATAAAGCTGGTTTTTCAGGAACAGGCTCAGCAGCTTTTTCAGCAGCAAAGGATGAAAGAACCATACAAAATGAACAGAAAAAAGTAAGTGCCACAATTAATATGAGAAGCTTGGATAATTTCATTTTTTCCCTCCTTTTGCTCTGGTGTTATAGTTTACGTTTAGTTCACTTTGATCACCTTCCCCCCTTTCATAGTAGATTTTAATAGCAGAATTTCTCTTATCATAGGTATAAATAAAGTCAAGAAATTTTTTCTAGAAAAATATCAACAGGGTTCTGTAAAATGAGTTGACAATGAAAGGAAAATAGGAGATATACTCAGTTCACTTTCATATACACTATAGATAAGCAAGAAAATGGACAAGAGGGCCAAGAAATCTTATTTGAGAAAAAGAATTATCTATCTCTGGGGACGGATAGGAACTTCCATGGCCTTCCGATTGGCTCAATGGATTCCCTTAAAGTATCTTTATGGCCTTGCTGGGATTATTGGAAGAGCAGGTTTCTATCTGATGAAAAGGCGCAGGCAGATAGCTTACAACAATTTAAGGATAGCCTTTGGCACCTTAAAAACAGAGAGAGAATGCTATGAAATCGTGAAAATCGTATTTCGTGATACAGTAAAGAATGCACTGGAGTTAGCTAAACTTGCTTGTACTGATCCCAATTTTTTAAAAGAGATCGTAAGTATTGAGGGATTAGAGCACCTAGATAAGGCATTGCGCCAAGGGAAGGGCATAGTGGCTTTAAGTGCCCACATGGGGAACTTCCCCATCATTGGTTCTAGACTAATCTTAGAGGGCTACCGCTTCTCTCTCATTGCTCGCGACCCTAAAGATAAAATATTAGCTAAAACCCTATTGGATTTAAGGACAAAACTTGGTCTTGACTCAATATCTGATAAGCCTCGCAAGATGTGTGTCGCAAAATCATTAGCCACCTTGAAACGAAACAATATCCTTTTTCTCCAGATTGATCAGAATGCCTCTTCTCAGGATCTTTGGGTTGATTTTTTTGGCTGGCTGGTTCCTACCTTCAGGGGGCCAGTGGTTTTCAGCATGAGAACAGGTGCTCCCATCATTCCCATGTTTATGATAAGGGATGCCCCAAACCACCATAAGCTAATTATAAAACAACCATTCAAGCTTAATAGTACTGAAAATAGGGAGAAGGATATCCTCCACAACACTGCCAGACTTACTAAGTTAATTGAATCCTACATAAAACACTATCCTACCCAATGGTGGTGGTTCCACCGTAGATGGAAGAGGGCAAAAAAGATTAATTAAATCTTCCTTTTCAGACATTTTTATGATATAGAGAGTAAAACTGCTCTTATCTTTTAGAAAAAGATACCTTAATCTCCATTGCCCTTATGGCGAATCCCTGATTGCGTTTGAGATCTGGCAACCTATAGTACATCCCCGAATGCTTAATTATCATCATTGTGAGGTACTTTAATAAAAATCTTGATTGTAGAAACAAAATCAAGGTTTTTTTCTTCAATGGCGTGAGATGGATAAGGAAGATAAAAAAAAGAAAAAAGATGAAGTTCTTGCTTCCTCAAAGAACGCTGTTTCCCCTTTTGAGAGTGCTGAAAAAAACGTGATAGCAAAGGAAGAGAATGATACCCTTGCGAGACTTTTAATTGTGGATGATGATGAGGATGTAAGATCGTTACTTAAAGATTTATTAGTGGAATCAAATTATGTGGTCGACACTGCATCATGTGGAGAAGAAGCTTTGAAGAAGATTCGAGTTTCCACCTATGATTTAGTGGTGACTGATCTAAGAATGAGAGGGATGCATGGTTTTGAAGTGATCAAAGGAGTGAAAGCAATAGATCCAGGCATAGATGTTATTGTAATGACAGGATATGCGTCTGTTAATTCGGCCGTAGAATCAATGAAAGCTGGTGCTGTAGACTACATTACTAAGCCTTTCAATAGTGATCAGATAAGACTGGTGGTAGATAAAAGTATAGAGAGACGAAAATTTCAACGCCTAGCTGGTGAGAGAGAATTCTACAAAATACTCTCAAGTATTGATGGACTCACTTCACTATATAACTATCGCTACTTTCACCAATATCTTCAAATGGAACTAGAGAGGGGAAAAAGGTATAAACACCACCTTTCTTTGATTATGCTAGATATTGATGATTTTAAGGTATATAACGATAGTTACGGTCACACCGTGGGAGATTTAGTGTTAAAAAATTTGGCAACTATCTTAAAAAGTGCCACCAGAGGATGCGATGTTATTTGCCGATATGGCGGGGAAGAGTTTGCCATAATACTTCCAGAAACTAACAAGAAAGAGTCTGCTATTGTTTGTGAGAGGATTAGAGAAGCGGTTGAGAATACCACTATGGTTGATGAAAAAGGAAATGCCATTGGAAACATCAGAGTAACTGTGGGCTTAGCATCTTTCCCCGTAGATGCTCGTAGTAAGAATGAACTAATAGAAAAGACTGATAAGGCCCTCTACCAAGGGAAAAACGCAGGTAAAAATTGCACCTTCATCTATGGTGCAAAAGGCAAATACAGGAAGTTAAAGAGAAAAAAAAGATAGGATAATTCCTACCAGACTCACCGAGAAGAGATATTTGATCTTAGAAAAGGTTATAAGATTTCTAGGGGAGTACCTTAAGAACTACTGCCTATTTTTATAAAGACATTCTACTAATAATCTTCTTATCTCTATAGATAAGAATCCGATAGGTAGAGGGAGATGCCACGTGCAGAAGAGTTTTTTAGCCTAACAGAATTTTCCCACAGATCGTTGTTCACTAAGACAGAATACGTTTGGGATGCCTTAAAAATACTGGAAGTCTATATTTGGGATGCCCTTAATCCTAACGTGAGTGAGTTAAGAAAAAAGGGCGAGGTATTGCCTAAGGCTTTCGCTCTCTATGAGGGTAAACTTATAGAAGGTTTTACCCTCAAAAGAGAAGAGGCCACTCGAGGAAAACCTCAAGTGGTAGTCAACAGTAAGATTCTAGTGGGTGCATCGATTTTTTATGCGGGCGTTTCTCTATTGGATGATGAGATCTCTGTTGGGAAAGGCACCATTGTGGAGCCTGGTGCACTGATCAAGGGTCCCACCATTATTGGGGATAACACTGAGGTTCGGCAAGGTGCCTATATTAGGGGTAATGTAGTGATAGGAAATAACTGTGTGGTGGGACACACTACCGAGATCAAAAATTCCATAATGGTTTATGGAAGTAGAGCAGGTCATTTTGCTTATGTTGGAGACAGCATCTTAGGTGAGGTCAATTTAGGAGCGGGAACTAAACTTGCTAATCTTAAGATTTTTAATTCATCCATAAAAGTTGAAATCAATGGCACTTGTTATGATACTGGGCTTAGGAAAATGGGAGCTATCATTGGTGATAGTGTGGAGCTAGGTTGTAATACAGTAACTAGTCCAGGTACCATATTGGCAAAAGGTGTAGTATCGTATCCCAATACCTCACTGCGTGGATACTATCCACCTGGTTCAATCATTAAACTGAGACAGGGGCAAGAAATAATAGAAAGGTCTTAGCAGTAAAGAAGCGCTGCTTTTCGCAACTGGAATAATGGTCCGTCCTGGCGCGAACTGCTTGAATATACCGTTATTGCATTGATAGTTTGGAATCTAAGATTTAAATTCTCTCCATAAAGTTCGGTCTGGGCCGGGGAATAGTAGAATGATGGAATAGTGGGTTTAATAAGGGTTTCGTGTTACGGGTTGTAAGTTACAGGTTTTATTTTTATATATCACTCTTTTTTGAACACCTACTCCGCAATTCACTATGGATTCTTCGCATATCATTATTCCCTGAGTGAGGAGAAAGTAAGCGCTAAAAAATTCTTTTTAATTTCACTATATTGTAGAATTTCAGAGACGCTATATGTGTGGCATTATAGGATATATTGGTGAAAGAGATGCCCCTCAACTCTTACTGGAGGGTTTAAAGCGATTAGAATATCGGGGATACGACTCTGCCGGTATGGCTGTAATTGATAGTGGAAGGGTTGAGATCAAACGAAATGTAGGAAAACTTATCCAGTTAGAAAGTTCTCTTAGTAAGAACCCCTTGAGAGGAAAGGTCGGTATAGGCCATACCCGATGGGCCACCCATGGTAAACCGTCTGAGAACAATGCCCATCCCCATAAAGCTGGAGCCATTGTAGTTGTCCACAACGGCATTATTGAAAATTACCTCACTCTCAAAGGCATATTAAAGAAAAAAGGTCATACCTTCAAATCCGAAACTGATACAGAAATCATTGCTCACCTTATCCAGAGCTACCTCTTCAAAGGAAATAGTTTTGAGCAAGCTGTGAGAAACGCGCTTAAGAAGATCAAAGGATCTTATGCCATCGGCGTTATCTGTGAAGAAGAACCCAAAAAGTTGATCGCAGCGAGGAATGAAAGTCCCTTGGTCATAGGTCTAGGCGAGCAGGAGTGGTTCATAGCCTCTGATATCCCTGCTTTCCTTCCCTATACGAGGAAGGTCATCTTTTTAGATGATCAAGAAATGGCTGTTCTGAGTGAAAAGGGTGTAAAAATAGGCAAACTCTCAGGTGAAAAGATTTCTAAAGAGATTAAGACTATAGACTGGAGTCCCTCTATGGCAGAAAAGGGTGGGTTTAAGCACTTTATGCAAAAGGAGATCTTTGAACAACCAAGAGCAATTATCGACACCTTCAGAGGAAGGATTGCTGAAGAGAAGGGTAAGGTCTTCCTAGAAGATTGTAACCTCACCGCCAAGGATATCAAGCAGATTGATAAGATCTTTATCGTTGCATGTGGCACTTCGTGGCATGCTGCTACCGTGGGAAAATTCATGATTGAGGATATCTGTCGAATACCAGTTGAAGTAGATCTGGGCTCTGAATTTAGGTACCGAGACCCTTTGTTAAATAAAAAAACCCTCCTCCTACTTATAAGCCAGTCAGGAGAAACGGCAGATACCCTAGCGGCACTGCGTGAAGGGATAAAGAAAAAGGCACGAATCATCGCAGTATGGTAAGGAGTTCTCAAGGGGTTATTTATACCCACGCTGGACCAGAGATTGGAGTGGCTTCAACTAAGGCCTTCACCACCCAATTGGTAGTCCTTTATCTTCTATCCCTCTCCATAGGAAAACTAGCTGGGAGGTTAACCAAAGATAAAGAAAAGAGTATGATTAAAGATTTGGTGAAACTACCTCGCCAGGTTGAAAAGATACTGGAAGAAGACTCCTCTATAAGAACTATTGCCCATCACTATATGAACTACCGTGATTTCCTCTACCTGGGAAGGGGGATTAACTATCCTATCGCCCTGGAAGGTGCCCTTAAACTAAAGGAAATCTCCTACATCCATGCAGAGGGGTATCCAGCAGGTGAGATGAAACATGGCCCTATTGCACTCATTGACGATCAGATGCCGGTAGTAGTATTGGTATCTAAAGGTGTCACCTTTGATAAGATCATGAGTAATGTTGAAGAAGTCAAGTCCAGAGGAGGAAAAATCATAGCAGTTACCCCTAAAATCAGTAAAGAAATTCAGTCAAAGGCCGATACTATTATCAAAATACCTGAGAATAACGGTTATTTGATACCCATTCTCTTTACCGTTCCTCTACAACTACTTTCCTATCATATTGCTGAGATTAAGGGAACGGATGTTGACCAGCCCAGGAATCTGGCAAAAAGTGTAACTGTAGAATAGCTAATAGTTTTTTGACACAGATTCACCCCCGTTAGATTAATTAGTTTAGGCTTACATATGTTTTAAACAATCCAAGATAAAAATGTATAATGTAATAGGCTTTGACATTTTATCTAACGGGGTAAACGCAGATTATGAAGATTTTAAATATAAAGTTGTAAGTTGTGGACTGTATTAGCTTGCTAGAATTGCACGCGTGCAAGCCTAATTATGTGTGAATGGTTTCAGAATTTTTCTAATAGTTTCTTACATGTATCTGCGAGAACCTGTGTCCTAATCTAACAAGAAAGGCAAAATGAGAAAACTATTTGGCACAGATGGAATTCGGGGTGTTGCCAATGTGCACCCTATGACTACAGAAATCGCAATGCAGTTAGGAAGAGCTGTTGCATATATCTTTAAAAATGAGAATAGAAGACATAGAATTCTCGTTGGTAAGGACACCCGGCTCTCAGGATACATGTTGGAGACCTCATTAACTTCAGGAATCTGCTCCATGGGAGTAGATGTTCTCTTGGTAGGCCCCATTCCTACTCCAGGTATCGCCTTTTTAACCACCGATATGAGGGCAGATGCAGGGATTGTGATCTCAGCTTCCCATAATCCTTTTCAGGACAATGGGATTAAGATTTTTTGTCGAGATGGTTTTAAACTTCCTGATGAGAAAGAGGAGAGGATTGAGGAGTTGATATTTTCCAAAGAGATAGATTCCCTTCGGCCCACTGCCACTGAGGTAGGAAAGGCATTCAGAATTGACGATGCAGCAGGAAGGTACATTGTGTTCCTCAAAAACACTTTTCCCAATTATCTCACCCTAGATGGATATAAGATTGTATTAGATTGTGCTCATGGCGCGGCTTACAAAATTGCACCCCTTGTATTTGAAGAGCTCGGGGCTAAGGTTTATCCCATAGGTGTCGAGCCAGACGGGGTTAATATTAATCTAAATTGTGGAGCACTTCATCCGGAAGTAATCAGTCAGTCGGTGAAAGAAAAGGGTGCTGATATTGGTATTGCCCTAGATGGGGATGCTGATCGAGTCATTTTTGTTGATGAAAATGGGGTTGAAGTAGATGGTGATCAAATCATGGCTATTTGTGCTCTAGACATGTTAAGAGAAAACCGATTAAAGAAAAATACCTTAGTAGCCACCGTAATGAGTAATATAGGGCTTGATATCGCGCTGGAGAAAGAAGGGGTTAAGGTGGTGAGATCAGCAGTAGGAGACAGATATATCTTAGAAGAGATGTTACACCATGGTTACAACTTTGGGGGAGAACAATCGGGACACATCATATTTTTTGATTTAAATACAACGGGTGATGGCATCCTCTCCGCTTTACAAGTCTTGGCTTCTATGAAAAAAAACAACAAGAAACTTTCTGAGCTAAGCACCATCATACAGAAGTTTCCTCAAGTAATTGAGAATGTAGAAATAAAACGTAAAGAAGACCTCGAATCCATACCCGAGATTAAACAAGCTATCACTACCGCTGAAAAAACACTATACGGTAGAGGAAGGGTCTTAGTGCGTTACTCTGGTACCCAGTCACTGTGCCGAGTTATGGTTGAAGGTCAAGATGAGAAGGAAATAAAAGAGACTGCCCAAAACCTTGCCCAGTTGATTGGAAGCAAGCTCAATTAGTCAAAAAAAGTGATACCATTCGAGCAATAAGTATTGCAAACTTTACCCTAAATTTTTTTGTAATAGATAAAAAGGGTGCCTATTTAGGTACCTTATTATTTTTACCAAGAAACGGGTAAACAAGTCAATCGCATGTGTTTTACAAGGGAAAAGGAGCCCTGTTTTTAATATAAAAACGATGCTCCTTTTTTATGCGTGTTTAAAACATCATTAAATTAAATTGTTTTTATCAGAAGGATGTGGTAAAAAACCTATTACTCATTCAATTATTAACAAGGAGCATCAATGAATCCTCTAGCAAAAGAACTAAACGACAAACTGAGTAAGGAAAATTCTTTCGTTTATGAAATGCTCTCGAAACGAGGAAAAGAGCTCTTTTTCCCCAAAGGGATCTTGAGTCAAAGTGCAGAGGCTAAAGTCAAGGCAAAAAAGTTTAATGCGACCATTGGGATAGCTACAGAAGATGGTGTAGCCATGCACCTTTCCTGCATTAAAAAACATTTGGAGACAATAAAACCCAACGATGCCTTTCCCTATGCCCCTGCCTCTGGAAAACCAGAATTGAGGAAGAAGTGGCAGGAGAAACTCTTAATCGACAATCCCTCTCTTGGTGGAAAAACCTTCAGTTTACCTCTCGTAACCAGTGCAATCACTCACGGTTTGAGTCTGGCAGGAGATTTATTTGTTGATGAAGGGGACATAATACTACTACCTGATAAACTGTGGGGGAATTATCGATTAATTTTTAGTGTTCGGCTGCGTGCTATACTCAAAACCTTTCCTTTATATAACGAGAGGAATAGATTTAACACCGATGGCTTAAAAAAAGCGATAGAAGAAATGGCTAAAGAGAAATCTAAGCTTCTCATTTTACTCAATTTCCCTAACAACCCTACGGGTTATTCCATCACTCCGAGGGAAGCAGAAGATATCTCTAAAATGTTAAAAGAGGTTTCTTCTAAAGGATTAAATCTGATTGTTATTAGTGATGATGCCTATTTTGGTCTGTTCTATGATGATGAAGTGATGAAGGAATCTCTGTTCGCCCATATAGCTAATCTAGATAAGAAAATACTGGCAATTAAACTTGATGGTGCTACTAAAGAACAGTATGTCTGGGGATTTAGAGTAGGTTTTATTACTTTCGGTATTGGAGGAGAAGGCGATAAGGGGGCTATATATAATGCTCTTGAGAAAAAGACTATGGGTGCTATCAGGGGAGGAATATCAAACTGCCCACACTTATCACAGACACTGGTGTTAAAGGCCTTAGAGTCAGAAGAATTCACCAAAGAAAAGAAAGAAAAGTATGAGGTGATGAAGGCGAGGGCTTTTAAAGTTAAAGAAGTGCTTCAGAATGATAAATATAAGGATGCCTGGACTTACTACCCGTTCAATTCCGGCTACTTCATGTGCCTTAAGCTTAGATCAGTAAATGCAGAAACTTTAAGGCAGCACCTTCTTACTCAATACGGAATAGGAGTGATTTCCGTCGGAGATACCGATATCCGGGTCGCTTTTTCCTGTATTGAAGTTGATGACATCAAAGAATTGTTTGACCTTATCCATCAAGGGGTAAAAGACCTCTCATAGAAATAAAACCACAGAGAGCACAGAGGAATGCTCTGTGGTTCTCCCGTTAGATAGTGAATATCTAACGGGATGAATCAAAAAGAATTATATGAAATCCACTTATTATCTAATTCAAAGGCTATGGATAAGGAGTTGGTTTGTTTATCAATGTTGTAAGACTAACCTTATAATGCCATTTATACTCCATTAAATTTGTTCACTAATAGGTTCTGTCACGGTTTAAACGCCTTTTAACGGAGTAGAGATTTTATCTCTAATCCTACGAAATATCGAAGTTTACCCTGTGAAATAATTTGAGGGAGCGCAGAGAAGGGAAAACATAAAAGTCTTTACTCATTGAAACTTAAATTTTTCTCTGTGTTTTCTCTGTGGTGAAGTATAATTTTTAAGAGGAGTGGGTGATGGAAAAAATGAAGGTAGGTATATTGGGAGCCACCGGGATGGTAGGACAACGATTCATCCAATTGTTAGAAGATCACCCTTGGTTTGAAATAAGCGAACTAGCCGCATCAGAGCGGAGTGCTGAGAAACCTTATGAAGAAGCAGTCTATGGAAGGTGGAAGTTAGAAACACCTATCCCCGCTAAGGCTGCTTCAATGGTAGTTAGAGAATGTAAACCCAATCTGGATTGTAGAATGGTATTTTCCGCCCTTGATGCCAGTATTGCAGGTACCGTTGAGGAAGAGTTTGCCAGGGCAGGATATGTGGTAAGTAGTAATTCTCGTAATCATCGTATGGACAAAGATGTTCCACTGCTCATCCCAGAGGTTAATGCTGACCACACCGCTAGCATTGAACAGCAAAAGAAGAAATATGATGGTAAGGGTTACATAGTGACTAATCCAAATTGTTCAACCATCGGTTTGGTGCTCGCGGTAGCTCCCCTCCATAAAAAGTATGGGATCAAGAAGATTATTGTTACTACCATGCAGGCATTAAGTGGAGCGGGGTTCCCCGGTGTCGCCTCCTTAGATATCATTGATAATGTCATCCCTTTCATCGGGGGTGAAGAAGGTAAAATGGAATCGGAATCTTTGAAATTACTGGGTACACTAGAAGGGGGAAAGTTTGTATTCGCAGATATTAAGGTAAGTGCCTCTTGTAACCGAGTTAACGTCAAGGATGGTCACCTGGAAAGTGTCAGCATTGAACTGGAAAAGAAACCTACAAAAGACGAAATAATCCTTACCTTGAAGGAATTTAACCCTTTAAAACAATTAAATCTCCCTTTTTCCCCTCCTCAGCCAATCATTGTGACAGAGAAAGATAATAGACCTCAACCACGATACGATCGAGATTCAGGCAAAGGTATGGGGTGTGTGGTTGGAAGAATCAGGGAATGCCCCGTGCTTGATTATAAATTTACTGTCTTAAGCCACAATACCATTAGAGGAGCAGCAGGTGCGGCTATTTTAAACGCCGAGTATCTTAAGGTAAAGGACCTTCTATAACATAAGTTCGTTTTCATAGTAGTTACACTCTTGAGCGAAGGCAAAGGAGTAAAGGGATTTAGTGAAATACACATTAAAACACTCGAACCCTTGAACCTCTGAATCCTCGAATCCTATTTAGAAACCCACATGGAAAAGATTCAAAAAAATAAAATAATGACTTTGATTTACCTTGATATAAATGGATAGAGCACATGCAGCATATTTTGGTTTTAGGTCAGGATAAAGATTATAGCAAGGCCTTGGTTTCTTTATTACAGGACTCTGGTTATGTAGTTTATTCTTCTGATGCTGTTGAAGATACAGTGGATCAGTTTTATTCTAGGAAATTGGATTTGATTATCATGGATGTTGCATCCTGGGAGGAGGAAGGAGTAAATGTTTATAAAGATTTAAGACATGAGCTTGGTACAAAGGACTTCTTAAGTATCATTATTGCACCAATGGATCTAATGAAAGATATCAAATTTTCCCTCGCTTTTGATGATTTTGTAATAAAAAATGAAGATATGAAAGAAGTTCTTTTAAGAATAAAGCAGTTGCTCTGGCGTCAGAGCAAATTAGATAGTAATAATGTTATAAAGATCGAAGACCTGGTCCTTGACATGAATAGCTATGAGGTAACTGTTAAAGGAAAATCAATTTATTTCACTTACAAAGAGTATGAATTGCTAAAATTTCTCATACTCAATCGGGGAAGGGTGTATACCAGAGAGGCACTTTTAGATAAGGTGTGGGGATATGATAACTATGCGGGCACCCGAACTGTAGATATTCATATCCAGCGATTGAGAACTAAATTAGGAGGAAAATGTAGTGATTTTATACAAACCATAAGGAATGTTGGTTATTGTTTTATGGGTGATAAATCTGATTAAAAAAGTTATATTGATTTAAGGAAAGTATCTTTTTTGTTTCACCAATATTAATGTGTCTGAGGATTGACTTTAGTTGACACAATAGAAAAAAGGTGGTCAATTAGCAAGAAATACAAAAGCAGATAGCCCGATTCTTCCGCCTGTCCATGACTAACCTAAAGCCCTCTTTGCTCCCATCCACTCTAATTACACGCACTATTTGTGAGAGTTTTTTGTATTCAGGAGCCATTTCTTCAAATACATTAGAAATATTGCGCAAATAGGCTTCGTTAAGAAAATTGTGAGCAAGACCCGGATAGACTGCTAAATAGTAAATCCTATCCTCTACCAAATCCTGAAAAAAGTGCGTGCCGTAAGAGACCTCAGGAACATATCCGTCGGCACTCTTGGCTACCTCAACAATCACTGCCGAGGCATTTATATCTGCGTAGCTCACGTTCACACCCAAATCGATATTGTTGCTTCCCCACCGTCCTGGTCCAATCAGAATATATCTTTCATCAACCACCTCTATGTTTCCATTAACACGCCCAATTGCTCGACCCACCTGATATTTTTCATCCCTGGGTAACTCATGATAGCCATCACTATCTACATAGACAATATAGCTAAGATTATCAATAAGGGCTGTGTTCACACAGTTGTCTGTTTGGAAAATAATATCTTTGGGATCTACATGTTCAGGTAGAGATACATTGTCCTGATCACGTACTTCACTCAGTGGTCTACATTGTAACAAGTTAATTTTTATCCGACCCTTTTCGTATATATCCGCCACAAATTCAATGTCTACAGGGATACCATAACCCTCCTCTAATTTATGCAGGATTTTATCCATAGTGGATGCAAAAGAGGTTTTCTTGATGAGATTGTTGAAGGTGAGGACTTTGCCCTCTGCACTCTTATAGTGCATAAAACTAATTGGATCGGATAGAGTCCCATCATCAAAAACAGAAAAAAGATATTGATAAACAGGAAAGTCCTCTCTGCCTATCGCCTCACTCAAGTCCATGGTTTTAAACTGGTTGGATGATAGATCTATCAGATCAACGGCATGCTGAGAATAGTGCCTTATTTCAGACTCATAGAGAACAGGACGGATAGTAG
>SMTZ1_10001319_pt1 | contig 31538 bp, 34 predicted proteins | sample DeeMarSWOR136_30_FD_25667 | JGI IMG/M metagenome (IMG submission 25667) | reverse complement strand
AATGGGGCACAATCACACACAATGTTTTCATGGGAACCATTATTATATTAGAACATATGTTCTTTTGTCAAGAGGGATGCAATAATAATATAATCAAGACATGACTTCTCAAATCTATATCGGCACCTCCGGTTGGTCGTATCCCAAGGGCGAAGGTACCTGGAACGGGTACTTCTATCCGAAGGGCAAGGTCAATGAGCTTGAGTACTACAGCCAGTTCTTCAAAGCCGTAGAACTGAACAGTTCATTCTACCGTCCACCGAATCCGGGATATGTCCACAACTGGGTTCGCAGGACCCCCGATGACTTTCTTTTTGCTGTCAAGCTCTGGCAGAAATTCACCCATCCGAAGATGTACAAGGAGGCTACCGGGAAAGAAGCTGTGATATATCAGGAGGATGTCGACCTGTTTCTAAGTAGTATCGACCCTCTTGTAAAGTCCGGGAAGTTAGGTGCCATACTGGCGCAGTTTCCACCTAGCTTCAAGAATGATGACTTCGGGAGGGAGATTCTACAGGCGGTTAACAGGATATTCGGCAAATACAGGCTTGCCGTAGAGTTGAGGCACCGCAGTTGGAGTGATGGCGAAGATACAGCTAAGCTGCTTAAGGACAACAACGTGGCATGGGTACAGATTGATGAGCCGAAATTCAAGTCTTCAATAGCAAAGGAACTGCCGATAACATCGGATATGGCTTATTTCCGTTTTCACGGCAGAAATGCTGAGATGTGGTGGAAAGGGGATAATGAGCAGCGGTACCGATATCTGTACTCGCCGGAGGAGATGGCCGAACTAACTGAGGAGGTAAGGATGACCTCAGAAAAGACCAGCCTGCTATTTGCCTTCTTCAATAACCATTGGCAGGGGTATGCTCCACGCAATGCTGTCGATATGATGAAAACCCTGCAACTTTCTTTCAAAGAACTACCAATGCAGGTTCCTCTTGATGATGATCCTGAGAAACCTTAGAATCTAATATACCAAAGCGAACGTCTTTGAAAAGGTTTTAGTTCTACCTTTTGATACGCACGGCCTACCTGAACACTTTAGTTTGAAGCTAATCCGAAGCTAGACAAAACCGTCCGAAATACGGGCGGTTTTGCTTCTTACCCGAAGCGGTGACCTGATTTTATCATTTCAGTTTAGTCGTAGTAAATGATTACCTCATGCAGGATAGGAGTGTTCGCCGGGTCTGAGGTAGTCAGGGTAGCCCGCCACTGCATGTAGCGTCCCGAAGGCAGGCCGCTGACCACTGGTGAGGTACCACCAACCGCTACCCATGATGGCGATACGGCATCTTTGGCAAACGGTGTATCGGATGCTCTTACCTCGAAGGTGATGTCAGTATTGCCTGCCAGGGTCTCATCCCAGGACAGGCCTATCCAGCTGGTAGTGTCCGGTAATTCCTGTGAGCCCAAGCTGGTTACTGACTCGGAGGAAACATATTTACGCACTCTTATATCGTCGGTATAGAACTCCCAGCCACCATGCACCACAAATCTGTCAAAGCTATTGTAAGAAGAATCGGTGGTGGTTATGGATTCAACCAGGCTCCCCAAGGAGTTATAGAGTTCGAATTCGAGTGTGCTACCGTATTTTCTGAACTTTACCGTCATCCACGTGTTCCATTCGTAGGCCGAGGTATTTGTTGAAACTATGTTGGAACCGACGCCGCTGGTCCTTCTTTCTATAGCAAAAGCTGCAGGCAGCGAGTTAAAATCTGCCATCCTGGGACCGTAACCATTATAACTGCCATCTTCTATGCCGTACCGGTTCTGGGCACCACCGGTCTCGTTTATCCTCTTAGTCCTGAAAACGACCTCAAAATCGCTTAATGCCCCGTTGTTGAAGATAGAGTATCCTCCATTCGGGTCATTGCTGATTGTTTTGAGAAGGACGGAGTTGCCACCGTCATTGGCCACTTGAACGGTACCGCTACCGTATTGGGACCAGTCAGAGATATCGCCGTCTCCAAAGTCATCGAAGAAATCGAAGACTGAATCTCCATCACTGGCACTGCTTGCAGCAGCATTGCCGTAATACATATATACTGTTGATGTACCTGAGGCCTGCACCTCGACCCATATTGTAGAGGTACCGGTACTATCCCAGGACTCTACCCAGTGGTCTTGCAGGGTAGTCTTATCTGCCCCGGTAAAGCGGATGTCGGAGCCATCTGCGTTCACACCTGTGTAAGGGTTACCCATTGTTGCCGTTGTCAGTGTAACCAGCACCGGGTAATTGGCCACGGATGTTACCGGACTCAGGGTTACGGGCCTTCGGTAACTCCAGGCGGAATCATACCAGGCTGCTCCCGGCCCGGAATCAAAAACCTGGGAGGCAAGGCTGCCAGATGACGCATACAGTGTTTCTTCACTTCCTATAAGACCAAAACCTCCGGGGATTTCCTGGTTGTTATACCCTGTAATAATCCACTCTGCATCTCTGGGCGTATTTGAGATTTGTACCTCGTCTATCAGCCCGTCGAAGCATTCACCGGCACTAGTATCGTCCCCGTCATGGAACTTGGAACCACCGTTTCTCCCAATAGCAATATCACCGGAGTGTCCCCAGAGTTGCGATCCGTCACCACTCCCGAACTCAACTCCGTTAAGGTATCCTTTTAAGGCATTAGGAGTAATTGTACTTCCCCCATCAAGCCACGCGACCACATGGTACCAGGTATTTGGGTTGATAGCTGTACTTAGCCACGTTCCCTGCCAGTTGCTTTCCCCCGATGGTTCGTTCCACGCACCGACATAAAGATTTCCACTGTCGATGTACATATTTAGCCCTCTAATCCCGGCGCCTTCTTCAAAAATTACCTGCCTGGCGGCTGTATCTGCCACGTTGAACCATGCCGACACTGTTCTCTGGCCATGTATTCCTATGTTGATATCGCTGGAATTGACGATAGTAATATAGTCGTCTATGCCATCAAATTCATCAGTACCGTTTATCTTGCCGCTAGCCGTGCCCTGCTGAGTCACCAGGACATAGCTGGAATCATTGCTGTATGAAGTGGAGTCGAAATGGGTGCCGCTGGTTTCCTGGAGGTGCTGAACCATTACGAAATCTGTGTCCCAGACATTCTCCGAGCCATAAGGTGAGCTCGGGTCCGGTTCTGTGGCGGAGCTGTTTCCATAGTACATATATATAACATCGTCGCTGGAATCACTGCTGTCCTTGGTGAGGGTAACCTTTACCCAGGCATATAATGTGCCACCGGCGTAGCTCTCAATCTCTCTGGGAAGCTCGGTGATACCATCAGACGATGTGAAGCGTATGTCGGCACCACCGGCTTCGATATTTGATAGACCGGTAGCATAGACCAGCACAGGGAAGTCGGCGTAGGTAGTAGACGGGTCGGCAACATCCTGCACCATGGTGTGGTCAATTGTTATTGCCCTGCGGTAACCCCAATCAGTGTCGTACCAGTTAGATAAAGATGCCAGCACAACATCACCCGAGCTCGTTGTGGTATCGACATTGCTCAGCACGCCTGCTTCGAAATCTGCCTGTGAAGTTTGCACCCACATTTTGGGCAGCCAGTTTTGCAGTACGTTGCCGGTGGAGCTTTCCACATCAGTGAAAGAGGCCCCGGTTACACCGGAGTCGCTGGCAAGGAATGGCAATATCAGGCTCACCAGCAGGATGAAGCGTATTATACGATTCATCTTCTCGGTACACTACTGAGACTGATTACTGGTTCAACACAAATGTCATGGTTAACGTGATACCATCGGCCTGATAATCGTTGCCGGTCTCACTGCGGAGCTGGACACCGATGGTGAAATTTAGCGGTGTCGTGGTGGTAATGCCACTTCTGCCGCTGAGGTCAGCAGTCGACAGGTCCTCGACATCCAGGTAACCATTAACGTTATCGTCATTGACAATAATGAGTAAGTCGGAGCCATCATAGCTCAGGGTGGTGACTTCTATCATGGCGGCAGTATCATCAGCAGTCATGTCAACGATGTTTGGAACGCCGTTATTCTCTACGTAGGTAAAAGAGATATCCAGGCTCGATCCGTCTATGGTACCGGCATTACTCAGCACAATGGTAGCTGGGCCAACCGTATCACCCGGTGCCAGGTTGGTGGCATAGAGTGTCTGGGTTACGCCATCGGCATCATCTGTTCTCAAATCCAGAGTGCCAGCTATTAGCTGGTTGTCAGTGCTTTCCTCGGTATCTGTAAACAAAGTCCAGGTAGCGATACCTGCGGCACCAAGGATAACTAATGTTACGAATATCAGGGAGATAATTGTTCTTTTCATATGTACACCTTCTTGTTATTTTTTGTTTGTGCTGTTCCTGATTTATAATCGGGCTTTCACTGCTCAGTACTACGCATGTTCCCACCTCCCATTAAGTCTGAGAAGCTCCCTCTGCTTTACTCGTTGCTTCTCTGACAACCCTCCTCATAAGAAAACCAACCAGTAAGATTGTTGGAGCAATAACCACTACGAGCCAGCCGACGGTAGTTCGCATGAAATTGCTGAAATAACCCAGGTAAGGGATTCTAAGCAGGTAGACCCCACAGATTTCAGATGTCAGTACAGGCTTTGAGTCGGGGTCTTCCACTGCATCGCCTTGGGTAATCAGATTGTTACCTTCGATGGCTATCACGCGATGTGTGACTGGTGTATTCCCGTTAATATAGGTAACAATCGTGCCGGGTTTGATTTCCGTGCTCAACAGGCCTCCCTGAGGTCCAGTGAGTACCGCATCTCCCATATTAATAGCAGGTTCCATACTCTGCCCCTTGACCAGATACAGGTTGTAATCGGGTGAGAAGCACACGAATACAAGACCTGTAATCACGAGCACAAGTAGTATTAATGCAAACCAGCTAAGGGCCTTTCCTATCCGGCACCTCTCCATATTTAAGCTTGTTCCGTTCCTAGAATTTGCAATGTACTGCAATATTGCTTAGTATTAACCATTATTTACATTCACGCTTATTTCAGGTGCACTGTTTACCATGTAACTGCACAATATGACATACCTATAACTATATTATCTGTACTGGATTCGTACTTATAAGTCTGTGAGAGGCAATTAACCGAACCAAAGGTCTCGTCTATATGAAACAGAAGTCTCACTGCAGGTGCCGAGTGAACCATGCCTGCTGCAGAAGTAGATGGATTACCGTTGTAATAAGAAACCTGGTGGTTAGCGTGTGCCAGCAGTCCACTATTATGGTACCTGTATGGTCAAATGGTATAATCACTGGAGGCAGTGCAGTACCAATTGGCGGTCTGATATGAGAATTGTGCAAACGATAGATATTAACTGTACACCGGAGCAGGTGTGGTACTGGCTGGGTACCCCGGAAAGAGCAATGGTGTGGCAGACAAACGTCTCGAAAACAGAGGTATTGCAGGAAACGCCAAATATGGTCGGAACCACATTCAGAGAGACAATCGAAGAAAATGGGCGTAGTGTGGAGATGTATGGCGTGGTTACGGATTACAGGGAAAACCAGTCACTGGCGATGCATCTCAGTGGAAAATATAATGTTGTGGATGTGGAATGGCATATCGAGGAGATGGGAGAGTGTACCCGTCTGACCATGCAGGCTGATATCCGTTTCAGGTCTTTGGCAGGACTATTGAGTATTTTTATGAGACCTGTATTTAAGAAAAATGTCATAGGGCAATTGAGGGTGGAGTTTGCCAGGTTGAAAGAACTCTGTGAGCAAGGCGTCTGAGGTTAGACCTGACAAGTGCTCAGGTGGGATTGAGTCAAGGAACAGATATTATTTCAGTGATCTGGATTCCCAAGAGTGCTTCAACAACAGCTGGGTCGAACTGCGTGCCAGCACATTGCTTGATTTCGCTAAGTACAGCGGCAGGAGACATTGCATCACGGTACGGCCGGTCAGATGTCATGGCATCAAAGGTGTCAGCCACTGCCAGTATCCTGGCTCCCAGCGGGATATTCTTGCCAGCTACATTCTGGCCAGTGCCGTTACCATCGTAATGGTCATGATGATGAGCGATCATATCCAGTACTCTCTCAGTAGCAATCGGTCTGACAATCTGGGGGCCCACTATGGCGTGTGTCATGACGTGTCTGTACTCATCAGAGGTGAGTGTGCCGGGCTTGTTTTGAATATTTGAGTCGACCGCAATCTTCCCGACGTCGTGGAGTAAGGCTCCCCAGCGCAGGTCCTCTAACTCATCTTTCGATAAGCCCAATTGCTCGCCTATGCTAAGTGCAATACTGGTTACCCTCCGAGAATGCCCCGCGGTGTACGGGTCTTTGGCTTCAAGTGCGTAAACAAGTGATTCTATAGCACCGAGAAACATCTCGCGGCTTTCTTGCGTCTTGTCTTTGACTTCCTGCTCCAGATGCTGCTGGTGCCTTTTAATCTCAAGCTCCAGCTCTTTCATGTGTATGGCCCTGTGTATACTGAGTACGACCTGATTCAGGTCAAAGGGCTTGATGATATAATCGTGAGCACCTTCTCTCATGCACTGGATAACGATATTCGTATCGTTGAGAGCAGTAGCCATGATAACCACGGTCTCTGGGTATTTTCGTTTAATCTCGAGTAGTAGTTCACTTCCCGACATTCCCGGCATCTTGATATCCAGTATTGCCAGTGCGATTTCTTTTTCTTCCAACCTATTTATCGCATCTTCGGCATTGCTGGCTCCCTCACAAGCATAGCCTTCCATTGTCAGCTTCCTGCAGAGAGACTTTCTGATGACTGCTTCGTCGTCAACGACAAGGATGGTGGCCTTATTAGTTACCATGGACATTCCTTCTTAGCCCTTCCATTCTGTCCACACCTTTTTATTCATTCAGGCGACCGGTACCCCTGTTTTTTCCATCATTTCTCTAACAATGGTTCTTAGTTCATCAGGGGTAAACGGCTTCGGTATCAGTGGCACATCCGGCTCCTTCATCACGAATGCCTTGACATCATCACTCAGCACATCACCAGTAGTGAATACCACCCGTTCGGCAAGCTCTGGATACTCCCTCTTTAGATACCAGTAGAACTCAATTCCGTTCATCTCTGGAGTTCTGATATCGCTGAGGAAGAGGTCGTACTTTTCTTTACTGGCCATGTTCTTGCCTACCATACCGTTAGCGGCTATCTCCACCTGGTATCCCTCGCCTCTCAGCACCCGGCGGCATACCCGGGCGATAACTGGTTCGTCCTCAATTACAAGGGCCTTCTTTATATTCCTGTCATTGCTTTTCATGCGAACACCCCCTGCCTATTGGGAATCAACAGGCAACTCCACGATAAAGGTAGCCCCTTTACCTGCATTATTCTTTGCGTATATCTTGCCACCGTGCTGAGTCACTATCCCATAGCAGATACTAAGTCCCAGGCCTGTTCCCTTACCTACTTCCTTGGTAGTGAAGAAGGGGTCAAAAACCCGGTGCAGATTTTCCTGGGGAATCCCTGGACCGTCGTCGGAAAAGGAAACCGTGACAAGGCCATTAAGTCTTCTGGTGGTGACAATCAGTGAACCCGGGTTTTTAACCTCGGCCATGGCGCTTTCAGCGTTGAGAACAATATTGAGAAAGACCTGCTGCATCTGGTGGTAATCGACCACAACCTCGGGGAGGTCAGGCGCGAGGTGAGTTGCGACTTTGATATTGTTGACCTTATGTTCATAGGCACGTAGCAGCAGGACGTCTTCTATTATCCTGTTTAGCTGTATCGACTCTCGCACCGGGGCATGTTTTCGGCTGAAGGTCAGCAGATTCTTTACTATTGATGCGGCACGCTGTGCCTCGTTATGGATGTCGGTGATATCCTCTCGGAGGTCCTCGGGGGGATTGCTCTCTAGAAGTAATTGGGACAGCGAGACAATACCGGTCAGCGGATTGTTGAGCTCGTGGGCAACACCAGCGGACATCTCACCAATCGAGGATAGTCGGTCAGTGAGAAACAGCCTCTCCTGTTTTTGCCGCTCCTCAGTTACGTTATCGAGTATCAGTAGGGCTCCCTTTTCTCCCATCTTCATCATGGAGACTACTAGGGTCTTTGCATTTCCTTTGAGCTCTTGTTTGAATTCCAGATTAATCTGGGGTTCCTGGTCAAGTAATATTTTCAGTAGTGATTTCAGAAGATGCGGGGCGAGAATGATTTCGCTAACCGGTCTTCCTTCCACTTCACGTTTGTTCATGCCAAAAGCATCGTAGAACGCCGTGTTGGCCAGAATCACATTGCTGTCTCTGCCTACAACGAGAACGGCATCCGGAATAGTAGCCAGTATGTTATCTATCAATTCTTTCTGGGCCTTAAGTGTTTCCTCTGCCTTTTTTTGTTCGGTAATGTTCAGGGCACTCCCCAGGACAGCACGCCTGCCCTGGTACTGAATCGATGTAACCGTTTCGGCGACCCACATCATTTCCCCGGCCTTGTTATAAGCCCGGTACTCGTACGGAGTGGTTCGTATCCCTTTCAGCATCTCTATTGCATTTTGTCTCACCATTTCGCTATCTTCCGGGTGAATAAGGTCGTACTGGTCAGTGTTGAGTAACTCATCTTCAGTCAGACCAATACGGTCGAGGAAGCGGTGATTGGCAAAGACGAACCTCCCGTCTTGAATTATGTACATGCTCGCCGGTGAACTCATCGACATAGTCTGGAAGATTTCATCTTGACTTGTTTGTGTTATGCTTGTCATTACTTCTTATTTTTGCTGCTAGGTAACTGATATGTCGGTGCAGTGTTACTCACTAGCCTGTCTTTGTTTCACCAGGTCTGATTCTCTGGATATGGTTAACCTTGGCCTTAAGTCTGGTAAGGTCATCGTCAGTAAATAACCTCCAACCCCTCCAGTCCCTGTGCTCTACATCGGGGAATGACCCGTCTCTGACCCATCGGAGTAGTGTCATTCGGCTGATACCTGCCTTTGCGCTTCGGAAGTCCTGTAATACTTGTTACCGTTTAATGCTATGGGCATATAGGTAACCTCACATACGTAGTACTATTGATAGGAATATATTCAGATATAGTTATATTTATATAGTATTATGCCTGCCTGTGCATAACAATCACCCGAACGTACTGTATTTCTAGCTAAAAAGTACTGGTACGTACAGGTTATGCGTAAATTACGAAGGTTTAGGATCAGCATAGTGTGGGGATGGGTCAGGGTATTGCAGTTTTCAAAGGAGTTGGTATAAAGAATGATCAATAGACACAAACAGTGTTCAAACGATAATCGCTGTTAACCAAAATGTAACTTTCTTTTTACTTGCCTGCTAGTAACCAGTACTGATATAATGAGTTCATCACTAAACTAATGATAAATCAATATTAGGGAAAGTGAGTGCCTGAGCAGACAGGGCACAACCTGGCCGGGGGTGTTACTGTCTGCCCGTGTTTTTAGAGTGGGGTGGACCAGAAGGAAGGACATATGAAGGTAGGGATACCTAAGGAAATAGCGGACCACGAGCGCCGAGTAGCTTTGAGCCCGGAGGTAGTACGGAAATTAACCAGTGCTAATATCGAGGTGCTGATTGAATCGGGAGCGGGTGATACAGCCTTTTTACCGGATAGATTGTATGAAGAAGCCGGTTGCCGGCTGGTTAGCGATACTGCCGCTCTGTATAAGGAAAGCGATGCTATTCTGAAGGTGCAGCATCCGATATTCAACGATACTCTTGGTAAGGATGAGCTGGATATGATGAATGATGGCTCGGTCCTTATCGCTTTCCTCCAGCCTCTAGTAAATCATGCTCTCTTGAGGAAACTGGCTCAGAAGAAAATCACCAGTTTTAGTATGGATGCTGTTCCAAGAATTGCACGTGCGCAGAGCATGGATGCCCTCTCTTCAATGAGTTCCATCGCGGGATATAAGGCTGTGCTTATTGGCTCGAACAAACTGGGCAAATACCTGCCCATGATGATGACGGCTGCGGCCACGATACCGCCCGCTAAGATTTTAGTGCTTGGTGTTGGCGTTGCTGGACTGCAGGCGATTGCTACGGCGCATCGTCTCGGTGCTATTGTGGAGGCGTTTGATATTCGTCCTGCGGTTAAAGAGCAGGTCGTGAGTCTCGGGGCTACGTTCATCGAGCTGGAAGACATCTCTGAAGATACCGAAGATGCGGGTGGCTATGCCAAGGAAGTCTCTGAGGAGACCCAGCAGCGGGAGCGTGACCTGGTCCATCAACACACGGCCGGAGCCGATATTGTCATAACGGCTGCGCTTGTTCCCGGCAGAACGGCTCCGATTCTGGTTACCGAAGATATGGTAAGGTCAATGAAGCCGGGTTCTGTGGTGGTAGACTTGGCAGCGGAAGCGGGCGGCAACTGTGAGATTACGGAACCTGGAGAGGAAGTTGTCAAGCATGGGGTCACCGTTATCGGACCGCTCAATCTGGCCAGTGAAATGCCATTTCAGGCAAGTCAGCTATACGCCCGGAACATATCGGGGCTATTATTACATATGTTTAAGGACGGAGAGCTTCACTTTGACTTTGAGGATGTCATAGTTAACGATTGCTGCATTACTCACCAGGGCGAGGTGCGTGGTCAGTATCGTGATATGGTAGAATAACACAGCTAAAAACAGAGTGGTGAACACTGTGGAGAGTAAGAGGAGAATCCAGTAATGAACCAAGACCTTGTGTTCCTTTTATACATTTTTGTTCTGGCCATGTTCGCCGGGTACGAGGTTATTACCAAGGTTCCGCCAATACTGCATACTCCCCTGATGTCTGGAGCAAACGCAATCTCAGGCGTTTCCTTAATTGGTGCCATGGTGGTGACCGGACCCCAGCAGACTGACCTTAGTGTCATTCTGGGAATGATTGCCGTAATCATGGCTACGGTGAACGTGGTCGGTGGTTTCATGGTCACGGATCGCATGCTCGCCATGTTCCGCAAAGACTGATACTAATATGGAAAGTTGACTGCTTCTATGGATGTCCCAATTTATAGCCTGGTACTCTACCTTGTAGCTGCCGTTCTCTTCATTATTGGCCTGATGCGGCTGAGTTCGCCTGCCACGGCGCGAACAGGAAACATCATGGCGGCTACCGGTATGCTAATCGCTGTAGTAATCACGCTGCTTCTCAGCGAGGTATTGAACTACACGATGATACTGGTTGGTATTGCTATCGGGGGTATTATTGGTGGAGTAGCCGCACGTGCGGTCAGGATGACGGCCATGCCACAGATGGTCGGCATCTATAACGGGCTCGGTGGTGGTGCCTCGTTGCTGATTGCGGCCGCCGAGTTCTTCCGCTATTACAATCTTGACGGTGGTTTCGATGTGCAAAATGCGGCGACCATTATGGTGACGGTTCTGATAGGTGCGGTGACCTTCTCCGGCAGCATGATAGCCTTCGGTAAGCTTCAGGGATTTGTCGAGTCAAAGCCAATCACGTACCCCTTCCAGAACATCTTTAATCTCGTGATATTCCTGGCTATCCTCGCGGCGATAATCTACCTGATAGTTGCCCCGGAGAGTATACCCTTATTCATTGGTCTGATTGTCGTGGCACTGGTATTGGGAGTGCTGCTGGTGATACCCATCGGTGCGGCTGACATGCCAGTAGTGATATCTCTGTTGAACTCCTACTCAGGACTGGCCGCAGCTGCTGCCGGGTTTGTCCTGGGGAACATGTTCCTGATTATCAGTGGGGCTCTGGTCGGGGCTTCGGGCTTTATACTTACGCGAATTATGTGCCGCGCGATGAATCGGTCGTTGACCAATGTCATTTTCGGGGCATTCGGCGCGGCGGCGGCTTCTTCAGCGGTAGGCGGAGATGAGGGGGAGCGTGTGGTACGGGAGACCTCAGGAGAAGAGGTGGCCACTTTACTCGGTTATTCCAAGCGGGTCATAATTGTTCCCGGGTACGGACTGGCAGTTGCACAGGCCCAGCATCAGGTAGCCGAGCTTGCAGACATGCTGGAGGCAAGGGGTGTCGATGTTAAGTATGCCATCCACCCGGTGGCCGGGAGGATGCCCGGACACATGAACGTGCTGCTGGCCGAGGCAAATATCCCTTACGACAAGTTGTACGACCTGGATGAGATAAACAATGAGTTTGAAAGGGCGGACGTAGCTGTCATTGTCGGGGCTAATGATGTGGTTAACCCCGTCGCACGTAATGTGCAGGACTCTCCCATCTACGGAATGCCCATTCTAAATGCCGATAAGGCCCAGAGCGTAATAGTTATCAAGCGTAGTCTGTCACCGGGATTTGCCGGGATAGACAACCCTCTGTTCTATATGGATAAGACGATGATGTTCTTCCGTGATGCCAAGCAGGCCTTTCTGGAGATTATCGACGAAGTAAAACATATGTAACCGTCCGCGGCCGGTCAGGTATTTTTCGTAACCTCTCTATTTGGTAGCGGCTCTTACGTGCCCCCTTTTTCGTTTCGCCTTTGGCGCAGTACCCTCACGAATCCCACAAAAACATTCATTCCAGGCACCCTTTTCATATAGGCTTCGTAATCATTCCCGAACTTCTCAATCAAACGCTGGTCTTCTTCTCTGCAGCCCATATAGATAACTGCTATGCCTAGCACTCCGAGCACCGCGAATAACCAGTGTGGATACCATAAAAAAGTGGTCAGGAAAAGTGCGTAGATGCCGCCGGTGTATTGCGGGTGCCTGACAATGGCGTAAATGCCCGTGTCCACCAGCTGAGTGGTATGGATGAATGATTTCCCCTTGCTAACGCCACCACGTCTTGGGAACAGAACTATCGGAGCCATGACCAGCACCATGCCGAATGTCCAGACCACCCAACCAATAATAAACAGCGCCGTGTATGATTCTACTTCTATTACACCTGTCAGAACGAGGGGATTAGCTGGAAAACAGGCAATACCGAGTATGGTTATGAGAGTGGACAAAAAGATGCTCTTCCAGTGTGACATACTGCATGTTACTCCCTTTATGTGGCACGGTCAAATAATACGTATTTGGCTTTACATAATCCAAGATGTCATGATAGGCAATTGTCGCGACTACGAGTAATTGGCAGGAATCATTTACTACAGCCCGCAATGGCGGTTCTTAGTGATATAGAATCTGATATAATTATGCAGTTCGTGATATGTTGGTGTAGGTAGAGGGATGTCGGGTAGACCTACGATAACGGCTTTGATTTGTGCATTGAATGAAGAGGCAAGCATTCCGCATATCCTGCCCATGATTCCCGAATGGGTAGACGAGGTACTGCTTGTCGACGGGCACTCGACTGATAAGACCGTTGAGATGGCAAAAGAGTTCCGCCCGGATATTAAGGTTGTCTACCAGCCAGGGAAAGGTAAAGGGGACGCCTTAAAGTGCGGCATCGAGAATTCTACCGGGGATATTATTGTTACCCTAGATGCCGATGGCTCCACTGCTCCGGAGGAGATGGAAGAGTTCGTGAAGCCATTGCTGAATGGATATGAATTCGCGAAAGGCTCACGATTTAGGGGGACTTTGCCCCACAATAAACCCTGGTACCGTATTCTCGGCAACTGGATAATAACCCTTACCTTTGACGTGCTCTTTCTTCGCAGATATACCGACCTCTGCTCAGGTTATAACGCATTCCACAAGGCTGCCATAGAACAAGCCAGACCCTGGCCTCTGGATGGATTTGAAAATGAACCCTTTATCAATTGCAGGATGGTGAAGAGAGGGGTGAAGGTAATCGAGATAGCACATACTGATAGAGGGAGAATACAGGGCGACGTCAAAGAGTTAAGTTGGAGGCAGGGATTCAAGGCAATTAAAACGATGATACGCGAGCGCTTTCGTGGTTAAGCAGCCTCTTCTTTCAATTGTTATCACTTCCTACACTACAGAACGGTTAAGAGATATATATGAGCTAATGGACAGCATCAAGAATCAGACATACCCCGATATTGAAACTATCTTTGTCACCGAAAGCTCTATGGAACTGTTCGATAAGGTCAAGGCATATGCCAGTGAGAATGCTACTTTTAATCTGGCGGTTGTTCTTAACAATGGTGAACAGGGATTATCCGCTGCCAGAAATATTGGCATCAAACAGGCAAAGGGTGACATCATCGCCTTCGTGGATGATGATACGGTCCTCTTCGATAACTGGGCTGAGCAGGTGGTTATGGCCTACGCTGATGATTCGATTATTGGAGTTACCGGCCCGGCCTTGCCTCTCTGGGAGGATGAATCGATGTCCTGGTTCCCGGAGGAATTGTACTGGGTTATAAGCTGCACAGCTTGGTCGGGTTGGAACGAGGTACGCGAGGTGAGGAATGCCTGGGGAATGAATATGTCATTTCGCAGGGAAGCATTTGAGAGGGCCGGGCTATTTGTCTCAGATTTTGGTCTGCACAATAGCAGGCGGACTGGCTGGGCCGACCCGCCCTCGGAGGATGTAGATTTATCCATCAGGGTAAGAGAGAGCACAGGAAAACATATAGTCTATAATCCAGATGTACGAGTGAGACACAGGGTATACAGCTATAGGATAAAGCAGAAATTCATTATACATCGGGCGTACAGTGTTGGCTATCAACGACGCATGCTAAAGAGGCTTTACCCCGAGGCAGAGAATGGTAAGGACTTACTTGGCCAGGAGCACCAGCTTCTGAGGCGCATCCTGACGTGGCTTTTCCCCAGCATATTCGGGACCTTTTTAACAAATCCTGTCATTGCCTGGCGCAGGCTTTCCGTAACCATGACTGCCCTGTTTTTCGTGGCCATTGGATATTATTCTCCTTTGCTAAATCCGTTTAATCGCATTCGTAAGGAGTCGGGAGAGGCAGATGACTAAGTACTTCGTTACCGGTGGAGCCGGTTTCATTGGCAGCCATCTCGTGGACAGGCTGATAAGGGAGGGGAATCCGGTTACGGTATACGATAACCTTGCCTCCGGCAGGAAGAAGGATATAGAGCACCATATCGGCAGGGTGGATTTTACGTTTGTCGAGGCTGACCTACTTGATTATAGGGCTTTGACCAAGGCGATGAAAGGAAATGAGGTCGTCTGGCACCTGGGTGCCAACACAGACATCCCTACCGGCAACAGAGTGACCGACCTCGACCTGCGTAACTGCACTGTGGCGACACGTAATGTCCTGGAGGCTATGAGGGAGAACAGTATACATGACTTACTTTTTGCCTCCAGTGCCTGTGTTTATGGAGACGCACCGGTGGTGGCCCTGAGCGAGAGCTATGGACCACTGCTCCCGATAAACCTCTATGGTGCTGCAAAGCTTGCCTGCGAGGGTCTAATCAGCGCCTACTGTCATCTCTTTGGTATCAGGGCATGGATTTTCCGCTTTGGCAACGTGGTGGGTGCCAGGATGGGGCACGGCGTCATATACGATTTTATCCAGAAGTTGCGGAAGAATCCCGACGAACTGGAGATACTGGGTGACGGCAATCAGGAAAAACCGTTCTTCCTGGTGGAAGACTGTATCGAGGGGATGTTCTGCGCATATAGAAATGGCGGTAGTACGTGTGACATATATAATCTGGGTGTTGATTCCGTTACCAGAGTAAGTCGTATTGCTGAGATAGTCATTGAAGAGATGGGGCTGCATAATGTCAGGTTTAAGTATACTGGCGGCAGACAGGGTTGGTTGGGTGACGCACCGGTGATTCACTTCGACGTAGATAAGATGAAAGCCCTGGGCTGGCAGGCAAAACATACCTCGGACGAAGCGGTACGCGAAGCAGTTAGGAGATTGTTGGGTGAAAAAGGCTGAATTCTACTCAAACGGTTATTATGCCGGTCTGGCGCCTGAGTCCCGTTTCCGGGAAGTAATGACTATGCTGGGCAAGCTTAAAGGCGAACGTCTTCTGGATATCGGCTGTGGGGATGGGTCTTTTACGGTCTTGCTAAAGGAAGCCCTGGGAGCCAAAGAGGCTGCAGGTATAGAGATAGCATCAGAGGCCATAACAGCAGTTGAAGAAAAAGGTATTCGGGCATGTCAATTAGACATTGACACAGAGCCTTATCCTTTTGATGATGATTACTTTGATGTTATCTATTGTGGTGAGATCATCGAGCACCTGTTCAATCCCGACCACCTGCTGGAAGAGGTTTACAGAACCTTAAAACCAGAGGGTATTTGCCTTATATCCACCCCGAACCTGGCCGGCTGGCCCAACCGGTTTGCACTTCTGCTGGGTTTTCAGCCCTACCCAACGGCGGTCAGTCCTTCTCATGAAGGAATGGGCAAGCTTATTGTGAAGGATTCAGAAGGGCAATGGGGGCATATCAGGGTCTTCACCCTCAGGGCACTCAAGGAGCTATTGGAGTTTTATAACTTCAGAATAATCAAGGTGAAAGGTTCTACGTCAACAATAACTTCTGGGAAACTGCCTGCCGTATCATTGGTAGATAAGCTCTTCAGCCATATTCCATCTCTGGCAACAAGGGTAATAGTCATGGTGGGAAAGAAATGAAAACCGTCGTGACCGGGGGTGCTGGCTTTATCGGCAGCCACCTCGTAAAGAGGCTGCTCGATGATGGCCGGGATGTGCTCGTGGCAGGTGATATGTCCCAGACTGGCACCAGTAACCTCGATAGGCTGGGCATCGAGGTCGAATGCCGTCATGTCGACTTAAGGGATTACGAACAGACATTAAATGCGCTGGATAGTACCGACACCGTTTTCCACCTGGCCGCGCGCATCGGGAGCCTGGAGTATCTTCACGGTAGCGAGATGGCTGAGCAGGCTGCCTTTCAGACCAACTTCAATATCGATACCAGTGTCTTCAGGGCATGTCTTGAAAAAGGAGTGAATAGGCTGATATACACCTCCAGTGTGGCTGTCTATCCTATGCATAGACAGTACTCCCCTGGTGCTACGTTTGCAGAAACCGACCTTGACCTTCAGTCCGGGGCTAATCCGCTTTACCTGGACCCTGACGGTGGATACGGCTGGGCGAAGCTCATGGGTGAGCTTGTGCTGAATCGGACGGAAGGCATGGCGGTGGGTATCGCCCGCATCTTTAACGTATATGGCGAAAACGAGCCTCTGGACGAAAAAGCCCATGTTGTCGGCGATTGTATCCGTAAAGCCCTGCTCTATCCCGACGTGGAGTTCAGGGTCTGGGGGAGTGGTGAACAAACACGGGACTTTTTACATGTCTCCGATTGTGTTGAGGCGCTGCTCAAGATAGAGGAGAAGGCCTCCTGTCCACCGCTGGTGTTGAACATTGGCTCGGGAAAAGCCACTGCCATCAGGGAAGTGGTAGAGCGTATTGTAGAAATCTCGGGGAATAAGATAGAGCCAATATGGGATGAGAGCACACCGACCGGACCTGTCAGTCGTACCGCGGATATAAATAAGGCCAGGGCGGTACTCAACTGGCAGCAGGAGATAAGTCTGGATGAAGGTCTAAGAAAGACGTATTACTGGATTCAAAGAGCATTGTCGGAATAATTTATGAAGACGTCGGTGGTTATTCCAACTCGAAATAATTCGGCTACTATAGGGCAGTGTCTCAACTCCCTGATGCCTTATTATGAACGTGGCTACATAACTGATATTGTGGTGGTTGACGCTCTTAGTAGCGATAATACACTGGAAATTGTAGAGAATTTTCCTGTGAAATTACTTGTCTACAATAGTAGAGAAGCAGTATTTACTTATTATGCTCGCGATATGGGGTGGCGTAGCACGGACGGCGAATTTGTCCTCTTCATCGATAATGATGCTTACTTAGGGGATAATTTCTTCCCGGACATCTACGAATTATTTAGTGACGAGCGAGTAGGGATAATTGGGGCCCAAGAACGAGCCGTTGTGACTAATAGAACAACGAGGACAATAGGAGAGTGGTGGGTATACCACGCTGAAAAACTGAAGGGACTGCTAGGCAGTAGTCCGTCATCATGGTCATGGTTACAGAAATTGTATCACCGAATTGCTTGGGGTAATGAAATGTATGTTACCACCAGTGGGCCGTGCTATATCGTACGGCGCTGTTGCCTAGAAGCTGTAAACGGCTTTGAATGTCCAGAAGGCAGTGCTGACGTTCTGCTGTCGAGGAGGATAATCGAGAAGGGTTGGGCTGCTACCTGGTGGCTTGAAGCTCCCCTCTATCATCACCCCGCTGCTTCTTTGAAACATCTGTGGAAGCAGCGGGTCTTCTTTGGTCGGCTCGATGCAGTTACCCACAGTGAGTCAACGAGAGCAGCACGAAAGGTAATGCTGGTGATTACCCGGTTGTGTACGCCCATAGTGGGTCTGAGACTGGCGCTTCGTTTTAAAAACCCACTGCATTTGCTGCTGTTTCCCCTGGCCCACTACGCCTGGATTATCGGTTACCTGGGGTTTACTTTTAAGGCTACTGAGCGTAGGGATATGGAGTGATTGGTAAAAATAGCCGAAAAGTTGCTTGAGGTCTACCAGAGTTTATGAACATTGTGCAGGTATCAGTTGGAGAAGAAAAGCTGCCGACGAAGGTAGGCGGTGGCATAGAAGCCTATGTCTTTACCATCTCCCGGCAGTTGTCACGGATGGGGAATAATGTAGTCCTGCTCGACAGGAAGTATTCGCCTGATGATGCCGATACTGAATGTATTGATGGCGTCAACATCGTCAGGCTGAAAGCCAGGAGGTTCAATTTCAACCGGGTTCCCAATGTCTCTAATCTCCGCTCAATACTAACCTATATTTTTAATCAACCTGCCTTCGCACGGCAGGTCAAGAGGTATCTCAGGGATGCTGGGGATATCGATGTTATACATGTGCACGAGGCACTGGGTGGCTTTGTTCTGGCGATGATTGACAGGAGCGTGAGAAACAAGCTGTTCTATACCTCTCACTCTGCTCGCCGGACGAAGGATACCCCCTCCCTCCGCGACAGGATTATGTTTATACCCGAAAACTGGCTCACCCGGTGGGCGAACCGGGCGATTGTGCTTAATGAGGTTTCGATGAAAAAACTCATCCGGGGAGCCAAAGTGAGGCCGGAAAAAGTGGTGATGGTACCTCATGAGGTGGATACAGATACATTTACCCTCGACCTTGATACAGGCGATGTCAGGCAGAGGTACGGGCTTGAAGGAAAGGTGGTTATCCTTTTCGTGGGGAGGATATGTGTTGGTAAAGGGCTGGAGTACCTGGTGAAGGCAGCCAATATCATAGTGAACGAATCTGGCTACGAACAGGCGCTGTTCCTGCTGGTAGGGCCCGTGGATGAGTTTAACACCCACTATTCTAATACGTTAGAAAAGCTTATCGAAGATTTCCAGCTACGGTCGAAGGTAAGGATAACTGGTGCTGTGAGTTTCGACGACTTGAGACGACTGTATGTTGCTTGTGACATGTTTGTGCTACCAAGTCTGGCCGATGCTGCACCGAGGGTCATACCCGAGGCTATGGCGTGTGGTAGACCGGTGATTGCCACCAATGTAGGCGGAATACCGACCGAAATGAAAGACGGAGAAAGTGGTTTTCTGGTTGACCCGGCGAATGAAAGGCAGCTGGCTGAGAAGATAAAGTACCTTATTGATAATCCGGCGGAGGCAGAGAGAATGGGCGCCTATGGCAGGAGGCTTGCCGAGGAAGAACTCAGCCCCGAAGAGATGGCCAGGAAATTGGTGCAGGTTTATCAAGAGGAAAGGACGTGAGGTTGGTGGTGGTCAAGAAACCTCTGGAGCTAATAGCACGGCGAGTGTTTAGTCATTTAGTACAGTTTCAGAATAGATATATGGCTGTGTCTCCATACCTGGGGGAGAGCGTCCTTGACATCGGTTGCGGCTATGGTGACCTAATTCCTTTCTTAGAAGAGGCAGCTTCCTACATCGGGATTGATGTCCGTTGTGACAGAATTACTCACTGTAAATCTCAATATCCGGACTATACTTTTTACTGCTTGAATTTCGAAAAGGACCCTCTCCCTGGACCTGTTACCAGCACTCATTTTTCCAGCATTGTCCTTCTATCTGTGATAGAGCATCTTCGGAACCATGATTTTGTGCTAAAGCAATGTCGGAATCTTATGAACAGTACAACTAATTTGATAATTATCACACCAACTGTGATAGGTGACTTCGTTGCCAGGGCCTTTGAGAAAATGTGGTTTAACCCATCTGACCCGTATCCCCATCTTCAGAAATATACCAAGGATACCCTCGATTCTATATGTGAGGCCCATGGCTTGACAGCAAGGCATTATAAGCGAATAGGTTGGCACCGGCAAATTCATCTGGCTATTTACACTCTTGCTAAAGTGTGAAGAAAATTCTATCGGGCATAATTATGAATTTGGTAAACACAATTGTGGAAAGAGTCCACCCGTATATCCCTTTCACGGCCTGGAACACCTTGTGGCGAAATCTGGACAAACGTGGGCAAACTATTCTGGATCTGGGCTGTGGTGGGGGAGCACCCATGAGGTTTATCAACCGGCATAAGCACTTCTATTGCGTGGGGCTAGATATTTACCGTCCTTGGTTGAGCGATGCAAAAAGCCATGAGAGACATAGTGATTACGTCATGTGCGATATTCGCAAATTGCCCATAGAGGAAAAGTCCTTCGATATAGTACTTTGCCTGGAGGCGCTGGAACACTTAACTAAAGAAGAAGGACGACAGTTACTTAAGGACATGGAGACAATAGCCCGGAGGCAGGTGATTATTACTACGCCGGTAGGCAAATTCCCTCAACATCCTGCGCTTAATGATAATCCATACGAGGAACATACTTCATCTTGGAGGCCTGTAGAATTTGGTCTCTACGGTTATAAAGTCAGAGGATATGGTTTACCACTTTTCGGCGGTGCACATGGATTACTGGCTCGTTTACCCGAGCCTTTAAGGTCTGTTAGGAGGGTTATTTGGCTTCTAGCCAGCACGATTTCATACTTTGTGCCGGCGGTGGCTGGGTGGATGGTGTGTATCAAACAGATTGAGCATGAGGACAACCGTGGTTAGGATAGCCCCGGGCATGCGCCAGAAACTCTACCTGATCCTGGTTTTTATCAGCTTAGTTCTCTTTTTCTATAGCTCGTGGCAGGTAAGGCCGGTAGTTGTAGAGCCTGCTGACTCCATCGGGCTGGTCTCTCACTTAACTCCTGTCTACTGGATAGGCCTTGCTTTGACGGTGGCTGTTTCGATATCAGCCTTCCTTGACCATGAACTCAAGCGAGATGCCGTATTCATATTCATCCTGCTGGTTCTCGGGCTATTCCTTATTGGCCTGCCGGTATTTGTTTATGAAAACGCTACTGAGCCTGAGGCCTATTACCCTTTCGGAGAGGTCAGGAATCTGCTAGCCACGAATCACCTTGACATCAGTGAAACTCCCAGTCTGTCAACCTACCATGTGTGGCCTACCATGCACCTTTTCTCAGCATCAATACTGACAGTCACCGGTTTGGATTTACCCGAATTCGGCCAGGGATTCATACGGTATGTACCGGTGTTTTTTATGCTTCTGATAGTCTTAATCACGTATTCCATAGGCAAGCAATATAAGCTGACGCCAAACCGCTGTTTTGCCCTGTCGTTTCTTTCGCTTGCATCCTGGCTCTTCATATATGAGTATACTCCCCGTGCCCTTGGTATGGTGCTGTTTCTATTGCTCTTTATGTTGCTGATGTCTGGAAGCAGGTCATTGGCTACAATAGTGATGGCAGTACTCACCTACGGCGTCCTGGTAATGACTCACGGTCTCAGCGCTCTGGTGGTGATACCGGCACTAGTTATATTTACCCTTTACATGAGAGAGTCCAGATTAGTTGTTCTGGTCTTTCTATTCATTGTGATATTCTGCGCCTGGTATGTATTCCTGATCCCCAGCGCTGTTGAGATTGGCTTGAACACATTGCTCCAGCCGATGAGGGACATCTTTCACTATGCTGAAACAGAGACGTATTTCCTACCCTCTTCGGCAGCAAGGGCGGTCAGTCGCTACACCCAGCTTGGCTTTGTAGCCTTGTATGCACTCTTAATGCTGGGCAGCGTGCTCTGGCTCCTTATGAGGAGAAAAACCTTTGAGTACCATAAGCAGGTTATCGCCCTCCTCTGCTGGTCAATCCCCATTGGTCTGCTGATTCTGGGCGGGTATGAGCAGGTAATGATAAGGGGTTATGTATTTCTCATTGTACCAGCAGTATGCATCGCGGTGCTGGCACTTGTACAGTGGCGGTGGGTAATTGTCTCTGCCATGATTATTTGTGTGGCCCTGAACTTGCCAGCTAACTATGCCGGTCAGGTCTCGGGGGAGCAGATACTCACTACCGAGGTCAGGGGAGCCAGGTTCTTTGCTCTTGAAGTACAACCGCCGGATACATACTATTACGGCTATAGTCTGACCATGATTCTCTATAACAATCCCGCCCTGATAAGTATTCCCGTGCGTACGCTAACCGGGGCTACACCTGGCGAGATTAATTTCTCAGAGATGGATGAGCTTCACTACATACTTATGAGCAAGCAGGGGACTGATTTCAAGCTTTTTGCCTGGGGGGAAGACCCGACCGCCGGTTGGCCCCAGAGTGATATCGGGAGGGAATCCAGCCTGATATACGACAATGGCCAGTTCCAGATATACGTAAATAATGCTGTTCAGTAGGGTTACGATGGATAATCTGCCCATTTCAGTAATCATAATTGTTAAAAATGCCGAAGGGACTATCGGTAAATGCCTGGAATCTGTCCGGAAGAATAATCCTGCCGAGATTATCGTGGTGGATGGGAACTCCGCCGACCGAACGGTGGAGATAGCCGGGGAATATACCGAAAAGATTTACTTGGATGAAGGCAGGGGAAAGAGCTATGCCCGCCAGCTGGGTGTAGAGATGGCAACACAGGAATATATTGCCTATGTTGATTCGGATGTTTTCCTGATGGAGAACACCCTGCGAACAATGCTCAACGAGTTCCGAAATTCAAGCTGTGCAAGCATGTGTGCTAGAGAGGCAACGGATAGGGAGTACTCTAATTACTGGAACTGGACACGACTCCAGCAGCAGTCTGTCCGTTTTGAGGTGCATCTGAGCACACGTGCCGGCTTATTCAATAGAGAAACTATACTGAAATATCCGTTTGATTTCTCTCATGGAGGCTATATGGACGACCTTGACCTGGAGCTCAGACTGAGAAAAGACGGGTATGACTTTGGTGTTTCCTCTGCGTTTTTCCACGGGCAAAGCATCGGCCTGCGAAGTTTGGTAGGACAGAGGTATGTATATGGAAGGGCGGCCACTAGATACATATGGAAATATGGTCCATGGCATGTTAGTTTCTGGCCACCACTGGTAACCCTCTACTGGCTCGGTTTCTGCCTGATAAAGGGTAGGCTGAAGCTCATCCCGTACTTTGTCGTCGACGGTATTATTCAGACGGTCGGGATGGTAACAGGTTGCTTTGAATTGATTGGGGAAGCATTCACCAGGAAAGCGGACAATAAAGATATCCCTTCGAAGAAGGATGATGTGATATGAAGGAGCTGAATCGAAAGAGGGCCAAAGCGTGGGACAACGCTGCCAAGAAAGATGCGATGGTCTATATCACAAGTGTGAAGAGTAGCTGGACAGAGAAGGATTTCTTTGATACAGGAGCTGAAGAGGCTCACAAATTTGCCGGAGAGTTTTTAAGTCGAGTGGGTTTCAATCCAGCAGGTAAGCGTATGCTTGATTTTGGCTGTGGTATAGGGAGGATGACCAGGGCCTTCTCCGAGATGTTCAGCGAGGCCTATGGTGTCGATTTCTCAGAGGAAACCATAAGAAAGGCAGGCGAATTAAACAAGCATAAACCTAACCTGTTCTTTGCCTCGAATAATGGGGCTGACCTGGCTATCTATGAGGATGAATTTTTCGATTTCTGTTTTTCTTACGCGATGTTTCAGCACATCCCCGATTTGGACATAATCAGGAGTTACGTAAATGAAATTGCCAGGGTATTAAAACCTGGCGGACTTTTCAGGCTCCACTTTGACTGCCGCAAATGGGGCCCGGAGAAGTTGCCAATAATCCACCGCTCCTTGTTCAATCTTTTCCTTAAGACCGGACTTGTGGACAGGTTTGCTGCGTTCTATTTCAGGAACAGGTATCGTGATGATGATGAATACTCCCGAAAAGCGTATCCGGGTATCTGGTTGTCATCGGGCAGACTGGTCAGGATGCTGGAGCAGGCGGGTTTGGAAATCATCGAAATCTCCGGTAAAGACACCTCCTGGAGTTGGTATTCAGGCAAGAAAAATCCTGTCTCCTGATCTCTGAACAAATCATTCTTCACGACATTTCACGGTTGACTATTGCCGGGCTGTTTCGTTATTCTTGCAATAGAACAAACGTACTATTAGGGGGTGCGATAAATTGTGGAAGATAGATGAGGGTTCACAATCTGGTACGACAACAGCGTCCTATGCCAATGCTCTGGACTGGATGGTTTCGGAATTCGGGCAGAAGACGGTTCTCCTTAAGAATACGCATGAAAACCTGTCGCTGAAGTACAAGCTGCTGGGCTATGCGGCTCAGAACGGGTTTGCCAAGGAACTGGTTGCTGAGGCCACTTTATTACCTGGTGAAGTCGCTGAATTTCACTATGACCGTCAGTGGCACAGGCTGGTGTTGCAGGTTGTTGATGGCAGCGGGCATGCAACGTATCAGGTGGACTACGAAGGGCAGGGAGCGTAAGAAATGGTCGATAGATTTTATTCGGACACTCAGGAAAAGGTCGAAGCGATAACCTACACACCGACTTGCCGCGCCAGACGATTCTCGTCTGGTAATCAAGCGTATCGCAGCCAGGTCGGATGTCACCAGAGACAGCGGTTCATCCGGGCATCTCTACTGTACTGTCAGTGTTGATAGCCCAGACGGGAGTGAGAACAAGCTATTTGACGCTGTTGATGTTCAGGCGGCTGGAGTGCAGGCGACCGACCTCATCTCGGGGGATGTATTTGACCTGCTGACAGATGGTACGGCTCATACCTTCTACTTTTTCTTCTGGGTGGACAGCGGTGACTCCGTTATCAGTAAGGTCCAGATGTACTACGGCGTTGGTGTTAATACTGGCGGGCAGCCCAACGCTTACTTCCAGATAAAGCACACAGGATTTGTGTCTGTTCAGCCTTTCCTTTCCAGAAAAGGTACGGCCACCGGCGGAACCCGTATCTGGGCCGGGTTATATACTGGTGGTAGCTGGAGTAATTATCCTGTGGAGATAAATAACTATAACCAGATTGGCGTCACGGACACGCAGTTTGCCATCAATAATGTGCTGGCGAAAGACGGGCTGACATTTGCCGGCTACCCCGGAACGAATACCGATATAGTCTGTATCTATGAGATACAGACCGTTCTAAGGAGTGAGCGATGAATATTGTAGAATTGTATGAGCTGGTACCGCAGGAGAGGCATTCCGAGGTTGTTGTCTCGGGTGACAGGCTCTTCTTCGATGGTGACGAGTATATTATTGAGGGAGAAGATGAGCTCAGGCTAGTTCACTCTCAAAAAGAGCTTGAGCAGCAGCTGACCCGCATCGAGACCAGGCTAAGTACTAAATAGATGGCGTTCAGTACTTAGCCAAGAAAGCAGTTTCTATACCATACATAAAGTCATTAACGGCCCCAGAAAAGCGCGCCACAGCCGATTGTCTCTACCTCGCTTTCCGCAAAGTGCAGTGCCAGGTTCTTTTTTAGACTCTCGACATCGTCGTGCCTGTTTGTCATGATTCCCATTAGATTGAGCCAGCAATAACAATATGTTGCCAGAAAGCTTCTCTCTACGCCACCGTAGAGCAGGGTGGTTCCAAACAAGACACCGCCGGGGTTGAGCAGGACTTTCAGGTGCTCAAAGACTGTTCCCTTGGCCTGCATGGTAACCGGCAGGCAGTGTAATAGATGGTTCACAGCGATGGAGTCAAAGCAAGGACCGTCAATCTTCAGTGGTTCAAGGGCATTATGCTGGTAGGTCTGAGGGGAGTATCGTGCCAGTCTTTTCCGGGCAACTACTAGGCTATTGTGCTTCAGGTCCACAAGTACTAGGCGGGGATTGGGGGCGGGGAAGGTACAGTGCTCAAGGAAGTAACCGGTGCCAACTCCGACATCCAGATGGTTGGCCGATATGTGCTGGTTGTATAGTCTGATAATGCCTTCGGATGGGCATTTCCAGATAAGACGGCTCGTCAGGCCGAGGGCGAGACGGTCGTAAACAGACAAGAAACTTTTCGTATATAGCGCTTGGCTTGCCCAGAGACGTCGTGGTGAGACTTCGATGGCAGTTGCCTCATTCACTGAGGCCTCTTTATCGTCCACAGCCTGCCTATGCCAGGGCTTCTCGTTGGGCTGTTCTCCTGGCTAGAATACCGACGATACCTATCATTATTAGAATCAGCCCGATGAGGATAAAGGCTTCCAGGGCAACGTCTGACCATGTGCCCCCCTGCTGGCTTATTTCAACCACCGGCTGGACAACGTAGTAGGTCGGGAATATCCTGCCAATCCACTGCGGAATATCCGGGAACATATAAACAAAGGCCGGTGCATAATACAATATGCCGATAGCTTTGTTAGTGGCAAACAGGCTGGTTACATCCTTGGCAAATACCCCGAGCATGATGCCGAAGGTAGACGCCATTACCGCACCCAGTACCAGCATACCGATGAGTAAAGGTGTTTGTGCCCCGAAAGCCTGATTAAGGACCAGTATCAGTACTCCCATAACGGTACTGACAATGACGCCTACCAGTCCTTTACTCAGAAATATCTCCCCGAGTGAGGCCGGGGTAATTGCCAGAGCAGACAGGGTTCGCTTCTGTTTTTCGTCCACCAGGGATGTGGCCGGTACCATGATTCCTCCGAATACGATGGCCATCAGCACGATGAGGGGCAGAAGGCGGTTGTTCCAGGGGATACTCTCGGCATCACCGAGGGTAGTGGTAGCAATTTCAACCGGTACCTCCTGACCGGCGACATCTCTTATCATGTTGGCGACGGTAGCCCCCAGTACTACCCGGTTCTTGGCCAGACTCTCGCCCCAGACGTAGGCGGTAATCTCAGCCATCTCCCCCTGTATTACCAGGTTATCGAAATCAGCGGGAAGCACTATGCCCATATCGACCGCACCGTCTTCAACCGCGTTCCTGAGCGCATCCGCAGAATCGTACTCCCTACCGATTATTGAATCTGACTGGATGACCATCTGTGTTATCTGAGAGTCACCTTCATCACTGACCCCCAGTTTCGGTTTTTCGGAAAAGAGGGTACCGAAGACCATAGATAGCACGAACGATAGTACGAGCGGCATTACAATGGCTATGATGAAGATAAAGCTCTTGGAGCCATGCCGAAACTCCTTGCTCAACAGGATACCGACCCGTCTCAGGCTCATGTCAGCTTCCTCCTCAGGACAATGATACCAAGGAGGACGAAAGCGATGTCAAATCCGAGTAGTATCAGCAGGTTCTGCCAGATATCGCCCCAGCTAAATCCGAAGTTGGCTGACAGGTGCACAGTATCTACGAGGTAATAGGAGGGAATCACCTTGACCCAGTCTGATACCGTCCCCGGGAACATGACACCGAAGGCGGGCACCGCAAGGATAATTATCGCTGGGAGCCCCCAGGCCATTACTGACATCAGGTCCTTCCCTGCGGAGGCCAGCAGGAAGCCTATCCCGGTTACCAGAATTGCTCCCAGAAGCAATGTCAACAGGATTATCAGCGGCTGCTGGTTCAGCCCGCCGGTGATTGCTATGAATAATAGCGCCTGGCCAAAGGCCAGTGTCACCCCGGTGATTCCCTTGGCGAGGAAGAGACCGTTCACGGTCATCGGGGTAATCAGCAGCGCCTGCGCAGTACGACCTTCGATTTCCTCGCTGATGAGGCTGGAGAGACCGAGAGTCTCAGTGAGTATAAGGAAGATGGCGAAAAAGGGAATCATGCGGTCGCGTGGCGGTATCTGCATACCGAGCATGTCCGGCCCGATGATTTCCTCGGAAATATCCACTGCCAGTATTTGCCCGCTCTGTATATAGGCCAGTTCCTGGATAAGGTTGGTGACGGCATCTTTCAATTCTTCCGGTGTGTCCGAAGCGAAGTAGACGTCGACTGTTACTTTATCTCCAGCGGCCAGCTTCTCCATGATGTCTTCTGGCAGGACAACGCCGCTTAAGAACCGTCCTTCGGTGACGCCATCTTTCAGGGTATCCACCGAGTCTACGGTCTCAATCGATAAACCGTCTCCCTGAAGTTGCTCAAAGATGGGGGGGAGTACCGGCGCATAGAGCCCGATGTCAAGCTCCTCGTCAACCGAAGCGGGCATTAAGAAGTAGACAACGACATAGGCGACTATACCGAGGACACTTATAAAGGCGAAGAAACGGTTTCTGAAGAAAAGGGTGAGGTCTTTGGTGACCAGTGCCCGGATGATTGGCCAGCTCATTCAGTAAGTCCCCGCCCCGTAATATTAATAAAAATGTCTTCCAGGCTGGCCTCTTCGCTGTGGATGGTGACTACCTTTTCCCGGCCAAAAAGCTCCTGAACGGCACCGGCTGTCTCCGGCTTGTCCATGGTAATCTCCCGGCTCTCCAGACCACCATCAGGGCTAGTCACCTGTGCCCTGAGAGCTCTTTTGCCGTACTGTTGCTTGAGGTTGTGTGGGGTATCCAGTGCCACAATCTTACCCTGGTTGATGAACCCCACCCGGTCTGACAGCTTATCAGCCTCCATCATGTCGTGCGTGGTCAGGAAAACAGTCGCCCCTCGCTGACGCTCTTCGAGAATGACCTTGCGGATGTTCTCGGCCGATGCCGGGTCAAGGCCGTCGGTCGGCTCGTCGAGAAAAAGGATGCGCGGTCGGTTCACCAGAGCCCTGGCGACCATGAGGCGCTGCTTCATTCCCTTTGAGTACTCCTCGACGCGGTCGCGCTCCCGTCCTGCCAGGCCGACCCGTGCCAGCAGGGCGCCTGCATCAAAACGCGGAACACCGAAGAGGCGGGCAAACAGCTTCAGGTTTTCCTCGGCACTCATTTTCTCGTAGAGGTTGGTTATCTCAAAGCAGACCCCAATCTGCGCCTGTACCTTTTCTGGGTCGCGGGCAATATCTATACCGAGTACTATTGCCTGGCCTTCCCTTGGCTGCAACTGCCCCGTCAGCACCTTTACGGTGGTCGACTTACCGGCGCCATTTGGTCCCAGGAAGCCGAGTATCTCGCCCTCGGCTACCTTGAAGCTGATGTGGTCCACAGCAACCAGCTCGTCGTAGCGGTAGGTCAGGTCTTCGGCAACAATCGCGTCTCCGGCCATGGTATCTCCTCTCCGGGTTTGTTCTCATTCCATTCTACTACACTGGGTACTACTATGATAACCCATGATATATGTAGTAACATAGTAACGTCATTATGACAGAGATTGAGAAGGGCAAGAAGGCACTTGAAAACAGAAAACGGGGTGCAACCCTTACCGGCGGCTATTTTGCTTGACCTGGATGATACCATCATAGCGTACGGCGACGCGGAGGTGTGCTGGCAAGCTGTATGTAGCAGGTTTGTGTCTCAGGTTGGTGTTTCCTGTGTGGAGGAACTGCTGGGTGCCATCCATAAAACGCGTGACTGGTACTGGGGTAATTTAGAAAGACACCGGCAGGGGCGACTACGTCTGCTAGACGCACGACGCGAGATAGTTGCCGAGGCATTCTCACGGCTTGGTATCGATGCCCCCGATATAGCACGTAATCTGGCTGATGCTTATGCTGAGATGAGAGAAGGGCGAGCGAGGCTTTTCCCCGGTGCTCTCGATACTATTCAACATTTTCGCAACCGGGACGTACGGCTAGGTTTAGTTACCAACGGCGGCTCGGAGATGCAGCGCGGCAAGCTGGAACGCTTCGGACTGGAGCCTTATTTCGACTGTATTCTCATTGAGGGGGAGTTCGGGGCGGGTAAGCCTGATGAAAGTGTCTTCTTGCACATGCTTAAGCGATTTGACGTGGCGGTGGGGGATGCCTGGATGGTGGGTGATGACCTTCAGCGAGATATCTCCGGGGCACAGAGTCTTGGAATCTTCACTATCTGGGTGGACTGGCGGGGTAACGGACTCCCAGAGTCCAGTCCGATAGTACCCGACCGTATTGTCAGGAGTATTAACGAACTGCGGTAGTACTGCTGTAATCTGCAAATCTATTTTATGGGTTTAGCGAGTTTTAGGTTTTTCTCTTCAAGGCAGGGCAGACGGTGTATGTACAACCCATGTGTAGACCTATTTTTATCGAAAAACGCATTTCCGGCAGTTCTCGGTCCGAAAAAGAAACCGCAGTCTTTGTCAAATTTCGCTTGTGCTAGTAGCACGTTACCAAGGAATTCCAAAGCATCAGCCTCTCCTTCTATCAGGATCATGTCGGCTCCTGTTTCCTCTTCTTTATATGTCTGAAGCGCGAGTTTCTTCCTTCTCTTTTTTCCCGCATATGCTGCACATACTTTATCAGGGCTAATATTAATAGCTCTTTCTTTGTCTGAATTCATTTTATACTCTCCGTGTATGGAAATTCTCATTTCCCAATATATTATCATAAAGAAACGACACAAGGAGGCCACCCCCTTGAATCCCATACCTTCGCCGGAGCGCATGCTCACCATGGAAAGCTTTGGCATGCGGAGGATGGGGCCATCACTACCAAATCGCATGTAAGCTTGTAGCCATCATAAATAGTCAGTACAATTGTGAAGAATACTCTTATGAGGATTGCAGAAATGAGTCCATCTAATCGAAAACAGTCGGGTAGGCCCCGGATACTGATAGTCGGTGGAGTTGCTGGTGGGGCATCATGTGCAGCGCGGGCACGCCGTTTATCGGAGGAGGCTGAGATTATTGTATTTGAGCGTGGGTCATACGTGTCCTTTGCTAACTGCGGCCTGCCGTATTACGTCGGTGATGTTATCCCTGATGAAAACGATTTACTCGTAGCGACTCCCCAGTATTTCAGAGAGAGGTTCAACATCGACGTCCGGGTGAACAGTGAGGTCACGGCCATCGACCGGCAAGAGAACGAGATAGAGGTCAGGAATACCGAGACCGGGGAGACCTATCGTGAAAAATACGATGCCCTGGTGCTCTCACCCGGGGCAGCACCAATCAGGCCGCCGTTGCCCGGCATCGACCTGCCCGGTATCTTCAGCCTGAGGACAATCCCGGACAGCCGCCGGATAAGGGAATGGATTGCTGAGCAGGGGGTAAAGAAGGCGGTTATCGTTGGTGGTGGTTTCATCGGACTGGAGATGGCTGAGAACCTGGCCAGGCGCGGTATCTCGGTCAGTATTATAGAGATGCTGCCGCAGGTTATGCCGGCGCTTGACCCGGAAATGGCGGTGCTCGTCCATCAACACCTGGCCGACAACGGGGTGTCGCTGTACCTCGGCGACGCCGCTGCCGGCTTTGAGCCGGGTGCTAATAGTAGCGGCATTGTGGTTACAACACAGTCCGGTAAGAAGCACCCCTGTGATATGGTCATCCTTGCCATCGGTATCCGTCCTGAGGTAAAGCTGGCCAGGGAGGCCGGTCTTGAGATTGGGGCACTCGGCGGCATTCGAGTGGACGACCAGATGCGTACCAGTGACGACCAGATATGGGCGGTCGGTGATGCCGTGGAGGTC
>SMTZ1_10000934_pt1 | contig 31542 bp, 28 predicted proteins | sample DeeMarSWOR136_30_FD_25667 | JGI IMG/M metagenome (IMG submission 25667) | reverse complement strand
GGTCAAAAATATGAAGGTGATATTAGAATCATAATGTTTGTACTCCTCGCGGAAGGATATGAACTTACAGATGAATTAAAAACTAAAATCACTCAAACAATAAGAGATAAGACTTCTCCACGACATGTACCTCGGTTGATTTTGCAAACACCTCCAGATGGCATTCCTTATACATTCAGTAACAAAAAAGTTGAAATTGCTGTAACTAAAATCATTCATGGTATGGAAATAACCAATCGTGGTGCTCTTAGAAACCCAGAATCACTGGACTTTTACATGGAAATGAAGGATAAGCTTCAATAGTAAGAAATTAGTATTATTTCATTTTTATTATTATTTTATATTACCGAGATTTGAAAATATATCTATTACTCTGGAATGTTAAAAAAATAGCAGGTATCCCATTTAAAAATTTTTAAAGAGGAGCTGACGTCAAGGTTTTGTACGCCATCAATAGTTTGAATCTTCTCTCGGATAAAATTCCAGAGTTCCTTTTCATTTTCAGATAAAATTTGAATAACAAGATTATGAGTTCCACCCGTAACCGAAACCATTCTTGTTTCTTTAAAAGAAGCTATTGTTTTTGCAATTTCATCTGTTTTTAAAGGATCTATAGTTAAGCCAACCCAACCTACTGTTTCATATCCTAATTTTCCGACATCTACTATAGGACTAAATTGTATAATTATTTTTTCTTCTATCATCTTTTTAATTCTGAAATGAACAGTACTTGGAGGAGCATTTAGCATTTTAGCTATTTTCTTATAGGATAATTTGGCATCTTTTTTTAGTGTACTAAGTATCTGTTCATCTAATTTGTCCATAACTTAATTTTATTTTTAAAGAATTTAAATTTTTTGGAATTAAATTATTTTTTTTAACATATATTGGATATTTTCTAAAAATAATTTTAATCTATTAGAAAAAATACAAAATATTTATATTTAAAGTTTTATTATTGGAAGATTGATAACACTTTTTTAAAATAATTGAGCAAATTCTAAAAAAATTAAAAAAATTGGTTTAAAGTGAAAGTTTTAATAGTTTATTATACAAAATATGGAAATACTGAAAAAGTCGCCAAGCTAATAGCAGAAGGAATCACTTCTACTGAGAGTAATGAAGTAATAGTTAATAATGTAAAAGATGTAAATCTTAAAAAAGAAGCTTCCCATGACTTGATTTTAATAGGATCTCCAGTTCATTTTGGCAAACATGTAGGGTCGATAAAGAAATTTATCAATAAACTTTCAAAATCTCAATTAAAGGTAAACACTTATTCTATATTTAATACCTATATGGGAGAGGATCCTGAGACAACAGAAGAGGGAATATGTTATTATAAGAAAATGTTAGATAAAATGGAGAACCAGTTAAAGGAAATGATGCCTGATTTAACAAAATTAAGTTCACCACTTTCCATAAAAGTTGCGGGGATGAAAGGTCCCATTGTAAATGAGGATCTTCCAAAATGCAAAGATTTTGGAATCAATTTAGTACAAGAATATAAATCCTTATGAAGATAATTTAAGGAAAGGTGGTAAATAATTGACTAATGAGAGAATAAAAAAAACAGTTATCTTATATGGTTCACGTTATGGAAGCACAGAAGATGTAGTCGTTAAAATTGGAGAGATTTTAAGAGAATCTGGGATTGATATTAGCGTATACAATCTCAAAGAAATTACTAAAGACAAACAATTTAATTTAAATAATTATAAGAGCATTCTATTGGGTACTGGTATTTATGCCGGACAATGGGCTAAAAGCGCAAAAAAATTTCTAAGAAATTATTCAGAAAAAGTAAAAGAGAGAAACCAACCCTGTGGAATATTCATTCTTTGTGGAGAAGCTAGTGATGGTTCAAAGATCCCTGAATTAAAAAAAAGATACATTGAAGATAAACTAAATAAATACGGCATTAAATCGCAACTTTTTGAAGTTTTCGGAGGAGTCCTAGATCTCTCTGAGGAAACCAGAATGGGTAAATTTGAACAAAAGATAATAAAAATGATAAATAACAAAGATCCAAACATAAAACTAGGACAAAGAAATGATTTTCGGGATTGGCAACAAATAGAAAAATTTGCGTTATCTTGGTCAAATCTTATAAAAAATAATTAGAATTTTTTTAAATTTTATTTAATTTGATAAATATTATTAGGTATAAAAAAAGATGACGTTTAAAACCAAGCTAAAAGCTTATTTAGACTTAACTCGAGCCCATTTTGCACCAGTGTGGCCTTTACTATTCATTTCAGGGTTATTGATCGCCTTTAAAGATAATAATTATTTTTCTTTACCATTATTAATAGTTGTATTTTTTATAGGTTTATTTGGGTTCGAAGCTGGAATGGTGCTTAATGATATTGTCGATAGAAAAATCGATAAATTAGGAAATGATAATAAATTTACGAAATACTGGAGACCATTTAAAGAAAGACCACTATCTGCTGATATTATCTCTTTTCGAGAAGCAAAGATTATTTTTTTAATTTTTATTGGTATTACTATAGCTTTAATAGCCACTTTGCCTTTTCCTAATAATCTTTATTTATATATCATTATGATCTATGCATATTCAGTTGAAATATTTTATCAAAAGAAAAAGGGACGCCAACAATTTCCAATTGCCCAATTGATAGGAAGAACAGATTTAACATTATTTCCTGTAGCTGGCTATTTATGCTATGGAAACTTCTCACTGACAATTGTTTTTATCATACTATTTCTTTATCCTTGGGCACAAGCTCACTTAGGAGTAAATGATTTGGGAGATTATGACAATGATAAAGCGAAGAATCTAAAAACAATCACAACTTTATACGGTATTAAAGGTAATGTCAAATGGATTGTATATTTTACTTTTATACAAATTGGATTTGCGATATTACTCCTCATTTTTAAACTTGGATTCATCGCCCTGATAGGTTTTATTCTTTCTTTTATCTTATTAATAACCGCAAATATAACCCTTTTTAAAAATCAAACATCAACTACCGCTATTAAAATGTTACCCCGCTATCACGCTAGTTTACTGATTTATATACTCTCGATAATTTTTAGCACAATTTTCCCAATCCCATTTTTTTAATTTTTAAAATGGTAAGAGAACGCATATTTTGGCAACTTTTTGGTAAGCGATTAGTGAGTTATAAACAGCTTGAGAATGGAGAAACGGTTGGTACTGGACTTCTGAATCCAATTGTAGATAGGTTTCGCTTAATAATTATGCTTATTTTCCAGGCTAAATTCTATAAAACTTACAATTTGGGTCAATGGCGTGGAAATAGAGTAGCAAATACATTTTCTCCTCCTATAGGTAGCCGAGCTATGTTCCGTGCCATAAAGAATGTGATTAGAGGAAAAATTCTAAGACATGCTCGGCCTATTGCAATGACATTTGCGGTTACTTATAAATGTCAATGTAATTGTGTTCATTGTAGTGCAGGAAAGCATAAAAAAGTAGACACTGTTGAATTAAATACAGAAGAAGCAAAAAGAGTGATTGAAGAAAGTCAAAAGCTGGGCATATCCATCGTAGCTTTTACAGGTGGGGAACCTTTATTACGCGAAGATATTTTTGAGTTGATCTCACATGTCAATCAAAAAAAAGCGGTTCCAATACTATTTACTAATGGACTACTTCTTACTCAAGATAATGTCGATAAATTAGCTAACGCGGGATTATATTCACTCTTTGTAAGCATCGACAGTCCAGTTCCAGATGAACATAATAAACTAAGAGGTGTAGCAGGTCTTTTTGAAACCGCAATAGAAGGAATTAAACGATCGAAAGAGAAAGGCATATTTGTTGGATTTTCTTCTTATGCGACACATTCATCTACCAAAAAGGGACAATATATGAAAATTCATGAACTCGCAAAAGAATTGGGATTACATAATGTAATGTTATTTGATGGAGTTCCAACAGGAAAAATCTTGAAAGATACAAGTGAACTCCTAACATCGGAGCAACATGAAGAAATTCGTAAATTTTCTTCAAATATAAGTAATAATAAAATAATTCCCCCACTCTCTGCACAATCTTGGCAAAATTCTATTGAATCTTATCTTGCAGGTGTTGGATGTTTAGCAGCCCATATTCAATATTATATTTCAGCCTATGGGGAGGTAACACCTTGTGATTTTACTCCTTTATCTTTTGGAAATATTCGAGATATGCCATTGAAAAATATCTGGAAAAAAATGATCCATCATCCTGCTTATAAACATCGTATCACATCCTGCAGGATGCAGAATGCAAAATTTCGTCATTATTATATTGATCCCATACCAGATGATGCATCCCTTCCTTATGATGTAACACAGCTCCCACGTGTAGATTATCGAAAAGAAGAAATTACTACTTAAATTCTAAACTAAACCTATTTAGGATTCAATTTACTTCTTATCTAAAAGAAGAACATATTATTTTTTTGGGTCTATTTTTAAAAAAATTTCGTTAAACACATCATTTTCAATTTCTCGCCAAGTTTCATAAGTTCTGACATCCTGAGGATATTGTAAATAATGCTGATTAATTTGTTTCATCTGCTTGAGAAGATAATTTAGTTTAAGCAACAATTTAGGCTTGGATATGCCCTTAAATAATTTTATTATCAACTGTTTAATCGATGGGGAGATTATTTTACCATAATACATTTGTGTGAGCTCATTATCATCAATTAATTTCTTTTTTACAATATAATTGAATTCAGCGGTCGTGGTGTGCTGTAAGAGAAGTCGAGCGACATCATTAGTTGCGTGTCCTATACCAAAATCATTCATCAGAAGACAATTATATTCCCATAATTCATTTAATGAATAATCTCCCGCTTCAATTGCTTTTTTAGCTATCATAGCTGCATAATAACCAGCTCTCATTCCGGTATGAATACCTCCACCGCTAGCTGTGTTAACGTGGCATCCCGCATCTCCTATAAACATGATACCATTATCAGCACATGAAGGAAGAGGTCTTCTAATAGGAACGATATCTCCACTTGAAGATAATATTTTGTAATTCTTTTGGCTTAAAAATTTATTTAAAACAAAGTTCTGATAAATATGCTTCAAATTACTTTTTTGATGTAACAAAACACCTAATCCTAGGTTGGCTACTGTGTCTGATTTGGGAAAGTACCAGAAATAGCCTCCGGGAACATTATCGGAATCAAATATCACAGTTAGAGAATCTGTGGGTATTTTTGGACGCAAATTATCATTAAATTGAATGATTTCACGATAACAAATAACTAAATCATCTTTTGAAATTTGTTTCTGTATAATATCACTTTTAATCTTTTTTCGCACAATAGAATGAGCTCCACTGCCATCAATTATAATTTTAGCATTTATGGTCACTTTTTCACCTGTTTTTAATCTAGCTGTAACTCCATTAACATTACCGTTTTTATAAGTCAGATCCATGACCTTAGAGTTATCTAAAAATTCTGATACTCCTGAATCAAGCGCATCATTTAAAAATTTTTGGCCAAATCGTAATCTATCCACCAAGTAAATGGGCATATTAACTGTAAGATGATGTTGAAGATATGAGTCATACAACTTGATCCATTTCTTCATGCTCAATATTTCGTTTCCTTGAGGCGGATTGATCTTTAAAAAGTTAAAAATAGAGGCTAAGACCACATCTCCACACACTTTATTACCGATCTCCTCTTTTTTTTTTGCATCAATTAAGCATACTTTCAATCCATTTGATGCAGCAAATCGGGCGGCAATTGTGCTTGATGTTCCAGCACCAACAATTACTATATCGTAGTAATTCATTTATTATTTCACCCTATATAAGCTAAAAACCAGTTGCCATTCTATAAAAAAACCCGAATCTGGGAGGAGCTGTTCTACTTCACTGCCAACAGTCGTATAAAGTTGCTATTGTTGCATAAACTTTAGTTAAAACTTCATTATCTTTAGGAGTAGGTTTTTCTACTTCTTTAAGCTGAAGAACTTCCGGAGGTCCATATTTTGTACATACAATCGCTTTCATAAAATGTTCCTGTTTTATGTCAACAAGATCTTCTACTTTTATTATGGTTTGTGATATTTCTTATTACCTTTTTTATCATTGTTTTTTTATAGGATCTAGTTCGGTTCTTATCTTCCTTATTAAGCTAATTTTTGATAATTAAAAGAAAATAAGACTAAATATTCTTAGCTTCCTTTAGCTTGCTTTTTGCTTAATGCAATAAGTCCACCAGATGCTGTACCAAATAATATAGTAATTGCAAGAGCAACAACGAGACCCATCATATTCCCCGGGTCGAGTAATGCCCAACTTATCCAAGCAACTGCTATAGCTGCACCTAAAACCCAGCCGAGAGCTTCTTTCCAATCAATCTTATTCTGGCTTAGCGCAATAAATCCTCCAGATGCAGTACCACACAATATAGTAATAGCAAGAACAACAACGAGACCCACCATGTTCCCTGGCCAGATTAATGCCCAAGCAATCCAAGCAACTGCTATAAGTGCGCCTAACAGTTCGCCAACTAATTTTTTTGTATTATACAAATTTAACACCTCTTAAACAATTTTTTTTTAATTTTTTTTTTATTGAATAAATAATAATAAGCTTTTAGTATCATTGGAAAAGAAAAACTTGTTATTAATTTTACTTTTATTATTTAATTAAAGAATTATTATAAAGGAATATAGAATATTTACATTTGAAATCAAGACCAAATCCACTTTCTATATTCCAATTATCAAACAATCTAATTTTTTCTCAATCAAAAATGCAGGTTCAATTTTTCTAATCATTCCTACATCAATTTTATCTTCCAAACGATCCTGAAGCATTTCAGCTTTTTTCTTTTGTTAATAAAAAATTAGTTTACTTTTCTTTTGGGTTCTGCTTCAAGTTCTGAGCAAACTCTTCTGCATGTTTGAGGTCTTCAGCATTAGGTCTACCCTTGTTCATTCCCCCAAAATATTTCATAAAACTATTTGTGTTAAAACCTTTACATTGAAATTCATGAATAATCATATATCCTTTCGATTGGAGTTTTTCCCTTAGATCCATATGATCTTTATAGACCTTCTTTTTTCCTGTCAATGCAGCGGTTGAAAAAAGGAATGTTTTCCCTTCGGGAACTCGTGGGAGTTCATCAGCAAGGTCAAGAAGAAGTTTATGGTGTTTTGCACTATATATCCCCGACCCAAAACCTATTAAGTCATACTCTGGAAGCTCTTCAGGATTTATTTGCTGTGGTGTTTTTATTTGCGCATCAAGAACTTTTGCGAAAACCTTCGCAATTTTCTCAGTATTATTATGATGATACGAATATACAATTATTAAAGATTTCATAATTATTTCACCATTTGTATTATGACATTTCCTGTTTTATTCCCTTCTTCAACATACTTATGAGCCTTGACCATCTGCTCCAATGGATATCGTTTATCTATGACTACTTTTAACCTTCCTGCTTCACTTAGCTCTTTAAGGAAAGTTAATTGTTCAACCATTTCCTTGATATCATCTGAGTTCCCAGATATATATTTGAAACCTCTTATCTTCGCTGCCCATTTTTCTCGATTAAACAATTTCATCTTAGGGTTCGCTAATAGATAAATACCCTTTTTCTTAAGTGAATTTCGAAAATATGAAAAATGACTCTTTCCTATTATATCAAAAATAATATCATATGTTTCACCGTTTTGGGTAAAATCTTCTTTAGTATAGTCAATTACTTTATCAGCCCCTATCGATTTCATTACTTCTAAACTATTAGGATTGCCCACGCCAGTAACTTCTGCCCCATAATACTTGGCGAGCTGTATAGCAATAGTACCTATACTTCCCGATGCACCTCGGATAAGTATTGTTTGACCTTCCTGAATATTTGCTTTTTTTAGATAGTGCACTGCCTCAAATCCTCCAGTTGGAATGGCGGCAGCTTCTTCATATGTTATATTGCTCGGTTTAATTGATATCGTCCCATTTTCGGATAAACATACATATTCGGCATAGCTCCCAAAATGGAAACCAGCATGAGCAAAAACTTGATCCCCTTTTCTAAATTGTGTAATTTCATTACCTATAGCTTCAATTTCCCCGGCAAATTCTTGTCCTAATATAAAATTTTTTTTTCTTGGTCTCTTGAAACCTATTCCTAGCCGCATGAAGAACTTTAGCAAACCAGAGAATTGGAGATTACGCATCTCACAATCCCCCATTGTAACGTTCGTAGCATGGATTTTTATTAAAACTTCATCATCCTTAGGCGTAGGTTTTTCTATATCTTTAAGTTGAAGAACCTCCGGTGGACCAAATTTTGGCCATATAATTGCTTTCATTGCATTCTCTTTAGATTTATCTGTTATTTCTCCTTCACACATTTAATTCATTCCTCCATAATAATTACTATTTTTCCTTTGTGGCGGCCCTCTTCAAAATATCGGAAAGCTTCAGCAATTTTATTTAAAGGATACTGTTTATCTATAACAGGGATCAATTTACCATTCTTAATTAGCTCAAGAATACAACTAACGTCCTCTTCTTTGTTGGGTCTCCAAACAGCAATACTCATTTTCTTACTCCCAAATAAAGAAATAAATGGTCCAAGAAATAGCACCTGAAGAATTATCTTCCCGGAACCTCCAACAACTTTATAAATTCCCTTGGGGTTCAAACAACGCTTATAATTGAAAATCGAATGATGTGCTTGCATATCAAGAATCAAATCATACCTCTTACCACTTTTCGTGAAATCTTCTTGGGTGTAATCAATGACATTATCTGCACCAATCGAGCGAAGCATGTCTAATTTGTCTGAATTATCTACACCAGTAACCTCTGCTCCAAAATACTTAGCAATCTGCACCGCAAAGGAACCCATCCCTCCTCCTGCACCATTAATTAATACTTTTTGTTCTGGTTTAAACCGTAGAATCTGTTTTTTATTACGAAGACCTTGGAGTGCTGCTACTGCCGATTGAGGAATTGTCGCTGCTTCCTCGAATGTTAAGCTCTCAGGTTTTAATCTTAATTTTTCTTCAGGAACACATACATACTCAGCAAAAGCGCCATACCTTACCGTTGATGTATCCCCAAATACTTCATCCCCTTTCTGGAATTGTTTTACATTACTACCAATATCATGAACTTTCCCGGCTATGTCAGTTCCAAGTATCGGGAATCTAGGTTTACGCATGAAGGGTTGCATTTTACCTCTCATTATTTCAACGTCTATCGAATTTAGAGATGATGCATGAATCTTTACTAGTACTTCATTTTCTCTGGGAGTAGGTGTTTCGACCTCTTCAAGTATAAGAACATCTGGAGACCCAAATTTGGGACATAAAATTGCTTTCATTATTCATTCACTATTTTTATAACTACATTCCCCTTTTTATGTCCTTTATCTACATATCTATGGGCCTCGACAATTTGTTCCATTAGATAGGTTTTATCTATTGCTGGTTTTAACTTACCCTCCTCAATAATCTCTTTGAGAAAAATTAAGTTTTCAGTAATTTCCTTTGTCGGAGATTTGCTAGTAAGATAGGTTCCATCTTCCTTTAAAACTCTTTTACAAAGCGAAGAAGAAATCTTACCTACAGCCTCAAAAGCTAAATCATAAATCTGACCACTATCAGTAAAATCTTCTCTAGTGTAATCAATTACTTTATCAGCTCCTAGAGCTTTTACCCATTCTAAGTGTTTTGTACTGCATACTGCGGTAACTTTTGCCCCAAAGTACTTAGCAAGCTGCACTGCAAAGGACCCTAAACTTCCAGAAGCCCCATAGATTAAAACCTTATGACCTTTTTGAATATGTGCTTTTTTAAGTATATATAATGATGTCATTCCCCCAATTGGGACGGCAGCGGCTTCCTCATACGACAAATTAGTTGGTTTTATTGCGACTACTCCTTGCTTCCATTCTTCAGGTACACACACATATTCGGCATAAGCACCAACTTTCAATCCTGTAGTAGTTCCAAAAACTTGGTCCCCTTTCTTAAATAATGTTACATTCTTTCCAACTTCTTTTACTTCCCCGGCAAACTCATACCCTAATATATTTTTTCTTGGTTTTCTGAGGCCAAACATTAATCGTGATGCGAAAGTAAAAAACTTGGAATCTGGGTGTCTACCGCTTCGTGCAATCATCACTCCAAATGAGATCGTTGTCGCATGTACTTTTATCAGTAGTTCATTGTCTTTTGGAATAGGTTTTTCAACCTCTTTCATCATCAAGACTTCAGGAGGTCCATATCTTTCATATATTATAGCTTTCATTTCTATTCGCCTATGGTTATAATAACATTTCCCTTTTTATGCCCTTTATCTACATACCTATGAGCTTCAACTATTTGTTCCCATGAATAAGTTCTATCGATCGCTGATTTTAGTTTTCCTGCTTCAACAAGTTCCTTAAGAAATAGAAAATCATCATATTTTATGTGCTTTCCATCACCTGAATCTTTATTAACATTCAAATAAATTCCCGTCTCCTTTAAAGCTTTTTTAGCCCGTGAATGCTTAAATTTTCCAACAGCATCGAATACAACATCATATAGTTCATCACTTTGGGTAAAATCTTCTTTAGTATAATCAATTACCTTATCAGCGCCCAGAGATTTGACCAGTTCTAAATTTGTTGTGCTACATACTCCAGTGACTTCTGCTCCGAAGTATTTGGCAAGTTGCACTGAATACGTACCCACACTTCCAGAGGCACCATATACTAACACTTTTTGCCCTCTTTGGATATTAGCTTTTCTTATCACGGTTAATGCCGTTAATCCCCCTCCAGCAACGGGAGCAGCTTCTTCAAAGGTCATATTTGCTGGCTTTAGTGCCACAATTCCATCTTTTGAAAATCTTCCTTTTGCAGTTTCTTCTGGAAAACAAATGTATTCTGCATAAGCACCAAAACGAAATCCTGGAGTAGCAAATACCTGATCTCCTTCCTTAAACTTTTTTACATCTTTTCCTATTATTTCAACTTCTCCGGCTAACTCAAGTCCAAGAATTTTAACCTTTTTCGGACCCCGAAAACCGAATGCCAATCGTGCGAAAAAAGTTATTAAGGGATTGAATCGTGTAAAGCCATTTCGAAATGTCCAATCGCCTTTTGTCACGGTTGTCGTATGGATCTTTACAAGTATTTCATTGTTCTTCGGAATTGGTTTTTTTACCTCCGTCATTTTCAATACTTCAGGGGGACCATATTTTTCATATACTATAGCCTTCATCATTTCCTTATTTTTTTCCATTTTTTTCATAACATTATTTTTATAATCTAAGTTTTTTATCATCAATTATGGAAAAATACTGGTTACGGGATGATAATAGAATACCAGAGTAGCCATATTCCCAAAATGATTTCATAAAGTAGAATTAACAGACCTCCAATGCTCCACAATGCCTTAATCTGGGAATTTCTGAGATATAATCCACTGCCTAAGCCATAGAGAATTCCCGCAACGATTCCAATCCATCCGATAAAAAGCGGTACTACACCATAAATAACAAACAGAGTTGAATAAGCAAGCGTACCAATTGAGAAGAAAATCTGCGCAACTGCAAATTTAAACTCTTTTAATTTGAAAATATTTTCACTTGAATTAATTAACACGTCTTTTTCAGGTTCATCGACACTCGAATATTTTATTGCTATGTTGAGAAGACCCCAATAATTTTTTTTGTCATAAATTTGGATTAAAGCTTCTATTATTCGTGAAGTACCCCAGACAATCCCAAGTATTATGTTATAGTGACCAAATGCAATAAACAACATTAAAGCAAGTAAAATTATGCCAATGTGTTCAATTAGGATTAATATTACCCCAACCTTAAATTTCTGTTGAGCTTGGCTAATATCCTGTAACTTTACCTCTGCATCAACTTTACCTAAAGTTTTATATCCAAAATAATTGCTTGCTAAATTTGTAACTATGATAAATAGAAATAAAAAACCTGATAACCCAATTTCGATATTCATAGGAACCCCTCTAATTCAATATATTCAAAATATATAACCCCTTTCATATGATTTCCTTTAGAATTTTTTTCATGGTGTATAGCTTTATATCAATTTTTTATTTAATTAATCTTATCATTATTAATTATTAACTTTACAAAAGAGTAAGGCAGAAGAATAATATCAAAATTAATTTCTGCTTTCAATGAATAATGATAATTTTTCTTTAAGTAAAATCATATTAAATCTTCAAGAATATCGCCAACATCATCAAGAAAACCTTCATCATCTTCCTCAGATTCTCCACACCCAGCGAACAATTCTAGCAGTATTGCACTAATTCCAAAAAAATCCATCTCTGTAAGATTTTCAAGGTTATCTCCCTTTAAATAGATAACTTTATTGTTTAAATGATTTTCTATTCCATATTTACCTTTATGAAAAGAAAAAATAATCTCATCACTTCCTTTATAAAAAATTTTATTTTCTTTCAAATATCCTTGTTCTTCAAAGTCCCATTCCTCATTTAGCGTAATTGTCCCATCATCTTTTATATATAGCAATGGATAACCTTTTTTATCTTTAGCAGCATTTCCTTCTAAGTATCCCCATAATTTTTTCTTTCTACTCAAATATTTTTTTCCGTCTACCAATCCTATAATCTCATCTTTTTTTTTCCCTTTTGTATACACTTCAATCATTAAATTCACCCATTTTATAATAGTTAATAATTAATTGAAGTAGATTAAAAAACATTTTGATATCTTGATTCAAAAAATTCAAAAAAAATCAAAATTTGCTTGTTTTAGGGCTCTAGAGATAAAAAATATCAAAAATTATAAATTAAAAGGAGAATCTTTTTTTAAAAACCAAAACTAAAAAATAACAGTTATTATCTAGGAATCTTTCTGATAATCTGATTTAGATTCTTCATAAATTATAATAGCTTTCCTATTTAATAATGATCGATATTTAAAAATTCTCATATCAAAAGGAGTGAAAATTATGAAAGAAGATAGTAAAAACCCGGTTAAGGGTAGGATTAAGAGGCCTACTGCCGGCGGTGGAATGACAATCCAAGACTGGTGGCCGAATCAGTTAAATCTCGATATTTTGCACCTACATTCATCTAAGTCTAATCCAATGGGCGAAGATTTCAATTACGCTAAAGAATTCAATAGTCTCGACTTAAAGGCCTTGAAGAAGGACCTCAGTGAACTTATGACAAAGTCACAAAGCTGGTGGCCAGCGGACTTCGGTCATTACGGACCCTTGTTCATCCGTATGGCATGGCATAGTGCTGGTACCTACCGCCAAGGAGACGGCCGGGGCGGGGGTGGCACTGGAAGTCAACGCTTCGCACCTCTCAACAGCTGGCCTGACAATGCTAACCTCGACAAGGCACGTCGGTTGCTTTGGCCAATTAAGAAGAAATATGGTCACAAAATTTCTTGGGCTGACTTGATGATCCTCGCAGGTAATGTCGCTTTGGAATCGATGGGTTTCAAAACCTTCGGTTTTGGGGGCGGACGTGAGGACATCTGGGAACCGGAAAAAGACATCTACTGGGGTTCCGAACAAGAATGGTTGGGTGATGAACGCTATTCCGGCGATCGAAAGCTCGAAAATCCACTTGCTGCTGTGCAGATGGGTCTGATTTACGTCAACCCGGAAGGTCCGAACGGTAACCCTGATCCGGTAGCAGCGGCGAAGGATATCCGTGAGTCCTTTGGGCGTATGGCTATGAATGATGAGGAGACGGTGGCACTCATTGCAGGTGGTCACACGTTCGGAAAGTGCCATGGCGCCGGTGATGCGAAACATGTTGGACCCGAACCTGAAGCGGCTGGTATCGAAGATATGGGATTAGGTTGGAAGAGTAGCTTTGGCGCAGGCAAAGGTGGCGATACGATCACCAGCGGTCTGGAAGTCACTTGGACCGCCACCCCTACGAAATGGGGTACCCAATTCTTAAGGAACCTGTTCCGTTTTGAATGGGAACTAACGAAGAGTCCTGCTGGCGCGCATCAGTGGAAACCGAAAGGTGAAGCAGGTGCTGGTACCGTACCGGATGCCCACGACCCAGAAAAGCGTCATGCACCGTCTATGCTGACCACTGACCTCTCTCTTCGATTTGATCCTGAGTATGAAAAGATTTCACGGCGCTTTATGGAGAACCCAGATGAATTCGCGGATGCATTTGCCCGAGCGTGGTTCAAACTGACCCACCGAGATATGGGTCCACGCACTCGCTATTTAGGGCTAGAGGTTCCTGACGAAGAACTCATCTGGCAGGATCCTATCCCAGCGGTTGATCACAGACTAGTTGATGAAAATGACATTAACTCACTCAAGGGTAAGATCCTAGCTTCAGATTTGTCTGTCTCGGAATTGGTTTCGACTGCTTGGGCTTCGGCGTCCACATTTCGTGGCTCAGACAAACGTGGTGGTGCGAACGGGGCTCGCGTTCGTCTAGCCCCACAGAAAGATTGGGAGGTTAATCAACCTGCCCAGCTAGCGAAAGTACTCAAGTCCCTGGAAAGCATCCAGGCTGAATTTAATGGTGCGCAGTCCGACGGCAAGAAGATTTCGCTTGCTGACTTGATCGTTCTGGCTGGTTGTGCAGGTGTAGAGCAAGCTGCAAAAAATGCTGGTTTCGAAGTTAATGTCCCCTTCACACCAGGACGCATGGATGCTTCGCAGGAGCAAACAGATCAAGTATCCTTCGCCTTTCTCGAACCTAAGGCGGATGGCTTCCGCAACTATCAGAAGACTCTCTACGCCGTATCAGCTGAAGAAATGCTGGTTGACAAAGCGCAATTGTTAACTCTAACCGCACCCGAAATGACAGTCCTTGTGGGAGGCATGCGTGTCCTTAAGACCAATTTCGGAGGAACACAGCATGGAGTATTCACTAAACGACCTGAGGTGCTTACAAATGACTTCTTTGTAAATCTACTCGACATGAGTACAACTTGGAAAGCAACCACGAAAGATAAAAACTTATTTGAAGGGTATGACATTGAAACGGGTAAACTTAAATGGACAGCCACTCGTGTTGACCTCATCTTCGGTTCGAACTCCCAACTCCGGGCTTTGGCGGAAGTTTATGGTAGTGATGACGCTCAGGAGAAGTTTATGCATGACTTTGTAGCAGCGTGGAATAAAGTAATGAATTTAGATCGTTTCGATCTCACATAATAGCTTAATACTCCCTGAGGTAGTTAAAATTTTCTACTTTTTTTTTATACAATTTTATTTATTCTTACTTAAGGTTTTATTTAATCTAATTGAGTACTGATAATCATTCTTAATAAGGAATAATTACTATGTAGTAATATATATTAATATTGATTAACTTCTTATACCTAAAGCTGTTATATTTATTCTTTACAAAATTATAAAAATAATATAGATTAATAATGGATGATCAAGAATTATTTGCCCTCTTTCGAAAAAATGGATATAAAGTTACTGCTCAGCGTTTAGCAATTTATAAATTCATATTAACTAGAGGAGATCATCCTACTGCTGATCAAATTTACCAGGAATTAAAAACTGATTATCCGACATTAAGTCTTGGGACTATATATAAAACTCTACATACACTAAAAGAGCTTGGATTAATACAAGAGCTTGGATTCAATGAAGGAAGTAAAAGGTATGATCCAGATATGGAACTCCATATAAATATGGTATGTACTAAGTGTGGTACAATTTATGATTATAAAGCTGAAAATGTGAAAAAAATGTGGAATACAATTTTATCAGATTTAAGAACTAAACCAAAAGGACAACGTATTGATATATACTATGAATGCGATGATTGTAAATAAGATTAATTAAAACAAGCTAATCTAAGATATTAATCCATAAACCTATTAAATATTGACATTATGAGTAAAATAGCAGAAACTAAGCACAGAACTAAAGAAAGAAAACAAATTAAAACGAAGAAACTAAAAATTCGTTTGATTTTTTTCGGAGGTTTTGTATCACTAATTTTAGGAATAGTAGGTATTGTTATTCCAATCCTTCCTACAACACCTTTTCTCTTACTTGCTTCTGCTGCTTTTGCTAAATCATCAGAAAGATTCAACAGATGGCTTTTAAACAATAAAATACTTGGAGTTTATATTAAAAATTATCGAGAAGGTAAAGGTTTACCATTGAAAGTTAAGGTACTTACGTTATCCTTATTATGGATTACGATTTCAATTTCAATTTTATTATTAATGAATTTATTATGGGTACAGATTCTGTTATTTTTCATAGCTATAGTAGTTTCAATACATATCATTTTAATCAGACCAAAAAATAAAGGAAAGAATTGATTATTATCGAAAGGGAATAACTATAAAAACACTTAGTCTATTATAAACTAAAGGGAATATACCTTAATTACTGTCATTATTAAGATAGGATGCTATTTTGCCCCAAATGTGGAACAAGGAATAGAACTACTTACAACTTCTGTTATAGATGTGGAACAAAGATAAAATACTCGATTGAAGATATTTCAACGATAAATAAAGAAATAACTGAGTTTAAAATAAATGAATTTCTTGCACTAAAGCTTGAAAAAGGCAAAACAGTAATTTATGTGAAGGATAAAAAATTTATCCAATGTAAATATTTATTAATAGAGATACCAAAAGACAAATTAGAAGATTTTGAGAATATCGCATCAATTGATGATGTTAGCGATAAGCTCGATCACTCTTTAGAAAGAGATATAAATTTTATTCACTTAAAACCTGAAATTGAATTCTGGGGGCATTGTTCTAATCTACAAGCATGGTCTGAAAATTCATATGACACATGTTTGCTCCATAGTAATCTAGCCTTTCCTCTACTCAAAAAGCTAACTGATGTGGGTGATCCAACAGCACGTCGAGTTTTTAAAGATGAAATTGCTGAAAGGTTTATAAGCGGAAACCGTAATGTCGCTCAATATTTAATTCGAGAAAACTACTTAACATATTTTAATAGAGAGGAAACTGAGCTTTTAATGGAAATTTACTTTGAGCAGATAGAAAAAAAATTTAAAAGGAATTATAGTTTGATTCTTGATGTTCTTGAAATTGAAGCATTATTAAATATTGTTAAAGTTAATTTAATACATTCGCAAACCTTTTTAACTCATCCTTTAAATCCAGTTGATATTATTAATAAGGATACTCATAAGGGATTCTCACATGAAAAAAATAAAATTGTCGCTTTAGGTCTTAATAGATGTGGATTAAAATTATTGCCATCATCTATTGGAAATTTTGAACACTTACAAGAATTTTACTTGACAGAAAATAGACTAAAAGCTCTCCCAAAATCAATAGGAAATTTGAAGAATCTAAAAAAATTAGATTTGAGTGATAATCATTTAACAAAACTTCCAAGCGAGATTGGAAATCTATTAAATCTAAAAGAAATGATTCTAAACCATAATGTTATTCAATTTTTACCTGAATCAATTTCTATTTTAAAAAATTTAGAAATATTATCAATGTGGGGTAATCAACTAAGAATCTTACCAAAAAGAATTAATCAAATGGACTCATTGAAAATTTTAGGGTTAAGTTTTAATCAATTAGAGGAATTTCCCGATCTAAAATCTGGATTTCAAAATCTCGAAATTTTAGATTTAAGCAATAATAAAATTAAAACCATTCCTGAAGATATCCACAATTTAAAATCTATAAGAACTCTATGGTTAAACAATAATCCATTAAATTCAATCCCAGAATCATTATTTGATCTTCAATTTCTTACAGATTTATACATTATAAATACACCATTAACTCTCAGAAAAGATAAAGAAATTGAAAACATCTGTCTTCATTTAGAAGAGAGGGGAGTTAATATTTGGAAATAAATCTAAGACAAAATACTAATCTAGAAGAAATATTACTTCTTCGCAATACTCTGTATAAGGTCGTATTGAGTTATAATTTCTAGTAAATTGTAATTTTGGGTTTATCATTTTTATAAACTCATCAGTAGGCTTTTCAAAAATTTCCTTACAAATAATCCTCGTATCCAAATCTAAAATTTTACATGCTTCGAGAGAAGGGCAAAAATTTTTGGAATGAAAAACCAATTTCTTATTGGATTTCTCGATAATCGGCATCTCCTTGTCACTTATTTCTAATTTCAAAATAAGAAGCTTGTAAGCTTTCTCAATATCACTTCCAATTAGGTTATCTATACGAGATTTATTATCCTGAAACCATTTCTTTCTTCTTTCTAAGAGTTCCTTTCCATATAATTTCCAATCATCTATTGATGAAGTCCTAAATTGCTTAATTTGTTCTCTTATTTTTGAGTTATAAAGGTTCATGCATTTTTCTTTTAAAATTCCTTCATTTATTAAAATATTTGTGTGTGAACGAGATTCAATTTCTTTACTTGATATATTAATCATGTTCATTCCTTGCTTTAGAGAATCTTCTATACTCACCCCATACACTAATTCAGAAATCCTCGACCATACTATTGCCGTCATACACATTGGACAAGGTTCATGTGTAGATATTAAAATACAATTCTCTAATTCTTTACCGATGATTTTTACTACCTTTTTTATACCATTAATTTCAGCATGAGCAGTTGGATCATTATCGGTTACCTCAGTATCATGAGTTTGAACTAGAATCTCATCATTTTTTACAATTACTACACCAAAACCTTTATTTCCCTCTTTTAAGGATATTTTTGCTTCCTCTAATGCAACTTCCATAAATTTTTCATAGTATTCTTTATGAGACATTTAAAACTAAATCAAGATTTTATTTCTGAAATAAAAGTCATAGTTAATTAAGATAATGTTTTTTTGTTTTTCTATTGTTAATATATAGCATAATTTAATCTTTTACAGAAAAAGTAAGATAATTGGTCCTAGCCAGTTAGCAAGATAATGACAAAATACTACTGGAAACAAATTCCTAGTTTTCATATAGATAATACTAAAAATCCAACCATGAAATAATTGCTGAATAAACAACAAAATAACACATACAATATCTAATCTGTGATGTAGATAGTATATATCAACAGGTATATGAGATAATCCAAAAAGTAAACCTCCAAATACAATTGATTTTTTTTGACCAATTCCTTTTTCTAGTTTTGTTTGAATTATAGAGCGAAATAAAAATTCTTCAAGAAATGCGTTAGTATAAAGTAAAAGTAATAAATATAATAATTCCAATTCTCGTTGAAAAAAAAGATAATATGATATAATACCAAAAAAAGTATAACTAAAAATTACAAATAGAGCTAAAGGCCATGATCTTAAATTTGTGGTGATCCCAAAATCCTTAAGCTTCCAATTATTTCTTATTAACACTAACATCAAGGGAATTAATAAATCCGTCAATGAAAGAAAAACTATATCAATAATAATGCCACCTCGCACAGATGCTGAAAAAAAAGGTCTTATATAAAAAATATAGAAAATTAAAAAAACAAATTGAGATAAAAAAAGAAAGACTACGTCAATAATTTCCCTTTTCTTATATTCTACTAATGTAAGAGAATCTGGTAATTTGCTTAATACTATTATTATAATCAATAAAATTAGGAGAATTAATAAAAAAATATCTAATATTAGGAAATTTAGAAAATTCATATAAATTTTAGATATAAAAGACTGTATTTATATCTATTAAGTCAATTTAAGTTATTAACCTAATAGAACTTCTTTTTACCAAAAATAAATGTTATATTTTTAATTTGCTTCTCTAAAGTTGTTCAATAAATATTTTTTCAGTGTTTTTATGAGTAAAATATATAGACAAGGAGATGTATTGTTTAAAAAAGTACCTGAACTAACTAAGAAAAATCTTAATTAATTAATGGTAATGAGAAATAAAAAGTAGAACCTTTATTTCTCCCTTCAGATTCAACCCAAATCTCTCCACCATGCAATTCTACAATTTTTTTAGAAATATATAATCCAAAGCCAGATCCTTCAGATATAATATCCATCCCTTGACCATATCTCTCAATCTTTCCAAATTGTGTAAATAATCTAGCTTTTTCTTCATCGGTAAATCCAATTCCGTTGTCTTTTATTGAGACATAAATGGAATTTTCTTTTATTTCAGTTTTAATCTCTATTAATCCACCTGGAGGAGTATATTTGACAGCATTATTTAAAAGATTGCTAATTACTTGATGAATTTGTTTTTTTTCAATCTGAATTATTAGATTCTCTTGTAAATCTAATTTTATTTTATGATTCCTTAATCTTGATAACCCTTTAATTTCATTTACACAAAAACGAATCAAAAAAGCCAGATCTTCCTCCGATTTTTGTAATTCGATTGTATCAGACTCTAATTCGGCAGTTTTTAAGATATCTCCAATAAGATTTTCAAGGCGTATGCAACCCTGCTTGATTTCATTAAGTGCGGATATCACATAAGCATCAAGTTTATCTCTATGTACTTTCAATAAGAGATCAGAAAATCCCTTGATAGATACCAATGGTGTTTTTAACTCATGAGAAGTTCTTCTAAGCAATTCGGATTTCAACTGGTTAAGTTTCAATAATTCTTGTTGTGCTTTTATCCGTTCAGTTGTATCAATTTGAGAGACTAGATCCGCTGGACGACCTTCATATATCGTAGTTTTTGAAATATTATCAACCCAAAATATTTCTCCAGATTTTCTAATACATTTAATAGGATAGTGGATAACTATATTTGGATCACCATTTTATTTTTTTTTTAATTGTTCTCTAACCATTTCTAATGATTCAGGCACTACTGTTTTTAATAGTTCACCCGGACCCCAATTTAACATTTCTTCTACTGTGTATCCATATAAATTTGCCATTTTTTGGTTTACATATTTAATAATATCATCTTGAATAATACATATCGCCAAAAGAGATTCTTCAGTTATTTTCCTGAACTTTTCTTCAGATTCTTTTATTTTATTCTCTGCTTCTATTTTATCGTTAATATCAATAGTCATCACGAAATCTGCAGGCTTTTCTTTATAATTTATAGTTTTTGAGTAATTTTCAACCCATCTTACCTCTCCATCATTTTTTATTATTCTATACTTATAATGAGTGATGACATCATGATCGCCAGATTCCTTTTTTTGTACTTGTTCGATTACAAAATTTTTATCGTCTGGATAAATAATTTTTAAGAATTCATAGGGTTCCCAATTCTTAATCTCTTCGGCAGTATAACCGTGTATCTCAACTGCTTTTTTGTTAAAATATTTAAATACTCCATCTTGTATTATTTCTATCCCCATGAATGATTGTTCAGCAATGGTCCTAAATTGTTCTTCTGATTCTTTTAATTTTTGTTCTGCTTTTACTCGCTCTGTAATATCTATAGATAAACCAATAATACCACTTATTTCTCCTTCTTCATTATAATATGGAGTTTTATTGGTAATGGACCAAATATTTCCATCTGGAAAATCTGCTGTTTCTTCTATATTGAAAATTGGTTTTCCGCTATGATAAACCTCTAAATCATCCTTTCTAAATTTTTCTGCTTGATCTATAGGAAATAAATCATATGTAGTTTTTCCTATTAAATCTTCTTTTTTTAAATTTAAAGAATCAGCAAATTGTTGATTTACTCGAGTTACAACATCATTTCTGTCTTTACAAAATAGCATCCCTGGGATTATATCTAAAATTGATTCTAACTCATTACTTAAAATTCTGTATTTCTCCTCAGATTCTCTAAGTTTTACCTCTGCTTTTTTACGATTAGTGATATCTTGCACAATTGCTTGAATCACTGTTTGATCTTTCATTTGCACTGTAGAACTCTGCCAATGTAACCATCTTTTTTCTCCATCTTGCCTTATTAATTCTATCTCCATAGGTTTGAGTTCTTTTCCTTTTGCTCGATCCTCCGCTCTTTTCTTAAAAATTTGTAAGAGTTCCTCTGAATTTTTGAATAAACCTATTATTTCAGTAAAATTTTTACCATAGCTAAAACTCGATGAAAATCCAGAAAATGAATTAGATTCAGACGTATTACCTTCAAGTAAATTACCATTATCATCAAACAAGAAAATACCAAGAGGAGAATTGTTAAACAAATTCCGATATTTTTCTTCCGATTCTTTTAATTTTTATTCTACAAGTTTTCGCTCTGTAATATCAATTACAACTTCAGCAACTTTATCAATTATACCATCTCTATTAGGGTATGGAGCTGAAATAATTTCATAGGTTCTCCCATCTGTAGCATTTAATTCTACTCGTTCGATCCTATTATATCTTAAAGCATTTTCCATAGGACAGAACTTACATGGCTTTACCAAACCCATGTAACTCTCAAAGCAGTATTTTTCCTTACATTCTCCGAATTTATCTTTTAAAACTTGATTCTGGAACAATATTTCATGATCTTTACTAACAATATCTATCCCGATTCCAACATGTGTTAATCCCTCAATGAGGGAGTGATATTTCTCATCTATTTCTCTTAATCCTTTTTGACTTTCCTCGACCTTTGATTCTAGTAATGAAACAATCCTTTGAAAATCATCACGAGGATTCTTTAATAAATTCTTTAAATCTTCACATTCAGAAGAAGAAAAAATACTGGATAAAGAACTGGTCATAAAATATCATCTTACCAAGTGAATATTGAATTTAATACAAATTAATTTGTACTTTGATAATAATGTTAAACATTTTTAAAAATTAGTATTTCAATAAATACCCTGAAGTTTGCTTTTATAAAACATACTTCTGAGGAAGTACATTGAACAAACTAAACTTGCTTATATAACATAGATTATATAAGATCTTTTTTTATATCTCAATAACTTAAAATTACATGATACTAACAAAATTATTTACTTCTTTATGCCAAAAACTGAATTTTATGATATCGTGAAAACAAATGATTTAAAAGTATCAATTCCCCAAAATAGTTATTTTACTATAGGCACATCTCCCTATTATGCCCATCAACACGGTTTGGCGATTGATATTTATCATAATTTAACCTTAGACAATTATCGGGCACTTAGTCCCATTTCAGGAAAAGTATTAAAAATTAAACATGTAGTTGCACCCAAACCTAAATTTATAGGTGGAGTAAATACTGATTATATAATGTTAATTAGCAACCCGTCGAATCCTAAACTAGTATGGAAAATTATGCATGTAAAACCGGATGTTAAAATAGGAGATCAGATTAAGATTGGAGATCCATTAGGAACAACGATTCGTAGTGGTTATTTTTCCTATTGGTCCAGTCCTCATCTGCATCTGGAAGCCAGATCTTTTGATGATGCTGTTCGTGCTAGAGGCGGAATTTCTTTTTCGCTTTCAATAATAACTAAGAAACAAAACTCAGATGATCCAGAAAATGTTAAATTTGAGAACATTCCAATAGAAATTCATTCAATTTATCCAGAATTCTTACTCGCTAAATTTTCAAAATATTTTTACTATCAATTTCCTCCATTTTATGGTCTAAAGGTAAGAATTAATAGACAATTTTGCATTTTAGATGGTGGAATACCTCATTATAAAATAGGTACTGTTCTTTCACGACAAAGATTCAATTTAAACAGTACTAATTCAGTTTATTTAGGAATAGATAAAATTGGAACTTTGCATGAAACTAATGGTCAATTTGGATTTTTTAAGTTTGATTTTATTAAATTTTTACTAAATAACTCAGAGATTAGAGGAATATCACTCTATTTAGCAAATTTCATGCCTCTTATAAAAATAATACCATTCCAAAAAAATCAATTTTCCTTTAAAGAAAATTCTATTCAATACCTTAGTATTAGCTTATAAATTAAAAATTAAATTATAACCAGTATAATAAATAAAAAAAAAATAAGGTTCGATAACAAACGTAAAAACAGTTTTTTACTTCTTATTATTTACTCCTTATATTATATTATTCTTTTTTGCAGATTCATAAATTTAAATGCGGAAATTTCGAGCTCTACCTCTGCCATAAGGACTAGGAGGAGCTTTTTCTGTTATGACAACGTTAGAAGCTTGGGGACCCTTCTGACCATCAACAACTTCAAACTCAACCTTATCATTTTCATTTAAGGTTTTATATTCGTCATCTCTTCCACTTAACGCTGTGTAATGAACAAATACATCAGCGCCTTCTTCAGAATTTATAAATCCATAGCCTTTTCGGCTATTAAACCATTTTACTGTTCCTTTAATTTTAAAAACCTTTATTTCCTTTAAATTTTAAATTACAGTTCTGAAAGAACTAATTATATCATGCATTCACGGATAATAAACTTTGACTTTTTTGATTATTATTTTTCAAAAAATTATTATATTAATTTAATTCGTACAAGATCTTAAAGATTCTTTGTTAGCACTAAATTTAAAATAAAATTTAGTGATATTGTAAAGAAATTAATGTAAAAAACTATTATCTTAGATTATTTATTGATGCCTTTAATACACTTTCAAATTTATTGCAAATAAATTCAGCATCATCTTTCGTTATATTGAGTGGTGGTTTTATTTTGATTAAATTGCGCTTGAGTAATTTTCCTGTCCCACTTAAATATGGCATACTTGGACCAAAATATATATTTTGTCTTACTCCCTCATGAAGCATTTCTTCCATTAATTCTGTAAAAGGTTCACGTGAGGCTTGATCTCTTATTAATTCAATTCCGATAAACAATCCAGGACCACGAATATCTCCTATAACATCATATTTTTCTTGAAACTCTTTTAACCTTTTTGTAATTTGGAGCCCTCTTTCTTCACAATTTTCTCCTATTTTTGCCTTTTCAATAACCATCATAGAAGCTAATCCTGCAGTGCAGCCGATAGGTGTGTTACAAAATGTCGTGTGGTCTTCTCCTGGAGTATATCTTTTTCTTATTTTTGTAGACGCTATCATTGCACCTAATGGAAATCCCCCTCCAATTGCTTTAGTGAAGCACATCATATCAGGAGATACATCAATACTAAGTTCTTTCTCATATCTTTCTGCAAGTGAAAAATATTTACCCGTTCTCCACATAGCAGTTTGAGACTCATCATATATTATAAAAATCTTTTCTTCATCACATATTTCTCTTAGTTTTATAAGAAATTCTGGTGGAAAGGGTATATGCCCACCAGCAGCTTGCCATGGTTCTAATAATACACCTGCTAACTTTCTTGTCGTTAATCCCATTAGATATTCTTTAACTAGATCAAAGCATTCGAGATTACATTGAGGATCTCGTTTTCCATAGAGACCATTCTTGTATCTCCATAAACAGCGATAGCAATAAGGTTGTGGAACTCGTGTAAAAAAATCTCCTCCAAAAGGTCTAAATCTTGTTATTACATGAAAAGGTTGAGATGCTGACAACATAGCTAAGGTATTCCCATGATATCCTCCTCGAAAAGTTAAGAAGTGGTCACCCTCTCGGGCTGCTATCATAGCAAGTTTAATTGCAGCTTCAATCGCTAAACTTCCTCCCTCGTTATTTAAATGAACTCTTCCTCCTTTTAATCTACCTGGAGCCAATTCAGATAGTTTATTAGTAAACTTAGCGCGTGAAGGACAAACTACATCAGACTTTATATGAGTAAGTCGTTTCATCTGTTCGGATACCGCGTAATTTATATCAGGATTAGCAAATCCTAAATTTAAAGCCCAGTTCTGGGACGTACAATCTATTATTTCAGATGGCTCTCCTGTTTTAAAATCCTTTACTACAATCCAAGGGGAGCCTGGCTCTTTGGCTTCAATTAAAATCTTATCTTCATAATAGTTGTGTAAAATATGTTTATCGAAAAGAAGTAATTCTTCTTCATTAACATCTGCGGAAATCCTACTTAATTCCTCCTTACTTAAAACTTTTGGATTGAATTCAACCATTTAACTTTCACATTTTTATTGTATTTACAATAAATTGAAAAATAATTCATACTATTTATATGAACTTATATCATTGGTGCTTTTTACAAGCTCTTCACTATAAAAAGAATTGTGATATAAAAGAAAGTGATTATATTTCAAATCTCTGTTTCTTCTGTGATTAGTGGTAAAGAGAAATAGAAGGTGGATCCTTGATTTCTCCCTTCGGATTCTACCCAAATTTTTCCGTCATGTAGTTCAATAATCTTTTTTGAAATGTATAATCCAAGACCAGACCCATCTGAAATAATATCTAATCCTTGTCCATATCTTTCAATTTTACCAAATTGCGTAAACAACCTTGCTTTTTCTCCTTCTGTTATCCCTATACCTGTATCTTTTATTGAAATTATTATAAAATTCTCTTTTAATACTGTAGTTATTTCCACTTCTCCATTAGGAGGTGAATATTTCAAAGCATTATTAAGTAAATTACTAATAACCAAATGAATTTGCTCAGGTTCAAAGCTTGTCGTCAATCTGTCGTGAATTTTTAGATTAACTGTATGATTTCTTAACCTAATTAAACCTTGCAATTCTCTAACGCATAATTTTATAAGGAATGAGAGATCTTCTCTTTTTTTTTTTAATTTGATTGATTTAGTTTCTAATTCAGAAGTTTTTAAAATATCTTGAATAAGATTTTCAAGCCTTTCACATCCTAGTTTTATTTCATGAATTGTGGCCAAAATATAATCGTCCAAATTTTCTTTATGCACTGTTAATAAAAGATCTGAAAACCCTTTAATTGAAACTAAAGGAGTTTTTAACTCATGGGAAGTTCTTCTGAGAAATTCTGATTTTAAATTGTTTAATTTTACAAGTTCTTGTTCTGCTTGTTTTTTTTCAGAAACATCCATAATCATTACCAATTCAGCCGGTTTACCTTTATATATGATTTCTTTTGAAAATTGGTCTATCCACTTCTTTTTCCCTGAATTTGTAAATACTCTGTAAGAATAATAAGGTTTTATATTTTCTTCATTTAATCTTAATTTTTTCCTATACTCTCGAAGATACTGTAGATCTTCTGGATGAATAAATCTCAATAAATCATTTTTTACCATTCCATCTATATCATCTCTGTGATACTCGAAAATTTTAAGTAAAGCATTATTTGCATATTTTATTCCATCATCTTGTATAATTAAAACTCCTATAAATGCTTGTTCTGCTATTGTTCTAAACATTTCCTCCGATTCTCGTAATTTTTCTTCAGCTTCTTTTTTGTCTGTGATATCGATTCTGGTAATCAAATCAGCATTTCTGCCATTATACTTAATTGTTTTTGAAAAAATTTCTGCCCACAATGATTTACCATTTTTCTTGATTCCTTTAAATTCATAATGTGGAGTTATATCCTTCATTCCTTTTTGCTTTTTTTTTGCCTGTTCCATCATGAATAGTCTGTAATCGGGGTGAATTAATTTCCTATATTCTTTAGGTTTCCAATTTATTATTTCTTCATATGAATAACCTATAGTGTCAAGAAATTGTTGATTTACATACTTATAAACATCATCTTGAAGTATAGCAATTCCCATTAATGATTGTTCAGCAATGTTCCTAAACATTTCCTCTGATTCTTTTAAATTTTCTTCAGTTATTTTTTGTTCTGTTATATCAATAAGGGTTACTAGATCCGCTGTGCCGTGTTTATATTCAATAGGTTTTGAATAATTTTCTAACCAGATTTCCTCTCCTGTTTTTTTAATACCTTTAAATTTGTAATGAGTTAATACATCCTTACTTCCTTGTTGTTTTTTTCTAACTTGTTCTATTACTAAATCTTGGAACTCTGGATCGATTGTTTTTATAAATTCTCCTTTATTCCAAGACAATATTTCTTCAACTTCATACCCAAAGGTATCAGCTAGTTTTTGATTTGCATACTTAATTTCATCATCTTGAAGAATAGCAACTCCCATTAATGACTGTTCAGTAATTCTTCTGAATTTTTCTTCTGATTCTTTTATCTTTTGCTCAGCTAGCTTTCTTTGGGTTATATCTGCTAAAAATGCATATGTGCCTTCATAATTTCCTTCATTGTCGAAGATTGGACTTGCTCTTATTCTCAAATAGACTTTTTTTCCTTCCTTATGTGTAAAAACTGCATCTCTTTCTTCAGAAATACCTTTTTTTCGTTTTTCTAAATGAGTTTTAGTTATTTCTGCCTCTTTTTCATCCATAAATGAGAATAAAGATTTTCCAATCATTTCATCCACCGAAAATCCCAGTATTTTTGCCATGCTTGGATTAACTAGAACTGTATTTGCACCAGCATCTATAACCCAAACTCCTTCTAAAGAATTTTCAATAAAATATCGATATTTTTCTTCCGATTCTATTAATTTTTCCTCTGCTCTTTTTTGGTAAGAGATATCTCTTACAATAGCAAAAATTCTATTTTCTCCTTCAATATTTACTATTCTTCCACTAGCTGAAACATCAATATAATGACCGTCTTTATGTATCGTTCTGTATTCAATATACACTCTCTTCTTCTTTTCCATTGCTTCTTTTAATATTCCAATAGCATTTTTAATATCATTAGGATGCATAAATTTGAATCCACTTTTACCAATAAGCTCTTCAGGTCTAAATCCAGAAATTTCATAAACTTGAGGGCTAACGTATTGGAAATTTCCTTTTAAATCCAAAATTATTACAATATCCAAGAGATTGTTGATGATGTTTCTATATTTTTCTTCTGATTCCTGTAATTTTTGTTCTGCTTCCTTTCTTTCTGTTATATCGCGTGACACTATTAAAGCTTTTCTCATTCTTTTAGGATCGATGAATGTTTTTCCCTTTATTTCTAGCCAATGATATTTGCCTTCCTCGTCTCTAAATCTTGCTTGTACTTGTGCTTCACCTTTTTCCCAACCTTCCTTATAAATTTTTATACATCTTTCCACATCGTCAGGGTGAGTCCAACGCATAGGATTTTTTCCAATTAAATTGTGTTTTGTTCTTCCCATTATCTTTTGATAAGCAGCTTCATTCACAAATTCATATTCCATTTTTTCATTTAATACAGCGATCATATCATTTGCATTTTCTGTGATTAAACGATATTTTTCCTCAGATTCCTTTAATTTCTGTTCTATCAATTTATTTTCGGTAATATCAACGACAATTCCCCTCACTCCTTCTTTATCTATTAAGGTATCATAAAATTTTTCAATAAGCTCAAGAATCCATCTGACTTCCCCCTTCTTGTTAATAATGCGATACTCTCTTTTATCTCTTGATTTTTTTTTATTTTTATGAAAATCTATTATCTTTTTAGACACAATAGGCAAATCATCAAAATGAATTAAGTCATCCCACCTTACTGTACCTGATATAAAATCCTCTTCAGTATAACCTGTAATATCTTCAACAGCTCCACGAAAAAAAGCAGTAGAGAAATCTTGATAACCTTGAAATGCTATCCCTTGAAAATTTTCTAATAAAGCTCTGTAATACTCTTCAAATGTTCTAAGATCATCTTTAGCTTTCTTAAAATCCGTTATATCCCTAGCAAAAGCAATTATAGAATTATTTGTGAATTTTACAAATCTGAGTTCATAATATTTTTCAGGATTATCTTTAGGTATTGATAATTCAATATTCTGAACCTCTCCAGTTTTAATTACTTTTTCTAATGCTTCCATTTGCAATTTAGCAATACTTCTGGGCACAAGATCTATAATTTTTTTATTAAGAAACTGTTCTGGAGGAATAAACATTTTATTTTCGTTACCTTTGAAATCTAGGAATGTTCCATCATGAGAAATGAGAAAAATTGAATCAGGAAAGACTTCAAATGCTTTCTGCATTACTAAATCTGTATTTTTAAAAAGATCAATTGATTGAGTCAATACTAATCTCCCAATTTTGGTTATAAGCTAAATTCATAATAAGACAAAAAGATGATCTAAGAAAAATTATTTAAGCTTTGCCAGTTCAAAAATTAAGCAAAAAAATTTAATTCAATAAGGTGAAATCTTGCAGATATCATTATAAAACCTCTATTTCAGAAAAACTTTTTAATAAGTTTCCCTATTATTTATTTAATGATCTCAAATAAAACTGCTTTTAACATATTAGAAAAGGAAAAATTACCTTTAGTTGATTTACTCGCAGTTTTATTATTATGAGCGAACAAATCCTCATGATCTTATTCTTAAATTTTTTGATGGATTTGTTCGCAATGCTTCAGACATTTAACTAAATAAGATCATAGGTGTGGTGTTTGCTTTATCGAGATCCAAGATATTAGATTAGAAAATAAAATAATGAATAAGGAATGAGCAAAATTGTATAATCCTCAACAAATTGAGAAAAAATGGCAAGATAAGTGGGAGGAAGCAAAAATATTCGAAGCAAATCCAGATAAGAGTAAAAAGAAAATATTTATCACCTCACCTTATCCTTATGCTTCAGGTCCTACTCATATAGGTCATGGCAGGAGTTTTGTTAATGGAGATATATTTGCTAGATATTATCGGGCTAAAGGTTATAATGTCTTATATCCTATGGCGTTTCACATCACTGGCACTCCTGTCTTAGCAATTTCCTCTTCTATAGAAAGAGGTGATCAAACACAAGTAACTCGAATGAAAGAATATGTATCATTACATACCAAAAACATGGAAAAAGTCGATGAAATTGTTAAGAGTTTTGTAGATCCTTGGAATATTGTAAAATATTTTTCGAATACTATCAAGTTAGACTTTAAATCAATTGGTATGAGTTTGGATTGGAGGAGAGAATTTACAACTGGTGACAAAATCTATAATAAATTCATCGAATGGCAGTATTATCATTTAAAAGAGAAAGGATATATTGAGAAGGGGGAATATCCAATTTTGTATTGTCCAAGAGATAAAAATGCTGTAGGAGAAGATGATATTGCCAGCGGAGATGAATTAGATCTTAATATTAATGAATATATTTGTATTAAATTTCCTTTTGAAGAAGGGTTTCTAGTAGCCTCTACCTTAAGACCAGAAACGATATATGGCGTCACAAATATATGGATAAAACCAAATGGAGATTATATTAAAGCAAATATAAATGGTGAAATATGGTATATTTCCAATGAAGCAAGCTACTTATTAGAAAGCCAAAATAAAGAGATTCACATATTAGAAAATTTTAAAGGAACTAAAATTATTGGTAAAAAAGCTAGGGATGTTTATGGAATTAAAGAAATTCCAATTTTACCAGGAGAATTCGTAGACACATCTACTGCAACAGGAGTGGTTTATTCAGTTCCTGCTCATGCTCCTTATGATTTCATAGCATTAATTGATTTACAAAAAGATACAACAAAAATTGAAGATTTTAAGTTAGATAAAAGAGAAACTAAATTAATTAATCCAATTCAAATTATTGACTTAAAAGGATTCAATAATTTTCCTGCAAAGATATATTGTGAAAAATATAATGCTAACTCTCAAATGGATAAAGAGGAATTAGATTTAGCAACAAGCGAGAATTATAAATATGAATTTTATAATGGTGTGCTCAATGATAAATGTGGTAAATATCAAGGAATGAAAGTTAGTGATGCGGCTAACCAAGTTGCAGAAGATTTAATTGAAGAAAATAAAGCTGACAAATTATACATCCCTATTACTAAAAATCTTATTTGCAAGTGTGGAGCTAAAATTATTGTTTCTATT
>SMTZ1_10000731_pt1 | contig 31545 bp, 30 predicted proteins | sample DeeMarSWOR136_30_FD_25667 | JGI IMG/M metagenome (IMG submission 25667) | reverse complement strand
ATAAATCCTGAATCCCATCACCGGTGACGTCACCTGCAGTAAGCATAATACCAAATAGATCTGCACTATCAACCGTGTACCAACTTGCCGAAGTCTCGAGTACACCACCGAGGTTTCGGTAAATCTGCGTCTGACAACCATCTCCGATACCAGTAAGGTCCAACCAACCGTCATGATCAGCATCAATCCACAAAACTCCCATGTAAATATTCTGATCAGAGGACTGCCAGCTTGGCAAGGACCCATAGGACCCATCTATGTTTAGGTAGACATATGTATGATAGTGATAGGAGTTATAGGACCAACCTGTTGCGATCGCAAGGTCTGGTCTACCGTCGTTGTTCATATCACCGAAATCCACACCAAAGGAATTACCGATGATATTAGCAGTCCAACTAGGATTGGAGGAAAGTACACCATTATTGTTTAGATATACACGAGCGATTGGCCCAAGCGAAGAATCGGTGCCAAGGTAGGAAACAGCGACATCATACCATCCGTCACCATTGACATCAGCGACATCAAGATGACCATTATACGCGACATCGGCGGATTCCCAGCTTGCCATGGAAGGTAGATAGCCGTTCCCATCATTAAGATAGACCCGGACATGACCTTGACTCATATCGTTTCCATCGGAGACCACAAGATCAAGCCAGTTATCTTTGTTAAGGTCAATAAGAGCAGCACCGGTACTGTAATGTGGTGAAGTTGACATCCAATCTGGTGTTGGAGAGTAGATAGGATCAGATAGCTGTGAGAGAGAAATCTGTTGTGTTTGTTGTTGATTGAGATAAAGACCCGACAAAATGGTGTTTTCATCTGTTACGTAAACGTTCATATCGTCTTTCTTATCTATCGTTAGGTGAATTATAGTTGAACGAGATGCTTGTGTAAACAATACTAAAAGAAAAAAGACAACGAAAGACATTATCATGGTTTTGTGTATTTTAATCTGTCTTTGGCTACGTAATCCCTTTATCATGATTTTATAACATCTAATCAGCTTAAAAACATATCTATTTCATCGAACAAATTTAATATACATTTTTCATTACTTCCGAAGTTTATTCTTAAGTTATGAAATATGCTATAATATTCACTCATGTGAACAGGAGAGAAAAGAACAAATTATATAGTCTAATTCTAAACGATGACATGGGAGTTGGTAATGATGTAATCTTCACCCTTTCATTTATAGGCTCTGGAAGGAGGATACATGATGGATGATCCATATCAACATAGACCATGTTACGTGCTATGTTGTAGGTGGTGTTCTTACCAATCCCTTCTGCTGTGTTTGGATTGTTGAGAAAACGTGGGTAGTTTGATGAGGATACCTCCACACAAATTCGATGACCCGTATTCCAAACGTAAGACGTGCTCCACAAATCAACCTCTACCTCGTAGATGACCCCTGGTTGCATTAATTCCCAGTGGTCCTGCCCATTTCTGTTGCGCATCCGGAGGATTCCATCGGTGATGAACATCGAACGTCCATCCGGGTAGATATCAGTAAGTTTCATAGTGAAATCTGTATCAGGACAATCAGAGGAAATAAATAACTGTGCTTTCACCGGACCTGTTGCTTCATACGGCTGTTCGAGCAATGGACTTGTAAATACAAGCACGTCAGAGCGGTTTTCCACAGGACGTTGATCATAGGGACCTGCGCATAAAAAAAGATTCTTCCCGCCTATTGTTGGAACGGGATTTGTTGGATCATACAGATAGATGAGAGGATCATCAGAAGAAGGGAATTTCGTGTTTAAAAATCCATCATCATGAAAATACCATTTTGTTTCTTTGAAAGGAATCGGCCAATCATCTGCAAATCGTCATTCATTGCCTGGTGCTCTTGGATCATTAACATCACCCATAACGTAATAGGAAACCGTTGGCCAACAGGAATATGTATCGATATCGTTTAGAGCATAGGATCGGACCATGTCTCGGAACATCCGTAACGAAAACCTATCAAGGGAGTTTCTTGGGTAGATTAATTCCCCTTGCGTTCGTTGGAAAAAGCCAGTGTGTGTCCAAGGTCCCATGATAAGTTTTGAATTCCCTCGTGCACCTGCTCCTGCTAAATGTTGATATCCACAGTAAGCGTCAATGGTCCCTTGACTAAAAATGTCATACCATCCCCCAACGTGGATGGCGGGAATGTTGACTTTCTCCCAGTTATTATCTAATGTGACGTTTCCCCAGTACCCAAGCGTAAAATTCTCGTTGTTTAATATCTCCTGTAACATATAGGAACTGCTCTGATCGCCTAGCCATTCTTCAACAAGGTTTTTTCTAAATTCTCCCCCTTGAAAGGTTGCATGATGATAGAGGTTTGGGGTCGCGATTTGAACAAACTGACAGGTGAGGTTTTCTGGGTTTTCTCCAGCAAGACAATACTGGGGTATTCCCATCGCAGACGGTCCGAATGTGACGATTTTACCATCGGACCATGATTGATTCGTAATCCACGCGAGGGTATCAACTCCATCTGTATTTTCATTTTTAAAAACCGTATCATTTCCTTCAGATGCAAATCGACCACGCATATCTTGGATGACGGTCGGCCATCCAAGAATGATTCCTAGGATGCCAACCAATGACATGTCATCCTTATTATATGGTGTTCGGAGCAGAAGTGTCGTTTTAGATGCTGGGGGGAAAACCGGTCGATAGACATCGGTGGCAAGTTTGATTCCATCTCGCATTGGAACCATATGGGTTGTTTTGAAATTTGAAAAGAGATTGGGGGTGTAACTTGGTACTATTTCTTGACTAATATTTTGATATTTCCTTGGACTATCGATATCCAAGCTATGGCCTATACCGGTAGGTAGAAAGAAGAATGCTAACAAGATGATTGAAGCAATTTTTTTCATATAAGTAATCCTTTGGTTGTATTTGTTTGTGTTTATTGAAATCGCTCATTTAAAACTTTCTTCTTAATTAATAATAAATGAAAAAAGAAAAGTTAATGTTTTTCATTATTAAATTCAATATTTTTTTGTTTTTTTTTAAAAAAAATGAAAGGAATGCTTATTTTCCGTTAGAAAGTTTGTTTTTTATGGTAATATCTTTTCTCCAAATAATTTTTTTAAGCACTTTCTCATCGCTATTGTTTGCTAGCTCTATCCTCTTTTCAGGTGGAATGATGATAAGCTTAAAGAAACTATAGAAATCACCCATGCCTCCGAAGATATTGACTATGGGGAACATCAGGAAAAACGGTTCGTTAGGGTTGATGAAATAGACGAGACACCAGATAAGTGGTGAAAAATACAAAAACACTAGTTTTTTGTTGTCTTCTACGTAGGATTCGTTGTCTACAAGAAATCCTATGGCAGACCATTTGGTTAGCACAATTGCCTTGAATGGGATTTTGTAATAGATCATGATAATTAGATGTGTCAGCTCATGAAGAATTATTGCTAGGATTAGCCCAAAAATAAATTGTAATAAGGGCTCTATGGCATCACCTCATTTTTTAATTTATTGTCCATGAATAATATTATATAAAACATAGTATATAAATTATACTATTAAATTATAGATAATCACCCCCTTCTATATCCCTAATGTAATATTCGTCGAGAAAATAAAGAGAAAATTCAATAATCTTTCAAATTACAAGTAGATATTTATCAAAAACCCTAGGACAACTAAAAAAACGCCAAGAAGATAGATAAGAACTGATTTTGTTGAGGTCTGCTTCCAACTTGGTATACTATAATGCAGGACAAAATTCGTCCCAAGAAGTATGATACCAAAAATAGAGGGAATTGGTACCCATATTAACATTAATTTTGACACCTCATGAATTAAAGGGGTCGCCAGCCCTAAAAAAACGGTTGCGCCAAGAAAAATAAAAATCGCTTCTTCCTTCTTTCGATACTTCCCACGAGAAACAAACCCCTGTGCGTTAATCGTGTACAGGAAGCTTGATAGGAAAGTAATAAAAATTCCTGTAAGCACCAATGAGATTTCCTCAAAGAGAAAATCAGCCATAAACATTGGTAACGACAAACTATTTTTAAAATTGATGTAATCTCTTCTATAACAAAGATTACATCCAGATAATCAAGTCCCTCAGATGTTTCTTTCTTCGAACTCATCAGTAAGAGTCTCTTCGTCTTCTTCGATGTCTATCTCCTCTTGTTTTGGTTGTACGAAATACTCTGTTTGACAATTTGGGCATTCTATCATTGAGTCAGATGATTTTCGAATCCAGCGATGTCCACAGAACGGGCAATTTTCTTTCTTCATACCAACCCCATGTCCAATGAATATTCCACTAAGAGTTTAAAAATATATCTAAGGACATCAGAGGAGGTATTTATTGGTTTCGTAGGACAAACAAAGGAAGCCCACATAAGAATCCCTCTGCGTATTTTGTTGTTTTTCCCGCATTCTCTGGTGTCACGCGTACTAAGATTCTGACTGGACCAAATCCAAGATATGGTAGTCTTTCATACATAACAATCCCTGGGTCTAAACACTCTATCGTATCATCAAGTGAGGTGTTGATATTCCCAAAAAGTCCACCATTCAGAGCAATGGCGCAATGAATCCCGGTTGTTGCCGTGTTGCCTACATTTCGTACGCCGACAGTCACCCCAAACAGACTACCCCTTATTTCAACCCTTGTTTTTACCGGATAGTTAACATAGCACGCAGCATAACCAACCTTACATACACCGTATTCGATACGCATATAGCCTTCCTCACCCCACCCAGAGCCCCATGAGTTACGTAGGAACCATACACCGTTTTCTCCTTGAGTATCATCCCAACCGACCAAGGCGACCGCATGGTTAATCTGTGCTAAAGGATCATCTTCGTTAAACACTCCTCCGGTGTATGCTCCAAACGCCTTGGTGACAGCACACGCAACAGATACAGGACCATATGTCATTATTGCTTGTTTTATCGCATCCGTCGGCGCAACACCATGAGGAAAACCAATGAAATGCCAGGAATCAATCAGATATGGATGATGATATGGACCATCACAGGCAAGATCTGCTGCCTTGTAGGGGAACTCTTTTTCTAGCACCGCCCCAGTGCCGTTAAACCGATCCATCTTCCATTGTAGATAATCATGTGCCCACCATCCACCGTTGCAGCCCCATCCATTGGTGTTACAGCTGACCAGCCACTGTTCAGACAGATCAACTTCCACATGATCTTGGATAAGAATGTTGCATTCAAGCGGCGCGATGGTTCCAAACGCCCAGCAACTCCCGCACCCACCTTGATTTTTTATTGGTGTACATCCACCAAGTTCACGCCAGTCAAAATGAGTAGGTAACATACTTGTTGGGTTACATTGATCAAATGATACATCCACCCACCAGTTTTCTGGTTCAACAAGACCACAAAGATCGGAAAGAGGCTCTGCTGTCGCAGAATTTTTTCCAACACAAAACGTCCATTGTTCGTTGAGTGCTTGTTTCTGTAGCAATATTATATCAGCATCGGAGATCCATGGTTGATTGTAAGATTGTTCTAAATCATCAACCTCTGGCAATTCACAACCACAATCACCATGTACAAGAGGCATGCTAGCAATTATAACAAATACTACTATCGCAATTGCGACTTTCTTCATAGAATATGTCCCCTAAACATCAAACGTATTGGTTCAATAGAAACGCTCCTTAATAAACCTATGTGTTACGTCTCAAAGCGACAAAGACATTTTCCGACTTTCCTTTCGTTTTTTAATCCGGTATTATCCAATGTATATACACATTACACATAGTCGAACAACCATGTTAGACTGCACTTGTGTTTAGAGAATTAGACACCTTGAATATTTTTATAGTATTGAAATGATTACATCTCAGGGAAAAAATATGAGGCGATGGGACAATGATCAAGGAGTATATTCAACAACAGAAAGAAGATTTTAATAAACTAACCGAGCAGCTGCAAGATATGCAATACTATATTAAGGAAATCAATATACGCCATTGCTTTGACACATTTACCCTTACCTTTCTTATTATAGTTGTATTACAAACCTTCTTGTATCTCCTATACGGACCAATCCTCTCTGATCTAGATAAAACATTGTATATGTTTTCTCTACTCATCAGCCCCTCAGCGTTTTTTTTACTACTCTTGCATCTCTATGAACTATACGGGTTAATGAAAAAGGGACAGAAATCAATTCCTCTTACATTAGATCTAATGTATTTTATTTACGTTGTTGTCTCATTTGCAACTATGATTGGGCTCTCCTTGTATTACCAACACCATTATATCTCTCAGAGATTTTTGACTACCGGATGGATTGTTGGAGGTGTATTGCTCTGTGTGTATGTGCTGCTTGCACTCTTCTCTGCAAAGTGTCTGGTCAGACTCTTCATCAGCAAAAAACTCCCGCATTTCTTTGAGCCTTCACACAAAAAACTACATAGGAGACCGCGCACTCTCGCCCCGCGGAAGTTTAAACCAGTATTTAAACCAAAACAGAACTATTATTTTAGGGAAAAACCGGATGTGTCTCTCTGGCAAAACGAAGAATTCTTTGTAAGATACAAATAAATAATAGATTTTATGAAGAATTATCAACAAGCAACTCACTGATGATCTGATATGCCTCACCAAGGAGTTGCGTTTTAACTATTTTTCACGTTTTACAGGTCGTTAATCAATGATGCAATTTGCTTTCTTTTATCTTCTTCATCAGGAAGTGTGATCGATGATTTCCATTTCTTCGTCCCGTCAGACTGATAAAATCCGCGGGAAATTGCGACAAATTCTTTTGACAATGATTCACCGACTGCTTTCTTGCGCGCCACTTCGATGAAATTGTTTTTTCCAAATTTTACTTCCTCTGCTTTCAGTGTCTCAAATTCAACCATTGTATACCTCTTTGCCCGAAGTGAAAGCATAATCGAATTTAAACTTTTTCAATTAAACAAATTATACAAATGCTCGAAGAGAAATTAAGGATACAAGGAAAAAGAACAACCCCCCCTGATAGGTTCTAATCAAGAAGATAAATGGAACTAACACAGTCCTTTTACTGGAATATGTGGTTGTATATTTTTAATTGTTTTTCCATTCTCACCGTTTTTTTTCCCAGTAATTAATTGTACTTTTTTTACTTGATGGGATTGATACCCAACAGGTGTATAATCTTTCATCCTTTGCTCATAGGCAAATACTTTTGCAATATTTTCTATTTCTTCGAGTGCGTTTTCATCAGAAACCGCCCCTACAATTTTTATCTCCGAGTTACCACCTCATTAACGCTAGATTGATACTAGCATGTATATATGTGTCAGTACATACATATAAATGTTTTGAAAGGATATACAAAACCCCACTATACCATTTATTACTTCACCTTATACATCTTAAGCGATTTAACAGATAAAGAAGTAGCAAAACTATCACATTCTCTCTTGTTTTCCCCCTAAGCACCATCACCTCTATGCGTCCAACATACACGACACGTTTATTTGATAGATTAACCATTCTTTTCATATAGCGAAACATAATCAATTCCACTAAGATATCCAATTAAAATAAAGAAGTAACAAACATTCTTTTAGGAGATAATTCCAATTAATATGAACCATATTGCCCCTCCCAACAACAAAAACATTTGCAGCAAAGCATTTCTTAAAATTTCTAGTATAAAAAAGTTTCACTATTATTACCAATCAAAATAAAAAAACTAATAATATAGAATTAAAGAAAATAATTATACCGCCTTGCACTATTAAGGTGTGTTTCATGGTCTCAAGTATATCTCATAGAATTCTATCATATATTAGGAATCCTGTCTAAAATAAATATAAAAACAAAAAGTTTTAAAGACTATGATTTATAACAGGACTGGTAGGAAAATAGATGGATACCACAGAACCCCTTTCGGATGAAGAACGACACAAACACAAGCTAATTAGAGTATCAAAATATTTTTTCATAATCACCTTGATCTATTCCCTCTGGATTGTTTTACTGATATCTGGTGTCTATTTCCTTCAACTTGGTAATACATGGGCGGTTTTAACCATTGAGCAATGGCTCCTCTCCGCTATCGTTCTTATCTGCATTTTTATCGTTCTTGAGGTTATTTTAGTAAGTCAATACTTACTTGTAAAAAAGGAACATTTCTGGCCTAAAAAACGAACACAAAAAGAGTATATCCAAGGTAAACGAGTCTATCGCTATACCATCCCTCCTGATGCTAAAGGTGGTATTTTCAGTAAAATCTACATCCTTATTGACGAGAACCGTGTTCTTAATCTCCGCTATCAAATGATCACACCCAATAACCTTTGGGAACAAAAACAGGAGATATAGATTTCTTATTTTTTCAATATTCCTAGTTCGACAAGCTTCTCAGGGAGATACGTATCAGTCACATAATCAAGGCCATATTTTGCAAGCGCCTGTTGCTCTGATTTCTTGCCAATTTTAAGCTGCAGTTTAATCTCATGTTTCCAGAATTGATCTTGGAACCGTGGGTCATCAAGCTCACTTTTCAACGCAGCGATATCTTCATTGGTTAGGGCATCTGTTGGAAGTTTGTAATTCTCGATGTCAGATGGCGTCACTCCGAGGTACTGAGCAGCTGGCGTCGCCAGGTATTCAGAAATATGTGCGGTTTTAATTGCTCCAAATGCAATACTAGCAAAAATACGAAAACTCCATGGGTCGCAATCGGTGAATACTAAAACAGGTAATTTTTTCTCCTCATTTAACCGTTTAATGAATCGACGTGTCGACCGTGCAGGCTGACCTTTCAAATGAACTAGAATTGCACGGGAATCTTTATCAAAACCGTTCTCCACCAGTCGATCAAACATACCACCGGTTTCAATCGCGACAATAAAATCCGCGTCCACCTGCTTAAACATAAGTTTATCTTTCTCCACCTTATATGGGATACCGTATCCGGCGTCTCCAACATCATCTTGACAATGAATTTTTTTCTTGGTGTTATTTCGGGTCATCTCCTCAACAACAAGATTTCCTATCACACGAGCGCCGTCCTCTTCAGGTCGTAGCTTAAAATCCTCACGCATACATCCGGTGATTACCTCAAGGTCCTCAGCAAGCAGGTCTGATTCATTCTGACTGCTGAATTTCGCAAGATTCCAGCTCTCAGAGATATAATAAGTTTCTCTTAATGTCGATGATCTCTTTTCCTTGATCATGTCTTTAATAAAATCAACTAGATACATCGTTCGCAATAGCATGTATGCACCATCAAGAGAACTTGCAGACCTTTCTGTTTTATTCTTTCCATATTTCCATACATTCAGCACATCATCAAACTTGATATTTGCTTTTGTTCGTGTTGAAAGTTGTAATGCAGGGATTTCTGCTTTTTCAAGGTCAGCATATACCTTTGCAGCAATCGAATCAATCTTGGTAATCACTCCTGAATAATCACGAGCCATACTTTATTCACCTTCCCATTTGTCCGCACCAATCACATAACTAGGGTTAATGTTCTGTACATACAAGTCATTTTCATCGAAATCACCCTTATTTAAACCAGCAAGTTCAAAGAAGATATCAATCTTATTGGTAGGATCAATACTCTCCAAATTCCATTTAATGTAACTATCCGTAACTTTGCTTGGTTTTGGCCTTACCTCACCAACCACCGCATTTTTTGGAAATAATGCGTATAAATTAAATTTTTGCGGTTTGCTTTTATAATTTACAACCATAATTGTGCTCTTCGCAATCCATCCCTTTGTATCTGACTGTCGTGATAGATTTGTTACATCTAGCTTCATCTGAACTGGTTTATCTCGCACTTTTTCATATTCTACGATATCCTCAATCCAGATCACATCCATAATTCTTGTAATCACTTTTTCAAGTGAAGGAACCGATTTATTGAGCATATGAGCGGATTTTTTTGCAATCTCAGGGAGAATCTTGGTTATCAAATCAAATTTCTCCCGTGTCTTTACTCGTCTTACTTTTTTGTTGATATGCATTTGGACTTTTCTTGCAACCTCACGGAATGCTAGTTTAATCTCATTTTCTATCTCCTCGATATCAGCGACCGCTTCCTTGGATTCAGATGTATATGGGATCTGGGTAGATGCGATGTGTGTAAGGAAGATCGCAGGACCGATGGGAATCCCTGTTCCTGAAGGTTGATCTAGACCATACCGTCGCCAGTCTATCGATGCAATCGCAGTGGTAACCGCGCAATCACCTTGTTGATACAGTAAAGGAATGCGGTTAGCAAATCGAAGAATCTTGATGGGTTTGTCCTTCGGTAAATTTCCGCCATAGACAATCCCGACCTCCACCTGAAACGGATTTCCAGAATACACTGACGCTGGGCGCGTCGCTGTAAAAATAAATTCCGGTGAAATTTCCTGCGTCTCACTTTTAAGACTTCTACGAATCAAAGTCTCCCCGATCGGAGAGAGACATACCGTTGGTGGTGTCATGATTCTTACCCGTTTGAAGGCTTGATGTAAAGAGAGAAACTGCTCACGACTCATATCCGCTGGGTTTAGATTTCTATCAAGTTTTGCTTCATCACAGACAGCATTTGCAGTACGGTCACCCATGCTGCTGAATTCATTTTTTAAAAACGATGCCAATTTCCTCGCGTTGGTTTCCTTAGACATCTTTATTAATGTGCCAAGTTCGACACCATATGGATGTGGCTTGATTTCCTTGCTTTTTTTTGGGAGAATATCCGCTGTCCTTTCAAAGACGTGTTCTGTACCATCTGCTTCTTTAAAAGTAAGACGAGCATGAGGATTTACTATCGATGTTGATTGAAGATATTCGTAGACAAACCGTTTTCCTCGTTTGTAATCTGCCTTTAAACAAACTTCAATGCGTGTCCCTGAATGCTTCTCCCAATGCATAATTTCCTGATGTTGGATCTCCCCACGGTTTTTGTTCGTATCAATCGCAAGTTCAACAAGTACCGCAGGCTGATTTTCTTGAATCTTTGAGGTAATTTTTGCGTGTTTTCCAGTGGTCAACTGCCCATATAATACCACTGCAGAGATACCAATCCCCTGTTGTCCCCTGCTCTGACGAATCGCATGGAACCTAGAACCATATAACAATCGAGCAAAAATATGAGGAATTTGTTTTTTAATAATTCCTGGACCATTATCTTCAACAAGCACAATGCACTCTTCTTCACTAGGGTTCTTCACTTCGATATGGATATCAGGCAGTATCCCTGATTCTTCACAGGCATCAAGTGCATTATCAACAGCTTCTTTTATACTAGTGATTAATGCACGAGTAGGGTTTCCAAATCCAAGAATATGCTTATTTCGTTCAAAGAATTCCGCAACTGAGATTTCTTTTTGTTTTTTTGCTAATTCATAGGCGATTGCTTCCGGCAAAATATCCCTCCGCTGTAGAGTGATGTCGCATCCGATAACGGTAATAGAAAAGGTAATTATAAAATTATTGCATAGAGATATAAAAAATAGTAATATATCAACAAAGCTGAAAGCAATGTTTATAAATAAAAATCTACTGTGCGTTCTGAATCCGCTCCTTATGAGGACGTTTGTATGACAGATTATAATCAGAAAGCCTTTGAAGAAAAATGGCAGAAAAAATGGCAAGGAATGAACATCTATCATTTCGATTTTACTAGCAACAAAGAACCTTACAGCATTGATGTTCCACCACGATACGCTTCAGGTCCTCTGCACGCTGGTCATGCGGTACATTATACCCATATCGACTTTGCGGCTCGATATAAACGTATGAGGGGGTATAATGTGTTCTTTCCTTTATGTTTTGATGTCAACGGTATCCCTATTGAGGAACGTGTCGAACGACAGCTCAACATAACCCGAAAAGATATTAAGCGGCATGAATTCACAAAGCTTTGCTCTGAGTTCGCTCAAAAAAATATCGCGACTATGACCAACCAGTTTATCAGGCTTGGAGAGAGTATGGATTCTTCGATTTACTATCAAACTGATGCCGAGTACTATAGAAGAATTACCCAAATTTCGTTTATCGAATTGTTTAAAAAAGGTCATATCTACAAAGGAGAATTTCCTGTGAATTGGTGTCCCCGTTGTATGACTGCGATGGCAGACGCCGAGGTTATCTATACTGACCGAACAACGAAACTAAACACAATTAAATTTTATTTCACCAAACAACCGGATGAGCACCTTCTAAAATTTCATGGAGTCGGCAAGGACAGCCATGGAGCGTACATCGAGATTGCGACTACCAGACCAGAAATGCTTGCAGCCTGCCAGATAGTCGCTGTGCATCCAACAGATGAACGGGCACCATGGCTTGTGGGTCAGAGTGTGAAACTCCCCCCAGACTACACAAAAGAGGTGAAAATTGTTGAGGATGATGCGGTTGATCCTGAGTTTGGTTCCGGCCTTGTAATGATCTGTACTGTTGGTGATAAAGAGGATCTTAACTGGGTTTTTAAATACAAGCTCCCGCTGGAAATGAGTATCGATGAAGAAGGAAAAATGACAGAAATCACTGGGAAATACAAAGGTATGAAAATCGAGGATGCACGAAAAGCGATTATTGAGGATATGAAACGGGATGGTGTGCTTTTAAAACAAAAACCACTTGCTCAGAATGTTGGGGTCTGCTGGCGATGCAAAACACCAGTGGAGTTTATCAACGCTACACAATGGTTTTTAAAAACAATACCCTTCAAACAACTGGTTCTGGATTCAAGCGATGCAATGCAATGGTACCCAAGGTTTATGAAAATACGGCTTGAGGACTGGGTCAACTCCCTAGAATGGGATTGGGTTATCAGTAGACAGCGGTATTTTGCCACGCCAATCCCACTTTGGGAATGTGAGAACTGTGACGAAGTGGTCCTTGCACGACAAGAGGATTGCTATGTCGATCCGACGATCGACAAACCACCGGTAGAAACCTGTCCGATATGTGGGGGGAGTTTGAAAGGATGTGAAGACGTCTTTGACACTTGGATGGATTCTTCCATCTCACCTTTGTACAACACCTTTTGGCATCGTGATGAAAAGAAGTTCAAGCAGCTTTATCCGATGTCACTGCGTCCACAGGCACATGATATCATCCGGACTTGGGCGTTTTACACGATTCTTCGCTGCACGCTTCTTACTGATACGGAACCCTTTGAAAATATTATGATGGGTGGGTTTATTCTCTCCGAAGATGGTACTCCGATGCATGCCAGCCTTGGCAATGTCATAGACCCCCTACACGTCATCGATGAGTATGGGACTGATGCGTTTAGGTGTTACGCAGCCAGCTGTGCGTTAGGTGAAGATAATCCATTCCGGCGAAAAGACGTTGTTCGTGGAACGAAACTGTTACGTAAACTTTGGAACGTGCAACAATTTATTGGCAAAATCGTCAAAGATGGAAAACCAAAGAAGCCCAAAAAAGTCCAGGACATCGACCAATGGATACTAACCAAGTACAGCAAACTTGTCAACACCTGTACGATGCAAATGGACATGTTTGATTATTCACAGGCTATGAAAGCGATTGAATATTTCCTTTGGCATGAACTTGCAGATCATTACCTTGAGATGATTAAAGGGTCCTTGTATAAAGAGGAGAATATCGAAAGCATTCGATATACGCTCTATACAATAGGACTAGGGGTAGTTAAGCTGTTCGCGCCCTTCTTTCCCCACATAGCTGAACAGATCTATTTTGATTTCTACAAAAAGTTAGAACGCGATTTAAGTATCCATATATCAGGATGGCCAGAGCCGGTTCTCATCGAAAAAGAAAAAGAACAAGCAGGTGAAACCGTCAAGGACTACATCGCGAAAATCAGAGCGTGGAAAAGTGAACAAGGAATCGCTCTTAACGCACCGATCTCAGCGCTTGCAACCTATGCTCCAGCAGAAATAATCAGAAAATTAAAAACCAGTGACACCATTATTTTTTCGACCTTGAGGTATCCAAAAGAACATGCATTTATCCCCGGGAAACCAGAAATCCAGGAAACCATCATCGCTGTTGAGCCTGTGTTTTCAAAGCTTGGTCCTGCTTTTAAAACAGAAACTCCTCAGATAATCAAATGGATTAAAGATCACCAAGAAGAAATTATATCAAAAATCGATAATAACGGCGATGTTTTCCTCTCTGATATTCCTAGTATCAACGAAGAGAAAAACGAAGGATTATTGCACTCAGGTTATATTCAGGTAAAACGTGGAGCAAGCTTGAAAGGGAAAAAAGGTAGTCGTATTCTTTCGTTTGATGGATTCTATGTTGAAATCCAAATTGAAATCCAAAGGCAGGAACCATGAAATTAAACAAAAAGAAATTACACGGATGGATAGTGAAAATCTTCGCTATATTAATTGTGCTTTTCTTGATTTTCGCGGGCCTTACATTCCTTTTCCTATAAGAATGATTTTAGTTAATCTCTAGTTTTAAGAAAAATCGAAAGACATTTAATTATCTTATCTTTCAAGGTGTGGCTTAAGAGTGTTATTTCTATGACTGAAAATACAGCTGAATCAAAGGACGAAAACCAAAGAAAGGTCATAAACCGATGGATCATTGTCCTTGGTGGAATCCTTATTCAACTTGCCCTTGGAGCTATTTATGCGTGGTCTGCGTTTACAACACCGCTCCAAGGTACTTCAACGAATCCTAGTGAATTTGCATTCTCAAAAACTGAAACTCAAGCCATTTTTAGTGCAGGATTATTTTTCTTTGCAATTTTTACTATTGTAGGTGGTCGTCTCCAACTAAAATACGGTCCGAAGAAAGTCGCCTTCTTAGGAGGGGGTTTTTTAGGATTTGGATATATCCTTGCGGCGTTTTCCGGTGCAAGTTTTATTGGAAAACTTATTTTTATAGGGATCATCGCTGGAACCGGTATTGGTCTAGCGTATGTTGTTCCCATTTCAACAGGTGTTAAATGGTTCCCTGATAAGAAAGGGCTTGTTAGTGGTTTGGCTGTCGCAGGGTTTGGTTTTGGCGCCTTTATCTGGATTTTGATTGCAAACCCACCAAGTATTCTTGGATTTGACGGACTGATTACTCACTATACAATTGACAATGTCAATAACGCTTTTTTAATCTATGGGATAGTATTTTTTCTTTTGGTAGTTCTTGGATCATTGGTCATGAAGAACCCACCAGCAGGTTGGAAACCCGTTGGGTGGATACCATCGATTGAAGACTCCAACGACAAAAAAACCAGCTTGAACTACAAACCTCGAGAGATATGTAAAAAACAAGAATTCTATCTGCTGTGGACGATGTTTTTCATAGGGGCACTCGCGGGTCTAATGGTGATTGGTAATGTACAAAATTTTGCAAAAAGTCCAACCGATGGATTCATCTCCTATGGTTTCAGTGCTACAGAATCTGCTGATTTTGCCATAATTGGGGCTGCTATCTGTCTACCTATTTTTAATGGGCTAGGGAGAATTGTCTGGGGTCAGATTTCTGACCGAATTGGACGACGCAAGGCACTTATTTCCATGTTTCTCTTCCAAGGTATCATGATGGTCGTCTTCTTCTACACCACAGCAAATCCTTACATCTTCTATATTGTCGCTGCATTGATTGGGTTTAATTTTGGTGGGAACTTTGCATTATTTCCAGCTGCCTGCGCTGATTCATTTGGTGCAGAAAATCTAGGGCTGAACTATGGGTTTATCTTTACTTCTTATGGTATCGGTGGTACGGTTGGCCCTATTCTTGCTGGAGCGGTGCAGGATGCAGAAATGAGTTTTTTGTACGCCTTTATACCTGCAGCAATTATGTGTTTTGTTGCTGCAGTCCTTGCGATGAGTTATAAGGATTCATTGCAAAAATAATCCGCGTAAAAAACAAACTAACTACGATTGTGATATTACTATTGATTCCTAATCTAGTCTTCCTTTTATTGATTATTAGATGATTTTATGAACCCGCCAATGCTCATTAACCCGAAGCACAATCAATGGTACAGAAAAAACCCAGGATTGTATCCTTTTTAGTAATTTTTATCTATTCTATCTGTGTTTTTTTGCCGAGGGATTCCTGCGCAGTCAAAATGGCCTATGACAGCGAACCACGTTGAATTATGTTTTTTGGTAGAGATCTTTACCTTTTACCTAAGAGTGTCCATCAACACACTTGATGTGTTCTGCGAGAAAATCTTAATAGGTGCCGGTTCTGTGATCATGTCTACATAATCTACTGCATATTGTTTTCTCATCCAATGGATTATAGGAAGTTGCACACGACCAATCATGCAGTTAATCGCAGTAATAAATTTTTTGTAATTATTCTCGTCACACACCATTATATCTCTATTAATTCATAGGAAGAGGAACCAAGTCCAATTTTTTCTGCATATTGTATCTGTTTTAATGGATTGACCTTGTTAATCTTAAAAAAAACATTCTCTTTAATGTCGTTGATACGGTCAAGGGAGGCTTTATCAATCGCGACGGGGTCATCACTAACAAGATACCCGATATCAGGACAGATGAGTGGCCCAGCATTCGGATCGCAATCGCAGCCCTTGGAAATTCGCTTCATTTCATTAAGATATAACACGGTTTTATTGTGTAATGATGCTTTTGCGGAACAAGCAAGTAGAAACGAAAGGTCAGCGTCCTTAGGATGCAACGCCTTGGATTGACAGACATCGACGCATGCATCGCATCCAAAACAACGCTCCTGGTTGTATTCCCAGGTGCTCTCATTTACTTTAATAGCGTGAAACGGGCAGGCTTTAGCACATAACCCACAATAGGTACATGAATTCTTTTTGTATATGGGATAACTGCTGCCATGGATTTTTATTTTTGTTTCCTTTGTCACACCGCCCATACCAAAGTTTTTGATTGCACCCCCCATTCCTATTTGTATATGGCCCTTTACATGAGAAAGAGCAAAGACATGTGTTGAATTTTTTAGATGGGTAGCAACCTCAAATATTCGGCCTTCAATGGTCGTTGAGATCCCAGTGTCATCAATAATAACATCACATCCAATGTTTTGTACGTTAAAACCATGAAGTTTCGCAATGCTTAGGTACTGTGATTTTGTATATCGCGATCCATGGTATGCAACGGTTGTGTCAAAAAGGAATGGATGGGCATTGATTTTTTTAAATTCATCAACCACAGATTTTGCAAGTTTTGGTTTCACAAAATACGGATTCCCTTTCTCCCCCATATGTAGTTTTACTAGTACTTTTTCACCTGCGAACTTTTGAAAAGGAAAGAAAGCAAGAGCCTTTTGTAATTCCCGCAGGTTAGTAAAAAAAACGACGTTTGTCATCCAATTTTTTTCTCCCACTTCTTGACCTTCAACACACTGCCAAGAGACCCACCTTGTTTTATTTCTTCACGGATCCGGTTCTCCTGTTCCTTAACATTCAATGCACGATTTGCTATCTCTTGTGCTCTATCCTGTGGAACTACAACAACCCCGGAATCATCACCGATGATCCAATCACCAGTGCGTATAATTCGATTGCCACATGTTACTTCAGTACCTATCTCCCCAAGTCCTTTTGGATCCCCAGCGTTAGGGACAATATATCGGGAAAATATCGGGAATTTTAGCTGTAGCAAATCATCGTAATCTCGGACAGCACCGTCGATAACAATACCAGCAAGCCCCTTACGTTTTGCACTCCAGGTAGCAAGTTCCCCCCATACTGCAGTTCTGCCTTGGTTCACATCGATAACAAGAACTGCCCCTTTTTCTGCTTTATCGATTGCTTCAATGGGTTTTGCCCAGTCCCCATCAATGGTTCGCACTGTAAGCGCACTACCGACCATGTGGAACCCGGTGGTAATCGGTCGTATTCCTTCAAGGGTTCCCTGCTTGTGCATCGCATCTGAAATATTTGGAGTTGAGACAAGGAGAAAAGCTTTGTGTAATTCTTGAGTATCATATTTTTTAAAAAGATCTGTCTTAATTTTTTTCCTCTGAATCATTGCTTTTTTTATAATCTCTGTTGCCTTCGTGACGTTTTTTGCTTTGGTAATCGCACCCCCAACGATAATAATGCGTGCCCCGATCTGGATCATATCAGCCACCGTTTCACTATTAAGTCCGCCAGCAACTGCGATAGGGAGACTAGTGTGTTTCACGAGTGATGAAAGAACCTGTCGTGGTTTTTTCCCTTGCATCTGTTCATCAATGCCAATATGAATACAAAGATAATCTGCCCCAAGTTTTTCCATTTTTTGTGCTCGTTTAATAGTATCAGGGATACCAATAAGGTCGACCATGATTTTTACGCCATATTTCCGTGCGGATTTTACAGCATCAGCAATTGTACTATCATCTGATGCTGCAAGAAGACAAATCAAATCAGCGCCAGCATTGGCAGCCATTTCCGTCTCCAGGGCACCCGTGTCCATGGTTTTCATATCCGCGACAATTGTTTTTCCAGGGAACTGTTCTCGTAGGTTTCGAATAACGTCCATACCTTCGCTTTTTATAAGAGGCGTTCCCGCCTCAAGCCAGTCTGCTCCGCCCTTCACTGCTTCATGGGCGATAGCAAGTGCCCTATCTCTATTTAGAAGGTCTAATGCCACCTGTAAAACCGGTTTCATTAAAAAGGTGAATAACCAGGTGTTATTTAAAAAGTGATGTATCGAAGCTAATCATAATGTTTCATCTGATTTGCTTAGTGTTTGGTTTTTCCCAAACGTATTCTGACTGTATATAAACAACTAAGAACATAAACACATATGAGGTAATTTCCATGAATAGAGAAACAAAACAGTTCATAGCATTACTTATTATTGTTTCGACAGTTTTTGTTCTAGCGAAGATCTATCTACAAGTTTAATCCTTTTTTTAAAAAAAATTATATATACTTCATAGTAATAAGATATATGGGGATATATCCTATGAAAAATACTTCTTGGCCTTGTCATACACAAGTGCTTACGATTACCTTCAGTTTCATTCTTTTTTTTCTCGTTTCTATTTCTAGTGCACTTCAAACCTCATTATTTACTACGATTTCGTCTGAAGAATACAAGTATCACACCTATCAAGATCTTACCAATGAATTACATGGTCTTCAAGCAAATCATTCTGAGATTATGTCACTAACCTCTCTAGGAAAAACGTACGAGGGAAGAGAGGTATGGATGGTGAAGTTGTCTGACAACGTCAATCAGGTGGAGGAAGAGCCTGGTGTTCTGTTCATGGGGGCACATCATGGGAATGAAAAACCAAGCTATGAGGTATGTTTGTTTTTTATCCGCTACATGGTTGAACAATATGAAAATAACAGTTTACCCGAGGTACGAGAAGCACTAGAAAGTACGCAGATTTATGTTATCCCGATGGTCAATCCCGATGGTGTCGAAAAAAATACTCGGAAAAATTGTGCGCCGAACCATGGATCATTTGGACTTAAACCAATAGTTACATCCTATGGGGTGAATTTAAATCGTAATTATGATGATCCCTGGTTTCTTGCGTATCTCTTTCCGATACGATATAATCTTCCATTCATTCTTGCTGATTCAAGCTTTAATTATCGCGGTCCCTATCCATTCTCAGAAAATGAGACTATAGCAGTGAAAAATTTTGTTTTGAACCATGCTATCTCAATTTCAATCTCATATCATTCGTATGGTGAGTTCATCGTGTATCCCTGGATGCATACTTCGAAAAAAACACCGGACGAACTACTGTTTCGCTCGATTGGTGAAAATATCACGTTGATTAACGATTATTATCTGTTTGTCAAAAAGGATCGTCTCATCCCGTTGTATGGTGGGACACTTGGTAGTTCAGAAAACTGGTTGTATCGTGTAAAGGGGATTATTTCATTTACTATTGAATTATGTAAAGAACGAGCACCAACCAACTCTGATGTAATATTTAATCTCTGTATGACACATATAAAAGTACATCTGTATATCTGTCAGCGGGCACAGACGATCGAATCGGAGAAAGCAATTCTTCACTCGGCATAATCTTTTTTGAATTTTTAAAAAACTATAAAAAAGTCAATAGTATATGTCCTGCTTGAGACAAGTTTTTAATGGTAATAGTGAGAGAATGGGGTCGTTAGTGAGGTGGTGAGGAGATGTGTTATTAAAAGACTATTGCCCCCATTCTCTACTAATATATATTAAAGATACATGTATATAAGTTTTATTATATATTTATTCGTGACTTTTTTAAAAAATACATATAGAAAAATGAAAATGGTACAGTAGATGATTTTAGATCTGATGTTTCCTGTTGCGTCATTATTTTTTTTGGAATCCACACCCTTCTTCCCTGCCATTATATTTTGTAGATTGCCTCGAAATCAAATATATTGTCATCGTGTAAATTGAAAAGGCAATTATCCTAAAGATGTTACTGCCTTTAAGCTTCAATTCCACCTGTGATTAGTTATACTGTTGATCCAAAGGAAAAAATCCAGGGAATCATCAAAGATTTGGACAAAACGTTTGATAGGAATTGTAGTTCGGTCAAAGCAACAAGCAAAGCAGCCATTGAAAGACAGATCAGTAAAAGAGAGGTAGGTTTTGCTACCGGGAAGGCTTTCAATGAAAACCTCTGTATGTATACTATCTTTTTATTCTGTCGTTGTTATTATTTTTTTTGTACGATTCAATTCCATTTCTGCCAATACTGGTGATCCGTTGTTGGAGGGTGTTCGCCTTTTTTGTAGAAGCCACCCCAGACATTTAGCCTATTTCGTTCATCAGCAGCGATCTTGTCCTCTAGCATCTTAAGCATTTTTTTATCAGTAAAACCTAATTGTTTCATTTTCTGTGGAGTTGGAATTCCATTCGGCGTCCAACCTCTACGATAATAGACTGCATCAGTGAGTTTTTCATACTGATCCCGACGATATTCATATAGAATTCTGAGTTTGTCAGGCACCGTCATTTTCTCTACGTCCTTTTCCGATTTCCCTAATTTTTCGACAAGTTGCTTGTCGTACCTTTCCTTCCTTGAAATATACTCCATTTCAGTAACTGGTCCCATCGCACGAAATGGGATCCAGTCATCCTTTCGCTGTCCACGTCCCATCCACACGTTCATCGCACGCTGCCAGTTATAACATCGCTCACTTTGCAAAATAAGGTCTTCTTTTGTGATATTCCACCCAGTCATCGCGTTCTGATATTCAACATAGTTTTGTACATGCTCAGGAACCTTCGAAGGTTCAGATGTTTCTGCGTTGTTCGCTGGTTCGATATCATTCCAAGGAAGCTTACAAAGTCCATTTAGACCAAACCAGGTTCGCCAGATAGGATAATAATGCAATGCTTCTGCTTTCATCTGAAACGTTGGGATTGTATTATTCACCATATCCATGAAAATCAACCATGCTTCATCATGCTGTGGTCCCTTTAATGTCAGTCCATATCCTCCTTGCATTGCCAAAGATTCTTTTGTGACATATTCAGAAAACTCCAAGCCTTTGCTTTCCATACCAGAGTCTTCAATTATCTGTTTTTCACCCCAGCCGTTCTGGTAAATCCAATCTTTCATCCGTCTGACACCTTTAGCCGCAACCTTGACAAACGTACTACAATCCCCTTGTGCAATCCAATGAAGCAACTGAAGGACTGCTTCTGCGTTCCCAAAGCAAAGCTCTAAACCATCACAGCGCTCCTTATTTAAAATACCATATTCGTACATCTCCATGTAAAATGCAATAGCTGTTCCTGCTGAGATCGTATCAATCCCATAGGTATCGCAGTAGAAATTGAACTCAAGCACCCATAACGGTTCCCAGAGACTCATGTTAGAGCAGGCGCCAATGGTTTCGTACTCTGGTCCATCGACGGTTACCTTCTCCCCCTTGTATGGTCCGGTCATCACTGTGTAGCCATCAACGGTCTTTGCACACGCAAGTGTGCATCCATGCCAACATCCATCTGGGATAATTTTTGTAAATAGTTCATAGAACTTTTGTGAGTAAATCTTAGAAGCTTTTGGAAAACTCCCAAAACGATAATTCTCTGTTGGTAACAAGTCATATGCATCCATTATTTCGACAAGATGCCCAGTACCGACTGCACGCATGTTACATTGATATCTATCAAGGTTTCGGATTTCCCTATGCAATTTTGTGCCGACTTGCACAAGGCTCACAGGATCAGCAGGATGGTTGGAGATACCGTCGAAGTGTTCTATTTTTACGACAAGTGCCTTGATGTTCTTATCTCGTAAAATTGTTCCAAGACCACCTCGACCCGCTTGTTTAATCCGGGGAATTTTACGTCGGATATCATAAAACGAGAAATTTAAACATCCCCAATAGCTATTCTCTGCGGCAAGTCCGGAAGACACTACTGAGACCTTCTGTCTGGATTTATTGGTATTTTCTGAGGCGTACATTTGAGTAAGCTGTTCACTAAGAAGATGCGTGTTCGTTTCTTCAAGTGGTGCAGTTTCAATCGTAATAGTTCCTTTTTCACCATCGATGATAATCACAACGTCTTCTTTTGCCTTCCCCTGGATCTCCAATGCGTCGAAACCAGCGAATTTAAGATATGGGCCAAAGAATCCACCGACATTACAATCACAGACAATGTTGGTAGAAGGTGAGACGCTCAAACAAAGTGATTTTCCTGATCCCGCATATTGAGTTGTTCCACAGAGTGGACCAGTGGTGATCAACAGCTCGTTTTCTTCACTGTTCCATCGTGTCGTTGGTTTAATAGAGTCCCAGAGGAGTTTTAATCCAAATCCCCTACCGCCCGTAAACTTCTTTTTCATCTCATCAGTAACAGGTTTTTCTTTAATGACTCCCGTGCTGAGATTCACATACAGGGTTCGATTCGCATACCCTTTGATTACATCACTTTTTTTATACGAAAAGTTTTTCAGTACTTTATGAGCTAACTGCATCTTCTTCAAATCCCAGGTGTGGTGTGTGTTTCCGGTTTTGTACTCCTCAATTACTATCTGTCCTTCGACCATATTATCCCCCTAGTTTATGATATACAACTTGTTTGATATTCGCAATTTTTACCTCGACGAGCTCCAATGCTTTCTCAGGGCATGCCCGTACACAAGCCCCGCAAGAGATACATTTGAACGGCTCTATTCGAATATCTGCTTTTCGCATTGCCCCGATCGGGCAGAACCCAACACAGGCTTGGCAGCCTATGCAGGTATCTTTATCAAGCCATACGACACCATTTTTCCGGCGTGTCAATGCGCCAACCGGACACATATCAAGACACAGACCGCGTTGGTCACAGACATGCATCGTATAACCCTTTTCTAATTTGTGAATACGTATCGCTGATTTCTCACCACCATCGTTTGTTTTAAAGTGCACCTGGGAACATGCTTTTTCACATTCAAGACATCCTTTGCATTTCTCTGGATGGAATTTCAAGATTTTAACATTTGTTGCATAATCCATTCGTAATACCTTTTATATGCCTAGGATGAAAATAGTATTGACAATTACAAACATCCAGCAGAACATGGAGGTCCCGATGGTAACTGGATAATAGAGAGGGTCCTGTAGGGCGATATTAAGTTTTTTCAAGGAAAATACTATTGGTACCGTAGCAACTCCAAGGAGTGCCGCTAATAGTCCACAAGCAAGAATTTGCGGGATGAACACAATAAGGTTTTCTAGGTAAAACCCCGCGGAGGAAAACACAGGAGTAAGGATTTGGGTGATAATATATCCACCAATGTAGATAAGGTAGGTGGAAGTGATACCAAGACTTGCTTGAATGGTTATAGTTTGTGTTTTTTTAAGATCAAGCGAAAAACCAGTCCAGATAAGGTCAAAGAGAAGTCCTTCTGCCATGATTGCAATCGCAGAGCAGATGAAACAACCACCAAAAGGATTGAAGAATCGCAGTGCTCCTGCCACTAACCCTATCCCCGTCTGCATCCCCGGTTGTTTAAAAGAACTTCTACTTAATGTCATCAGACCAATAGCAAAAATCCCGGTCATAATAGCACCAGCTGGGAGATTAACATCACGGAGCAATGATCCAATGATGCATTCAGCAAAACCCCAAAGAGAGCCAAAAACAATGATACCTGCAATGAATTTCCTATTCATCATATGTTACTTCACCTCGATTTCAACAATATTTTTTACATTAAATGCTTTTGGTAAATCTAAAAAGATCGATTCACGACCTTTTGTTAGCAAACCATTTTTCATGTTTTCCCAAGTTACGGTCTTCTCGTATCCGTCAACACCTTTCAGGATGTATATATGCTGTTCAGGGTGAGAAACCCCGGTTTTAACCATAAGATCATCTAATGCGATACCCATAGAGTTAGAATCGTTCAACAGTCGAGGTTTCGTAAAAGAAAACAGTTGATTGATGGTGTAGTATTGCTTGTTTACCAATAGCGTATCTGTCGTTGCTTGTGAGGCGTACACATAAAGCGAGGATGTACAAGCAATAAACAGTATGAGCAGTGCGAATATTGGGAGTAATTGATCCTTCCTCATAGGCGTCGATGAGATGCATGTAAAGATAGATATTTAATCATTATGGGACTATTTAATTTTGATATGAAAAAAAGGTTGATATGCTTGTATCTAGGTCGCTTTTATGAATAATGACGTGTCATTAGCAAACCTCTCTCCCGTATTTTTCTCGCATATTTTCTGAGCAGTAATTCATCCTTAGGACGCCATTGGATCTGCTCAAGCATGGCATACGCGATTTCCGCGTTGATATTCTCCAGGTTCCATTTCACTGTTTTTCTATAGGTGTCAAGAAAATGTTGACAAAGCTGAAATTTTTCATCGGTAAACATTGGGTCTGTAGTTAGTAAAGATACACTAAGGGTTGCGACATCCTCAGCTGGTTTGCCGATGCGTGATTCCTCAAAATCAACTCCCCAAATTTGATTCTTACTGAGAATAAAATTTCTCAGAGTCGCATCCCCACGGATGCGAAATTCATTCTCTGTTCTAAAAAACGTATGAAACTGTACAAACCACTCTGACAGCTGGCAGACAACCTTTTGTTTTTCATCTAAACGAATACCGGGATCATTAATGATATCACAGATATTTTTTCCGATGATATAGCTCATAACTAATACATTATTCTCTGTATCCTTCTCCAAGGGAGATGGCATAGGAACATCGGAATACCCTTTCCGTAGTATACTATATTCGATATCCATGTTTTGACGTAGCCCAGGGACAAACCATTTCAGAACACGAGGATGGCCTTCGGATAGAACATATGCAACCGTGTTTTTTTTGCTCTCAAACTTTTTCTGAAGCAACACGGTTTTGTATCTTTCAGTATTATTAATAAGCTCTTGTATGTCTTGCATCTTTCAAAAAAGAGAATATCAAAGAACAAGAAATAACTTACGATGATGATTCAATAGTTTTTCAAGATCGGATACTTTTCAGGTTATTCAGTGATTATTCGAATAGAAGTGATCTTTTTCCACCAGAGAGATGCTTTCGTTATAGATCCTTGTTGGTCGACAAAAACGATTTTAAGCTTTCCATCATTAGATTCATTTAATAAATTTCCCTCGTATTGATAAGCAAGCATCATGGTCATATTCCCTTTTCCTATTGGGTTTGGGTTTGATGCATTATCCTGATCATAGATATTGGTGATTCCCTGGATCGTCGAGTAATTATACATCTGAGTTTCCCCATCCTCTGAGGTGACGATAAGGCTATAAAGATTTGGAATTGGTTGCATTGTCTCTATAAGTGCACTAATATTAACACCTGTGTAGTTTCCAACACCTTTGATAAACCCTGCTTCCGTTCGATATCCCCCTCTCGCAGTATAGGTTTCTAGCCCAACAAGATTTGCAAAGCTGAAATTCCTTTGATTTACATCGTAAATAAGTGTAACGATTGTAGAGGCCGTTTTTTTAGCGGTTCCATCATCTGTTGGAATATCTGTTTGTTTGGGTATATTAACGCATACAAAGACAGCTATGGAACAGATGATCGCAATTGCAACTGTTACGCTGATAATTTTGTTTACTTTGCTTTTCATAAGCAACCGTTACCAAGATATACTTATTAAATATTTTCTACACCATCGGCACTTTTCATTGTTCTTGCGGTAAGATAAATCCCCAAGAGGATGATGCCACCTCCCACAATAGTGTATATGGAGGGCTCTTGATGAATCCATGGGATTGCATATGCGAGTAGGGAAGATCCAATCGGTTCTCCAAGAAGTGCCACTGACATGACTGATGCACGGATATACCCTAAAGACCAGTTGTAGAGGGTATGACCAAAGATACCGGAGATTATCGCCATAAACAGTATGATTGTATAATCTGATATAGAAAGATTGTATACCGGGGCACTGAGAGCAAGACATATGATAAATAAACTAATCGTACCAACAGAATAGACGATAAAAGCATATGTTAAAGTCGAAATTTTTCTTCTAAGCATCCGTCCACCTAAAATATACAGACCTGCAGCTATTCCTCCAAGTAATGCTAAGATATTGCCTTCAAGACTATCAAGACCAAGAGTAACAAATCCGTAATTCCCAAAAACCAATACTCCGACACCGGCAAGTGAGATGGTGATACCAAAGGCATTTACGACAGAGAGTTTTTCTTTCAAGAAGAAAAACGAGACCGGTGCGACAAGAATAGGATGTGCGGTGACAAGAATCACAGAGCTTGCAACCGAGGTCATTTTTAGTGAAGTAATCCAAAGTGAAAAATGTGCTGCGAGAACCACACCTATGAGAATCATAATAAGCACGGTTTTTTTTGGTAATAATCGAATTTCATCTCGTGTTTTATTCCTCACGAGTAGAAGTGGGACGAGAAGAAGGGTTGTAAATAACAGTCGATAGAATGCGATGCTTAACGGAGGAGCCTCACAGGAGAGGATAAAGATGGATGCGAAGGATACCGCAATGATAGAAACAACGAGACCAAGGGCATGTTTTTTCATCCCGTGAGGTAACTATTTGCCCTGCTATTTCGTTTTCTCTTAGTTATACCGTTGTTGCGAACGGCTTTTGATACTTCGCTAGCAGAATCAATGTAAACAGAAAAGACAATATCCCAAGAAGTGCAAATGGCATAGAGATTCCGAAAAGATCAGAAAGTACACCGCTAAGGAATAGAAGAATAGTTCCTCCTCCTGTCTGAAACATGAACGTCAAGCCAAACGTCCAACCTTCTACCGATTCGTGTGTCACCTCTGAAACAAACGACATTAAGGCAGGGTATGTCATAAAAACCGCGATACCAAGCAAGATCATTACCCCAATTAAAAGAATGATATTGGTGAAAATAGCAAGTAACAGACTAAGAATTCCAATAATAAGATAGGATAACAGTAGGAGTTTTTTACGATGAATGTAGGATTGTATTCGTCCATATGAAAGCGAGGTGATGCTCCCAATTCCCGCCCAAATAGCAACTAAGAAACCGATGATAGGTAATGACAATGGTGTGCGCTCTGTGAGCAGCAAGGGGAAATAGGTGATGATGACGCCCCATGATGCACCACTGATGATAAATGCGGGTATGAGAAGCCGGATTCCTTTCATCCGTTTGAACGCATCAGAAGCCATCTCTCGTGGTGTATGTTTCTTTGGTTCTTTGGTAACAATGACAAGTTCTGTATTCAACTGATTCGTAAGCGCAAAACTTACAACAAGACCAATGATGCAGATACATGCCCAGGCATATAGTGGTATTTTCCAATTAGTCAGTTGCGTGATACTAAGTGTAGTAAGGCTAGCAAGAAACACTCCGAAGTCTGATAACCCACTTTGAATACCCATCGCCCAATCTAATTTATTTTTTTTGTAGATTCGTGAAATCCATCCGATACCGATTGGATGGAAAAAGGAGGTAGCAAACCTAATAAAAAAGATAAATAAAAGAAGCGTGAGAAATCCACTGCTGAAACTGAGAATTACTAATGAGAGACTCGTCATTAATAAACCTATGAGAAGAAAAGAATTAACGTTCTTACCATCAGTAATTTTCCCCAATATCAGTTGAGCAACGAGTGTGACGAACAGACCACCGCCGGTAATGATACCGACTTGTGTATAATTTAACTCAAACAGTACTTTGAAAATTGGAAAGAGGATAGAGACGACCGCAACCGATGCATCGTTGATGGCATGGATAAGACTGACCGCTGAGAGAATCTTTCCCTGTTGTGACATTGTTTGGGAAGCCGATAAAGAATCTTTAGTTATATTTTTTGCTATGATTCCGAAGGGTAAAACATAAACAGTCCTAAGACTTATCGATGTCCATGTCGACACCAACAGTTTTTGGGATCTATGGCGATTCAGATGCAGGAAAAACGTCTCTGCTTGTTGACCTTGTTTCGCAGTTTTCAAAAAAAGGGTATTTGATCGCGACCGTCAAACAAACAAAGAAAAATATTTCAATGGATACGAAAAATAAAGATACATGGCGACATCATAATGCTGGGGCAAGTCTTGTTGTGTTCTCTTCGCTTTGCGAGACTGATTTTCTTCTTCATAATAATATGAGTATTGGTGAAGTCCTACGAAGAATCTCTAAGTATGGAGACTATGATCTTATCCTTATTGAAGGAGCTAATAACCCAACAATACCAAAGATACAGGTTGGTAAAGGAAAGAAGCGAAGTAATACTGTTGCCTCCTACATAGGTAATTTTAAAGAAATAGTCACTCTAATTAACAAGGAATTAAAGAATAACTCCCAATTACCTCAGTTGTTGATTACTGTTAATGGTAAAGTTGTGCCGCTTACAGAGTTTCCACGTCAAATAATCATTCATATACTACTGGGAATGCTTTCTTCTTTGAAAGGTGTTAAGAATATCAATGAGGTTACTATTCATTTTAAACAATAACAAAAAAAATTCTACCCTAGTCATTCTCATTCATATTCTTTCTCGTTTATTCAAGAGAAATCAGGTTAAGTCTTTATACTCTCCTTGTATTTCGTCTTTTTATGAGACCAAAGACACCTGCGCTCACCGTTGATGGTGTCCTCTTTGAAAATCAGTCGGTCCTTCTTGTGCAGCGGAAATACAATCCGTTTCAAGGAACTTGGGCGTTACCAGGAGGGTTTGTAGAGTATGGTGAGAAGACCGAGCATGCAGTGATCCGGGAAGTCCTTGAGGAAACCTCTTTGAACACAAAAATTCGAATGTTGCTTGGTGTGTATTCGGATCCACATCGTGATCCTCGCGGACATACTGTTACCGTTGTTTATGTACTTGATCGAGTTGGAGGAGAACTTCATGCAGGTGATGATGCAGGTAGTGCAAGGTTTTTTAAGATGAGTAAGTTACCGACATTAGCATTTGATCATTCTTTAATTGTAAAGGATGCATTTCAGAGGGTTATTCATGGAGTTTTGTCCAAAATGTAAGGTCTTGATGTTTCCTAAGGGAGATAGTTTTGTATGTAACAGTTGTGGTGCTGTTAAAAAGAAAAAGGGAAAATCTGTAGTTGTGGAAAAACAGAAGAAGAAAGAAACAGTGGTTCTTGAAAAGAAGGTAGACATTCTCCCAAAGACACGGATTGAGTGTCCGAAATGCGGTAATAAAGAGGCATATTGGATTTTACGGCAGACTCGTGCAAGTGATGAACCAGAGACGAAGATTTTTACATGTACGAAATGCGAATATCGTTGGAGACAATATTAAATGTAATGTAATTATTAGATATAATTTACTCTCGCTTTTTGTAATTAAAAATATAAAAAGTATATTAACAATTGTTAATTTCATATTGGTCAATGAAACAGACCGTTGATTTTTCTAAAATCCATCGAAATCTTATCGAAACCTTCGAGTAAGTCAAAAAAGCAGTAAAAAAATGACAAGTTCTCACGCAGCGGTCTAATGCTGGGGTTACAAGAAATGGGAGCATCACTTGATGGATTCATCGACGCATATTACCTGGTTGCCTCCCACATCGTTATCGTTAACAAAACACCGCTTTGACGCATTGTTGAAACGGATAAGACATTATTCTAGCCATACGTCTTTCATATCCTTCTGCATGATTACATCCATTCATTAGGATTTCTTGATGAAGAGACTAGGATTAGGAAAATTTATGAGATTAGCAAAAAAGAATTCGGAGAGCACCATATCATTACCCAATTATCTATAAATATACGAAAATATTACCTAATCTTGTCTACCCAATTTATGGTTGGATTTCCCAAAAAGAGACGCCACGTATCGAACTTGTTCAGGATTTTGACGCTTCAAGCATACATCCTTACATCACCTAAAAAATAGGAGCAATTGTTATTTATGAACTAGAAAATAAAAAACAGAAAATTATATAAATATATCAAATTAATACGAATATTACTAAGCGATTTAATAGAGGTATGATATGTATAAAAAAACAATCCTTGTAGGAACAATGATCCTTCTGTTACTTGGGGTCACCGTATTACCCGTTTCCGCACTGATGACATCAACAGAAGCTATCAAATACCAAGAAACCACAACCATCGAGAGATTTATGGATGATGCCGAACATATCGCTTCGGAATCGCAAACATTTGGTGATTTTATCCAAAGAGTTAGAGATCTTAGCCTTACAAAAGATTACGGTAGTTATCCTGTTATACGTGAACTTTTTACAAAAATACTTCAAGTGATATTTCAGAATCAAGGTATAGGTATTGCAGGGATAAATCTCTTTGATTTACTTGGTTCATCATCTTCAAGACTTAGTGCAAACTACTTTGTAATTAGTTATGGGGCATATCATCGATTATCTCCACGAAAAGAGAATTCTATCAATTTCTTCCGAGAAGGATTCCCACTGTGGCGATATTCAGATACGGCAAGACTCCTAAAAGGGAGAACACTTATTTTTGCGAGACAACCCTTCGGCATACATCAGAAGATGACCGGACCACAAATTGGTATTATGAGAGGTTTTCGAGGAATCTACATTGATCTTGAGAGCAAATTAACAGGAAATTCTTATGTGTTCTTTTTAGGCGGTGTACGGCGTATTCGCGCTTTTGATCTAACGCCTTTCTCTAAATAATTTGTTAATATTATTTTCCTCTTTTTTCTAGTATTGTATAGAGTTTAAACCTTTGTATCATTATATGTTTTCAGGGTTGGAAATTCGACAATTGCCTTACGTAATGTAGAAAATTATATAAATCAATAAGATAATATACTTTTATAAATAAATATTCGATTTCGAAAACGAGGGTAAAAACATGACAAAAATGAAGGGAATATGTGCAATAGGTGTGATTCTTCTTTTCCTGGGTATAACATTAACCCCAGTAACAGCTCAAAACGCCATAGAAGATCAAATAGACGTAAACACCATCGGTGATATGCTTTCTTTAAGACTAACCGAAAAAGACATCACCTCCATGGGAAGATTCTTGCCTGCACTAATGGAAGACATGGCTTCAGCGACATCTTATTCAAATCTTATTGATATCATCCAAAATTACGTAGCCGAGAACGGCAGACATCCTATGCTTACGCTGCTTCTCTCATTTCTCATTAAACTAATTGATTTCAACTTCAAAATTAATCAAATCCGACCTGTGAGAAAAAACGTCTTTATCATGAGCTGGGGTTTTACAAACAAA